>Ga0070712_100001328_pt1 | contig 14997 bp, 15 predicted proteins | sample LARL81metaG_FD_71396 | JGI IMG/M metagenome (GOLD analysis project Ga0070712, IMG submission 71396) | Corn, switchgrass and miscanthus rhizosphere microbial communities from Kellogg Biological Station, Michigan, USA - LAR L8-1 metaG | ecosystem: Host-associated > Plants > Roots > Rhizosphere ...
GATTCCTGCTGTGCTCGAAGTCAAGGGCGGCGATTTCGTTGTAGCGCAGTGAACGCTAGGCCGGAGTCAGCCAAGGCCAATGCTCCTGCAGCAGCTCGTCAACGGGGTGATGCTCGGCAGCACCTACGCCCTGGTCGCCATCGGCTACACTCTCATCTTTGGCGTGCTGCGCTTGCTGCATCTCGCCCACGGCGAAGTGTTCATGGTGGGCGCGTTCGCAGGCCTTCAGCTTGTGCTGCTGTGGCATCTCGGGCCGCTCGGCGCGCTGATGGGCGGCCTGATCGGCTCGGCCCTGCTCGGCATGCTGCTCGAGCTCGTGGCGTTCCGGCCGATCCGCCGGCGCGGCAACTCGCATCTCGCGCCAGTCGTCAGCACGCTCGGCATTGGGCTAGTGATTCAGGAGCTGATGACCAAATATTTCGGCGCGGAGCAGACGGCGTTTCCGTCCAATCTGCACAGCGTCGTCTATGACCTGGGATTCGTGACGCTGACCGGCACGCAACTGTTCATCGTCGGCGCCGCCGCAATCTCGATGATCGTCCTGCACCAGCTCGTGAGACGGACTCGCTACGGCATCGCCATGCGGGCGGCTTCCGAGAACATCCAGATCGCCAGCGTCCTCGGCATCAACGTCGACACGCTGATCCTGCTGACGTTCGCCGTAGCCTCCGCGCTCGCCGGAATTGCCGGCGTGCTGGTCGGTTTGAACTTCAGCGCCATCTCCCCGTACATGGGTATCGATATGGGGATCAAGGGCATGGCCGTGATGCTGATCGGCGGGCTCGGCAGCATCGGCGGCGCCATGATGGGCGGGTTGATCCTCGGCATGGTCGAGGTTCTCAGCGTAGCTTATTTGGAATCAGCCTATCGCGACGCCTTCACATTCGGCCTGATGATCCTGATCTTGATCGTTCGCCCGAGCGGGCTGTTCCAGACCGGGATGAACGTTGAACGCTGACGATGCTGGGCAGCTACTGGGAATCGGTTGCGATCTTCACGGGCATCAATTGCCTCATGGGGATCAGCCTCTACATTCCGATGACGGCCGGACTGATTTCGCTCGGTCAGGGCGGCTTCATGGCAATCGGCGCGCATGTCTGCGCGCTGCTGACCGAGGTGGATGTGCCGTTCGGGCTTGCGCTGTGCGCCGGTGGCTGCGCAGCGACCTTTGCCGGCATCATCGTCGGCACACCCGCGCTGCGGATACGCGGCATCTACGTGATGATCCTTACGCTCGGCTTTGGCGAGATCGTTCGCGTGTTCTTTGGTAGCTTCGAGCCGACCGGAGGCGCCTCGGGCATGGGTGGTATCCGCCCGCTCACGGAGCTGTGGCAGGTCGTCGTGGCCACTGGCGTCGCGCTACTTCTGGTGTGGCGAATCCGGCACGTCCGATTCGGCCGCGCGATGATCGCGGTCCGCGAAGATGATGTTGCTGCCGAAGCGATGGGCATCAACCTGACACGTACGAAGCTATTGTCGTTCAGTTTGGGTGCGCTGATCGCCGGGATAGCCGGAGGGTTCTACGCCCACCAGGCGTTGTTCATCGATGCCAACCAGTTCGACTTCATGCGGTCGGCCGTGACATTTCTCTATGTCATCCTGGGCGGCGCCGGAAATCCGTTTGGCCCCATTGTCGGCGCGGCCACAGTCACGCTGGTGCCCGAGATGCTGCGCGTGGTGCAGGACTGGCGCATGACTGTTTTCGGCATGCTCTTGGTCGCGATGGCGATTTGGCGTCCCGACGGGTTGCTGCCAGCCCTGCGCTCGCGGGGCAGATGAGCACTATTCTCAGCGTCGCCGGTGTGAGCCGCCGCTTCGGCGGATACCTCGCTTTGAACGATATCTCCTGCGACGTCGCGGCGGGGCATGTTCATGCCCTGATCGGCCCCAATGGCGCCGGGAAGACCACGCTGTTCAACATTGTCAGCGGGACTCTCAGACCGACCACCGGCCGCATCGCTTTCGACGGCCATGACTACACCGGCCGGCGTCCAGATCGTGTGCTGAAGATGGGCATCGCCCGGAATTTCCAGCACGTCCGGCTGATTCGCGGCTTATCAATAGTCGAGAACGTGATGATCGGCTGTCACACCTGGATCGATCGAGGGATCCTCGGCAATACGGCGGCGCTGTTTGGGCTGGGCACCGGCGAGCGGGCGGCTGCCAGGAAGGCGCGGGGGCTCCTCGACTTCGTCGGCGTTCCCGCCAAGCGGCACCTTGAGCCGCTGGAGCTCACCCTCGGCGATCAGCGTCGGATCGAGATTGCCCGCGCGCTCGCCAGCGAGCCGCGGTTTCTGCTTCTCGATGAACCCGCCGCCGGCATGAATCCTGCCGAAGTTAACGAGTTGCGCAGCCTGATCCGACGGATCCGGGACCGGGGGATCACCATCCTCTTGGTGGAACATCACATCCGGCTGATCATGGAGATTGCCGACAATATCACCGTACTGAGCGCCGGGAGCGTCATCGCCACCGGGCCGCCAAGCGTCGTCCAGTGCGATCCTGCGGTCATCTCGGCGTACTTGGGAAAAACCGATGAGCCTGCTTTCGGTCCGTGACATCAGGGCGTCCTACGGAAAGCTGATGGCACTCCAGGGCGTTACCCTGAACGTCGGGCGCGGGGAGCTGGTGTGCCTGGTCGGCGCCAACGGCGCCGGCAAGACCACATTGATGAAGGTCATCATGGGTCTGGTGCCGGCCGCGACCGGGACCGTCGAGCTCGAGGGCCGACCGCTGCTCGGCATGCGCACCCATGACATTGCCCGGCTCGGCATTGCATATGTCCCGGAAGGACGCGGCACGCTTCGCGAGCTGAGCGTTCGGGAAAATCTGCGGCTTGGAGCGTTTTCCCGCCGATGGGACGCCGAGACCCGCGGCGATCTGGGGCGGGTGCTTGAACGCTTTCCCATCCTCGCCGAGCGCATCGATCAGGCCGCTGGAACGCTTTCGGGTGGCGAGCAGCAGATGCTCGTCCTTGGGCGCGCGCTCATGTCGCGTCCGCAACTCATGCTGCTGGACGAGCCTTCGCTCGGTCTCGCGCCGCTGATCGCAGCGCGCATATTCGAGATCATCGTGGCCCTGAATGGACAGGGGGTCGCGGTCCTGCTGGTCGAGCAGAATGCCCGCGCGGCCTTGAAGCTCGCCAAGCGCGGCTATGTGATTGAGCTCGGCCGCACCGTTCTGGAAGGCGAAAATTTGTCCGAGAACAAGCGCGTCCTCGAGGCCTATCTCGGCGACTTCATCGCGGCGCGGTGAAAGGCAGGTTATCTGCCGATGCTCTTGGCTAAGAAACAAGCGGGGCGCATTCCGGGACAGGTCCTTGCGATTGGGGTGCTTCCGCCGATGGAGCAATCGCACCGCTCTCGGTCGTCACTTTATCTGACGTAACGCCAATTTCGGCGTCAACGGCATGGGTGACGTCTTTGAACTTCACCGTATATCGAATTCTGTCGACCCCAGTAAATTTCGATCGCGGCAGATAGACCAGCTCGATACCAAGTACTTTCTGACCCACACAGTGGCCAGCCTTCCCTTCTCGAACGATTCGCACAGTCCCTTTAGTAGGCCGCGCGCAAACGAAGCCGTTTTGCGGCGGAACATCAAGAGAAATCTGAGGAGGCTCTATCGCGTCGCAATTGCTGTTCCATCGTGCATATCCGCGAATGATGACTTCCTTGTAGGGTTTTGTAACCATCGTTAGCTGCTCGGCTTGTGCAAGCGTCGGTTCCAACAGAAGCGCGCAGACGCCAACGAGCGTGGTGGCAGCGACGACAGGGCCGGTAACGGATTTGATGGTCTTATTCATCTTCATTCCCGATTTTACTAAATAGCCAGAACTTTCGAAGATCACGACATTATGTGGACTCGTGAACGGCGGCTGTGATGTTCATCACATAACATTCGATTCCCGTCATCCCTGTCGGGACGAAACCATGTGCGCACGCTCTGGTGCGGCGCTTAGGGCGCGAGCGTTCGCGCGCACGCCATCTCACACCGGCGAGACGGCTCGGGTCACAGGAGCCGCCGGCCTGACTGAACCGCTTTGCAAAGTGACGTTTGCGAGTGCGAGTCCGCTCAGCGCAGCCACGCAGTCAGCCGATCTGTTGCGGCTAAATTCCAATTTCCAAATGGCGGATCCGAGACTTGGTTCGAAACCGGGAGAGACCGGCTCGACGAGTCACCCCTCGGGCGTGTGGCGCCCTTTTAGGCCTCCGCGACACCGACCAAATCGATTTCAACCAGCGTGTCCTTCACCAGCAACCCCGTCGTTCCGATCGTAGTTCGCGGTGGCGGGATTTTGAAATACTCCTTCCAGACCTCGTCGAAAGCGTAGAAGTCGTCGAGATCGGTGAGGAACACCTGGGCCTTGACCACCCGGTCAAGCGAGCTGCCGGCCGCCGCGAATGTCTTTTTGAGGTTGTCCAGGATGAAGCGGGTCTGCAGCTTTATATCCGAGGCATAATAGGGAAAATTCGGATGGCGGCGTGCGTGCGCGGGAACACCGGTCTTGAAATCGCTGGCTAGCTGACCCGCGGCGAATACGAGCCCGCCCGCGACGAACGCCTCCGTGTAGTTGGCGAGCGGCTGGGGGGCATCCGACTTCACCGCCTTGCATCCAGTCTCCCTGCCGGGGACGTAGCCGATCAGGTCGATCTCCACCAGCGTGTCCTTGACCAGCAGACCCGTCGTGCCGACGGTCGTGCGCGCCGGCGGCGTTTTGAAATATTCTTTCCATACCTCGTCGAAGGCATAGAAGTTGCCGAGATCGGTCAGGAATACCTGTGCCTTGAACACGTGGTCGAGGGAGCTGCCGGCCGCCTCGAACGTCCTCTTCGCGTTTTCCAGAATGTAACGCGTCTGCAGCTTTATATCGGAGTTATAATAGGGAAAATTGGGTGCCCGCATCGCACCACTGGGAACGCCGGTCTTGTAGTCACTCGCGATTTGCCCGGCGGCAAAAACGAAGTCGCCGACCCTGAAGCCTTCGTTGTAATGCGCGAGAGGGCGAGGTGCCCCCGATTTGATGACCTCTTTCTCGATTCCTCTGTCCGGTACGAGGCCGATGAGATCGATCTCGACCAACGTATCCTTTACCAGAAGGCCGGTAGTCCCGACCGTCGTGCGCGCGGGTGGCACGGGGAAGTACTCCTTCCACACCTCGTCGAACGCATGGAAGTCGTTGAGATCGGTGAGGAACACCTGCGCCTTGAAGACGTGATCGAGCGAGCTTCCCGCCGCTGCGAACGTCTTCTTCAGGTTTTCCAGCACGAACCGGGTCTGTAGCTTCACTTCCGAACCATAGAAAGGGAAGCTCGGCTGCCGGCGTGCCTCGGCCGGGACTCCGGTCTTGAAGTCACTCGCGAGTTGGCCGGCAGCAAAGATCAATGGCCCAGCCACCATTGCTTCGGAGTAATTCGCCAGCGGACGTGGCGACGCGGATTTCACCACCTCGATTTTCATTAGCAATTCCCCTGTGTTGAACCGTGTATCCGAACGCACCGACAGCTCGCGGCCAGTTATCCACTGCTGCAGCACTGGGTCAACCCGACACAGTCCGTGAGGGATCCGCGTGCCTCAAAGAAAGAAATCTCGCAAACTCGAGCCTTGCTGGCATCCGGCCGGCTCGACTAGCCTAACCCTCCCACGTGCGCGGAAAGAACACAGGCGAACCGCAGTGACAACCGATCAGCTCGTACACACCTTGCTTGGCGGCCTGGCGATCGGTTGCATATACAGCCTTATCGCGCTGGGCATTACGATGATTATCCGCGCCACCGAAATCCTGCATTTCGCGCAAGGCGAGATGATGATGATCGGATCGATGATGGGGCTTAGCGCCTACTGGCTTGCGGAAATGCCTTTTGTTCTCGTGCTGACGTTTGGGATCCTCGGCGGCGGAATTATCTCGGTGCTTGTCGAGGTGTTGATTTACAGACAGCTGGGCGCACGTCGCGTCGCATTGATCAATATCATCATCGCGACGCTGGGAGTTTCGCTGGTCCTGCAAAACGTTGCGCGGCTGACGTGGGGGTCCGAGCCCTTACGATATCCCGCCTTGTTCGCGTCAAAGGGTCTGGTTTTTGCGGGCTTCGTTGTGTCGCCGCAGCTCATTTGGATCGTCATTCTGAGCGCGCTGATGATGGGCGCGCTCATGCTGTTCTTCCACTTTACCCGACTCGGAATCGCAATGCAGGCTGCGGCGCAGGACCCCAACGCCGCACGGCTCATGGGCGTCAACGTGGAGCGCGCGACAACGCTCACCTTTGCGGTCTCCGGGATGATGGCCGGCGCTGCCGGAGTGCTGCTAGGCTCATTGTTCTTCGCCTCGTTCAATATGGGGTTCACCACCGGCATCAAGGCATTTGTCGCGGCCACGCTGGGAGGGTTGGGAAGTGTTCCGGGCGCAATGATCGGGGGACTCTTGTTCGGACTCATCGAAACGTTCTCGGGAGCGCTGATCTCGACCTCTTACAAGGACGCGATCGGGATGACCGTGTTGATCCTGATACTCCTGTTTGCGCCCATGGGTCTGTTCACCAGGCCGGGGCGGCAGGTTTGACATGTCTGCAGGCATGTCGCCCCGCCTCATCGTGCTCGCCCTCATCTGCGCCATTCCTCTGGTCCAGTACAATTCCTACTGGCTGCACGTCTTCAGTCTCGCGCTCATAGGCGCCGTCCTTGCGATGGGCTTGCAATTGCTTGTTGGAAAGGCGGGCGTTCTCTCCCTGGGCCAGGGGGCGTTTTACGGGATTGGCGCTTACACTGCGGGCGGCCTCGCGGTCTCGTGGAATTTGCCTTTCATTGCGGCTGTCCTGGTCGGGGGCATCTCCGCGGCGGTAGCCAGCCTGCTTCTCATACCGATCGTGCGGTTGAAGGGCTCGAGTTTGGCAGTGGCAACCCTCGGATTCGGGATCATCGTGCATGTAGTGATGCTGAACGAGGATTGGCTCACCGGGGGCAGCATCGGCATGATGGACATTCCTGCGCCTTCTCTATTGGGAATTAATTTCGGCGCTGAGGCGGCATTCTACTACGTGTGCGTCGCGGTGGCCGGGTTTGTCTATGTCGCGCTGAACCGTATCGCTCATTCGCGCTTCGGGCGGGGGCTGGTGGCAATTTCGCAGGACGAGGAAGCAGCGCGTGCCAGCGGCATCTCCGTCAACGTGTACAAGAGCAAATGCTTTCTGGTAGCCGCGTTTACCGCGGGGCTTGCAGGCGGGCTTTATGCCTACCACTCGCGCTACCTCAATCCGAACGATTTCACTTTCCTCAAATCGATCGATATCCTCATAATGGTCGTGATCGGCGGACTCGGCAGCCTGCCGGGCGCCGCGCTTGGCGCTGTCATAGTCGTGCTGGCGCCGGAGTTGCTGCGCTCTTCGGGCGAACTGAGGCTGATCCTGTTCGGTCTACTGGTCATCGTGCTCATGGGTACGGGCAATCGAGGTCTGGCGGGGCTCATCGCCGATTCCGTCGCGTATGCCGGAACGCTGTTGCGTCGAACAGCGTCCGCACAGGCCGCAAAGCCGGTGATCTGATGGCGGCACTCCTCGCCCTGAAAGCTCTGTCGCGGCGCTTCGGTGGACTTGTTGCAGTCAATGCCGTGGACATGGAGATAGCGTCGGGATTGGTGCATGGCGTCATCGGGCCGAATGGGGCGGGAAAGACCACCCTGCTCAACCTCGTTTCAGGACATCTTCCAGCGACGTCGGGCGCTGTGCGCTTCGACAACATCGACATCACACGCTGGCCGGCGGAGCGGCGGGCGCGCACGGGCATCCGCCGCACGTTCCAGAATCTGAAGCTCTTTCCCGCGATGAGCGTGCTCGAGAACGTCATGGTTGGAATGCATGGCCAAACCCGCTGCGAGCTCTGGCAAGCGCTGCTGCGGACGCCGGCACAGCGGGCGGAAGAACAGTCGATCGCACGTGCAGCCCGTGACGCGCTCGAATTCGTTGGGCTACTACATGCGGCAAACATGCCCGCTGGCACCCTGCCGCACGGAACGCAACGGCTTATCGAGATCGCGCGCGCGTTCGTGGCCAAGCCCGCGTTGCTGCTGCTCGACGAACCGGCGGCCGGTCTCAATCGGGTCGAATGTCGTCGCTTGGTAGACCTGATACGGGCTATTCGGGCGAGCGGCATCACCGTTATGCTGGTGGAACACCACATGGATGTCGTCATGCCGATCTGCGACCGCATCACTGTGCTCAACTACGGCCAACGGCTGGCGGACGGGACTGTATCGGACATCAGGCAGCATCCTGAAGTCATTAAGGCTTATCTCGGCGGCGGGATCACGAAAAAGTCCAGGCCCGAACGTACCGGAGGGCTGGAGGTCGCGCATGCTGCGCCTTGAGAAGGTCAGCGCGGCTTATGGTGCGGTCGACGCTCTCCGGGAGATCGATCTCAGCATTGAAACGGGCGAGATCGTGGCCTTGATCGGCTCGAATGGAGCTGGCAAATCAACGCTCCTGAAGACGATTTCCGGTCTGGTTCGGCCCTCCACGGGGATGATCGAATTTCTGGGCGCCCCAATCGCCGGGCTCCCGCCCGAGCACATCGTCGAGCTCGGCATCATCCAGGTGCCGGAAGGTCGCCGTGTATTTCCGAGGCTCACGGTCCATCAGAATTTGAGCGCCGGAGCCTACTCCCCCCGAGCTCACAGAGCTGAACGGGCCACACGCGAGAGGGTCTTCGCGGCTTTTCCGCGTCTCTACGAGCGGCGGCGCCAGCTCGCTGGCTCTTTGAGCGGAGGCGAACAACAGATGCTGGCCTTTGGCCGCGCGATGATGGCGCAACCCATCCTGTTGCTGCTTGACGAACCATCGCTGGGGCTGGCACCCATAATCGTCGAGGAAGTCGTCAAGTCGATCGAGCATTTTCGTGCCGACGGAGTCACCATTCTTCTGGTCGAGCAGAACGCGGAGCTCGCCCTCCAGGTTGCGAGCCGCGGTTACGTGATCGAAACCGGCAGCATTGTTTTGGCCGATTCCAGCGAGCGTTTGCTGCAAGATCCGCAAGTCTGGGCAAGCTATCTCGGTCAGGAAGATTGGGAGTTGCCCGCGCCTGCGCAACTCGGCTCTTCAAGGCCCTCCTCTATCGCTTGAACCACTCGAACCCGGGAGTCCCTTACATGCGACGGCTCAGTTTCGGATCCATCTCTCTCGCAGCCTTCATCATGGCTGCGGGTATGCAAGCTGCCCCCGCACAGAGCATCAAGATCGGCGTATTTGGTCCGCTGACCGGCGACGCCGCGGCGATGGGCTCGAGCGAAAAGGAGGCGGTCGAGCTTGCGGTGAAGGATAAGAACGACGCAGGCGGAATCCGGAGCAAGAAGATCGAGGTCATCTACGGCGACGATGCCGGCAAGCCGGAGGAGGCGGTCAACGTTGCCAAGCGGCTGATCTCGCGGGATGAAGCTCTGATCACGGTAGGGAGCATCAGCAGCCCGGCAAGCCTTGCTGCCTCACAGATCAGCCGGCAGTCGGAAACGGCGCAGATCGTCGTGTCAGGCACCGCGCAGCGCATAACTACGCAAGGTAACAAGTGGGTATTCCGGTCTCCCGTACCGGACACGAAGCTGGTTGCTGACTTGGCCAATTTTGTCCATGAGAAATTTCCGAACCTGAAGAAGTTCGCTTTCCTGTATGTCAACGACGACTTCGGGCGCGGCGGCTTCGAAGCCTTCAAGGCGGCAGGTCAGAAATACGGGTTCGAGATCGTCGCAGATGAGCGCTACACGCGCGGGGACATCGACTTCACGGCGCAGCTCGGCCGCATCAAGGCAAGCCCGGCGCAGGCGTTGGTTGAGTGGTCGCGCTATACCGAGGGTGCGCTGATCGCGAAGCAATATGTCCAGACCGGGATGGACCTGGTGCGTTTCGGCTCGGACGGGGTTGCATCGCCGAAGTATATTGAGCTGGGAGGATCGGCGGTCGACGGCGTCTACTTCACCACCCATTTTAGCGTTGCTACCGGAGCCGATATCCCAGCAGCGAAGGTGTTCATCGAGAAGTATCAAAAAGCGTATGGGCGAGTGCCGGACGCCTATGCGGCCGAAGCCTATGACGCGATCACGCTTGCGCTGCTGGCCGTCGAGAAGGCTGGGAAGGAAGATCGCGCCGCCATCCGAGATGCGCTCGCTGGGATCAGCTTCGAAAGCGTGCGCGGGCCTTTTAAATTCGACGAGAAGGGCGATCCACTGCTGCTGACGCACGTGGTGAAGATCATCGGCGGCAAGGAGACTAACGCCCGCAACATGGCCGTCCAGAACTGAACGCCCGTACGCCTGACCGATCGCCAGGAGGCGTAAGCAAGCAAAAATTCCGCAACCGAAAAATCTGCTTGACTTTGTTACGCGACTCATGCAAGAAAGCGTAACGTGAAAAGATTGTGCAGCAAGCCCGGGCGGAAACCGCGCCGGGCTTTTTTGCGTGACGCGCTCGCCGCCGCGCACAGACCTCATCCTGCAGCAGGTGCGCGAGCGCTTTCGCCGGATGGTCGCAGAAGGACGCGCCAACGAGAACGATGCGTACGTCATCTTTCGCTGGCAGTGGTGATTGCGATGTCCGCAGCCGCGATTTCCTGTTCCGTCCCTGTTCGGCCCCTGTTGTTTCGGCAGGTTTTCCGGGCTTGCGCGCTGTTTGCAGATTCCTGCATCCCCCCGCCCCCATTTACAGGGATTTACAGGGCCTACTTTCGGCGCTTCGCAAGCGGCGAATCCCGCAAGTCGCAGTGCGCTGTCCCGCTTCTTCGCTCGCCGTCGCATCCGGACCTTAACCCAATAGAGATGCTGTTTCATCCGCTGAAGACACTCCTGCGCAAAGCTGCGCAGCGCACAATTGAGGGGCTGCACCGATGTGTTGGCTCGTACATTCGGGCGCTCGACCCTTCTGAATGCAAAGGTTGCTTCAGACATTCGGGCTATGAACCACTATGACCGGGACGTGCTTGTAGCGGTATCAATCTGCTTGACAGTCACGGAAACAGGATTCTTTGCCCACGCGGTAAGGTGGCGTGATGCGCGCCTTCCCCCACCGTGCCACACTGTTAGTATGCTGCCGCCATGTCCGAGACTGCGGCAGCGCCATCAGCAACTGTCCCAATCGCGGCGGCATCACGGCCGTGTGGCGAAAGCCGTTGGCGGATTGTCGGACGCACTGCGTTCCCGTTCCTCGTGGTTGGAGCGATGTGGGAAGTCGCCGCCCATCTCGGCATCTTCCCCCCGCGCCTGTTTCCGCCGCTGGAGGAAGTGGCCTCCGCCCTGGTTCGTCTCACTGCGTCCGGGACTCTTCCCCATCACGTGCTCGATACGCTCCTGCGCCTGTTTGCCGGATTCGTCCTCGCGGCAGTCGCGGGGGTCCTCATCGGGTTTGCCATGGGCCATTCGCGCCGTGCCGAAGATGTGCTGCTGCCGCTCGTGAGCATGGGGGCGCCGATTCCAGGCATCGCGTACGCGCCGCTGTTCCTGCTCTGGTTCGGCCTGGGCAATAGATCGGCCGTGCTGCTGGTCGCCTTCGTTTCCGCCTTTCCCGTGATCTTCAACACCTGGACCGGAGTGAAAGCCGTCAAGGAGATTTGGCTGCGCTCGGCGCAGGCCATGGGCGCGGACGGCCGGCGGCTCTTTCACCATGTGATCCTGCCCGGCGCGCTGCCGTATATCCTCAGTGGGCTGCGCCTCGGCCTGGCGCAGGCCTGGCGCATTCTGGTCGGCGTGGAGATGCTCGCCGCGGTGCCCTGGGGTCTGGGCTGGATGATCTTCGGGGCGCGCGAGTTCCTCAATACCGACGTGATGCTGGCGGGAGTGGCGGTGATCGGCGCCATCGGGCTCGCGCTGGAAAAGCTGGTGTTCGAGCGCATCGAGCGATACACGGTCGTCCGCTGGGGAATGATGACATGACTGCGGCGGCGGATCGCGCGCGCTCGGCCTATCGCGCGGGCCTTACGCTGCTGGTGGCGGCCGCGCTGTACGAGGCCATTGCGCGCAGCGGGACCTTCCCCGCGGCGCTGCTGCCGACCCTGCCGAAGATTGCGAGCACATTCGCAGCGGAGCTGCTCGACGGCACCCTGCTCGAGCACGCGTTCTATACCCTCTATCGGGTTCTGTTCGGGCTCGCATTGGCGGTAACGGTGGCGTTGCCGCTCGGGATCCTGATGGGCCGCATTCGGGCTGTCGAAAGCTTCTTTCTTCCGCTCGCCAGCGCGTTGATGCCCATACCCTCGCTCGCTTGGGTGCCGGTCTTCATCCTGTGGTTCGGCCTCGGCAACATGGTGGCGATTCTGATCGTGTTCTATGCGGCGTCGTTTCCTTTGCTGCTGAACGCCTGGTCGGGCGTGCGCGCCGTCAATCCGCTGTGGCTTCGCGCGGCCGGCGCAATGGGAGCGCAAGAGCACGCCTTGTTCTGGAAGGTGATCATTCCCGGCGCCTCACCCTTCATCATTGCCGGACTGCGCCAGGCATTCCTGCGCGCATGGATCGCGGTCGTGGGCGCCGAGATGCTCGCCGCCTCGGACTGGGGCCTGGGATGGGTGATTTTCGATGCCAAGGAATTCCTCAACGCCGACGTGATGCTCGCCTCCCTCGCCATGATCGGATTGATCGGCTTCGTGTTCGAGCGCCTGGTGTTCGGCTCGATCGAGCACGCCACGGTGGTGCGCTGGGGCATGGTGCAGACCGCGCGGTGACTGCCTGAACAGAGCACCAGGTCATGCCGCATATCGAAGCTGCAAACGTCGCGCTCATCTACGACACGCCCTCCGGCCGGGTCCCCGCGGTCGAGGACGTAAGCTTCGGCATCGAGACGTCGGAATTTCTTTGTATTGTCGGCCCTTCCGGCTGCGGCAAGTCGAGCCTGCTCAACATCATCGCCGGCTTTCTCACCCCCACCCGCGGCGAGATCCGCATTGGCGGTAGGCCCGTCACCGGCCATGGGCTCGACCGCGGCGTGGTGTTCCAGGACTTCGCCCAGCTGTTCCCATGGCGCACGGCGCTGGGAAATGTCACCTTCGGTCTCGAGATGAAAGGCGTTGGCAAGGCCGAGCGTGAGGAGCTCGCGCGCAGGCAGCTCGCGCTCGTCAAGCTCGAAAAGTTCGCGCAATCCTATCCGCACCATTTATCCGGTGGAATGCAGCAGCGGGTCGCCATTGCGCGGGCGCTTGCCTACAATCCTTCGGTGTTGCTGATGGACGAGCCCTTCGCGGCACTCGATGCGCTGACCAGAGACGAGATGCAGCGGCTGCTGGCAGATGTCTGGCGGGAGACCCGCAAGACGGTGGTCTACGTCACGCATAACGTGGCTGAGGCGGTATTCCTCGCGGACCGGGTGCTGGTCATGACCCCGCATCCCGGAAAGGTGAAGGCCGATGTGCGCATTGAGCTTGCGCGTCCCCGCAACCCGCTCAGCGTCGAGTTTCTGGAGCATCAGAAGATGCTGCTGTACCATCTCGGCCCGTAGGACCTCCTACGGCAGACCTCCGACGTGCTGGTGCCGCGTGACGGCGAGCGGCGGACGATGACGACCGGGTGTGATACCAAAGGCAAAGCGCGCATCGCCTCGGAGGAGAACGCCATGAAGAATCTTACGCGACGGAAATATCTCGCTGCAAGTGCCGGCTTTCTGACAGCGGGAGGGGCAGGGACGCGGGGGGCGTTGGCGCTGGATCCCGTACGCCAGGGCTACCAGACCAACATCTGGGGCATGCCGACCTACTATCTGCTCAAGTCCGGCCTGTTGGAGAAGCACGGCATCAAGTTCGAGGAATTCGCGGTGCCCTCCGGCAATCTCACCATGCAGCAGATGGTGGCGCGTCAGGTCGACCTCGGAACTTACGCCGGGCAGTCCTTCATCATCGGTCACGACAAGGGTGGGCTCGTCGCCATCGCGCAGATCGAGACGGTGGGCAAGACCGCGCAGGTGGTCACGCGCAAGGACCTCAATCTGAGCAAGGTCGAGCAGCTCAAGGGGCTGAAGGTTGCCAATCAGAGCGGCTCGTCGATCGGCAACATCTTCACCGACATCATTGCGCCCAAGGCCGGGCTGAAGAAGGGCGACTTCCAGGAAGTGCGCATGGACGTCAACAACATGGTCTCCGCGATGGCCGCAAAGACGGTGGACGCCATGGTCAACGTGGAGCCGTATAATGAGATCGCCGTCGCGGAGGGCATCGGCACGTCCATCATGGATTTCTCGAGTGTGGACAAGATCCCGGTGTTCATGGCGGCGACTCCCGATTTCGTCGAGAAGAGCGCCGACACGGCCGTTGCGTATCTCAAGGCCTGGCAGGATGCAGCGCGCGACTTCAAGGACAACCCGGCGAAGGTCAGCGACGTGATCTATTCGTTCTACACGTCGAAAGGCTACAACATATCGCGGGAATCCTTCGCCAAAGCGCTTGCGCGCGTCGAGGTCAATCCGAGCTTCCCCTCCGACCTCGTGCCTAGCTTGCAGCGCGATGCCGAGGTTCTCCTGCGCGAGAAGAAGATCTCCGCCATTCCGGACTGGAAGAAGGCGTTGCGCCCTGATCTTTGGGCGAAGGCCAGCGCATAGCGCGGCAACAGCCCGCCCCGAGAGAAATCATGATGACACCGGCAGACGTTTGCGACGCTATCGTATTCTGCAACGCCGTCCCGTGGGGCAAGGTCGGCGCTGTCGTAGCGGCCTTGGCACTCACGTATGGGGTCGCCATGTCGATTGCACTCGTCGTCTACGTGTACAGATCCCGCGGCCAACGCATGATGCGGAGGTGAAAAAGGGCGGACGCGATAGGCTCCGCACTGGTAGCATCGACTCCCAAGAAGCTTTTTGCTTCGTTTTCTGCGCCGTCATTGCAGCTGCAAATTCGCGGCCTTGATTGCGGCGTCAAACTGCGGCTGCTCACGGTCGATCTGCGCGCGAAATTCTTCCGGCGTCGTGCCATTCGGCTCGATACCGAGTGCTGTGAGCTGCGCGACATTGGTGGGGTCCCTTGCGGCGGCGATGACATGCTGGGCAAGCT
>Ga0070712_100001336_pt1 | contig 14958 bp, 15 predicted proteins | sample LARL81metaG_FD_71396 | JGI IMG/M metagenome (GOLD analysis project Ga0070712, IMG submission 71396) | Corn, switchgrass and miscanthus rhizosphere microbial communities from Kellogg Biological Station, Michigan, USA - LAR L8-1 metaG | ecosystem: Host-associated > Plants > Roots > Rhizosphere ...
TGCTTGGACCGCCTGCCAACCCCCGCAGCAGCAGCCGGTCATGTGCCAGCCGCCAATAAGCGCGCGCGCAGAAGCGAGCGAAGCCGAACTAACTGGCAGCCCATGGCCTGACCACGGTGTGAGATGGTCGCATTCCGCCGTAGTCTGATCGAAGCTATATAGATGTGGCAGAAAGTGTGCGGTACTCACCTGTGGTGGCTGATAAACATGATTGTCTACCGGCCAATACTCATTGTGCTTACGGTCGCTTGCGGGATCTGCGCTGCCGTCATGGCGCCTCTCGCACTGATGACTGCCGTGATGGCCTTCGACGCACCTGGAAGCGAGCAGAAAGTATGGGTTTGGGTTGGGTCCCTGGCGATACTTTCGATACCGCTTTGGTTTGTGGGTGGCGCTATCCTGGGTTGGATGCTGTACCTGCGGGGTTGGCTGAGAAGCGCGTTGCTGGCTGCTGCTGCACCGCTCATCATCGCCGTCGGCGTGGGTGGAGTATTGTTCGTAGAGTAGTCGATTGCCGAGCCACGCGGCGTGGGCCCAGAGGCGGCCGGACACGCGCTCGTCACCTGGGCCCCTGGTCGAGCTCTCTGGTCCGCGCGATTCGCCGTCTTGCGAATCGGAATCTAACCTTCCTTACGCGAAACCCTGCTCATGGCCTGGGCGATGATCTGACCCAGCTTGGTACTGAAAGTCGGGGGCAACTCGGACCTCGCCGCCTAGCGCCGCGGGAGGGCTCGGGGGTAAGGAAGTGTCTTAAAGAATAAGAAGTAAAGCGTATCGTACTTTGCCAAACTGTGCCACGTACCGAACCCATGCCAAAAGTAACTAAGAAGAGAATGACAGTAGGTGCGGCGATTATTCTGTGCATCGTCGCGCTCGCCCTGAATACCTTTTGGGTTGACTCGAAGACGCGCGCAGCGTCACCTCGCGATGGCGGTCAAATTGTTGAGACCGGCGTGGTACCCGCGAATGTGAAGGCAGAAGGCGCAGGACCCGCATTAGTGCTTCTTCACGGATTTGGTGCTGCACTCGACTGGTGGGATGATATCACTTCGGATCTTATAAGTGATCACCGGGTCATCCGCATTGACCTGATCGGGCACGGCGGTACGGAAGCGCCCAGGTCTGGCTATGCAATCCAGCGGCAAGCCGCCCTCGTCTCGGCGATTCTCGATAACCTCAGTGTGGATCGAGCCACGGTCATTGGACATTCAATGGGCGGTGAGGTCGCAACAGCACTTGCCGAATTGAAGCCGGAGCGGATCCAGCGCTTAATCTTCATTGATGTGCCGCCGACCGTGGGGAATACGTTCTCAATCCTGGGGATGCATATTTCGCCCCGGTCATCGGGGAGCTCTTGTCTCATTTCCATAGCGACGAGACCGTTCGCAGCGGACTGGCGCAAGGATTTGCTCCCGGGTTTACCGTACCGGAAAACTTTGTCGCCGATATAAGACAGCTCACATACACCGCGTTTTGGGAGGCGCACGAGGGCAGTATCGCTTATCGGCGCGCGAAGGCTCCGTACGAGCGGCTTGCAGCGCTCGCACCAGTCCCCGCGCTGCTCGCCATCACCGGCGCGCTCGATGCAATCGTGCCTCCCGACCATTTGAAATTTTATAATCGCGTGCCTGGCAGCAAGGTCGCGATCATTGAGGACGCTGGTCATTCGCCGATGGTCGAAAAACCGAAGGAGACTCTTGAGCGAATCCGGCAATTCCTTCGACCCCAATCGTGAGCCGACTCCGCCATGTCGCCACGCGTTTTCAGGCGTGATTAGAAAATCACCCCTTACCTAGCCTAGCCACCCAGCAGCCGCGGGAGGGTTCGGGGGCGAATGACGCGTGCGAACAAGGTGACGCTGGGCCGAGCCTGAGGAAATCGCGTTCCCATTCTCTGGGCTCGCCTCGCAGAGAGCTTCGTGACCGGCATCGCCCTGCAGGTCGACGGCGGGCTGAACGCGATAAAGCAACCCCTCGGCTCCAGCCGGCTTCAGGGCGGTTTCTTCAGCCCCTTCAGGATCAAATTCCGGCAACTATGCACTTGAGTTAATCAAATGCCCGTGATATCTTCGCCAAGTGCTGATGCCATCGGCGCTGGTGGGCCTGAAATTACTCCTGAAATTCTTGCCGCAGCTACCGCGGTTTTGACTGCGGACCCCTATTATGGGGAATGCTGCGGCGAGGGCTATGCCGAGCATACGGCAAGGGAAATTATTGAACGTATTTTGCAAGCGTTGTCTCAGCAAAAATTGCGAGACTAGAAGCAAGGTCAAGTATGAGGATGTGGTGGGCCTTTAGATCGCCAAGCAATAGCGGTTGAACTGCATCGGCCTTCCCGCGCAACTTTTCTTCCTCACTAATCCAGATTTGGACAGACGTGTAACCGCTCAGAAGTCCGTGGCCTGCCGGGAAGGTCATGGAGTGAAACGGATGGTGCGCGATTCTGCGTCGAACCGATAGTAATTGGCGGAATTTGGCTTCGAGTTCATTCCATTGCTTTACGTCAGGGTGAGGGTGGCCACCACTCTTCCGTTTCGGTTTAGGTAGTGCATGTTTCACCAATTCGTCTGTGAGGCTAAGCCTACCGTCCAAGTTGGGCGTTCTGTAGTAAACGATTGCCGCCTGTTCTGGCGGGCATTTCAAACATTTCCAGAGGATATCGAATAGTTTTTCCTCCACATCGGCCCATGTGGTAATGCAGTATCCGACATACATGAGGAATTCGATCTCGGATGCGGTTATCTTGACGGGTGGAGGTGGCATGTCGCGTTCCGCAAAAAATGAAGATCAATACGGCAAACAAGAGACTCTGCGACGCGCCGATGCCGCGCTAAAGCGCATGCTCTCGATGCCGCACAAGCCGCACAAGCCCATAGGCAGCAAAGCAAAGAGGAAGAAGGGAGAAACTGGACGCAAGAAATCCTCTACTTAATTCTGGGGCGGCCAGATGTTGTACAATCTTGTCCCGACCGGAGGGGAAAACTCTCCATATTCGCCGAAACGCCACTCAATCGCATCGTCTGATGAAATCCACACATCCGAGTATTTGTGCATTTCCCATTTTTCCGAGGGGATCTGCGTGTGATGTTTCAGGATGGTTTCAATCCTGTCATCATCCATAATCATCTGATCGGCTGCGGCCTGCAACCTCTCTGAGGTTGCCATTGATGGATTGACATAGGCACGATGAATCATAAATGTTGCGTGTTGACTGATTTTTCTGTTCATTGCTCCCAAGAATGCTATTACACCTATCGAGCAAATAGAGCCGACATTGTACAAGGTCAGATCAATTGGGCACACGCGGAAAAGATTGTACAGGCTTATTCCATCCCCAACGATCCCGCCAGAACACTGAAAGAGCAGATGAATATGAGATGCTCCTGTTCCCCCGGCAATCGCGATAGCGTTGTGGAATCGCTGAACGGCCTGTTGATCGATCAAGCCTGCAAACAAGCAATAGAACTCGGAAGGAGCGGGTTGGGAGGATGGTTGTCCATCAGCCATGTCGCCGCCTCCAGCGCAGAAAGCGCTTTGCCTTTTGCTTAAGCGTGCGCGGCTTCACTAGGCTGCCGGTACATGAGGCGCTTACCTTCCGCGCCCTTGAGCGCGAGCGCCGCACGTTCCCCGTCGGTCATCTTGCGGGTGTTCCATTTGAAGTCCCATTCGACAAGGTAGCGGTGCAAATGGGCTTCGCTTACGGCATGGTGCGCGCCGAATACGGCCCGCTTCATTAGGCTGAAACGGCACTCGGCTGTGTTGATGTGCCACTCGCCGCGCGCCCATTCGTTCTTGGAATGATTGACGGTTTGGTGTGCGGCAAATTCTTTGCCAAGCCAAGTGTAGGTTGCCCATTCGTCGGTCATCAGCGTTGATGCGCGTTCGGTCACTTTGAAGATAATCGGCCGAAGCGATTTCGACGTCACGTTGGCGACGTGGAAGGAATGAGCCATTCCGTCACGCTCAATTAGCGTGAGAACGGTTTCCTTCCGTGGAGGCTTCTTTCGGAATGCGCGGTTCTTGGCCTTGCCGCCGATCTCCGTTTCGTCGGCCTCGACAACTTTGCCGTGGCCACCAAGCGGTCCAACCTTCGCGGGCTTCATCGCTTCACGAATACGCATGCACATGAACCATGCAGTGCGATATGAGCCGAGGCCGAGCATCCGTTGCAGTTGCAGCGCACTCACGCTCTTTTTGCTAGCGGCCATAATGCGGGTCGCCAGCAGCCATTTGTGCAAGGGGATATGCGAGCGCTCGAAAACGGTCCCGGTGCGAATCGTGAACTTTTGCGCGCAGTCGTAACAGACGAACATCCCGTTTTGCGTTTTGCCGCCCATCTTGTGGACCTTCTCGGAACCGCAGAGCGGGCAAATGACGCCGTTCGGCCAGCGATCAGCCTCCATGTGGGCCGTGGCTTTAGCTTCGTCGTGAAAGATCGGGTCGGTAATGTCGAATGCGAAGGTCATGACGGCAGTTCCCTCTCTGCCGTCAATGTCTCGGAATTGGCATTAAGTCAAGTGCATAGTCGCCAAAATTCCTTAAGCCTCTACAAGCTCTTAGCCTATCTGAGCTGCGCTGATAAGATATATCTTGCGCTACAGCTTATCCCGTGATATCTAAAGATATATCTTTGAAAACAGGAGACACTTGGATGTTCGGGATGAGACACTGGGAACGACACGCGGAAGGCCATTGCGCCGGGATGCGGCATGGGCATGGGCGTGGCCGCTGGCGGGGCGGACGCGGCTGGGGCGGAAAGCATGGCATGGGCGGCGACGACTTCATGCGGGCCGGACGCATGCTGGCGCAGGGCGATCTCCGATTGATCGCGCTTGCCCTGATCGCGGAGCAACCACGCCACGGCTACGACATCATCAAGCAACTCGAGGAAAAGACATCCGGCTGGTATTCGCCGAGCCCCGGCATTGTCTATCCGACACTGACCTATCTCGAAGAGGTCGGCCATCTGACATCTCAAGCTGACGGCGCCAAGAAGCTCTACACCATCACCGATGAGGGCCGCGCCTACCTCGAAGATAACCGTGAGGTTGTAGAGACGGTCATGAACAGGCTCGCTTACATCGGCAAGAAGGCCGAGCACATGCGCCGGCGCTTTGGCGAGGAAGAGGACAGTCGTCGTTCCCCCCCGCTCGTGCAAGCCGCGTTCGACAATCTGCGCGACGTTGCCCGCAAGCGACTGCGAGAGAACCCCGATTCAGAAACGCGGATCGTGGAGGTTCTGGCCCGCGCAGCAGGAGAATTGCGCAAGGAGTAGGTGACGCTTCATAGCGGCTGGGGTTGCGCCAGCGTCGCAGGGTCGATCTTGCGGTCGAGGACTTGTTGAAGCCTCCGCTCGTCCAGGGCGTTTTCCCATTTGGCAATCACAAGGGTGGCTACGCCATTGCCGATCAGATTGGTCGGTGTCAGGCCACGCGGTGGGCGTCACCAGCCTGCGAACTTCAGGTTCACACCGACCTTGAACACGTTCACGTTCTGCTTCACGTCAATCCCAAATGTCGTGGGGACGACCGTAGCGCAGACCAAAAGCGCCGTGCAGGTGAAGTTGTTCGTCTTGGTGCCGAAGCCGTAGAAATCGTATTCGGCGAAGCCGGTGAGCCAATCCAGGAACGCGTATTCACCGCCGATGCCGACCGTCCACCCGCCCCGTGTCTCGCTGGCGGTGGCGAAGGTGCCCAAGCCCCCGAGGACTGCCACTGTTTGCAAGGAGTAGTCGTCCCGCACCCAGGCGCCGCCGCCCTTTACGTAACCTAGAAAACGGCCTGGGGCGAAGCGCAGTCATTGGGAGGTTGGCATCCAAACCCCCCTCGTTTTTGCGCAGCCGATTGGATGTGCGCTCCACGATTGACCCACAAAGATTTGCAAGAGCCATGAACGCCGGGGGCTCATGTTGGTAGATCCTGAAGAAACATGTCGCGCGGCAGCTCCATTCCAAGTCCAAGCTGGCGTGCCTTCTCGTAGATTTTTCCCGCGATCGAGGAGAACTGAATACCCTGAATGCCGGCGCTATTGCCAACATCGCCTTCGAGCGTGCCGTAAGAGCAATTTGCGAGGATAGTGATTTCGTCGTTCCCCCGTCCTTCAGAATATTCCGTATCGTTTTGCCAGTCACAGCATTCAACGATACGCGCGTTCGGGTAGCGGTTCTTGCTCATGCGCCCGACAGGAACTTTCGCGCGCTCTTCGGGCCGTCCGGCAATATAGGCCATCACATTCAGGCGGATACCGAAGTCGTCATCTACATATCCAGCCACTGATAGTGGGGAACGGCGCACGAAGATACCCGCTGCATCGATTTTCGTGCAGGTCTCCGGAGAGAGCTCCCAGTGCGTTACATTGCTGAGATGCATTCCCGGCCGGACCCAATCCGCATGCATGACGGGCTCAATCGAGTTAGTGCAGGCAACCACTATGTCGGCGCCCTGACAAACTAGCTCGGGTCGGTCCACGGACACAATCTCGCAACCGATCTTCGAAGCCATGTCATTGCAGTATTTCTCGCGACGTGCGCTATTAGTACTGTATACCTGCAGCCGCTCGATAGGCCGCGCAGCTTTCGCGGTGAGCGGGAAGAAGCTGGCCATTCCGCCCGTGCCGTAGACGCCCATTACTCGCGAGTCCCTGCGCGAAAGATATTGGATCCCGAGTCCAGCGGTGGCGGCGACGCGCAGATGCTGGACGTAGCCGTCATTCATGATGGCAAGGAACTCGGCATTCTTAGTGCTGTAGAGAAAAACCAGACCGCCATAGAGCCCGGGGCGATATGAGTAAGTCGTTTCCCGCACCTTTCCGCCCACGTTCTGCCACCCATAGATGTCCGGCTTTATGCGCAAAGCGTAATAGCCCGGATCGCGGATGCCGCCCTCCATAGAGCTGAAGCAGAAATATTCGTCAGGATTTTCGGTAGGTAGCAGATTATCGATGCGGGGCCTGCGGATGGCCTCCCCTTGCGCAAACTGCCGGATCCCGTGCGCCAATGCCTCCATGGCCTCCTTGGGTGTGATGCATTTCTCCTGGTCGTTATTGTTGAGGAACAGGGGCATCGGTCAGCTGGCTCCGCTGTCTGTTGGTTTTTTTCCCGCTCGGCCTGCCCGAGATCGCATCCCCTCCGTCCGCTCATCCGAGGAGGCCGGCAGGACGATCGAGCGGCTGCTTCGCCAAGACATCCGCACCCGCTCGCTTGCACTCATCCGAACATCGCGTTTGCTCTCAACCATCATCATGGTTTCGGAGCTGAGGCGGATGTAATAAAGATAGGCGCCACCGGTAAAACGGCGTCGCTCGAAGATCCCCTCCGCGTAGCAGTCTGCCTCGGGGTCCTCCTCTAGAGAAACGTCCTCAGGGCGGATAATCACGACGAGCGCGGCACCGGATGCGAACTCAGAAGGCAGCGCTGCTGCAAATCCTTGTCCCTCGATAGTTTTCATGGTCCCTTGGCCGATTTGGACGACCCCATGGAGCATGTTGCTTCGACCGACAAAGTTGGCGACGAAGGCGCTAGCGGGACGCCGGTAGATCTCGTCTGGGCCGCCGACCTGGGCGATGCGGCCCTGATTCATCACCGCGACCCGATCGGACATGTTAAACGCCTCTTCCTGGTCATGGGTGACGTAGATGGTGGTGATCTTTAGTCGTCGCTGGATGGCGGTGAGCTCGGATTGCATCTCTTCACGCAGTTTAGCATCGAGCGCGCCAAGCGGTTCGTCCATGAGCAGCACTGGCGGCTCGACCACAAGTGCGCGGGCGAGTGCGATCCGCTGTTGTTGCCCCCCGCTTAGCTGATGTGGATAGCGCTCCTCGACTGGGGAGAGATTTACAACAGCTAGGGCGCTCTTGACGCGCTCGGCAATGACGGCCTTAGGCAGACGGCGCACCTTTAAGCCGAATGCGACGTTGTTAAAAACCGTCATGTGCGAAAACAGCGCATAGTGCTGGAACACCATGGCGGTCGGACGCTTCTGCGGCGGGAGGTTCGTTACATCCATGCCCCGGACCGTAACCCGGCCAGCAGTCGGGCTCACAAACCCGCCGATGATTCGCAGTAAGGTCGTCTTTCCGCAGCCACTCGGTCCCAGCAGCGTAAAGAACTCCCCCGGATCGACATTAAGCGTCACGCCGTCCAACGCGGCCACGTCAGCGTTGCCGGTGTAGGTCTTGCGAATGCCTTGGAGGAGAAGGTCGGCCGCCGTCATGGAGCGCGAGCCGCTATTTCTGCACCTTTCGGTTCCAAGCCTCAACATATTCAGAGAACCTGTCGAGGTCCGCTTCGCTGTCCCAAGACAGACGGAATCCGTTGGTGACAACCTTTCCCCACGGAATTCTGTCGGCGATTTTCGGTGCCTTCTCGAGAATGGGGTCGAGCGTACTGATCACGGGGCCATAAGCGGAAATTGCAGTTGCCTGCATGAGTTGAGCGTCTGGACTGAGCGCGAAATTGAGCATCTTTTCGCCAAGCGCCGCATTGGTGCTGCCCTTGGGAACCACGATAGGAGTGCAGGATATCCCGCCCTTGGTGCCGTTGCCGTTTTCAGGCAGGACATATTCGACAGGTAGTCCTTTCTCGATCAATGCGTAGGCTCGGCTGCCAACTATGGGTGCGGCCCACACATCGCCAGCTTCGATCTTGGCCATGAGATCGGCGATCCCGGCCGAGAAGGATTGAAATTTGATCTTTGCCACCTCATCGATTGCGCGATCCCACTTCGTCGGCGTGTCGCCGAGTTGAATTGCATAGGCCGCGAGAAAGTACTTCACCGGCGTCGCCGCCAAGGTTTGGGTGCCGACATGGCCGCTGAGCTTGGGGCTCGCGAGGTCCTGCCATCGGGTTGGCGGCGGTAAGCCCAGCTCTGCGAATTTGTTCTTGTTATAGACGATGCCCGAGCTGAAGCTGAAAAGGCATGATCCCATATCCTCTGGCAATCGGAAAAGTTTTTGTACCTTGTTCAGATTCGGCACCTTGGCGGGATCGAGCTTTGAGGCAAGCCCACGGACTCGCACCAGGCTGTACCAGGGATCGTCCAGCAGGACGACGTCGTAGGCCGGGGATTTTCCCGCAGCGATGAGCTTGTTGGCGAACACCTCCTCAGTCGCGGCGGTCCATTGGATCTTGGCCCCCGTTAACGCCTCAAACGGCTCCCCCAAGTAAATCTTCTGGCCCTCGAGCATGGTTCCGCCATAAGTGCCGAACCGCAAGACGCCCCCATTCTGCGCGCGCGCCACGATGACGTCCCCCCCGGTCAGGGCGACCACGATCGCAGCGCTAATGGCCATTCGGCGCATCAGTCTCCAATCCATGTGGAATCCTCCCTTTGTGTCGAGGCCGATGATCCCCGATCAGTCCTCGTGCAGTCCGACGAGCGACGCGAGGCCGACTGTCTTCTCGATGAAAAGCATCGCGGCCATTGAGAAAATGATGACAAGCGTCGACATTGCCAGGATCGTTGGCTTCAGATCAAACTGAATGAACTGAAACATCACTACCGGAAGCGTAGTATTGTCTCCCTCGACCAGAAATAACGACATCGGGAAGTTATCGAACGAGGTCAGGAACGCGAAGGCAATACCACCCGCCAGACCGGGCCGGATTGCCGGAAGGGTAACCCGCGAAAAAGCATACCAGGTGCTCGCGCCCAAATCATGCGCGGCCTCCTCCAGGGATGGCGGCATCTGCGTCAAAGCCGGAATGACGGCGCGTGCGACGTAGGGGATGCAGAAGCTAGTGTGGCCCAGTATGAGGCCCACCAGTGAGCCGGTAATTGCGGTGTCCGCCGTCCGGTCAATGACGACGTAGAATTGATAAAGCGCCACGCCCAGCACCAGCATCGGCAACAGCAGAGGGGATAGCAGGAATCCATTCAACAACTCACGCCCGCCGAACCGACCTCGCACGATTCCGAGGGCCGCAGCGACGCCGAGCGGAGTGGCAAGAACGGTCGCGGCAGCCGCCACGATAAGGCTGACGCGCAGCCCGTCAAAGAACGCCTCCGGAATCGTCCGGTAGGATTCGATGCTCAAGGTGCGCGGGGGGAACTCCAAGGTCGAGGCGTTGAGTGAGCCGAAGGCAACATACAGTAAAGGTGTCAGCAGAAAGCCGAGCACTATGGTCAGGAAAATGATGCTGCAGGTCCTGGCCACAACATTCGAACCGCTCATAGGGCAGTCTCCAGATACTTCGCCCGGCTGACCCGCATGCCAAAGACCGCAAGGCCGAAGGTGGCGACCGCCATGACCACCGCCAGCGCAGCACCGATCGGATAATTGAGCGTCATTTGGAATTCCTGTCCGATCTGGACCGGCGTAGTGAGCACCCGCCCGCCTCCAAGCATGACGGTGGTCGTGTAGACGCTGCTCGCTACCCCGAAGATGAGAACGCCGCCGGCGGCGATACCGGGCAGGCTCAACGGGATCACGATGCGCACGAAGGTTTCCAATCGACCCGCTCCCAGGTCCGCGGCAGCCTCCTCGAGAAGGCGATCGATCTGCTGAATCACGCCGACGAGGATGATGATCATCATCGGCAGGAAGGCATGAACGAGGCCGACGACGACGCCGAACTGATTGTAAATGAAAGGTATCGGTTCATCGATTATTCTCAGCGAACGCAAGAGGTAGTTCACTGCCCCGTTGTCTGACAGGAGAATGATCCATCCGAGCGAGCGGACGACGATGGTGATGAGCAGCGGGCCGATCACGATCAGGGTGATCATCGCGCGGTACCGCGTTCGTGTCCGCGCGAGGAAATACGCGACCGGATAGCCGAGCACGAGGCAGAGGAGCGTCGTGAGCAGCGACAGCCAGATGGTGCGCAGGAGGGTATGGATGTAGTATGAATCGGAGAAGATGCGCGCGTAGTTTGCCGTCGTCCAGCCAGCTCCGATGCGGGCTGGGCCGAGATGCGGGTGCAGACTCTGGATGAGCAGGAACGCCTGCGGCGCGACGAATAGCACAATCAGAACCGCGACCGCCGGAATGGTGAAGAGGCCCCACTTCTTTTTCATCGCAACTCTGTGTTTAACCACGGCTGCCAGGAAGGCCGCTATGGCGCAAAACGAGGATCGGCGTAAAGCTTACCGGAGGAGGCTATAGGGTTGCGGCCCGACAGCGTGTGTCGCATCGATATCGCACAACGCACGCGCAGTCATCATCTCTGGCCGACCGGACCGGTGCAAGCTGCTTCACTGTGGGCACCGCCGGTTCGTTCGGGTGCTCCCTTATGATCGCCGAGAAGGCCGCCGATATGATCCGCGGTTTAGCGCCGCTAAGCCCCTCGCTGCCTGAACCGAATGGCCTGCAACCCTCAAGAGCTATCGTCCGGCAGGAGGCCTGAGCTAACCAGATCTACGCAAGACGGCCTTATCGATCATCGCATGAACCCCCTTTATGAAATTGACGTTCTGGGTAACGTGCAGATCGGCGGCGATGCTGGTGAGGGCATAGGCCTCGTCCCTGCCGATCCCGGTGAGGTCGACCACCCATTCCAGCATTTCATGCAGGGCTTGGCGGGCGGCGGCGTCGAGGTCGGCATTGAGGCCGAATGTAATGAAGTGGGTCGCCGTCTCCGCGCGCGGCAGTCGCCAGCGTAAATCCTTACGCACATGAAACTCGAACGTGCCGGTGAGCGCGGTCTCGATGGCCGTGCCGTCCACTTCGCCATCGCCTTGGGCCGCGTGGCCGTCGCCGGTCGAGAAGAGCGCGCCATCGTTCCATACCGGCAGGTAGATGATGCTGCCAGCGGTGAGTTCCTTGCAATCGAGGTTGCCGCCAAACTCGCGCGGCTCCTTGCTGTTCTGCCGCCCGAATTCCTTCGGCGGCGCGACACCAAGCTGGCCGAAGAACGGTCGCAAAGGTACTCGCAGCCCTGAAGGCAGCGCCGCCGTGTTGGTATTTTTGTCAAGCGCCAGGTGGAAGAGGCGGTGATAGGGGAATTCCTCGGCTAATGTGCCGCCATATGGGCGGAACAGATTGTAACCCCAGTTCTGCCGGAGCTCGATCCCTAGAATCCGGACCTCGAGTACATCGCCGGCCGCGGCTCCACGTACGAAGATGGGACCGGTTAGAATGTGATTGCCGGTGCCGCGTCTAACCTGCTGATGAATGTTTCTGAGCTCGGGAAGAACCTCAAATCCGGTTGACGGCGGCGGCATCCATTCGGGATTGCCCGACACGCATTGGATAGTAACCCGGTCACCAGAGGCGATGTTTGATACAGGTGGCAGGCTCGCATCCCAATAACCCCAGTGAATCGTCTCCGGGCCCGATTGCAGCCAGTGGGTCTTGGCCATGGTTTTGTTCATGGAATTTCTCCCTCCTTCATGTCTCCGGGGACGAAAGAGCGTTTCCTTGACGCAGGCTCCCCATTGCAACACCTAACTCGGTGTCTTCGGAACCCGGGTACACAGGCCACATGAAAGGGTTGGAGAAAGGCGGGACAAAGGACACGATCGCGTCGCCGCAAAAGGCGCTAGAAATTCTCAAGGCGCGGGACCCGATGCTGAAGCCCGATATCGAAAGGGTGCGTCTCGATATCGCGCTTGGACTGACGAACACGCCGAATGTTACAAAGAACGGCTTAAGCTCGGTCACCCCAGAGAAACTGAAAAAAACCATCAACGCAGTGGTCGATGCGTATGCGCTACCGAACAGTCCTGATCCGGCGACGGTCTACAGTGACGCCTTTCTTCCGCCGACTGCCGAGCGAATACCGCCAAAGCAAATTAACTAGGGTTCACTGAGCGTCAATGCGCAGGTGATCGCCGCTCTGCTGAAGGGCGAAAGCCCATCTCAGCGGATACTCGCCTTGGTGCGCAGCCGTTTTCGTAACCGCACCCCTGGACCTCCGCCATTCTCATCGATGATCGCCACGCCAGCGGCTTCTAGAGCGCGGCGAATCGCCAGAGCATTAGCGGAGGTCAGGGAAGTATCGTGCCCGGCCAGCTCAGCACGCCGAATCGTGCGTAAACTTACGGCCGACTGACGGGATAGTTCCTCCGCAGTCCACCCTAAGAGTGACCGGGCAGCCCTGATTTGAGGGCCAGATAAATCTCCTTTTTGCACTTGACGCATTTAGTGCCATGTGGCATCTAAAGTGCCACAAGGCACCCAAGCGATTTGAGAGCAAGCTGAACCAATGCACCCAGCTGTATCTACACTCAGGCATCGCCGCATGTTCATCGGCAGCTCTGACGCCCGCATCATCATGGGCCACGACGAAGCCGCCCTTATCCGCCTGTGGCGAGAAAAGCGCGGCGAGCTTGCTGCCCAGGATTTCTCGGGCAACCTCCTCGTGCAACTCGGGAAAGCCACCGAAGACCTCAACCGGTCCTGGTACGAGCGCAATACCGGCCGAACTGTCGATCGTATCCAGCGCGTAGTCAGGCACTCGGCCATTTCCTGGATGGTGGCAGCTCTCGATGGCGTCGTTGCAGGCCTCGGGGCCGTATTCGAACCCAGGTTCATGCTGCCGTGGTCCTTCTCGGAGGAGGCTGCGGTGGAAAGGCACATGGCCCAGGTGCAGCACAAGATGTGGGTCACTCACCTGACCACCGCGGTGCTGTCCATCATCACCGGCGGTGGAAAGTGGGTCGAGATCACGATCCCGATGGACCCACTCTACCTCAGCTTACTGGTCTCCGCCGAAAAGAGATTCTGGCGCTGTGCACAATCCGGGGAAGTTCCCCACCTGACCAACTTGGAGCCGCCACGGCCACGCGTGGAGGCCATCCGAATCGTCGATATGAGCAGCTCCAAGTCGTGGGCCGAGATCGCTGCCACCTTTTGCAGCACCCGTGCGGCGTATCTCGAGCATGAGCGCGCAAAAAGCGGGCTCATGAGCCTCATGCCTGCATGCGCCAAGGAGGCAATCGGGCACGGAGTGCACGCCCGGCGCTTAAAACCGGGCGCCGTGAGCTTTGATGTCGTGGACACGCAGGCCGCCCCTGCCACGCTGCATGTGCCGGTGGCACATTCAGCTGGTGCCGGCGTGGATTGCCCTGAGCTTGATGCCGATCCGAACCAGCGCGGTATCGACAAGAGCGTGCTCACCCTGAGCACCCCGCGGCGCTACCGCAACAAAGAACATCTGCGGTTCGTGGCCCGGCAGCCCTGCCTCCTCTGCGGCCGCAAGCCTTCCGATCCGCACCACCTGGGTTTCCTGCAGCCGCGCGCACTGGGGCGCAAGGCAAGCGATGAGTTCGCGGTGCCGCTCTGCCGGACCCACCACCGCGCCGCCCATGGTGCCGGGGACGAGCGGGCCTGGTGGAAGAGCGCCGCAATCGATCCGGAGAAGGTGGCCCGTAAGCTTTGGAAGGCAACGCGGATGGGGGAGGGGGATCTTAGCCCCGAGCGCAGTGTAGACGCCCGGGTGCCACCGCTAAGTTCCACGCCGGTGGCAGATCCGAAGTTGCCGGCCCGCGAACCGGAACGGCAGCGGCCGGATCAAGACGGAAATACGGGGCTTGTGCGCGGTCCCGGACCTGATTTCACCGCGTTGGCCGATCTGGTCGAAGTGGACCCGTCGGCAGCACCCAAAATAGTCCCCGATCACCCAGGAAAGCAGGATGAACACGAGCAAAACTCGGGCAATTAGCCGGTCAGCCCGCACCATGCAGCAGACCGATGCGCTACGAGAGCGCATGCGGGAAGCGCTTCATCGCTCGGGCAAAAGCGCGACGCAAGTTGCCATCGCCATAGGGCGCGACCCCAACTATTTCCGCGACTTCCTGAAAGCCAACCCGAAGAAGAATTCGGTGAGCTCAAACGACCTAAAGCAGTTCGCGGACCAGACCGCTGTCAGAGTAGAATGGCTGCACGGTGTGCAACGGACCTTTACGCCGCTGGCGCCCTCGGAAAGAGCGGTTGTTGATCGCGACCTACCTTATAAGCTCATTCCCCTCTACGGGTGCCCGCTTCCTGGCGAAGACGATGGATTTCCGTTCAGTCGAGA
>Ga0070712_100001343_pt1 | contig 14919 bp, 13 predicted proteins | sample LARL81metaG_FD_71396 | JGI IMG/M metagenome (GOLD analysis project Ga0070712, IMG submission 71396) | Corn, switchgrass and miscanthus rhizosphere microbial communities from Kellogg Biological Station, Michigan, USA - LAR L8-1 metaG | ecosystem: Host-associated > Plants > Roots > Rhizosphere ...
GAGCTCATGCAGGCGACGGCGCTCGGTCTTTGCTGATATCCATTTCGGCAGGAACAAACAGAACGATCTCAGGATCGCTCGCCTAACCGCGCCAATCAGAGGAGGTGACCGCCGCAAATCTCATCAACCGTCGGCTTGCGCCTTCTCGCGGATGGCAGTGAGCGACATCGCAGGCGTGAGTGCCTCTGGATCGACTTTGAGGTGCAGGATTGCCGGTTTGCCGGATTTTTGCGCCGCATCGAAGGCCGGGAGAAAATCTGCGGTCTTCTCCACCGTCGCCCCATAGCCGCCGAAGGCGCGGGCATAGGCGGCAAAATCCGGATTGCGCAGCGTCGTTGCCACGACCCTGCCGGGATAGTGGCGCTCCTGATGCATGCGGATGGTGCCATACATGCCGTTGTCCGCCACCAGGATAATGACCGGGAGCTCATATTGCACAGCGGTTGCAAATTCCTGTCCGGTCATCAGGAAGTCCCCGTCGCCGGTGATTGCAATCACCATCCTATCGGGAGCCAAACGCTTCATGCCCACTGCCGCGGGCACGCCATATCCCATGGAGCCGCAGGTCGATGCGAGCTGCGTGCCGAAGCGCCGGTACCGGGCATAGCGCCCCACCCAGATCGCGAAATTTCCCGCGCCGTTGCAGATCACGGCATCGGCGGGGATCTTGTCGCGCAGCCCCACGATGACCTCACCGAGATTCACCGCGCCGGGGACGGTGGTCGGCTTGTCGCTCCAGGCATGAAAATCAGCGTGCGCGGTTGCAGTTTCATTTCGCCAGCGCAGATCGGAGGGCGGCTGCAAACCCTCGAGCGCGGCCGCAAATGCGGTTGGAGTCGCGTTGATCGCCAGTTGCGGGTGATAGACGCGGCCCAGCTCCTCCACGTCCGGATAGACGTGGACGAATGTCTGGCGTGGCGCCGGAATGTCGAGCAGCGTGTAGCCTTGGGAGGGTTGCTCGCCCAGCCTCCCACCGATGAGCACGATCACGTCGGCGGCCTTCACGCGAGAGACGAGCTTGGGATTGGGACCGATGCCGAGGTCGCCGGCGTAGCAGGGGTGGTCGGGATCGAAGACATGCGCGCGTCGAAACGTGGTCGCAACCGGCAAGGCAAAACGTTCGGCGAAACGGGTGACCGCAGCAGCGGCGGTCTGCGACCATCGGCTGCCGCCGAGCAGCACGATCGGGCGCTCGGCCGACCACAACAGCTTCTGCAGCCGGCCCATATCCGTGGCACCCGGCCAGATCTCCACCGGGTCGAACGGGGGAGCATCGGGTACGGCAATGCGCTCGACCAGCATATCCTCCGGGAGCGCCATCACCACGGGGCCCGGCCGGCCGGCGCTTGCGGTGTAGAAGGCGCGGGAGACAAGCTCAGGAATGCGTGCGGGATCGTCGATCTCCGTCGCCCATTTGGCAATCGATCCGAACACCGCCCGGTAATCCAGCTCCTGGAACGCTTCCCGCTCGCGCATGTCGCGTGCGACCTGCCCGACAAAGAGGATCAGCGGGGTGGAATCCTGGCGAGCAATGTGAAGCCCGGCCGAGGCATTGGTCGCGCCGGGCCCGCGGGTGACAAAGCAGATGCCCGGCCGACCGGTCGCCTTTCCGCAGGCTTCTGCCATGATCGCCGCGCCGCTCTCGTGACGGCAAACCGTGATCGCGATGTTGCGATCATGGAATGCATCGAGCGCTGCGAGATAGCTCTCGCCTGGCACGCAGAACACGTGTCGAACGCCGTGGATGACGAGCTGATCGATGAGAACTTCGGCCGCGGTTCTTGTGCCATCATTGGCGCGCATCGGGAATCCCCCACTTCAATCGCCCGTCAGAGCAGGTCGGGTCACAAGATATAATATGGCTCAATGCTGACCGACAAATCCGTCCGCCACAAGCGCATGCCGCCATGAGGAGTCGCGAATCTCAGGAGCCGGTGTTGGCGTTCCTGGCCGATCCCGCCACCCATGGCGGCGCGGCAGTCAAGCGCATCGACACCCATGCTGCCGTTATTTTTTTGGCAGGTCCGCGCGCTTTCAAGATCAAGCGGGCGGTGACCTTTCCCTTCCTGGACTATTCCACTCTCGACAAGCGCCGAGAGGCTTGCGAGTCGGAGCTGAGGATCAACCGTCCCTTCGCGCCGCAAATCTACGAGCGCGTGGTGCCGATCACGCGCACCGCCGGCGGCGGGCTCAACCTGGGCGGGGATGGGCCGCCAGTCGAATGGGCGGTCGAGATGCATCGCTTCGACGAGAACGCGACCCTCGACCACTTGGCGCAGGCGGGCAAAATTGACGCAAGCCTCGCCGATGCTCTTGGCCGCGCTGTCGCTCAGGCGCATACGGACGCAGCGGCGGTCAATCCGAGCCGCTGGATCAAGGCGCTCGCCGACTACATCGACGAGCATGTGGAGGCGTTCGGCGAAAACCCTGATCTCTTTCCAGCGCATGAGGTCGAAGCGCTTGCGCGCGCAAGCCGAGCTGAATATGCGCGCGTCCATTCCCTTCTGATAGAACGCGGGCGGCGGGGTCTCATCGCGCGGATTCATGGCGATCTGCATCTCGGCAACGTCGTGCTGCTGGAGGGCCGGCCTGTGCTGTTCGACGCGGTCGAGTTCAGCGACCTGATCGCATCGGGTGATCTGCTTTACGATCTCGCATTCCTGCTCATGGACCTCACCGAGCGCGGGCTTCGGCTGGCAGCCAATATCGTTCTCAGCCGATACCTCGTCGAGACCGGGCGCGCCGAGGATCTCGACGCACTCGCGGCGCTGCCTTTGTTCCTGTCAATGCGCGCCGCGATCCGCGCCAAGGTCGGCGCCGCGCGGCTGGCCTACGTCGTTCCACAGGAGAAGCCCGCAGCGGAAGCCAGTGCACGGCAATATTTCGATTGTGCTTGCCGCTGCATCGTGCCCGCACGGCCGGCATTGGTCGCAATCGGGGGACTCTCCGGAACCGGAAAATCCGTTCTGACGCGCGCGCTGGCGCCGGACCTCGATCCTGCTCCCGGGGCGGTGGTGCTGCGCTCCGACATCGAGCGCAAGGCGCTGTTCGGAAAGCAAGAACAGGAGAAGCTGGGCGCGGACGCCTATACGCTCCCCGTCACGGCGCGTGTGTTTGCGACTCTCGCCGACAAGGCGCGGCGGGTCCTCGCCGCCGGCCATTCCGCCATTGTGGACGCGGTGTTCTCCCGACCCGAGGAGCGGGAGCTGATGGAATGGTCCGCAGCAGTGGTGGCGGTTCCTTTTCGGGCGCTGTTTCTGCACGCCGACCTTGCAACCCGAGTGGCACGGGTCGGCACGCGCGAGCCCGACGCCTCCGATGCCGACGCAGGCGTCGCCCGGAAGCAGGAGAGCTATGATCTCGGCACTCTGAGTTGGCCGCGAGTGGATGCTTCCGGAACGCCGGAAGAGACGCTCGCCCGAGCGCGCGCATTGCTTCGGAGCCCGTGATCACGTTTGCGTCTCCTCGGCAATACGCCGCCTTCCAGCCATGTAGGCTCGGGCATCGTTGATCGCGTCGACCGCGATCAAACGCTCACCGCGGCGATACTCCACCGAGAAGCGTGGTACGCCCGGGTCGCCCTTCACCTCCGCGAGGTCGTGACCATCCATGACGCCGGCGATCTGAAGCTTGAGATCATATTGATCGGACCAGAACCAGGGGACCGGATCGTACGGCTGTTTTTCGCCGCGGATTGCCGCGGCTGCTGTTTTTGCCTGATCGATGGCATTTTGCACGCATTCCAGCCGCAGCCGTCGCCCATAGCGACGGCTCGGAAACCGCGCACAATCTCCGATGGCGTAAACGTCGGTTATCCCTGTGCGCGCAAGCTCATCGACGAGGATGCCGTCATCGCAGGGGAGCCCAGCCGCTGCCGCAAGCTCATCGTTCGCCCGCGCACCCGTCGCGATCAGAACGAGATCCACCGTGAAGACCTCGGTGGCTCCGATATGCACGCTCAAATCTACTGCCGTCGCTTCGATTGCGACAAGCCGTGCTCCCAGCTTGAGATCGACCCCTTGCCGACGATGGACCTCGGCAAAGAACGCGGCACCGCTTTCGCCCATGACGCGTTTCATCAGCCGTGCTTCCGCTTCGACCACCGTGACTTCGAGCCCTTGCCTGCACAACCCGGCGGCTACTTCAAGGCCGATGTAGCCACCGCCGATGATGGCGACGCGGCGCGCCTGATCGAGCGCGGGGCGCAAGCGGCGCACATCACCAATGTTTCGCAGCGAAAAGACGTTCGGGAGTCCGATCCCCGGCAACGGGAGCGTACGTGCCCGCGTGCCCGTTGCGAATACCAGCACTCCAAAATCAAGCTCGCGTCCGTTCCGCAGAGCGACCCGACGTTGCCGCAAGTCGACTTGGGCAGCGTCACTCCCAAGATGGAGCACAACGTCCTGATCGTGCCAGAACCCGGCCGGCCGCAGGAACAGCGACTCAGGAGAGCCATTCTCGCTGAGAAATTTCTTCGATAACGGCGGACGCTGATAGGGAGGATACGGCTCGTCTCCGATGATGGAGATGGGTTTGTCGAACCCGCCCTGGCGCAGGCTCGCCGCCAGCTGAGCTGCGGCCTGACCGGCACCGATGATAAGGGCATCTTCGCGCATCACGCGCTGCATCTCCTTTGGAAGGATTGGTGGCAAGCCGACCCTTAGGCTCGAGCCTCGAGGCAGGCCATTGGGGAAAGTCGGGGGATAAGGGTTGTGCTCGCGGAGCTGTCATCAAACCGAAATGGAGCCACGCTATGAGGGCTTTCGTGGGCGCTGAGCCGCCACTTATTCAGCACCACAAGCCTGTCGGAGCCTCCTTTCGCCGCATACGCCGCTCCCTCAGGGTTTTTGGCCGGCTGGCAAGCCTTGGTTGCGTCCGCTCGTCCAGCCGGCCACTTTTTCTGCAACTGAATGCAGCACCCTTTCTGCAACTGAATACAGCACCCCCGCGATACCGTCATCAGGGGGTCATCGAATCATCATAATGAGCCTCTGCTACCTAGCTCACGGGATTGAGCAAGCGAGGGCGCAATGGCTGAACTCGAGCATACAATCACCGCCTTCGGTTCGGAATTGCAAGCTCTCTCGCGCCGCATCGCGGAAATGGGCGGTCTTGTCGAGAGACAGGTCCTCGAAGCGATCGAGGCCCTGAGTAAAGGCGATCAGGAGCGGGGAAGGCGGGTGGTTGCCGCCGATACCACGATCGACCACATGCAACGAGAGATCGACGAAGCGGTCGTGACGCTGATCGCGCGACGGCACCCTGTTGCTGTCGACCTGAGGCAAGCCGTCGCAATCCTGCGGATCGCAAGCGAACTCGAGCGGATTGGGGATCTCGCAAAGAACATCGGCAAGCGCGTAGGTGCGCTCGAGCGAGCGGATCTGCCGCGACAATTCATGGGAGGAGTGCTTCACATAGCGACCCTCATCCTGGCTCAGCTCGGGAATGTCCTCGACAGTCTTGCCAATCGCGACGTGGCCAAGGCCATCGAGGTCTGGTCGCGTGATCAGGACGTCGATCGCCTCTATACGTCGTTATTTCGTGAGCTGCTCACCCACATGGTGGAGGATCCCGGAACCGTCACGTCTGCCGTCCACCTCGTCTTTTGCACGAAGAATATCGAGCGGATCGGCGATCATGCGACCAATATCGCGGAAGCCATCTTTTACATGGTCCAGGGTCATGTGCTCTGGGGAGAGCGGCCGAAGGCGGATCTTACATCGATGCTCCCCAGCAGCGCCCCAGCGACGGCAGCCCTGAGCGGGACTGAGCGAGGCGGGTTGATTACGGCAGACGCATAAGCGGCTCCCCCGCCTGAATCGTTGCGCCTTCGCGCACATTCTTCGCGAGCGAGAAACTGGCGGGGGCAAATACGAGCATGGTGGAGCCATGCTGAAACCAACCCAATTCCTCGCCTTTACCGAATGTTGCGTCGCAGGCAATCACATTGGGACCGGAATATCTGAGGTGGAGCAGAACATCGACAAAGTGCAGCCGGATGCTGGCGACGAGCACAGCGGCAACCGGGACCAGCGTCACGTGGTGTCCGGTCCCCGTGAGCCTGGTCCTCAAGACTGCGCGTTCGTTCTTGCAGAACAGTTGTTGTACGCGCCGCAACGCGATCGGGTTGACGTTCCAGGTATCTCCCGAGATGTAGGTGACCCGATCGATCCGGCAGTCGTGCGGTGCGTGGAAACGATGATACATGCTTGCGGTCAGGCGTAAGGTCACGTAGCGTCCATCGCGATGCGCCTCGCCCAATTCCTGATCGCACAGGAGGTCCTCCAGCGTGTAGGGGGCCCCCTTGATCTGATAGAGCGTGGTCCCGGAGATCTCCCCGCAGGCGCCAACGATGGCATCGCAGGGGCTGACGAGAGTTCTTGGATCAGGATCGATCGGGCGTGCACCGTCCTTGAGCTCGCGGATGAAGCAGTCGTGCATGCTGCGAAATTCCGGCTTCTTGGCCTCGCGCAAGTCGAGATCCGAAAAGAAGCGCCACAGCGTAATGGAGATATCGCGCACTAGCGGTTGCTCGATCTGGCTGAACCAGCCGATGAACAGCGTGAGCCAACGGCGGGGGATTCGGTTGGTGAGCAGAAAGTTCAGGTCTTCCTGCTCGATGATGCGTAAAAGCTGTGCCCGGACCGTCATCTTGTCGTAAAATCAATTTCCTACAATCTGATTCGATGGATTGGGGCAGCGCGAGATATGCGTTCTACGGGCTGGGGACTGCCGCGCTGGCGACGTCCTTGGCAAGCCTGCAGCGCCGTCTGCAACTTTCGAAGGCGAAGCATGGCTCTTTGGCCGGCCATGCGCGGCTCGCGCGCCGGCTGGCGGCGCTCGTGCCCTTCTACGATTATGATGAAGCCCGGTTCTTCTGCTCCGACGATGCACCGGAGGAGATAGCAGCACTCCGCGGCGCGGGCTTCATGCGCCTCTCGGCGCTGTATCAGGAGCGCTTCGTGCAGACGGCGCGGTGCACGGCCGAGGTGGCGGACAGCATCTCCGACCTCAAATTCACTGCCGCATATCGGGTGCCGTTCCAGTACAGCCGGTTCGTGCGTAGGCATCTCAATGCCGGTGTCTTTGTGCAAGCATCCAAAGGCGTGACGATCACCGACATCGACGGCAATCAATTTTATGATCTTACGGCTTCGTATGGGGTGAACGTATTTGGATACGATGTCTACAAAGAGATGATCGAGCGGGGCCTGCGTCGCGTTCAGGCGCTGGGCCCAGTGCTCGGGCGCTATCATCCGCTCGTCGCTGAAAACGTGCAGCGCCTGAAGCAGATCTCGGGGCTCGACGAAGTTTCGTTCCACATGTCGGGCACCGAGGCAGTCATGCAGGCCGTGCAGCTCGCACGCTACCATACTCGCCGATCGCACCTCGTGCGGTTTTGCGGCGCCTACCACGGCTGGTGGGGCGATGTGCAACCTGGTGTCGGCAATCCCGTGCCCGCGCACGAGACTTACACGCTCAGAGATATGAGCGACGCTACGCTCCGGGTGCTGGAGAGGCGGCGCAACATCGCGTGCGTGTTGGTCAACCCGCTGCAGGCATTGCATCCCAACACGAACGCGCCAGCGGATTCCTCCCTCATCGACAGCACCCGCAAAGCGCATTTCGACAAGAACGCCTACACCGAGTGGCTCCATCGATTGCGCACGGTCTGCACCAGACAAAACATCGTCTTGATCTTCGATGAGGTATTCGTCGGATTTCGCCTCGGCATCCGTGGCGCACAGGAATATTTCGGCGTGCCGGCCGATCTCGTCACCTACGGCAAGACGCTGGGCGGCGGGCTTCCCGTTGGGGTCGTCTGTGGACGTAGCGACTTGATGAAGCGTTTCCAGGACGATCGGCCGACGGACGTATGCTTCGCCCGGGGAACGTTCAACTCCCATCCCTACGTAATGGGCGCCATGCACGAGTTCCTGGCGCATCTCGACATGCCACAGACGCGCGAGCTCTACCGCGACCTCGATCGGATCTGGGACGAGAGGGCACAGCGGCTCAACGATCGCCTGCGGCGCGAAGACCTGCCGGTGCAGGTAGCAAACATGTCCTCGATTTGGACCGTCTGCTACACGCAGCCTTCGCGCTACAACTGGATGCTGCAGTATTACCTGCATGCCGAGGGCTTGGCGCTGAGCTGGATTGGAACCGGTCGCCTGATCTTCAGCCTCAATTATACCGCGGAGGAGTTTGACGAAGTCGCGGAGCGCTTCGTAGCGGCGGCACGAACCATGCAGAACGATGGCTGGTGGTGGAGCAATCCGGCGCTGACAAATAAGGCGATCAAACGCCGGATTTTGCGGGAGATGATTGCGCATCGGCTTTCCTCCACGCGCAGCCGCCCACCGCGCCGGTCCGACTCACAGTCCCTCAGCTGACCCGCGGTAGCTCTTCGGCATCCTCCTCGCTCCACTCGGCTCGAATGCCGGGATCGATCAGCTCTCCCTGCAGGAGATAGAACGGCGCTTTGTGGTAGAGCTTGATGTCGTGAAACGGGTCCGTCAGGATTTTCGTAACCCAAACCAATCCGGTCTGGACGTCCTTGACGAAGAACAATTGCACTGTGCGGAACAACAATCCGCCAGCTCCGATCACGAGCCAAATTTGTGCGACATGGCGCACGAATTCGGCTGGATTGGCATGCGGCGCAAAAATTCCAGCCAGGGTAGGATCGAAGTACAGCGCCAGCGGAGACAATGCCCAGATCGTCATGAGAACGACCTTGCGTTGCAGATTGTAACCGACTTTTATTTCCTCCTTGTATTCGTGGGTGGCGTCATTCACCACGTCGTAGTCTCGAGGTTCAAAGAAGAAATGCCCGATCTGGCGGCTGGTCATCGCGGCGAGCCAACCGACCAAGGCCGCAATCGCGGGGTCCTTGAAAATCATGATGTATGCAAACAGGAAACTCATCGCACTCACCAGATGGAGCGATTGGTTGATCCGGCTGTGATGATAGTAGCGATGGTCGTCCCAACGCTGCACTCGCAGAGCCTCGAGAAAACGGTCCATTGTGCCTCCCCGTGCTAAGGACATTTGGTTGTGGTATGGCGATTTGATGAATCTCATTTGACCGCCGCCTCGCTGTTAGAGAATGATGGCAATCAGGCCGCAGCGCGCTTGGCAGCATGATCGTGATCCACTGCCGTTCGCGCATTCTTGGCAAAGCGGATGAGAGAAAAGTGCCCGAATGGCGGCATCGTGCGCCGTTCGACTAGCGCCATGCCGGCTGTTCGTTCGGCCCAGCGCGCATAGCGTTCCCAGGAGAATTCCGTGCGCCAGCCAAGCTTGCGTGCCGCGGGCGCAAACCAGCGTTCCAGCGCCCGCCGTAATCCCGCCTCCGCGCCCACGCGGCTCACCAGCACGATTTCGCCGCCCGGCTTCAAGATGCGGGCGAATTCGTCAAGCGTCGCCTCGGGATCTGGTACTGTCGTAATCACATACTGTGCGACGACCACGTCGAACGACGCATCCGGAAAGGACAGATGCTCTGCATCCATCACCCACAAACCCTCGACGTTGGTAAGTTCGTGTTCAGCGACGCGCTCCCGCGCCTTGCGGAGCATCGGCCCTGAGATATCGACCCCGCAAATACGGTTGCGCGGTGAATAGTCCGGCAGTGAGATCCCGGTTCCGACACCCACTTCGAGGATGCGTCCGCCGATTCGTTCGGCGGCGGCGATTGCCGCGTGCCTGCCACGTTCGAACACGGCGCCGAACACCAGATCATAGACCGGCGCCCATCGCGCATACGCCTTCGCAATCGTCTCCTTGTCGAGCTCCTTCAACGACAGGTCGGTCATTTTGCTTCCTCTTCCACTATTGCGCCGCACGTCTCAGAGGCATGCCTCCCCCTCAGCTCTGTGCGGCTGCGACCACAGCCGTTCCCGCGTTTGATTTCACGTTGCCGGGAGTCACGACTTTCCGAACGTGCCCGATGAACTGACGGGCGCTGTTCTCCCAGGAGAATGTCAGCGCAAACGCGCGACACGCTTTACCCGGAATCCTAAGAGCTTCGAGACAGGCGGTGCGCAGATCCTCGTTCAAGACCCCGACGGGGTTGCCCCCTACGACATCCTTCGGACCGGTAACCGGGAATGCGGCAATCGGAACGCCGCTCGCGAGCGCTTCGAGTTGTACGACGCCGAACGTATCCGTCCGGCTCGGAAACACGAACACGTCGGCGGCGGCCACGTGCGCAGCCAAGGCGCCATTTTCGAGCAACCCGAGGAACTTCGCCTGCGGGAAACGGCGTCGCAGCATGGGCTCTTCAGGCCCTGAGCCGATAACGATCTTTGTGCCGGGCAGGTCCAGTGAAAGAAATGCTTTCAGGTTCTTTTCGACCGCGACCCGCCCTACCGTGACAAAGATCGGTCGTTCAAAGGGCAGCTCAATGGCGCGATCAGGTTTGAACAGATCGGTATCGACACCCCGGGTCCACATGGCAAGGTTGGAGAAGCCTCGTTGGTTGAGCTCCGCCAGGAGCGATGGAGTGGCCACCATCGTCACCGCGGCAGCGGAATGGAACCGCCGCAGAGCCGCGTAGACCCACCCTTCAGGGACGGGAATGCGCGCGGACAAATATTCCGGGAAACGCGTCGTATAGCTCGTGGTGAACGGGCGGCAGCTCCTCAAACAATAACCGCGCGCCATGTGGCCGACGGGACCTTCGGTCGCGATATGGATTGCATCCGGTGCGGCCTGCTCTATGCGGCTGGCGATCTGTCGCCGGCTCGGCAGTGCCAGACGTAATCCGGGATAGGTCGGCACTGGAATCGTACGAAAACCATCGGGTGTCAGAAATTCAATCTGCACACCCAGGCGCAACGCGCTGCGCGAGAGCGAGGTCAAGGTGCGAACCACGCCATTGACCTGCGGATGCCAGGCATCCGTTGCGATCAAAACCCGCATCAGGGTGCCCTTGGCGCAAGCGGCTCAGCCATGTCGTTGGCGAATCGCATCGCGCGACATTGCGACTTTCATGTCTCAGTTGTGTGACAAAACGCGATCGGCTCAGCTTGTCTGCAAAAATATGATTTGTGGAAGTTTGAGCGATGCAGGGGCCGTCTGTTGCTGATTTCGTGGATTGTAACAACAGCGTCACAGAGAGATGGGAGCTTGGCTGCGCGATTCGCCTCCTGCGTCGGACGCTTGTTGCCGAGAGCTCATGCGCAACGTGACGAGCGTCGTCAGTCGGGCGATAAGAGAGCGGGTGCGCTGGAACATTATCGGCGTCGCGATCAGCCTGCTCATCGTCGTGCTTGCGTTTGCCATACTGCTGAAGTTGCTGCAGGGCATCGAACTTGCAAAGGTAATCGCAGCGCTCAAGGCAAAGCCGCTCCGAGAGGTTTTGACCGCCGCCGGCTTCGTTGTGCTCGGGTATCTGACGCTGACTTTTTATGATTTCTTCGCTTTGCGCACTATCGGCCACGCTGCTGTGCCCTATCGGATCGCGGCATTTACCAGTTTCACCAGCTACACCATCGGCCATAATCTCGGAGCCACGGTCTTTACCGCCGGCGCGATCCGGCTTCGAGTGTATTCCGCCTGGGGACTGGGCCTCATGGATATTGCCCGAATGGCCTTCGTCACGGGGCTGACCTTCTGGTTGGGCAACGCATTCGTGCTGGGCTGCGTCCTGTCGTACGCGCCCGAAGTGGCAAGCGCGGTCGATCAATTGCCGTCGTGGGCCAACCGGCTGATCGGCCTCTCGGCCCTGATGATTATTTCAGGCTATGTGCTCTGGCTCGTGCCGCGCCCTCGCGCCATCGGCCGCTCGGATTGGCGCGTACGCCTGCCGAATTGGCGCTTAACGCTCGTTCAGATCGGAATCGGCACACTGGATCTGAGCGCCGGGACGGCCGCGATGTACAGCTTGCTGCCCGCGCATCCCGTCGTAGACCCGAGCATCGTGCTGGTGACCTTCGTCACGGCGATATTGCTCGGATTCCTCAGTCATGTTCCCGGAAGCCTTGGCGTGCTCGAAGCGGCGATGCTCCTGGGGCTCCCGCAATTCAATAGGGAAGACTTGCTGGCATCGCTGCTGATGTTTCGTTTCCTTTACTTCATGCTTCCGCTTTCAGTGGCCGCATTGTTGCTTGGCGGGCGCGAATTGTCGCTGCTCGCCAAATCCGTGATCACGGTTCGCGCGTGCCGAAAACGGCCTGTCCGTTGCCGGTAGCCTTCGCCATTATCCGGTTACCCCGAGTCAACACGAACCGAGATTGGTTGATAGGCGCGTAATCCCGGAGTGAGCCGTACAGTCGGCTTCCGGTAGCGGTGCAGCACGTTTTTTACCAGGGCGAACCCACAAAGCCCCAGGCTTGCCCATACCGCCAAGCTGAAGTAGAGCGTCATCCAGGTAATTTCGCCCTCCCAGCGCGCGAGGTTGCGCGTGACAATCCACCGCGCGCCCGCGTCCTGCAATCCGGCTATCAATCCCAGCAGTTCTTTTCCGCTCGCCGCGTCAGCTTGCCAACGCTCGAAATACATCGGCACATCGACCATGACCATAAAGGCTACGTAACCCACAATGCCCAGAAGTGCGGAGCGGATCGCGAACTGAATAACGCCCTCAAACTTGTCGAGCAGGACTACGAGCCCAGCGCCAATCAGCAAGAAGGTCGCAGCCCAGAGCGAGTTCTCCACGGTGTTGCCAAGATAATCTGTCGTGATAACGGCATACCAGGAGCAGCACTCGGCGAGGATGATGAGCGGCACAATGCCTTTAGCGATCTTTCGGACGGTACCTGATTGCGCCGAGTCCGCGAGGCAATAGAGCACGACGGCCCACTGCGCAGCAAAGCAGACCTCAGCCACCGTCGCGATGGACCGTCCAACGAGCACGCTCGAGAGCCAATTATCGAAAAGACAGATTCTCTGGACATCGGCACGAGGTAGCACAGCTCGAAAGGCGCAGCCGAATACGTAGACGGCGGACAGGCAGGCCAGGACCTCCAGGCGGAGATTTTTCTTCAGGAGGTGACGGGCGACTGCAAGCCAGAGAATGACGTTGATGCTGCTCACCAGCAGCAAGCAGCCCCACCAGATCGAAACTGGATTTGACCAACTCAGCCAATCAACGCTCATTCGCTTTCCCTGGGTCCAGGCCAAAGCACGAAGCTACAGCCAAGATCGGAGGGGGTAAACGCCAAAGCGACCGCCACGTTCCGGCGCGAGCCACGGGAGGGGCGCCTCTTGCTGTCCACGGGATGGCCTCAGGGGGCGAGCTTTAGCCCGATCATGCCTCCTATGATGAGGGTAAGGCAGGCAATTCGAAATGCATCGGCGGATTCGCCGAACATCACCATGCCTGCGATCATGCTTCCTGCGGCCCCAATGCCGGCCCATACCGCGTAGGCAGTCCCGAAGGGAACGGCCTTGAGCGAGAATGTAAACAGGCCAAAGCTTAAGATGATGGTGGAAAGCGTCATCATCAGCGGCCAAAAGCGGGTGAGCCCATCTGTTGCTTTCAAGCTCAACGCCCAGACGACCTCGAGCACGCCGGCGAGGAGGAGCGCGAGCCAAGCAGTCACGGTGATCTCACTGGGCGCCAAGACGCATCCATATGGCGGACGAGGAGGGGGAGAAATCGACTCCCTGGATACTGCGCATCGTGCCTTGATTCGAATCAGTGCAAAGCTAAGAAACAAAGACGTAAGGGCGATGACGATCCATCCACGGCCGATTCTGGACTGCTATGTTGAAATTTGTCGACGCGTAGACTTCAGCAGGATCGCCGCTTCTGAGAATTGTCATTCAGCCGTCATCCGATCGGCGTAATCGCAGATTCGATGACTATGCCGACCATACTGGCAGGGGGGTTCTGTGCAGTCGCCACCTTCCTGCATTTTACAAGCATCGGCTTGGTCATCGCGAGGCATCGCAGACTTGAGCGCGCGACCGGCTCGGGCCAGCGAGCGGAAGGCGTGAGCATCGTGCGGCCGCTGTGCGGAATCGAAAATTTCTCGCAGGCAACGCTTCAATCCACATTCAAGTTGGACCACCCGAACTATGAGATTCTCTTTTGCGCCGCGCATGTCATGGACCCGGTGCTTCCGCTCGTACGGCGCCTGATAACGGATCACCCGGCTGTACCGGCCCGCCTCCTGCTCGGGAGCGACTCCATCAGCACCAATCCCAAGCTGAACAACGTCGTGAAAGGTTGGGAAGCTGCGCGCCACGAGCACATCATCATGGCCGACAGCAATGTTTTGATGCCGCCCGACTATATCCGGCGTCTGCTTGCCGCCTGGGATTCCAGCACCGGCCTGGTGTGCTCCCCTCCCGTCGGATGCGCGCCGGCCGGCGTTTGGGCAGAGCTCGAATGCGCCTTCCTCAATACCTATCAGGCCCGGTGGCAGTGCTTCGCGGATAGCCTCGGCTTGGGCTTCGCCCAGGGCAAGACCATGCTCTGGCGCCGGGAGACACTGGAACGCGGAGGCGGTATCCGCGCGCTTGCGTGCGAGCTTGCAGAAGACGCAGCCGCGACCAAGCTCGTGGGCAGGCAAGGTCTGCGGGTGCGGGTGGTAGCTCGGCCCTTCGGTCAGCCTCTCGGCCGGCGCACGTTGGCGGAAGTCTGGCAGCGCCAGATCCGCTGGGCTCGCCTTCGGCGCGATACGTTCAAGCTCTTTTTTGCAGTCGAGATCTTTGCGGGCGCAATCCCGCCGCTTCTGGCGGCGATGCTTGTCGCGTCGACAATGGACTGGCCCGTGGTCGGCGTCACCGCCGCCCTGGCATGCCTCTGGTATCTTCTTGAGATGGCTCTGGCCCACGCCGCCGGCTGGCATCTCTCATGGCGGTCCTTGCCCTTGTGCGTGCTGCGCGACCTGCTGCTTCCTGTGCTTTGGCTCGCTGCCTGGATCGGCAACGAATTCGTGTGGCGCGGCAATGCCATGCGCG
>Ga0070712_100001357_pt1 | contig 14853 bp, 14 predicted proteins | sample LARL81metaG_FD_71396 | JGI IMG/M metagenome (GOLD analysis project Ga0070712, IMG submission 71396) | Corn, switchgrass and miscanthus rhizosphere microbial communities from Kellogg Biological Station, Michigan, USA - LAR L8-1 metaG | ecosystem: Host-associated > Plants > Roots > Rhizosphere ...
CCTTGACGCTCCTCCGGGAACGGCACCACCGACGTATATGTCAATGGCCTCCGAATGATCGTTGCCTGATAGTCGCCGAACCAGAACAGCTTGTCTTTCACGATCGGTCCGCCGAGGGTCCCTCCAAATTGATTTTCCTTAAACGAAGCTTTCTTATCCGTCGGCAGTTCGAAGTAGTCGCGCGTATCCAGCGCCGAGTTGCGGAAGAACTCGAATACATTTCCGTGATACTGGTTTGTCCCCGACTTAGTGATCGCGTTGACGACGGCCCCTGCACTGCGGCCGAACTCCGCCGAATAGGTGTTGGTCTGCAGCTTGAATTCCTGGATCGCATCGACGTTCGTGCGCAGCACTACTCCACCGTTGTCGTTGGAGTTGTTGTCGAGACCGTCAAGCAGGAAGTTGTTTAGTGTGCCGCGCGTGCCGTTGGCGACGAAGCTGTTCTGGCCGCCAGTGCTGCTGCCGCCGGTGTTGCCGTTCGTTCCTGAACTGGTGCGCACCACGCCCGTGGTCAACGTGGCTAACTGGATATAATCGCGGCCGTTCAGCGGGAGTTGCGTCATCTCCTTGGTCGAAACGACTTCGCCCAGAGAAGAAGTGTCCGTTTGGATGGTCGGAGTTTCCGCTGTTACTTCGACTTTTTCCGAAACCAATCCGACCGCCATGGCAAAGTCGATGCGCACGCGGTCCTGTACCTGCACCACAATCGTTCCGCGCGTCTCGGTTTTAAAGCCTGGAGCCGCCGCCGTGATTTTGTAGTTGCCGGGCCGGAGAGGAGGAGAAGCATAGTTTCCCGCACCGTCAGTCTGCGTCTTGGTTGTCGTGTTGGTTCCGGCCTCGACGAACGTAACGCTCGCGGCCGGAACTCCCGCGCCCTGAGCATCGCGCACACTTCCGGCAATCATGCCGGTGTCCACTTGCGCGAACACGGCTGGCAACGTCAGCGACCAAACGAGCAGGCACAGCAAAATCCGTCTCTGCTTCATATTCCCCCCTCAAGCTCGTCCCGAAGGAAACGCGCAAAGAATTAGAACACAAAGAGAAAGAAAAAGAAAGCAAAGAGCTCAATAAAAGCAGTTAATGCAAAGCAAAATCTATGCTAGTGAAGCCAAGCATCGCCGAAGGAAAGAAAGAACGGCAGGCGGGCTCCAATTTCCGCTAAACGATTAGAAATCTTGGAGTTGAGCATCCCGTCCCGCTGGGCTGAGAACCGCGCACGCCGATATCTCTGAATGATGCTGCCGAGGCCTGTGCTACGATATGGCCTTGTTTCGGACCCTTTTGCTTATGCTCATCAGCCCGGCTCGTCGAATTAGCATTTCCATTCCGACGGAATCGACCGCCTGGGTTGAATGGGGAACGATGAGCTAGCTCAGTTAGCAATTACTCAAAGTTCTGATCGCCCCACCATCAGAGGCACTGGATGGTGGGTTTTGGTTTTTGCAGCAAGCGCAACTGCAGCGACGCTCGATCTCAAATGTTTCAGGATTAACGGTCAAACATGTCCAACGCTGAAGTCAGCCTGAACAGTATCCACGAAGCGCGCAACCGCATTGCGGGTGCCGTCTACTTTTCGCCGTGTCCGTTGTCGCCGAGTGTTTCCGAGATGAGCGGCCAGCCCGTCTACCTGAAGCTCGAGAACCTGCAGCGCACGGGATCGTTCAAAGAACGCGGAGCGCTCAACAAGATCCTTACACTCAGCGCTCACGACAAAGAGAGGGGTGTAATTGCCGCCAGCGCAGGCAACCATGCGCAGGGTGTCGCCTTTCATGCGCAGGCCAACGGGATCGCCGCCAAGATCGTGATGCCGGTGATGACGCCGCTGGTCAAAGTGAATGCGACCAAGGGCTACGGAGCGCATGTCATTCTGCACGGCGATGGTTACGACGAGGCTTACGAGCATGCGCGCGGCCTCGCGGAAAGCGAGCGCCTCACGTTCATCCATCCGTTCGATGACCCCGCGGTGATTTCGGGGCAGGGAACCCTCGGTCTGGAATTGCTGGAACAGGTTCCCGATCTCGAAGCAGTCGTTGTGCCCATCGGTGGGGGTGGCTTGATCAGCGGAATCGCGTGCGCCCTGAAAGAGTCTAAGCCTTCAGTGCGAGTCATTGGAGTGCAGGCTGCGCGCATGCCGTCCATGCTCCAGGCTCTGAAGTCGCATCAACCGACCGTCATTCCCTCGAACCCGACTATTGCCGACGGAATTGCCGTTCGCCGGTCCGGCGATCGCACCGTGCCGTTGGTCGAGAAATATGTGGATGACGTAGTGGCGGTGGAAGAAGAAGAAATCGCCAGCGGAATTCTGACGTTGCTGGAGCGCGAGAAGATGTTGGCCGAAGGTGCCGGGGCGGCGGCGGTCGCAGCGCTTCTCCATCGCAAGGCCAAGCTTAAGAATAAGAAGACCGTAGCTTTGGTTTGCGGCGGAAATATCGATGTGACTCTCCTGTCGAGAATCATCCAGCGTGGCCTTGTGAAAGACGCGCGCCTCGTCCGGCTGCAGATCCACTTGTCGGACCGCCCGGGGTCTCTGCATCAGCTGACCAAGATCATCGCGGCGCATCACGCGAATATCGTCGAATTGCAATTCGATCGCGCGTATTACGGCGTAAGCCTTGGAGACACGCTGATCGACGTGACGCTGGAGACCCGCGGGAAGGACCAGATTCAGCGAATCCTCGAGGCGCTGGCCGAAGCCGGCTACCGGCACGAGCGCGTGCTTTAGAGAAGTCCTAAAACGCAAGCCGCTTCGCCATGACGACGCAGTTGGTTTATCCTTGCCTCCGCCCGGAGGACATCGTGATTTCCCTTCCCCGAATTCTGCGGCGTTTCTTCGTCTGTTTGACGTGTTCCTTTACCCTCACAATGGTCGCGCAGTCTGTAGATCCCCAGCTGTATCAGGGGATGCGCTGGCGCATGATCGGCCCATTTCGCGGCGGACGCACGGTGGCCATCACCGGCATTCCCGGCAAGCAGAATGTGTTTTACATGGCGCCCAACAATGGCGGCGTCTGGAAGACCACTGACTCTGGACACACGTGGACTCCCATCTTCGACGATCAACCGACCGGATCCATCGGGGCTTTGGCCATAGCGTCTTCAAATCCTGAAATCATCTACGTAGGTAGCGGCGAAGGACTGCGCCGGCCCGATCTCTCGGTGGGAGATGGAATCTACAAATCCAGCGACGCCGGGAAGACTTGGCAGCACCTTGGACTACGCGACGCGCAGCAAATCGGCTCCGTCCTCGTCGACCCGCATGATCCAAATCGCCTGTTCGTCGCGGCCGTGGGACATCCGTACGGTCCGAATGCCGAGCGAGGGATTTATCGCTCGCTCGATGGCGGGCAATCCTTCGAAAAAGTGCTTTCCAAGAACGATGATGTCGGGGGCGCCGATCTTGAGTTCGACCCACGCAATCCGCAAACGGTCTACGCTGTGCTGTGGGCTTCGCGTCGTCCGCCGTGGACGACCGGCAACTCCTACGGCGCGGCCGGGAGTGGGCTCTACAAATCGGAGGACGGCGGGAAAACGTGGCGCGAACTTGCCCATGGGTTGCCCTCGGGGAGCGACCTTGGCCGGATCGGCATCGCCATCGCACCCAGCGATCCGAAACGCATGTACGCGATGGTGCAGTCGGAACGCGCCGGCGGCGTTTACCGTTCCGACGACGCAGGTGAGAACTGGACACGGGTGAATTCCGAGGAACGCGTCTGCGGACGCGGCGATGATTTCGCATTCATCCGGGTTCATCCCAATGAGCCGGACACGGTCTTTGTACCGAACACTTCGACTTATCGTTCCACTAATGGCGGCAAGAACTTCACCGCGATCAAAGGCGCGCCGGGCGGAGACGACTATCACACCGTCTGGATCAATCCGGAGAATCCGCAGATCATCGCGCTCGCCAGCGACCAGGGTGCGACCATTAGCGTAAACAACGGCGCGACCTGGAGTTCCTGGTACAACCAGCCGACCGCGCAGTTCTACCACGTCATCACCGACAATCGGTTCCCTTACTGGGTGTACGGCGGACAGCAGGAAAGCGGAAGTGCGGGCATCGCAAGCCGCAGTGACTTCGGCGAGATCACGTTTCGCGATTGGTACCCAGTGGGCGTAGAAGAATACGGATATGTCGCACCCGATCCCCTCGATCCCAACATCATTTACGGTGGCAAGGTCACGAAGTTCAACCGCACTACCGGTCAGACGCAGGATGTCTCACCAGTGGTGTTGCGCACTGGCAAGTATCGGTTTAACCGTACCGCCCCCTTGATCTTCTCGGTGGCCGACCCGCACGCGCTCTATCTCGGTTCGAACGTGATATTCAAAACGACCGACGGAGGCAATAGCTGGCAGACTATCAGTCCCGATCTCACGCGCGAGGATCCCGACGTGCCTGCGACGCTGGGCCCTTTCGTTGGAGCCGATCCCGCGAAGGGCAAGCATCGCGGAGTGATCTACGCGATTGCTCCCTCACCTCGTGACAAGAGCGTCATCTGGGCAGGCACGGATGATGGGCTCATTCACATCACGCGCGATGCGGGCAAGTCGTGGCAGAGCATCTCTCCCCCGGGTCTGACGCCATGGACCAAGATTGCGCAACTTGACGCGTCCCACTTCGACCCGAATACCGTGTATGCCGCTGTCAACCGATTTCGCCTCGATGATCTGCGGCCCTACATTTACCGCACGCACGACGGCGGCAAAACCTGGCAGGCGATCACCGCTGGAATCGCTGATAACGAGCCCGTGAACAGCGTGCGCGAAGATCCTGTGCGCAAGGGGTTGCTGTTCGCGGGTACGGAAAGGACGGTCTATTTCTCCATCGATGACGGCGACCACTGGCAGTCCCTGAAGTTGAATCTTCCGGCCAGCTCGATGCGCGACCTCGTCGTCCACGGCGACGACGTTGTCGTCGGTACGCACGGCCGTTCGTTCTGGATTCTCGACAACGTCACGCCGCTGCGGCAAATGAACGCGGAAGTCGCCGGGTCGGCCGCTCATCTGTTCGCGCCGCAACTCACCTATCGCGTTCGCAGGAACAACGGTACCGACACCCCGCTTCCACCAGAGATTCCAGCGGGGCAGAATCCGCCCGACGGCGCCATGATCGATTACTGGTTGAAGTCCGCAGGTTCCGGCGAAGTGGTTCTGGAAATTTCCGATTCCGCCGGAAAACTGGTGCGCAAATTCTCCAGTGCCGACAAGCCGGATGTTCTCGAAGCGAAAGACATTAATGTACCGACCTATTGGATTCGCCCGGAGCGCAAGCTCTCGACCGAGGCCGGCATGCATCGTTTCGTGTGGGACATGCACTATCCGCCGCCGGCGGCTCTCGATCGCGACTACCCGATCTCGGCGATTTTCGGCGACACGCCTCTCTACCCGCTGGGAGCCACGATCTTGCCGGGAACGTACTCAGCCAAACTGACGGTAAACGGGCAGAGCTATACGCAGCCACTCACCATCAAGATGGATCCGCGGGTCAAAACCTCTGCTGCCGATCTCAAGGCACAATTTGATCTAGAGACAAAAATCGTCGAAGCGATGCAGCGCGACGTCGATGCGCTCAAGCAGGTCCAGAAACTCCGGAAAGCGCTAAAGGAGGTTCCCCCGTCAGCGGCCGCCAATCTGCAAGTTCAAATTGCCGAGCTGGATAAAAAAGCAGCGGACGCGGAAGGATCGGCGGGCGGATATGGCGCGCAGTACCTGAGCACGCCGGCAGGCAGAGGGCTTGGGCGACTGAACAGCGGCTTGGCGTCCCTCCTTGCGATCGTGGACTCAGCCGATGCCGCGCCGACCTCCCAGGCAACGGCCACGTTCGCGGAAGTTCAGCGCGCACTCGATGAGCAGCTGGCTAAATGGACGGAACTGCGCAGCAAAGATATCCCGGCGCTGAATCAGCAATTAAAGCAAGCGGGAGCCGCGGAGATCGACGTCTCGGTAAACGCGGACCAGAAAATAGTCGGGTTTGGGCAGGTGACAAGCGAGGCCGAGCCCTAGGCGCTCTTCTTTTCGTGCGCGCGCAGAATTGCGTAAGTTGCGTCCTCGATGCGACTCAGCACGGTGCCGCTGCGAGGAAGAGCGCGGCGCTCCGGAGGTTTCTTTACGAGGTCGATTTCGAAGGGAAGGCGCAGATCGGTTTCGCGCAGGTCGGCCATAGGGTCGTCACCAGACACGACATTCTGCGGATGTTTCGGCTTTATGGGAATTGCCGGACTTGATTCCCCGTCTCGAAGCTACGGGGCGGCAGGCAGCCCGCGCTCGGCAAGGTAGCGGCCCAATGCATCCTGCCAGGTAGGCAATTCGAGCCCGTACTGCTCCAGGCTGCGCGAAGACAAGACGGAGTATTCCGGCCGCTTCGCCGGACGAACAAACTTGTCGCTCGATGTCGGTCGCACGCGGGTCGTCAATTGCGCTTCCCCGACAATCTCTGTGGCGAAGTCGAACCAGGTGCAGTCGCCGCGATTCGTCGCATGGATGACCCCGCGTGCGTCTTTCCGGCAGAGCTGCATGATGGTGCGGGCCACGTCCACCGTGTAAGTCGGCGAACCTCGCTGATCGTTGACGACGTCGAGTTCCGCTCGAGTCGCAGCCAGTCGCAGAATTGTGTCGGGGAAGCATTTGCCGCCGACTCCAAATACCCACGAAGTCCGCAGAATGCAAAACTCCGGTTGGGCGGCGCGGATCTCAGCTTCTGCAGCGGCTTTGGATTTGCCGTAAACCGTATGGGGAGAGATCGGGTCGTCGATTTCGTAGGGCGTGCGCTTGGTGCCATCGAAAACATAGTCAGTGCTTAAAAAAAGAAGTCGGACGTTCTCCTGCGCACACACTTTCGCCACGTTTGCCGCACCGTGGCTGTTCACATCGAAGGCCAGCTGCGAATGAGTTTCGCATCCGTCAACGTCGGTGTAGGCAGCCGCTAAAACGACCCACCCCGGGTGGTGCCGCCGAATCGCTTCTGTCACTCGCTCTTGCGAGCGGATATCAACGTCTTTTGAGCCTAGGCCCACCACTTCATCGCCCTGCCATATCTGCATTAGCGCTCTGCCAAGCAGGCCAGTGGCTCCGAAAATCGTGATTCGCATGGAAGCGGCTTCCTATTCGAACTTCTCTGCGTCGTGGAATGGCGTGCCGTGCTGATCCTTCTCGGAAACAATCGGTTTGTCCGACAGCTGCCAATCGATCTTCAGATCCGGATCGTTCCACGCGACCGTACGCTCGGCCTCCGGGAAATAATAATCGGTGGCTTTGTAGAGCACGTGCGCGTTTTCAGAGACCACGCGGAAGCCATGCGCAAATCCGGGCGGTATCCAAAGCATGTGTTTGTTTTCGCCTGACAGCGGCACCGCACTCCACTGTCCAAACGTCGAAGAGCTTCGGCGCAAGTCGACGATCACGTCGAGTATCTCGCCCACGATAACGCGCACAAGTTTTCCTTGGACTTGCCGTACTTGGTAGTGGAGTCCGCGCACAACGTTGCGGGCGGATAGGGACTGATTGTCTTGCACGAAATGTTCTCGAATGCCTGCGTCGGCGAGGACACGTTCGTTGTAGCTCTCCAGGAAAAAGCCGCGCGCATCGCCGAAGACCTTGGGCTCCAGTACAAGCACATCCTTCAGCGGTTGGCTTATGATTTTCATGCAGTGAATTCTGATGCCTAGAAGACTTTGTCGCGGAGTAACTGGAGAAGGTATTCGCCGTATCCGTTCTTCATGGAGCGGCCCGCGGCCTCGAGTTGATCCGCAGAGATGTAGCCTGAGCGGAACGCGATTTCCTCGGGGCACGCCACCATCAATCCCTGGCGCTTTTCAATTGCCTGGATGTAGAGCGAGGCGTCCATCAACGACTCGTGCGTTCCGGTATCGAGCCAGGCCATTCCGCGTCCCATGACCATCACATCAAGTTCGCCCCGCTCAAGATACGTTTTGTTGACATCGGTGATCTCGAGTTCTCCACGCGCGGAAGGCTTCAGAGACTTTGCAATCGTTACCACTTGGTTGTCGTAGAAATACAATCCTGTGATGGCGTAGCGCGATTTTGGTTTCTTGGGTTTCTCTTCGACGCTCAGGGCGCGCCCGGTGTTGTCGAACTCCACCACTCCGTAGCGTTCCGGATCGAATACCGGGTACGCGAACACGCGAGCGCCCTTGGTCTTTTCAGTGGCAGAGCGCAGGTCCTTCGCCAGATCGTGGCCATAAAAGATGTTGTCTCCAAGCACCAATGCGCAAGGGTTCCCGCTGATGAATTCTTCACCCACCAGAAATGCTTGCGCAATACCTTCGGGCCTGGGCTGAACCGCATACTCGATTCGGACGCCGTACTGGTGCCCATCGCCCAGCAACTGTTCAAACCTCGGGGTATCTTCAGGAGTTGAGATGATCAGGATGTGACGAATACCCGCCAGCATCAGCGTGCAAAGCGGGTAGTAAATCATGGGCTTGTTGTAAATCGGCAGCAGGCTTTTACATGTGCCCTGCGTTACGGGATACAGACGAGTGCCCGAACCACCCGCCAGAATGATTCCCTTGTATCGCGGACGATCCCCGCTAGCCGTTGCCATGATGGGCGTGATTCCTCTGCTTGCTAAACCGTCCGAGCGCTTGCGTCGCGGGTGGCACACTGCGTTTCCATCCACTGCCGGTACGCGCCGCTGGTCACTTCCTTCGTCCAGTCGTCGTTTTCGAGGTACCAGAAAATTGTTTTGCGTATGCCGCTCTCAAACGTCTCCCGCGGATGCCACTGCAAGTCTTTTTCGATTTTGCGCGCGTCGATTGCGTAGCGCCGATCGTGTCCGGGACGGTCGGTTACGAAGCTGATGAGATTGCGATGCGGCACGACCGGGTCTTTCGGGCAAAATTCATCGAGCAGAGAGCAAATGGTCTCCACGATTTCCAGATTCGTTTTCTCGTTCCAGCCCCCAACGTTGTAAGTCGAGCCGGCTCGGCCGTGGGCGAGCACGGTGCGCAAAGCCTCGCAATGATCGCCGACATACAACCAATCACGCACGTTCTTGCCGTCGCCGTAGATCGGCAAGGGCTTTCCGGACCGCGCATTGTGAATCATCAGCGGAATCAGTTTCTCGGGAAATTGGAACGGTCCGTAGTTGTTGGAGCAATTCGTCGTCAGCGTCGGCAATTGATACGTGTGGTGATAGGCGCGGACCAGATGGTCTGCGGCAGCCTTCGATGCCGAGTATGGGCTGTTCGGAGCGTAAGCTGTGAGTTCGGTGAACGCCGGGTCGTGGGCGCCAAGCGATCCGTATACTTCGTCGGTCGACACCTGCAAAAAACGGAATGACTCTTGAGCGCTCGCGTTCAGCTTCGACCAGTAGGCGCGCGCTTCTTCCAACAGGCTGAAAGTGCCGCCGACGTTGGTGCGCACGAAATCATCTGGTCCGAGGATGGATCGATCCACGTGGCTCTCCGCCGCAAAATGAAGAATGGCGCGAGGCTTGTGGGCGAGCAGACACTCCGCAACCAGCTTGCGGTCGCCGATGTCTCCCTTCACGAACGTATAGCGAGGATTTGAAAAGATCCGTTCAAGATTCCGCGGATTCCCAGCGTACGTGAGCTTGTCCAGGTTTACGACCCGGCCCTCTCCGCGTTCCATCCACTGCAAGATGAAGTTGGAGCCGATAAATCCCGCTCCACCGGTGACCAAGATCGTATTCTCCACGCTGAGTCAGACGCCCCTTTCCAGGCGCAAACACCTGGAGACCCGGGATCCAAGGATCGCCGGGCCTGTCCAACACGACTAACCGATTGTAATTGAAAAGTCGCGGGTCGTTGGGCGCCAGGGCGATTGCAAATTCATCCGGCCACTAGGCGGAAATTTCGGCACCAACCCTATGCGATGGTGCCGCATCGGGCTTGCAGCCTAGCATTTCGAAATAGGCAGCCTCAATCTCCTTTGTGATCTTGGGCCAGAGATATTGCTCCTCAATGCGCTTTCGGGCGGCGCGTCCTGCATCTGCTCGCAGCGAATCTGCTGGGATGAGGAGAGCCAGCCTGCGGGTCAAGTCTGCGACATCGCCGCGTCGGAAGGTGAAGCCGGTGCCGTCCATGAGTTCGAGGTTCTCGGGAATGTCGCTGACCAGAACACACAGACCCGCCCCCATGGCCTCAAGCAGGGCGAGCGAGAGTCCTTGCAGGTCGGAAGGAAGTACGAACAGCATGGCATTCGTCAGGAGTTCGTCGAAGGTATCTCCGGAAACATAGTCCAGCAATACGATGCGATCGCGGGCATGTCGAACGAAGTTTTTGCGAGTAGGGATCGGACGAACGGCCGCCTCCCGCTAGCACCAACCTGACTGGAGTGTCGATCTGCTCGAAGGCTTCAATCGACAGGTGGCAGTTCTTCTCCGGAGAAAATCTTCCAAGAAACAGTACGTATTTTCCTGACTCCAGCCCCATTTCGTTGATTCTCGCGGCCGATTGCTTGTCACGCAAGATGGCGCCGTTGGCCACGTAGCGCGTTCTCGCGCCGTAGTGCTCGCGATAGTGGGACCTCAATGTCCTGGACACGACCGTGGTTTCATTCGCAAAACGTACGGCCGCATATTCTCCGAAGCGAAGCACGGACGACGCGATGGTGCCCCACTTCTTGCGCCGCCAGTCCAGACCCTGCACGGTAACCGCCGTCTTCTTGCCGGCAAGCCGCGGGATGAACGAAAACAATGCGGGGCCGAGCGGGTGGTAGTGCACGATGTCGTAAGGCTCAGTCAGTGTGTGCAGTGAACTGACCAGCGTATGGAAGAAAGTCTCGAAATGTTTCGAGCGCGGCGAGGGCAAGCGAACCAGTCGCATCCCGTTATGGGTTTCCAGGGGTGGAGTGAAGTGGTTCCGGCAATACACCGTGACATCGTGTCCCGCTGCGGCGAGTCGCCGCCCGACTTCCTCGTAATATCCCTCGATGCCGCTGTACTTTCCGATCACGCCGCGTCCCCCGATGAAAGCGATGCGGACGGGAGTATTGGTCGGTCTCACCGGACTAACGGGTACCACTGATCGTGTTTTGGTCGCGACTAATCGTCGGTACAACGCGGTCATCGCTCGATAGTGGGCGACCGGCGAGTGACGTTCTCGCACGAAGTTGCTTCCCGCCAAGGTGCACCGCGGCCAGACCTGGGCCACCGCCGAGCAGATCCAATTCCTCATCGACATGGTTTCCCGAGTGCCATCGGTGCGTGTCGTGAACGCCAATGGGGAAGTGCTGGTGACTCCCCGGGAGGAGCAGGTAGTAGCCCTGGTGGCTGAGGGACTTTCCAATCGCGAGATCGCCCAGGAACTGGCTCTCAGCGAGCACACCGTCAAAAAGTATCTCTTCCGGATTTTTGAGAAACTTGGTATCTCGACCCGCGTGGAACTTGTACTCTACGCTCTCAATCACGGCGACCACCGCCCTGCTGAATGGTTGCCGGGCACAAATTGATGCAACCCGTTTCGCACTCGCAACTCAACCGCAGTCTGTCTACAATGGGTTAGGTTTCCTAGAACCCACTTGTCAGAACCTTCGACCAACGTATCCCGCCGTTGGACGGTGATCGCCGCCGGCCTGCTTATCCTCGCCATCTCCATGGTCGTCATCTACACGCGTGGCGCGGCATTTCACAGCCCGATCGCCGCCGTAGTACTCGCCGCGATCGGCCTCGCCGCCGTACTCTTTCAGAGGCTGCTGCGCGAGGCTTCGCCCGCCCAGGTGCGGGTGCCGCAGTGGCTTAACCTGATTGGAATCTTCTGTGCCGCGTGCGCTTTGTTCGCCGACCGGCTTCGCTTGGGCGCGAATCTTTATCAGGTGGCCGCGCTCATCGCCGTGGGGTGCTTTGGCATCAGCAGCGTCGTTGTCTTGGATGGAATCAGAAAGAACCGCATCGCCCCGAAGTAGCGACGCGTCCCTTCACACAGAAGCGATTAACGGGAAATCTATCGGAATTCGATGGCGAGCGAAGTCTCAACTTCGACTGGAGCGCCATTCTGGCGATACGGCTCGAACTTCCACCACTGCACCGAATCCAGCGCAGAGCGAATCAGCGGTTCCGGCCCGCTCACGGGCAGAACTTTGAGGACAGAGCCATCGCGCCCGATCACGGCCGAGACCACCGCAACGCCGCGAATTCTGGGACCGGCCGGCGCCACCGGGTCCACCTTGTGTACCAGCAATCGCTGCATGACTTCAAAGCCGACCGCGGTCGGAGCCTGCGTCGTCACTTCGATGGATCGCCCGGGAACACGCGACTCCAGTTCCTGCCAGCCCTGCTCCCACTGCCACCAGCCCACGCCGGCGGCCACGATCACTGACGCGGCCAGCAGCATGAAAATCTTGCGCTTCAAGTAACGAGGAGTCGTCTCTGAGCGATAAGAGGAATCTGCAAGGAATTTCGGTAGCGGTGCGTCGGCGCGCTGCACAGGCTTGGATGGATTGAGAGTGACCGGTTTCGCGGGCGCCTCGAGCATGGTGCTGCGCCGCGGAACATCCAGCGTCCAAGCGCCCAGCATTTCCCGTTGTTCCGCGGGAATCGATAGAAACTGCAGACCGCAACGAAGTCTTTCCTGGTAGCAAACGCGCGCTTTGGCCAGCACCGGGCCGGCATCGGGCAGCCGGAATTCCACGCCCACAAGTTCGCCCGGAAAAAGTTCGGCAGCGAGAACAGCGCCGATGCCGCCTTCCCCAACATCAACCGAACGTCCCGGCACTGCGTCGGGCACGCCCGATCGCAGAATCGTGACGTTCAACGGGATTGCGACTTTCCGGCGTGGCGCGACCCGGCGCATCATCGCCTGGCGTCCCGCAAAACTCTGCCGCTCTGTGACCGCGATTGTGCTCATGAGTCGTTCCCTCTTCGGAAGGTCGACACGTCGACCCGCATCTCGGCCAGATGCGACGAAAATGGCTTTATTAGAGGGTTATTGACGCGGAGTATATCACTCTGAGATTGAGGAACCTAGGGGCGAAAAGGTCTCAGAAGTACCTGCACGTATCGAAAGTAGCAAGACCTCCGGCGAGCTTACCGGGAGTTCTCGCCTTCTTTGTACATGTACTTGATTGCGGGCTTGTAGACCACGATGTTGGGCTGAGAGGAGCGGTTCACCTTCAGGCAATGCTTGTCGTACCACTCAATGACGCCGTGGATTTCTTCTCCGTCGCGCAGCACGATCACCATCGAGGTTTTGCCCTGCATCTGCTTCTGGTAGTAGAAGTTTTCGGCGTTGGTAGTCTCGGGCGGCGCGGCCTTTTTGCCGCCTCCGCCTCCGGCGGGGCGTTCACGTCGTTCCATAGGGGCCTGAGTGTGATTGGAATTGTGATCGTTGCGGTTGAGGGAAGGCCGAATCAGCTTGCGATTCGCGAATCCTTCCTGCTCGAGACGTTCCGTTGGCATCGAAGCGACGACATCCTTCATGGCACCACCACCTACACGCATCCAGTGCGCCAGCCACCACACTCGTTCTGTGTATGTGGAAATAAGGCGTGGACTTTCCATTTAACGTAGCACAGTCACAGGAAACAAGACAATCCTTAAGTCATGGATGGGCAAAGACTTTGCGTCCCGGCGCAGACCGCAAGGCGAAAATTAGGCAGTCTCAGGAGGCTGGAGCCATACGGCCAAAGACCATGCCTCATGCGAGCCTGGAGACCTTATGTTCCTCGTACGCAAAGCGATGCCCGTATCTCACCAGCCGCGATTCGAACAAAGTCCAAGACAGACATGCCAGGAGGAGCGATCCGCCCAGGGCGATGGTCAAGGGAACCAGATCGAAAGCCTGCACGAGTCTCGGGCTTCGGTGTTCGAACAAACGGAACGCGAGGTCGAGAGCTGGAACGTGGATGAGATACAAGCCATAGGCGATCGTCCCCAACCAGCGCAGAGCGCGCCACGAGAAAATCCTCTTCAGCCAGCCACTGGACGTAATCGTCAGCAGCAAGAGGATCAGATAGAAGGCTGCCAGTACGGTGTATCCCGCCGTCGACATCGCGGCGCTCAGCACGCCCCACCCTTTCCAGGTGAAGAATGCCAGGACCGCACCCAGAGCGGCGCCCGTGAGCATCAGTGCACGCCGGCGTTCGCGGACAAAAGCAAGTCGTCCAGGACTCCGCACAAGGATCGCCGCTAACACTCCCAACAACAGACCATCGGCGCGAAACGGCGACAACACGTAGAACGCGACGTTGGACCATGCCGGATAGAACTGCAGGTAGGCGATCGTCCGGAAAGCCAGGACCGCTATCACGCCCGCTGCGGCAACTTCCCACAATCGTTTTGCCGGTACCAAAAAAATCAGCAGCGGCAGCGTCAGGTAGAACTGTTCCTCGATTGCCAGCGACCAGGTCGGAGACAGCCATACATGCCAGCGCCCGCTCGCCAGCCAGAAGTTCTGGGTAAACGTCGCGTAGATGTACCAGGGCATGGCAGGCTTCATCGTCCCAAGAAAGCCAGAGACCGCCCAGCGCGACACCGGGAAGTAGGCCACGCAAGCAACGACGTAGATCGGGAGAATCCGGAAGGCGCGGCGGATATAGAACGTCCGGAAATAGTGCTCGGAGCCTTTGGCATCGATCAGAATGCCGCCAATCAGGAAGCCGGAAAGAACAAAGAATAGGTCGACGCCGCTCCAACTTTGTAGCGTGACGTGACTCAGAAAACGAAGAACTGGAGAGGAAGATTCGGAAAGCGGCACGGTGATGTAGTGCCAAACAAGTACCATGGCAATCGCCAACCCGCGAATGCCATCGAGCACGAGAATCCTCTCCCCCGGCTTCGCAACGGTTGCCATCTGGTCGGTGTGTAATTGTCTAGGTTGATGAAAAGCAAGGAGCCGCTAGCCACAAGCGATCAGCCACCAGCCACCCGCCACC
>Ga0070712_100001361_pt1 | contig 14818 bp, 18 predicted proteins | sample LARL81metaG_FD_71396 | JGI IMG/M metagenome (GOLD analysis project Ga0070712, IMG submission 71396) | Corn, switchgrass and miscanthus rhizosphere microbial communities from Kellogg Biological Station, Michigan, USA - LAR L8-1 metaG | ecosystem: Host-associated > Plants > Roots > Rhizosphere ...
TGCTGCTGTACGAGACGACAAGAGGCCGATTCCACATTCGGAATCGGCCTTTGGCGTTGGCGCGCTCGGAGGGACTCGAACCCCCAACCTTCTGATCCGTAGTTCCATGTGTGGGCGTCCGGACCCGTTCTGATCAGTCCGTGACCTCGGACGCGCTGCTGTCGGTTGTCCGTATAAGTCCGGAGTCCCGGAAGGCCGTTCGTCCGCGTGGCTCCCAGCGTGGCTCCCGGCCGCACATGACATCGGGCACCGTGACTCCCTGGTCCTCGTCACCGACATAGGACCTTCGACCGCCGCTGCGCCGGAGTTGAGAAGACGGCCAGTTCATCCTCTACCTCCGGGCGCCGCATGCGGTCCGCCTTAGAGCTGGCCGGGCTTAGCGGGGCGGAAAAGAGAAGCCACAGTCCGGGCAGGAGAACCATGCCGCCCGGCCCGTCGAGCCACATGACGCCGACTACCGTGAGCACCCCCCCGGCTAGCAGGGGCCGCCAGCGGGCCCGCACGGCGCGTGCCAGGGGCCTCAGGCGGATGACGGTGAGCAGCGCGCCGGTACGGATCCACCTGCGGATCCGCCTTCTCCGTGTGAACGGCGGGGCGCCGTACCTGCCGGCTGAGCCTGCGGACTGGCTCCACACCACCAGGTTCCGCCGATGCGGTCGCGGTCTCATCGCAGCCCCCTGCCTCCCAAGGCTCCGCTCTGTGTCCTCAATGGTACGCTTCTGCGCTCTTCAGGAGGGTGCCGCGCAGAGCGGTTGGCGCCTCGGCGCCCAGGTCCTCGTCACTAACCAGTGACCTACGCATTACGAGGGTGTCACGGTGCGTTGCTCGCGGGTCCAAAGCGCGCGCTAGCTTCAAAGTTCGCAGGTGGCTGCCGCTGGCGGTCGTTGGCTGTTGATGGCCGTTCGGGGGCATCTCGGGGGCACGCGCCCGTAATGCGTAGGCCAGGTTCTCGGTGGAGCGCCGCCGTCGAACGACCTTCCGCTTTTCAGGCCGGACATATCCCAAGTTGCTGCGGATCGTGTGAGTGTTATGCGCTGTTGCCGGTCGCTGCCGCTTGCCGTTGGTCGCTGCTGTTGCTGTCACCGTTGCTGTCAACTCGGCGCGGGCCGTCTGATGTAGACGCTGGGCGATGGGATGCTTACCGCCCTGCCCTAGGTCCTGGGAGCCCCGCTAGCTGCCCACGGGAGCGCTTCTCGTGCTGGGAGGCGAGTAGCTGGGCAGCGGCAACCATCAAAGCTGTAAGACAGAGAGGCGCGAATAGGAGGAGTGCGGGACCACTGGGGGCGAACGTGGCCACCGTCATCATGGCTAGCGCAATGACCACACATCTGCGGACCTATGCGGAACTGGCCGCGGTCACCGCCGACATCCCCGCCGGGCAGATCGCCGACCACCGCGCCGACCGGAAAGCCTGGCTGACCGAGATGCTCGGTCTTCCGGCAACCGACCCGGCCCGCTACACCTGGCAGCTGGTCGAGCCCGGCGACCAGGACCACATGCCCACCGGGCAACGGCTGCTGCACGTCGTCGCCGACCGGATGCACTGGCTCCAGGCCCTCGACCAGGCCCGAAAACGCGCCGCGGGCCAGGCTCCGGATCATCTTCCAGCAACGGGGAGGGCAGCGTGAAGACAGAGGCCATCGAAAGTGGACTTCCGGTCTTGCTCGTCCGCCCGGAAGACGCTGCCCGCATGCTGGGGCTGGGCCGGACCAAGGTGTATGAGCTGATGCGATCCGGCGCGCTGCGCTCGGTCCGGGTCGGCGGTTTGCGCCGTGTGCCGGTGGCTGCGCTTGATGAGTTCGTGGCGAGCCTTGAAGCGGAGGCAGCGTGACCAGGCGCCGCGGGAGCGGTGAGGACTCCGTTTACCGGGATGGCGACCGGCGGCGGGGAGCGGTCTCCTTGGGATATGACGAGCACGGCAACCGGCTTCGCAAGAAGGTATCGGGTCGCACGCGCACCGAGGTGGTCGAGAAGCTTCGCAAGCTGCGCCAGCAGGTAGATAGTGGCGTTGTCCCAGATGACAGGCTCACGGTTAAGGTGTTCCTCGACCGGTGGCTAACCCTCAACTTGCCTGGCACCGTGGCTGAGTCGACAGAGGACGACTACGTGGACACGGTGCGCCTGCATCTGATCCCGGCGCTCGGGCGTAAACGGCTCGCCAAGCTGACTGTCGCTGATCTCGACCGGTTGTGGAAGGCCAAGCGGGACGTGGGTTACAGCTCTAACAGTGTCCGGATCATGCGCACGGTGCTGCGCCGCGCGCTCGGGCAGGCAGTGCGTGAGGGCATTGTGGGCCGCAACGTCGCCTCCTTGTCCGCTGCGCATCAGGGCGAAGGAGGGCAGGACGCTGACCGTATCCCAGGCGCGCCAGCTGCTAGACGCTGCGGCCGGATACCGGTTTGAGGCTGCGGTCGTGTTGGCTCTTGCCTACGGATTGCGCCGCGGCGAGGTGCTCGGGCTGCACTGGTCGGTCCTGGACTGGGAGGCTGGCACGCTGCGGGTGACGCATAGTGTGAACCGAGTCAAAGACCGTGATGCCTCGTCGGGTCGCCGGACTCGCCTGGTGGTCAGTGAACTGAAGACGCCGAAATCGCGTCGGCTCCTGGTGCTCACTCCCGAGCTGGTGGCCAGGTTTCGGCAACATCGGGTACGGCAGGCTGAGGCGCAGATGGCGGCCGGGGCACTGTGGCAGGATCACGGGCTGATCTTCGCCAGTGAGGTCGGGACGCCGATGGACCCGGATAACTTCTCGCATTCCTTTGCCCGGCTGTGCGAGCGGGCGGGGCTGGGTCACTGGCATCCGCACGAGTTGCGCCACTCGGGGGCGTCGCTGATGCTGGCTCAGGGCCCGCCACGGCACGTGGTCTCTGAGGTCCTCGGACATGCCAGCATCGCCATCACCAAGGACGTGTACGGGCACCTGCTCGAAGGTGACAAGCGGGCGGCGGCTGAGTCGATGAGCCGGGCTCTGTTCGGCATCTGATTTGTGCCCGTGGCTCCCAGCGTGGCTCCCAAGAGCAGCAGAAAGGCCCCTTCCGGATCTGGTAAGGGGCCTCTGACCTGGGCGCGCTCGGAGGGACTCGAACCCCCAACCTTCTGATCCGTAGCTATCGGCAGAGGGGTCAATGAAGGTCGCTAGGGCAGGTCAACAGGCCAAATCAGGTCGATGAAGGTCGAATGTAAGTCGGCCTAGTTGCTGCACTTTCGTGCTGCACCGCCTCCGTACGTATCGAGCTGGCGATCCTTCGCTTGCTAGGTATAGCCGTGTCGCCGCATTGCCCTCACACGCTTTCCAAGTCAGCGTGCCGGAGTCCAGCGAAGATCCCGAGAGCCACCTTGACGGCAACGTTGCAAGGCACGTTGACCGCTGCACCATGACCCAGGGATCAGCACGAGAGCACACTCCTAATCACGCCAGCCCAGGTTGCCAGGCTAGCGTTGGTCATCCGAGGGACGGACATGTCCGCTGATCTTCCGATTTTCAGGTGTGGCGGATGCCCAGCTCAGGCCGGATGTGCGGGAGTACGTGACTGTTCACGTCTGCGTCAGGGCGCTGACGGCTGCCATCGTTGCCGTCATGGTAGCCGTCAGATATACGAGCGGACCTTCCGCGAGGTCGTCGTGCTAGGACGGACGCTGAGGAAGCGTGCGGCTGATGTGCTTGCCTACTTCGACCGGCCCGGCACCAGCAACGGACCGGCACTCCACGCACCTCATCCGCAGCCTCCCCCTCTCGCTCCCGCCTCCATTGGTTTACGTCGCGGGGAGCCGAGCGTCCGGTGCCGCACCATCGGCTGCGGTGGCATCCGCCGGCACTGCCTGAGCCGTGATGGCCTCTGCGGAGGCTGCCTGAGCCGCGGTGGCAGTGTCCTTGTCCTTGAACAGGGTCTCGCCTTTCACCAGCCAGGCGAAGCCGAATGATGCGATGGACAGCGACTCGAACCAGAACATCCACTGAGTCTGCGCCTTGACGGAGTCCGGCCAGAAGTTCTGCGCGAGGGTGATGACGACGCCGATGATGATCAGCCAGGTGCAGACCGAGTAGATCCGGTTGCGGGTGAGCTTCTTGCCGTGCTCGTGGTGGACCCGCTGGGCGTACCGGAAGATCAGCGCGCGGAGCATGCGCTTGACGTCATCAAGCCAGCGCGCCGCCGCATCGCGCGGCGCGCTCTGGGTGAACTGCAGCGCCATCAGTGCCTGCCCCGCCAGCGCGATCCCCGCCATGACCGGGTGCACATGGCCGACCCAGGTCGGCTTGAATCCGGGGTTCGAGGTGGGGAACAGCGCGACGCCGATCGTCGCGGCACCGCAGACATTGGTGATCCGGGTGTCGAGCTTGTCGTATCCCTTGTAGGTCAGCAGGAAGGTGCCAAGGACGCACAGCGACGCCACCAGGATGTTCCGCATGGCGGAGTAGTAATAGGCGCTAACGGAGTAGGGATCCGGCGGGAAGATCGCACTCCCGATGCGCAAGATGAACCACAGCATGACCCCGAGAACCCCGATGCATAGCCGGAGGTTCAGGTACGACACATCCAGGCTGCTCGGCTTTCGATTCCACATGGCCCGCTCCCCCCGCCGATCGGCAGTTAGCAGGAGAGTAGTACGCCTCATTTACCAGCGCTAGGTGTTGCCCCCGCGATCTCAGTAACCAACAGAATATGCGCGATAATGTTACTCAAGATCGTTCTGCATTGACGGAAAGCGTGAATTTGGCGAGAGTGCCAGGCGCCAAGCAGGGCTGGCGGATGGTACGGGCTAGCGCGTATGCGGGTGATCGCGGAAGATTGCCATGGTGCGCCTGGGTCGCTAGTGGGTTTAACTGGTTCGGTGCTGGTGGCGGCGTCGCCCGCATTGCTGTGCTCGTTGTTGCTTTGGTCGTCTGCCGAGCTGGCGCGAGTGCTGGGCAATCAGGCCCAAAGTATTGCACCGCTGTAATTCATCTCCACACGGCCGTCCACAGACTGTGGCCAACTTCCCAGGCGTCACGAGATCTCTGCGGTCACCGTCGTGCGTGCACCGACGCGCCGATGCCAGCTGGCGCGCACAGGCAAACCTCGGCGCGCATACCGACCGCCGTGTTCGGGCATGCGCACAGTCGGCCGGATGTGGCAGTATTGCAGTAGCTACTGCAATACTGCGGGACTGTAGGTAATGCTGCGGAGTGCTGGCATAATGCCTGGATGACGGGGCTAAGCCTGGCCCTGGCCAACCTGAAGCCGGGCACGGGCAAGACCACCTCGGCGGTCTGGCTGGCGCACGTGTTCGCCCAGGCCGGCAACCGCGTGCTCTTGGTGGACGCGGACCCGTCCGGCAGCGCCCTGGAGTGGTCCGATCTGGCGGCGATGAACCCTCGGGTCGCGCCGCAGCAGGCATTCCCATTCCGGATCGTGGCGCTGCCGTCCCGGGAACTGCACCGCCGCATGCCCGAGATCGCCCGCGACGATGACGTGGTGATCATCGACACGCCCCAACTGGAGGACCACACGGCGATTGCCCGGTCGGCCCTGCGCTACGCCGACGAGATCGTGATCCCGTGCGCGCCCAACCCAATCGAGATCAACCGCACCACGCCGGTGCGGGACGAGATCGCCGAGATCGAGCCAGTCCGCGACCGGCCCGTCCGCTCAGCCGTCCTGCTGAACCGCTGCATCACCCGGGCGCACTCGGTATCCGATGCCCGCCAGGCGCTGCAGGACCTGGGTTATGACGTGCTGGCCAGCACGGTGCCGCGGCTGGAGGTCTACGCCCAGAGCTTCGGCCTGCCGATTCCGGACACTGGCCGCGATGTGTGGCGGCAGGTGGCCCGCGATCTCATCGCCCGCTGCCTCCAGCCGTGCCCGGTGCGCTCATAACACCACCACGGCAACAATCCAAAAGCCACCTGGCCTCGGCAGAGGTGGTCAGGAGCGGGCCGAACCGCCGACCTTCCGCTTTTCAGGATTAAGGATGACCGTCCAGGGCTGACCATACCGGTGTACAAGCCCAGCTCAGAGCCCGTTGTTGGACGCTGGTGGACGTAGGTACACGTACATGAATGAGACTAGGAATGAGACTGACTTGTTTGCCCGCCACCTGTGGCGAGGGCCAGCCCGGACGGCGGGACCTTCCGCCTGATAGGCGGGGAGTCCCAAGGCCTGCCTAGGTAAGCCACCTACCCATAGCATCTCGGTATGGATTCCGTCGTCGAATCGGCGATCATCAGCGCCGCCGCGACCATCTTCAGCGTGGGAGCCACCGCGACAGTAGCGATCGTGGGTTTCCGGATATCCCGCTCAGCGACCGACAAGACGGTTGCTGCTGCGCGCGACACCAATCAGGCAACTATCGATGCTGCCCATGCCGACGTTCGCCGCACGCTGGATGTCACACACAGGGAACAGGTCGGTGACCGGTATCTTAGGGCAGTCGAGCAGCTTGGCTCTGGCATGCTTGAGGTCCGGATTGGCGCGATCTATGCGCTGGAGCGAGTGACCGTGGACTCGGCCACGGATCACCCAATTGTGATGGAAGTCCTTGCCGCCTTCATCCGGGAGCGGTCGCGCGAGCCATGGCCAATCCCCGAGCCCAACATTTCACCTGCGCGGGCGCACGCATTCCCGCGCCCCGACGTTCAGGCAGCCCTGACCGTCATCGGGCGCAGGAACGTGGGGTGTGACCGAGGGCAAATTGATCTAACTGCCGCCGTCCTTCCTGGCGCCCTCATGTTTGGTGCGGATCTGACCCGTGTCCGTCTTGTCTCCGCGGACCTTCGCGGCGCAGTCGTCCATAGTGGTACGAAGTTCACGGACGCCAAGCTAGTGCCGTGACCAGTAACGTTTGCGTTGTTGGATGATTCCTGCCGAGGAGGCTGGAAAGGCTCGCCGAGTTCGAGCATGCGTGCCTGTCGGTGCTGGTGCTTGGGATTTGTTGGGACGCAGATCAAGGTCACTTGTGCGGCTCGCCGAGCAGGACGGCGGCTAGCCCCGTCCACCGTCATGACCGGAATCTCCTATTCGGGCGGCCGGGATCCGGGTAGGGGAGGCTTGACCAGCGGGACGCGCCTGCGCCTGCGCTAGCTGTCGAGGGGGCCCACGTGTCTGTCACGACCGAAGAGTCAGCAGGTGCCGCAGCGATCCGGCCGTTCACGGTCCAGATTCCTGAGGCGGAGATCGAGGCGCTGCGTGCGCGCGTCGCGGCGACGCGGTGGCCGCACAAGGAGCTGGTCGACGATTGGTCGCAGGGCGTGCAGCTGGCGATGTTGCAGGAGCTGGCGCGCTACTGGGCGGCCGACTACGACTGGCGCCGGTGCGAGGCCAGGCTGAACGCTCTGCCGCAGTTCACGACCGAGATCGACGGGGTGGACATCCACTTCATCCACGTCAAGTCATCGCACGAGAACGCCTTGCCGCTGATCATCACCCACGGCTGGCCCGGCTCGGTCATCGAGATGCTCGAGACCATCGGCCCGCTCACCGACCCGACCGCCCACGGCGGCAGCGCCGAGGACGCATTCGACGTGGTGGTGCCGTCGATGCCCGGCTACGGCTTCTCCGGCGAGCCGACCGAGGTCGGCTGGGACAGCGGCCGCATCGCGAGCGCCTGGGCCGAGCTGATGCGGCGCCTCGGCTACAGCCGCTACGTCGCCCAGGGCGGCGACCAGGGTGCCGGCGTCACCGACGCGCTGGGCCGCCTCGCGCCTGAAGGGCTGCTCGGCGTGCACTTCAACTTCCTGTCCGCGGCCCCGCGGGAACTGGTGATGGCCGCCTTCGACATCAGGCTCGCGTTCTCGATGGAGGACCGCGAGGAGTTGAGTAAGGTCGTCGCGGTCTTCATGCGAGGCTACATCGGCGAGATGGGTGAGCACCCGCAGACGATCGGCTACCCCCTGTTGGACTCACCGCTGGGTCTGGCGGCCTGGATGCTGGACCACGACGCGGACGCCTACGAGAAGATCTCCCACGCCTTCACCGGCGGGCAGCCCTCGGGCGGCCTCACCAGGGACCACGTCCTCGACAACATCACGCTGTACTGGCTGACCGGCACCGCGGCCTCGGCCGCGCGGCTGTACTGGGAGACCGGGCGAGGTGCGAAAGCCGCAATCAAGCACCCGCCGCCGCACCTTACGCTCCCGGTGGCCTACACGGTGTTCCCCGGCGAGCTGTTCCAGGCCCCGCGCCACTGGGTGAAGAGCGCGTACCACAACCTGATCTACTTCAACGAAGCCCGCAAGGGCGGCCACTTCGCCGCCTGGGAAGAGCCACAACTGTTTTCCGAAGAGCTTCGCGCAGCGTTCCGGACACTGCGCTAGACCAGATCGGAGTCGCCGGCCGATCAGGCCGGCGAATCCTCCTCCCCCAGCCGCATCGGCCCTGGAGGAAACAGGGCAAACGTTGGCGGTCACGGCACTAGTGAACGCGGACCTCAGTGGCGCAGACCTCACTGACGCTGACTTGACCCGCGCAGACCTCACCGGTGCGATCCTTACCGGCACGAACCTTACCGGCGCCCGATGGCCTGAGAAGGTGCCCGTGCCGAAGGGATGGGTCCAGGACTCTGGCTTGGCCAGACTCCGGCAGTCCAGATCGGACGCTAACGATTCCAGCGCCTGACGCCGTGAACGTCTGATCCGTAGAAGTCTCAGCAGGTGGTCGTCACCAGCCTGTGCGCTTCCTGGCCCGCAACGGCACTGTGCATTACTTCGTACTGATTGTCGCCGTTGAGCGTCCTTGTAAGGCCAAGATGAGGCCCCGGGGACAGCCTCCCTACTGCTGCTCAACTAGGTAGGGAAGCTGGACGGTTCGTCTTCGGCATGGCCCCGCCTCGACGGGAACACCGGTTTGGCCCACCAGCGGCGCATACCACCGCTAACCGCAAACGCTCGCCGCCACGACAATCCCGTGCACAAGCCCTATCAACGAAAGCACACGCCTGAGAGGGCGGGAACCACCGCGCGACCGGGTGCGTCCAAAGAGAGATTCGGAACGGGGGAAACATGGATCACTTGCGAACTTACGCCCGCGTCGCTGCCCCGCTGCTGCTGGCCGTGTGCACCGCATGCGCTGCCACCGCAGCACAGCAGCCCGCGCCAGGTCACGTCGCCGGAAAACTGGTCATGGAAGGCGGGCCGCTGGGTCCGGGCGGTAAGCAGCCTGGCGAGCGCTCTATATCCGGCACGGTGACATTCACCGCCGCCGGGCACAAGACGATGTCGGTCACCGTCGGGCCGTCGGGGACCTTCTCCGTGCCGCTGCCGCCCGGCCGCTACCAGGTGTCCGGCCGTTCGCCACACATCGTCGAGGTCGACGGCGGAAAAACCAGCGAACTGCCGTGCGGACTAGCGTCCGCGACTGTCACCGCGGGACAGACGACTAGCGTCACGCTCGCCTGCATCGTCCCATGACTCTATGGGATGCCGGGTAAGCGTGGAGATCTGTGACGAGAACCGCGATCTACAGTTTCAGGCCCCGGGAAGCGTCCGGATGGCTCTCCGACCTCCCGCTTTTCAGGTGTAGCGGATGCCCAGCTCAGGCCGGATCTGCGAGAGTACGCGGCTGTTCACGGCTGCGTCAGGGCGCTGACGACTGCCGTCGTTGCCGTCATGATTGCCGTCAGACATACGAGTGGACCTCCCGCTTCCGAGACGGCTCCGCGACTGGCGGCACATGCAGGGTCTCTATCCGACCGTCTGCTGTCGGCCGTGCCGGAGTCGACAGTAAGTGCCCTCCGGCAGAAGAGCCTGGCCGCTGATTATGACCTGTCCAGATAAAGATGCTATCAACACTCGCGGTAGGGCGTGGCGTGCGTGTAGCCTCAGCGCCGTGGCGGCGGACTGGGTTGCACGTGGAATCGCCCTGGCGGGCGCGGTGATAGCTCTGGCGTCCCTCACCTGGAACGTAATCTCCTGGCGCCGGCAAGGCGCAGTGGTTGCCGTGCCGGAAGTCAGGGTGATCGAGCGGCCGGAATACGACCAGTACTCAGTCGTGATGACCCTGAATAACAACGGCCGTCTTGGTACCACAATCGAGGCGGTGGACATAGCCAGTAGGCCCGAAGATCTCCCTTCTAAACCGAGCGGGTCTAACGTTAAGTCTCGCAGGGGTCTGAAGCTGCCCTTGCCCCTACCTCCCTTGGGCGAGGCCAGCCTCCTGGTCGAACTCACCAAGGACGAGCGTGATGTCCTTCTTGCTAATAAGCGGCTATATGTCAGGCTCCGGACGGGGGCCGGGAAGATTCTCACACTCGTGGCGAACAGCGAAACGAAGTAGTTACGCATCCTGGATGTGAGCTGGTTCAGGTACTGACTCCGGCAGCCGGAATAGGAAAGACGTCATCAGCGGGCGGGCGTCCCTCGGGCAGGCGATGGCGAGCGCGAGAACTTCCATCGTTCTGCCCGGCACCGTCCGCGCGGCTGGGTCCGGCGACGATCGAAAAGGCGCGTGACCTCGGCCGCCTGTCCACCGGCCGCCGTGCCCGTCGCGTGTCCCGAGAACCGACGGTTTTACAGACGATCATCGGCCAGGTTCGTGTGTTCCCTGCGACCTGGGCTGACGCCCGCGGGACTCGATCTCGCTCCTGGCTCATCCCACATATGTCCCACCACGCCAAGCGGGCGAGACGTGCCAGAATGGCCAGTGCAGCACGTCGTGCTATCCGCCGTGCTCACCTTCTACCGTCGTCGGATGTTCAGGTGGACGTACTCGAACCACGAGTCTTCGCCGCTCTCCAGCCGCAGGTGGACGAGCCAAAAGACCCAGAGTCCGGTAAGCACCTGCTCGTGAACAACGTCTAGGCGGTACCAGCCCAGCACCGTCGCTGGGTGCCACTTGCGGTCGGTGACAGTGATCCCTTCTGCCTTCCGATCGTAGTTACACTGCGTCCCTACGCTGCAGATATCTGATCAGTCCTTTTTTCCTCTTCTACCTCAAGCCTTGCTGCGCGGATGCCGATTTCTGAACTTCTTCACTGCTTCGGCGATAGCCAAGGCCGCACCAGTGCCACCCGGGCCAGGTCAGGGAACAAGATACCCAAATTGTAAACATCCCACAGCTGGCATGATCACAAAGCCACAATCAACACACCACGTGCCACGTCGGCCACCTGCGTTACGAAAAGTGGGGTCAGAGTCAGTTCTTAGCGACGGGTGGCAGTTTGGAGGTTGACAGTTTGGAGCCAGTGATGGTTAATTATTTCGTCGGGCTGGTGGCGAACCCATAGCAAGTTATCGTGTCCGCGCTCGATCAGCAAAGTTTAGGCCTTGATGCCGGACTGGAAGTCCGGATCTGGTACAGGCAGACGACCGGCAGGGGGGTCGGAGTCCGCTATGATGGACGAACCTTCAGGCACAGCCGAATCCCAAAGTCGTCATCCACGACAATCCCATCGCAACCGCTTGTCGAAGTACGTGAGGTTCGGTCCGTCAATCATATTGACCCTAGTTGGCCTGGGCCTCTTGATTGTCGCCTTTTTGCTATTGCCTAATCAGAGTCAGTCGCCGACTCCTTCATCGCCAATTATCTATATCAACACAAGCCTGCCGATTGACTACCTGAAATATCAAGTAAACGTCGAGGGGCCCTCTAAATATCAACTCAGCTTGCTTTTGGAAACATCATCCACTAATGCATCAGGTGGCAACGATGCCACGGTTGATATATCCATACCTCCAGGTTGGCAATTCGGGGAATGCGTACGGCTTGGCCTCTCTGGTTGCCAAAGACGCCCAGTCTCGGGATCGATGGGCGGCCTCCCAGGCTCTGCGGGGGAATGGACCACAGAAGTTGGGTCTACTAACACCGGACCTCTCGATCTGGCTATAACAATTATGGGAACCGACTTCGGTTACACGGCTAATGATGTGCAGGAATCGGTGGCAATGCCGAATGTAAAATTTTCCAATTCAGTTAATTGTGAAATGGATGTCGTCTATGTAGGTCTTTCAGGTACGGAAAGCTATGACTGGTCTTCTTTCCCGACAACTTTGAATACGACGGCTTACATTTCATGGATCGAAGAAGTGATGAATGGCATCGTTCCAGCTCGATCAGCGGTAGGCATCAACCACGCTGCACAAAGTCAGGACGACCATTACACTTTCATAGCCGGCGCCCTTGTCGGGGTCGCGGGGGGAGCGTTGATCGGAGCCCTCCAGGAGATAATGCACGTTTGGACTGATGACTTTCGCGCCGCTCGCAAGCCACAGGACAACGTGAACCGCGAGTAAATGCTGAGAGTTTAGCTGGCAGGCGGCTTGCAGTTTTCGAACCCGGGACCTACTGCTTAGAAGTTCGCTTCGCGCTCGGCTCCGACCCGCACATGCCCAGGTCAGAGGAGGTTTCCGGTGCCCGTGATTGGCTACTCGCGACCGCAGTTTTCCGCCCGTTCTGGCACAAAGGTGGACCACGCCATCTAATTGCAAATTGTCAGCAGGGTCGCGCCGGTGCTCTCCTGCCCGGGCGTAACCGTGGTGCCTGCAGTTGGCCAGAGCCGCCGTCGGCGGGGGTGGGTTGCTGTACTCGGCTGCTGTACAGCTCGCCTCTTGCTGGCGTCGTCGCCCTGGTGCTCGTCGTCTCTTGTGTTGGCGCGAACGCGCGCTCTGCGGGTGGGGGTTCATCCTCTCGCCGTCGGCCACCCTCTGGGTAGCTGGGCAAAGCCCCCGGGTCAAGGTGGAGCGCCCTGCTGGACGAACGACCTTGGCCCGGGGGCTTTGGTCTGCTAGGCCTGTCCTGGCTGATGGCGAGTGGATGGACCTCAACAACCTCAACCACACCGCTGCCCTGGTGTCTGCTCGGCCCGGTCCATCCTCGAACCTGAGGCCCTGCCGGAGGCATGTTCTTTATCTCGGGGTGCGGGGTTCCCCCGCGCTGGTGCAGGGAAGATCCTGCCGCGTCCGCGTAGGACGGTAGGGGGTGAAAAAGCGGGGCGACCGGAGCCATACACGGGGGGCACGGGGGCGCGAGCCCCCGCGTGGGCGGTTCTCTAAGTGCTGGTCGCCCTGGTGCTCGGCGTCGTCGGCGGGCTGGCCGCGCGCTGCTGCTGCGGTCGTTGCGGGCCGCCGCCACGGGAGACAGTAGCGGCACGTCGTAGCTGGCGGCGGTCGCCGCGCGCGAAGCCCCCAGCGAGAGCGCGCGGCCTTAGCGCCGCCCCAGCGGAGAGCGGCGCCCGGCAACACTGGCGTACCTCGTGGCCTGCGTGTCCCGCGATGCGTTTCCGCGAATGCTTGCAACTTTGCGACTTCAGTCACCGCCGCGAGGCGGCCTGGCGCGCCCCTTCGGGGCGCGACCTTGAAGACGTAAGGAAAGTTCTCACCACCCAGGTGCGTAACCTGTGCTGTTGTAGTGATAGGTGTGTTACATGCGGCTGTAGTGCCGGGTTAGATGCTGCCGAGGGTACATCAGGCGCGTCGTCGCAGGAGACGCAGCATGAGCAGGCGCCGTAACGGCGAAGGATCCATCTACCCCGTAAAGGACAGCCACGGCCGGGTGACTGGATACCGGGGCTACGTCTGGTGCACCAAACCTGACGGCGGACGCTACCGCAAGTACGTCAAGGGCAAGACCTACGAAGCCACCCGGCGAGCCTGGTTCAAGCTCAGAGATGACGCAAGCCGAGGACCGGTTAGCGCTGACGTACCGAGGCTCAGTGAGTTTCTCTCGTACTGGCTGAAAGAGATCGTCCAGCCGAATCTCGCGCCTAAGACGTATCAGACATACGAGTTGTTTGTCCGTCTGCACATCGTTCCTCACCTTGGGCACAAGCGGATTGACCAGCTCCAGGTCAAGGACATCCGGCAATGGATCAACAAGCTCACGCGCACCTGCCAGTGCTGCGCGCAAGGGAAGGATGCAGCCCGGCCGGTACCGAAGCGACGGTGCTGCGCAGTCGGTAAATGCTGCCAAGGGGTCTTGTCGCCGCAAAGCCGCAAGGACGCCCGCGCCACACTCCGCGCCGCTCTCACCTGCGCTGTGGAGGAAGAGATCATCACCCGCAACCCAGTAGCAGTGATCCGGTTGCCGGCACCGCGGAAGAGCAAGCGCCGCGTCTGGACTGTCGACGAAGCCCGCCGCTTCCTGGAGTCGGCTCGTCACGACTGTGATCCGCTGTACGCCGCTTACGTCCTCATCGTCGTCCTGGGCCTGCGCAAGGGCGAGGTGCTCGGGCTCACCTGGGATCGGGTTGACCTTGCCGCTGCCGAGCTGTATGTCGGCGAGCAGCTCCAGCGGATCAAGGGTCCGCTCATCCGTCGTCAGGTCAAGAGCGAATCATCAGAGGCACCGCTGCCGTTGCCTGAGCTGTGCCTGACAGCGCTGAAGCTCCGCCACGAGGACCAGTCAGCCGACCACGAGCGAGCAGGAGACGCATGGATTGAGACCGGACTGGTCTTCACTACTCGTCGTGGCACGCCGATCGAGCCTCGCAACTTCGATCGCAGCTTCGATCGCCGCATCATCAAGGCTGACGTGCCCAGGATCACCAGGCACAGTACTCGCAAGACCTGCGGCTCTCTGCTGGCCGCCCTCGACGTGCACCCACGCGTCGCGATGCAGATCCTCCGGCACAGCCGGGTCGCGATCACGATGGAGATCTACACCGAGGTACCCTCCACGGCTACCCGTGAAGCGCTCAGGAAGCTCGGACAGTGGCTAGAGGACACGCAGACATGAGAGTCGTTGCTGCACCTGCTGCTGCACTGGCGGCGGCAAGGGATCAGTTACAAGATCGCAATTGGCCGCTGAGCTGGGCGCGCTCGGAGGGACTCGAACCCCCAACCTTCTGATCCGTAGTCAGATGCTCTATCCGTTGAGCTACGAGCGCACGGCTTACGAGTATACGGCAGCTG
>Ga0070712_100001362_pt1 | contig 14813 bp, 17 predicted proteins | sample LARL81metaG_FD_71396 | JGI IMG/M metagenome (GOLD analysis project Ga0070712, IMG submission 71396) | Corn, switchgrass and miscanthus rhizosphere microbial communities from Kellogg Biological Station, Michigan, USA - LAR L8-1 metaG | ecosystem: Host-associated > Plants > Roots > Rhizosphere ...
AGGTTGAGCGAGAAGTAGCCGGTGCCCGAGCCGATCTCCAGCGCATCGCCGAAGGAACGGCCCCTCTGCCCGCCCAGCGCCTTGACCAGCTTCAGCCGCACCTGTCGCTGGCCGACGTTGCCGAAGTCGATGCCCCACTTGGCGTCGTACTCGTGGGCGGCCGCGTCGTGGTAGCGGGTATTGACGTCCTTGATGTGCTCGTGGGAGGCGGTGGGGGAGGCCGGCATGAGGCGGGAACTCTACGATTTTTCGCTAGCGGTGTTCCTTTTGTTCGACAAACGGACATAAAGCACACCGCTGCAATACGGTCCCCGCATCGCCGAGGAGTACCTACAGTCGAACCAGCCGCCCGGAGTGCCGCCGCTGCCGCTGACCGGCGAGCGCACCCTGCCCGACGTGCCCGAGGAGAACTACTGGTTCCGTCGCCACCTCGTCGTCTACGAGTGGATCGCGGCTCGGGTGCGGGGGCAGCGGGTGGTCGACATGGCCTGCGGCGAGGGCTACGGTTCCGACGTCCTCGCAGGAACCGCTGCCAGCGTCGTCGGCGTCGACGCCAACCCCGAAGCGCATGAGCACGCGCGGCTTCGCTACCCGCGGCCCAACCTGCGGTTCGAGCGCGACCTGGTCGAGAGCTTCGCCGAGCCCTGCGACGCGGTCGTCTTCCTGCAGACGATCGAGCACGTCCAGGACCCCGGCGCGATCCTCGAGCACTTCAAGTCGATGCTGGCGCCCGGCGGGGTCGCCTTCGTCTCGACGCCGAACCTGCTTACTCTGGCGCCGGAGGGCGCGGAGAAGTCCGACAACCCCTGGCACGTGAAGGAGTACCGCGTCGAGGAGTTCCGGGCGCTCTGCGAGGCGCATTTCGCCCGGGTCGAGATGCTCGGCCTCTTCCATGCCCGCAAGCTGCGCGCCCACGAGCTCGCGATCAAGCTCGGCTGGGATTCGGTCCACAAGCACCTGCGCCTGACCAAGCCCTTCTACGACCGCTTCACCCCGGCGATCGCCGCCTCCGACTTCAGCCTGCGGCAGGGCGGCCTCGATCGCTCCCTCGACTTCCTCGCGGTCTGCCACCCGGATTGATGGGCCCGGAGGGGACCGCCGGGGACCTGGCGATCGTCCTGCACAGCCACATGCCCTACGTCGAGGGCTTCGGGACCTACCCCTTCGGCGAGGAGTGGCTGTTCGACGCGGTGATCCGCTCCTACCTGCCGGTGCTGGAGGTGGCGCGGGACCTGACGATGACGGTGACGCCGGTGCTCGCCGACCAGCTCGAGGACGGGGGCGCCGCCGAGCGCCTGCGTCGCTTCCTCCTCGAGTGGCGGATCGGTGCGGCCGAAGCGGACCTGCCGCAGGTGCCGGAAGAGTGCCGCGCCGCCTGCGAGGGGGAGCGGCAGCGGTACGCCCACGCGCTGGAGCTGCTCGACGCGGCGGGCGGCGATCCGCTCGCGCCCTTCCAGCGGGCGGTGGCGGAGGGCCGGATCGCGCTCGCGACGTCCGCCGCCACCCATGCGGTGCTGCCGCTGCTGGCGACGCGGGAGGGGTTGCGGCTGCAGCTGGAGACTGGGATCCGCTCCCACCGGCGCCGCTTCGGCTGGGACGGCGGCTTCTGGCTGCCGGAGTGCGCCTATGTCCCCCGGCTGGAGGACGAGCTGGCCGAGCAGGGGGTCGAGTGGTTCTGCGTCGACCAGAGCCGGCACCGTGAGCCGCTGGAGGCGCTGGCGCCGGTCCGCACGGAGGCCAGTCCGGTGGCGCTGCCGATCGACTGGGAGGCGATCTCCTGGCTCTGGTCGCTCGGCGGCTATCCCTCCGACCCCACTCACGCCCAGTTCGCCGGCAAATCGCTGCGCGGGATCCGGATCTGGCGGGTGGGGGGAGGGGCCTACGACCCCGAGGCCGCCGCGGCGGCGGCGCGGCGACAGGCAAGCGAGTTCCTCGCCGCGGCAGCTTCGCGCCTCCGCGCCTACGCCGAGAGCCGCGGCCGCCGCGGCCTGCTCGTCTTCGCGATCGACACCGAGCTGCTCGGACACTGGTGGTCGGAGGGGCCGATCTGGCTGCGCGGCGTGCTCGAGGACGCCGAGGACGCCGGCGTCCGGCTGCTGACCGTCCCCCAGGCCCTCGCCGAGCACGAGCCGGTCGACCGGCCCCTGCACGCCTCGACCTGGGGCGAGGGCAAGGACCTGTCGACCTGGGACTCGCCGCCGGTCGCCGATCTCGCCTGGGGGGCGCGGAAGATGGAGCTGCGCCTGCTGCGGGCGGTCTCCGGCGGGCTGCGGGGGGCCTGCCTGGAGCGCGCGGCCCGCGAGCTGCTCGCGCTGCAGTCGAGCGACTGGGCCTTCCTCGACCAGCGCAAGCAGGCCGGCGATTACGCCTACCAGCGGGCGACCGATCACTCACGGGCCCTGCTGGAGGCCATAGACTGCGACCGCCCCACCGATCCGCGTATGCGTTCCCTCGCCCCGGACCTCAGCCTCGCTCCGCTTTTGGAGCCCGAAAGCGCCACCCGGAACAGCCACCGCACTTGACCCGAGTACTGATCCTCTCCTGGGAGTACCCGCCGCTGATCGAGGGCGGTCTCGCCCGCCACGTTCGCAAGCTCTCCGAGGCGCTGGTCGAGCGCGACGTCGAGGTGCACGTGCTGACCCGTGGGGGCGAGGAGTCGCCGGCGAGCGAGCGCCGCGGGGGCGTGATCATCCACCGGATCCGCGAGCCGAAGCGGCCGACCGACCTCGGCGAGTTTGTCGCCTGGATCGAACGGATGAACTCGGACATGCTCGCCGCCGGGGTCGAGCTCGGCGACCGCTACAGCTACGACCTCGTGCACGGCCACGACTGGCTCGTCGCCAACGCCTGCGACCACCTCGCCAAGCGCTTCGACGCGCCGCTGGTGACGACGATCCACGCCACCGAGTATGGCCGCCACCAGGGCTGGGTCGACAAGCACCCGCAGACCTACATCCACGGGGTCGAGCGCTGGATCACCAACCGCTCCGACCGCGTCATCGCCTGCTCGCACTATATGCGCGAACAGGTCGCCGACATCTTCGGCGTCGAGGAGGGGCGGATCAGCGTGATCCCGAACGGGATCGATCCCGACGACCTGCCGGCTCAGCCGGCCGAGGAGCTGGCGCGGTTGCGTTCGGAGTTCGCGGCGCCGGAGCAGAAGCTGGTCCTGCTGATCGGCCGCCTCGTCTACGAGAAGGGCTTCCAGCTGGCGCTGGAGGCGATGCCGCGGGTGCTCGAAGAGGCGCCGGGCACCCGCTTCCTCGTCGCCGGCTCCGGCACCCACGAGGCAGAGCTGAAGCGCCAGGCGGAGGAGCTGGGGCTGATGGAGCACGGCACCTTCCTCGGCTGGATCGGCGACGACGTGCTGCACTCGCTCTACCGCATCGCCGACCTCACCGTGGTCCCCTCGATCTACGAGCCGTTCGGCCTTGTCGCTCTGGAGGCGATGGCCTCCGGCTGCCCCTGCATCGTCGCCGACACCGGCGGGCTGCGCGAGGTGGTGCCGCACGAGGAGGCGGGCCTGCGATTCCGCGCCCATGATCCCGAAGCTCTGGCCGAGGTTGCGATCCGCGTCCTCTCCGACGACGAGCTCGGCCGCCGCCTGGTCGCCGAAGCCTACGAGCACCTGCGCCGCTTCGACTGGGGTGACGTCGCCGAGCAGACGGCCGCCGTCTACGCCGATCTGGCCGGCGCCAAGACGCCGTAGAGCATGCTCAGCAGCTGTCCCGGCGTCGCCGGAGGCTGCGGTCGCTGATCGTGAAGCTGCCCTCGGCGCTGCTGGCCGGGGTCCAGTGGATGCCGTCGAGCAGCTCCAGCGGTGAGATCGAGAGGGCGCCGGCGAGCTTCATCAGCGTGTCGACCCGGGCCAGGCGGGTGCCCTGCTCAAGCATCCCGATCTCGGTCCGGTGCAGGGAAGCGAGCGCCCCCAGTTCTTCCTGAGACATCGCCGCCCGGCGGCGACAGCGGAAGAGGTTGCGTCCGAACTTGACCGCAACCTCCTCGGATCGAAGTCTTCCGTCAGCGGCCACGCGGGCACTGTTTCTCACTCGGCTCATTGTCGGCCAGACAATACATTTCAGATCTGATAAACTTTTTGCAGACAATGAATTTCAGTAGGGATCGGAGTAGCTTTAACCCGATTCCGCCATGGCTCTGAACATCAAAGACACGGAGACTGAGAAGTTGGCAGCCGAGGTCGCCGAGATGACTGGCAAGACGAAGGAGGACGCCGTGCGCGAGGCATTGCGGGAGAAGAAGGGGAGGTTGGAGTTGAGGTCAGGTGGGAACGAAGAGCGACGGCAAAAGTTGCGGAAGTATCTGGAGACCGAGGTCTGGCCACGTATCCCTGACGAGCTTCTCGATCAAGAGCCAATGTCCAAGGAGGAAATCGAAGACCTCCTCGGGTTCGGATCGGAGGGTTACTGATGGTTCTCGATAGCTCCGCATTGATCGCGGTGGTGTTCCGCGAGAAGGAGCCCCAGCACCTAGAAGAGCGTATGGCCGATGCAGGTTCGATCTCCATTGGGGCGCCGACTCTTTTCGAGTCGGCGATGGTGTCCATCGGCCGTTTCGGAGCCGAAGGGGAAGAACTGCTCGCGCGCTTCCTCGAAGACCTCGATGTTGAGATTCGCGCCTTTGACGAGCGTTACTGGCGCACGGCGACCAGAGCATTTGATCGCTATGACAAGGGCCGCCATCCAGCCGCCCTCAACTTTGGCGACTGCATGAGCTATGCCACGGCCAGAGTGGCTGATGAGTCGCTCCTCTTTACCGGCAACGACTTCGCGAAGACAGACATTCCGCCGGCCTGATCCAAGCCGGCGGAGTTGCCCCTACTCGCCGTGGCCCGCGTACTCGGGCGGCTGCATCGTCGTCCAGGCTGCGGGGTCCGGTTCGACCGGGCGCTCCCAGCGCAGCCCCTGCGGCGCCTCGCGCATGCGGATGATCCGGGCCGGGACGCCGCCGACGATCGCGTTGGCGGGGACGTCCTTGGTGACGACCGCGTTGGTGCCGATGACGGAGTTGTCGCCGACACTGACGCCGCGGAGGATGCAGGCGCCATAGCCGATCCAGACGTTGTTGCCGACCTCGACGTCGCGCTTGTAGATGCCCTGGAGGCGGATCGGGCGCTCGACCTCGACGACGCCGTGGTCGAAGTCGATGAACATCGCCCGGTCGGCGATCACGCACTCCTCGCCGATCCGCACCCGCTGGTAGGCGGAGACCGTGCACTCCTGACCCATCACCGTCTTCGCTCCGATCTCGACCACCCCCTCGTGGCAGCGGATCTTGGTCTCGTCGCCGATCCAGGCGAAGCGGCCGAAGCGAACCTCGCCGCGGGGGGCGATCTTCAGTTCCAGGCCCCGGCCGAGGAAAAAGGGACCTTCGGAGCGCCAGCGCCAGCCGGCCGGCGTCAGCAGGCGTCGCCAGGAGTAGCGCCAGAGGAGCCGCGCGTAGCGCGGGGTCAGCATCCGGTTGCGGGCCAGGAAGCGGAGCACGGCGGGGCAACTTTAGAGGTCGCTCCTTAGACTGGGCCGCCCTTGGCCGACGCCCCCCAAACCGCCCCGCTCGCCGAGCGGCTCCTCGCCGGCGAAAAGCGGGCCCTGGCGCGGGCGATCACGCTGATCGAGTCCGACGACCCGGCTGGCTGGGAGCTGGTCCGAGAGGTCTACCCGCGCACCGGCAACGCCCGCATCATCGGCTTCACCGGACCCCCGGGGGTGGGGAAGAGCACGCTGATCGGCGCCCTCACCGGCGAGCTGCGCAAGGCCGAGCGCGAGGTCGCCGTCCTCTCGATCGACCCCTCCAGCCCCTTCACCCGCGGCGCCCTGCTCGGGGACCGGATCCGGCTCACCGACCACTTCCTCGACCCCGGCGTCTTCATCCGCTCGATGGCCTCCCGCGGCGCCCTCGGCGGCCTCTCCGAGGCGGCCCTGCAGGTGGCGCTGATCATGGACGCCGCCGGCAAAGACGACGTCCTGATCGAGACCGTCGGCGTCGGCCAGGCGGAGATCGACATCGTCGACCACGCCGACACGATCGTCCTCGCCCTGATGCCCGGCTCCGGGGACTCGATCCAGGCGCTGAAGGCGGGGGTGATGGAGATTCCAGACGTGATCGTCGTCAACAAGGCCGACCACCCGATGACCGACACGATGGTCCGTGAGGTCCGCGGCGTCCTCGCCCTCTCGCAGGACCCGGAGGGCTGGAAGGTTCCGATCCTGCGCACCGAGGCCGCCCGCGGAGAGGGTGTCGACGAGTTGGCCGCGCAGATCGATGCGCATCGAAAACACATCGAGCAGGCGGGGACGCTGGCGGAGCGACGCGCCCGCAACCTGCGCAGCGAGGTGCTCGGAATCGCCGCCTCGCGGATGCGGCGCCGACTCGAGCAAGCGGTCTCCGAAGATCCGGCGACGACTGAGCTGCTCGACCGGGTCGTGCGGCGCGAGCTCGACCCGGCGACGGCGGCGAGCGAGTTGCTGGCGAGGCACGTCGATGAGTGAGGGGCAGTCGATCTCCACCGCCGAGGCGATGGGCTGGCTGGGCGCCAGAGTGGCCGAGCTGAGCGGAGCCTCGATCGGTGAGGTGCAGGGCTTTTACCTCGACGCCGGGAGCGGCGAGCCCGCTTGGTTGATCGCCCGCCTCGGCCGCCGCCGCCGCGCCCGCGTCGTCGCCGTCCCCTTCGACAACTGCGCCGGAGCGCCCTTCGGAGTCTGGGTCGCGCAGGAGGCGGACGCCGTCCGCAGCGCCCCGGTCGTGGACCCGACCCGGCCGCTGCGCCGCGAGCACGAGCTGACCATCTGCGCCCACTTCGGGATCGGCGAGAAGGTCGGCCGCGCGGCCGCGGTCGCCCGACGCGACGAGGGGGAGATCACCGCCACGCCGCCACGTCCGAGCTGACCGCGGCAGGGTTACGCGCGATTTCTTGGCGTCGCTTGACCGGGAGGTACTTCTTACTAGAGATTTGAGTAATGAGGATCGCCTATGTGCTGGGGGGGCTGGCGGCAGCCGGCTTGCTTCTTGCCGGTTGCGGTGGAGGCGGCGCAAACGACGCCGGTAAGCCGGCGGCCGCGACGAGCAGCGCTCCTCCCGAAAAGAGGCCGCACGTCCCCTGCCCGATCCCTTCCAAGCAGCTGACCGTGTCCCTGGACGGCCACGCGGGTGCAGAGAACGTCGGAATCCTGATGGCGGACAGCAGGGGCTACTTCGGGGATGTCGGTCTTCACGTCCGGACCCTCGTGCCGGCTACCCCGCAGCTCGGCGTGGAATATGTGGCTGCCGGGGCGGACGACATCGGCGTGACCCCTCAGCCGCAGGCCGTCATGACCAGGGAGATCGGCGAACCGATCGTCGTCTTCGGCAGCGTGATCTCGGAGCCGACGGAGGCGATGATCTGGCTGCGAGGCTCCGGGATCGGCGATGTCGCCGACCTCAAGGGAAAAACGATCGCCACGCCAGGCGGCTCCTTCCAGCAGGGATTCCTGGAACAGGCGCTGGCGAAGGCTGGGCTGACCCCCGACGACGTGGAAGTCCTCAACGTCGGGTACCAGGGAGTGCGAGAATTGCTGCAGGGGAAGGTCGACGCGATCTTCGGCGATTCGGCGAACATCGCGGGGAAAGCACTGGAAGCGCGGGGCGCGAAGCCAGTGGTGACGCCGGTTCAGGAATTCGGGATTCCTGCCTATGACGAGCTCGAGATCGTTACTCGGTCCCAGTGCGTTGCCAAGAATCCGGCGCTGTACCGGCACTTCATGGCTGCGGTCAAGCGGGGGACGAAGGCCGCCGTGGAAGATCCGCGGGCAGCCGCGCGGGTGATCGAAGAAGACATCGAAGCCGATCCCGAAGCGAGCCGCAAGCAGACCGAAGCTCAGCTCGAAGCGACGCTTCCGCTGCTTTCTCAGAGCGGTCACATCGATCTCGCCCAGGCCTCTGACCTCGTCGCCTGGATGCATCGCGTCGGGATGATCGAACGGGAACCGCCGGTCGAGCAGCTGTTCACCAACGAATACCTGGCGCCATGAGCCGACCCCTCGGGAAGATCGGCTGCTGGAGCTGCTGCCTGGTCGCTCTCGCTGCGCTGATCGGCTGTGGGGGCGGGGCGACCTCGAATTCCGCCGCCACCCATCAGCAATCGACCACGGACGCGAGGGAAGAAACGACGGCCGCGAAGGGAGAAACGACCGTCCCGGAAATCTTCAAGAACCGGGGGCCGCTCGAGTGCCCCACGCCCTCGACCGAATTTCTCGGGGTGACGCTCGACGCCGATCCGGACGCCGAGAACATCGGCCTGATGACGGCCGAGGCCGACGGCTTCTACGAAGACACCGGCCTCAAGGCCTTCACCGGCGGACCAAAAAATCCGGCCCGCTCGGTGAAGTACGTCGCCCTTGGGATCGACGAGATCGGCGTCGCCCAGCAACCGCAGGTCCTGCTCGCGACGGAAGAAGCAGGAGCGCCCGTCCTCGCCATCGGCAGCGTGATCAAGCAGAACAACGCGGCGATGATCTGGCTGCCGGAATCGGGAATCGGTGACGTGGCCGACCTGGCGGGGAAGACCATCGGCATTCCGGGCGTTCCGTTTCAGGAAGCCTTCCTCGAAGTGGTGCTGGCGCGGGCGGGCCTGACGCTCGAAGACGTGACGGTCAAGCGGACGAATTTCAGATCGGTGGCCGCCCTGCTCGAAGAAAGGGTGGATGCCCTCTTCGGCGTCACCTGGAACAACGAGGGTGCCGCGCTCGAAGCGAGGGGCGCCGAACCGGTGATCAAGCGGGCGCAGAGCCTTGGGCTGCCCGGCTACGAAGAACTGGTGGTGATCGCGCCGGCCAAATGCGTGGCGGAGCACCCGGCGGTTTACCGCGGCTTCATGACGGCGGTCGGGCGGGGTATCGACGCGGTGGGGAAGGATCCCGCGGCGGCGGCGAGGTTGATCAAGGAGAACTACGGGATCGACCCCCGCTTCCGCATGAGCGACGTGTGGGCGCCGCTGAAAGCAACGCTGCCGCTGCTGACGAGCAACGCCCGCATGGACCTCGGCCGGGTGGAACACCTGGCGAACTGGATGCACGAAAAAGGGATTCTCAAGCGGAAGCCGCCGGTCCACGAACTGTTCAGCAACGACTACCTGGCGCCTTGAGCGCCGTGCTTTCGAGGGAGTTCCGAGGATGAAGATCAGCTGGCTTGGGACGGTAAGCCTCGTGGCCTTGCTGCTGGTCGGGTGCGGGGGTGGAGGCGGCGGCGACAGCAGCGGAGTGGACGGCGGCGACAGCACGCAGGTCGCCGCCAAGGAAGCCGGTCCCAAGATCGACACGCGAGGCTCTGAAAAGTACGCAACCGTTTGGGTGACGCTGGACGGATGGGAAGGCGCCGAAACCGCCTCTCTTCTGATGGCGGAAAAGCGCGGCTATTTCAAGAAGGAGAGGATTTCACCCCTTGTTCTCGTTCCGATCAGCCCGGCGCGAACGATTCCTTATGTGGTCTCGGGTCAGGAGGCGCTCGGCGTCGCGCGGGGGCCGGAGGCGGTCGCCGCAAGGGACAAGGGCGCACCGATCGTCATCGTCGGCAACGTGCTCAAGCAGGCGACCGCGGCCTTCATCTGGACGAAGGGCTCAGACATTGGCGGCATCGCCGATCTAAAGGGTAAGACCATCGCGATCCCCGGTCTTTCGTTCCAGCGGAGTTTTCTCCAAGAGCTCTTGGCAGAGAGTGGGGTGGAATTGGCGGACGTCCATGTCATCAGCGTGGGCAATGACCTTGTTCCCGCCTTGGTCAAGGGCCGCGCCGACGCCATCTTCGGCGGCTCCGAGAATGTCGAGGGGATCGAACTGAAGTCACGCGGCTTCGAACCGGTTGTGACCCCGGTCACCGATCTGGGGGTTCCGAACTACGACGAACTGGTACTGGTGGCCCGTCGCGATGTTGCAGAAGCGAATCCAAAGTTGATGGAAGACTTCGTCTCGGCGGTGGCGCGCGGGGCGCATGCGGCGGCGAATCAGCCGAAAGAGGCCGCGGAAGCCCTCGAGGTCTCAGGCGAATCGAACCCCGAAACCTCCCCCGCGGCGATGCGCGCACAGGTGAGGGCGACGGTAGGGATGCTGTCCGGCAACGGACAGGTCGACCCAGCCCGCCTCCAGCACCTGATCGACTGGATGTACGAAAACGGGATGATCGAACAGGATCTGGCGGCCGATACTCTGCTGCCGCACTCATGAGCGCGCGGCCGCAAGCGCTGCCTGGGTCGATCGGGCTCGGCAGCTGGATCCTCGGGATCCTCGCGAGTGTGGCCCTGCTCTGCGGCTGCGGGGGAGGGGGGGACAGCGGCTCGGAAGAGGCCGCCACCGGGGAAGCAGCTTCCGTTCGATCCGAAGAGTTCCCGACTCCGAAATGCCCGCCGAAGTCCGGGCGGATACGGGTAGTGCTCGACGGTCGAGCCGGACCTGAGAACGTCGGCATCCTGATGGCCGAGCGGCGCGGCTACTTCGCCGACGCCGGTCTTCGGGTGAGGGTGAGCATTCCGAAGGACCCGGAGGACCCGGTCCCGTCGGTGGCGGCGGGCGATGCCAACCTGGGCGTGTCCCCGCAGCCGCAGATCATCATCGGAAGGGACGAAGGGGTGCCGCTGATCGGCATCGGCTCCCTCGTCTCGCAGCCGACCGAAGCGATGATCTGGCTGCGAAGCTCGGGAATCGACAGAGTCGCGGACCTGCGGGGAAAGACGATCGCCTTTCCAGGCGTTCCCTTCCAGAAGAAATTTCTCGAGAGGATCCTGGCGAGAGCCGGTCTCGGGCTCGAAGACGTGAATTTGAAGCGAGTGGGGTACGAACTCGCGCCGACCTTGTCGAGCGGGAAGGCGGACGCCATCTTCGGCGGATCCTGGAACCTCGAGGGAGTCGCCCTGCGGGCGCACGGCCGACATCCCGTCATGACCAAGGTGGAAAAGCTCGGTACCCGCGGCTACGACCAGGCCGTCTTGTTCGCTCCCTACGAATGCGTCTACAAACGGCCCGGGCTGTTCCGGGCCTTCCTCGCCGCGATGGCGCAGGGCGCGGCGGCGGCGGTGAATGACCCCGCCGGCGCTGCCAGCGCGATCGAAGCAAGCGCCGCCTCCGGGCCTGGCGCCGACCGGGGGGTCCTCGATGCCCAGCTGAAGGCGACGCTGCCGCTGCTGTCCCGAGACCTGATGCTGAGCCCGCAGCGGATCGCCCTGATCGAATGGATGAAGAACCAGCGGATGATCAAGGAAAACTGGCCCTACGCGACCGTGTTCACGAACTACTACCTCGAATGACCTATAGCTGCAGGCTCTTGACCTGCAGCATCTCCTCGATCCCGTAGCGACCGTTCTCGCGGCCATGGCCGGACTGGCCGTAGCCGCCGAAGGGGGCGAGGGGGTTGAAGGCGCCGCCGTTGATCTCGATCTGGCCGCTGCGGATGCGGCGGGCGACGGCGATCGCCCGTTCACGGTCGGCGGACCAGACGCCGCCGGCGAGGCCGTACTCGGTCGAGTTGGCGATCCGGACCGCGTCGTCCTCGCCCTCATAGGGCTGGATCGCCAGCACCGGCCCGAAGATCTCCTCCTGGCCGATCGTCATCTCGGCTTCGACCTCGGAGAAGACCGTTGGGCGGACGAAGAAGCCGCGCTCGAGGCCCTCGGGCGGCTCGGCGCCGCCGGTGAGCAGGCGAGCCCCCTCCTCGACGCCCTTCTCGATGTAGCCGCGGACGCGCTCCCGCTGGATGCCGGAGACGAGCGGGCCGAGGCGGGTCGAGGGCTCGAAGGGATCGCCCGGGGTGAAGCTCTCGGCGGCCGCCTTCGCCAGCTCCTCGGCCTCGGCTAGGCGCTGGCGCGGGACCAGCATCCGGGTCAGGGCGCTGCAGGTCTGACCGCTGTTGAGGAAGCACTTGGCGACGCCGTCGGGCACCGCCTTCTCGAGGTCGGCGTCGTCGAGGATCACGTTCGGCGACTTGCCGCCGAGCTCCATCGCCACCGGCTTCACCGTTGCCGAGGCGAGCTCGGAGACGCGCCGGCCGGCACGGGTCGAGCCGGTGAAGGAGACCATGTCGACGCCGGGGTGGGCGGCGATCGCCTCGCCGACGACGGGCCCGGTGCCGGTGACGAGGTTGAACACGCCGGCGGGAAGGCCGGCGGCCTCGATCACCTCGGCGAGGAGGAAGGCGTTCAGCGGCGTCACCTCGCTCGGCTTGAGGACGACGGTGCAGCCGGCTGCGAGAGCGGGGGCGACCTTGGCGGCGATCTGGTTCAGCGGGTAGTTCCAGGGCGTGATCGCGCCCAGCACCCCGACCGGCTCGCGCAGCACCCGCGAGTTGCCGATCTCCTCCTCCCAGGCGACCTCCTCCATCAGCTTCGGCATCGAGGCGAACTGGGAAGCGGGCAGGCCGACCTGGATGATCCGGCTCAGCTTCAGCGGCATCCCCAGCTCCTGGGCGATCGTCGCCGCGATCTCGTCGCCGCGCTCATCCAACCCCGCGGCGATCGCGGCGACGAGGCGGGCGCGCTCCTCGCGCGGTGCTTGCGACCAGGAGTCGAAGGCCTCGCGGGCAGCGGCGACGGCACGGTCGGCGTCCACCGGCGAGCAGCCCGGGATCGTCCCCAGCGCCTCCTCGGTCGCCGGGTTGACGACCTCGATCGGGTCGGCGCCGCTCGGCTCGACCCACCTGCCGCCGATGAAGATCTTGTCCTTGACCTGTAGCTCTGCCGCCGTCGCCATCGTTCCTCCTCCTCGGTCCCCCCTTACATGTTTACTCCGTATAGTCTGAGTAGTGAGGTGGGAGTTCTCTTTCTCTTGTACTGCGCTGATCGTAGCCGCCTGCCTGCTCGGCGGTTGTGGGAGCGGCCGGGAAGCAGTCGAGACGGTGTCCACCACCGCCAAGGAAGCGAGGCCGGAATACGCCGGCAAGCCGACCCCCACGTTCCCCCGTCAGCTGCACTTGAGCTTCGACGGGCAGATGAGCCCCGCCGAGGTGGCCATCCAGATGGCCGTGACAAAGGGGTACTTCCGCGACGTCGGTCTCACGGTGTTCACCGGTGTCCCGGTTTGGCCGCGCCGGCCGGTCCGCTACCTCACTTCTTACGCAGACGACTTCGCGGTGGCGCAAGGGCCGCAGGTTGCCCTCGCCAAGGACCACGGGGCGGCGATCGTCGCGGTTGGGAGCCTGATCTCCCAGCCGACCGCGGCCTTGATCTGGCTGAAGGGATCCGGGATCCGGAATGTCGCCGACCTGAAGGGCAAGACGATCGCCTCCCCCGGAATTCCGTACCAGGACAAGATGCTCGAATCCATCCTGGAAAAGGCGGGGGTCAACCCCGACGACGTCAAGGTGAAACACGTCAACTACCACCTGATGCCCGCCCTTTTGCATGGGAGGGCCGACGCGATCTTCGGCGGCTCCTCGAACGTCGAGGGAGTGACGCTGCGGAAACGGGGGCTGGATCCGGTGATCAAGCGGGTCCAGGAACTGGGAGTGCCTTCCTATGACGAAACGATGATCGTCACCCGCTCCGACCGGGCAGCGCGGGAACCGCAGGTGGTCCGCAAGTTCATGGCGGCGCTTGAGCGAGGCGTCGCGGCGGTGAGGAACGACCCCCGGCTTGCCGCGAAGGTGCTCGCGAGCAGCCCCCACGAATTCAGGACAAGCAGGGGGGAGATGGAGGCCCAGGTGCGGGCGACCCTGCCGCTGCTGTCACAGACGGGACACATCGACCCCGACCAAGCCGCGAAGCTCCTGACCTGGATGCACGAGGAAGGGATGATCCAGCGGCAGCCCCCCGCCTCAAAGCTCTTTACCGACGAGTACCTCGCCCAGGGAAGCTGAGCACGCCCCCGGCCCCGGCACCTGCTTTGCGTCCCGCGCCGTCAGCACCTTGCCGCAGCTTTCGCAGATCCCGCGCTCGCTGACGGTGCCGCCGCACTCCTTGTGGACGATCAGGCGCAGCGGCCCGCCGGGGTTGGGGGAGTAGCGGTCGCCCCAGTGCAGCAGGGCGATCAGCGCCGGCCAGAGGTCGAGGCCCTTCTGGGTGAGGAAGTACTCGTAGCGGGGCGGGCTTCCCTGGTAGGCGCGCCGCTCGAGGATCTCCTCGTCGAGGAGGCGCTGCAGCCGGGCCGAGAGGACGTTGCGGGCGATGCCGAGCGACTCCTGCATCTCGCCGAAGCGGCGGTTCCCGTGCATCACCGTGCGGACGATCAGCAGCGACCAGCGCTCCCCGATCACCTCCAGAGCTTTGGCGACGGAGTCGTCGAGGCCGGGGTAGTCGCGACGCAGCACGTGTGAATCATCGCACACTAAGTTGCATCAAGCAACTGACTCCGGTAGGCTCGCGGCGTCCAGAGTTGCTTCATGCAACCCAGCCGATCGGAGGCTCCAGATGAGGCTAATTCCACGACACAGGCACCACCGGCGCCCCAAGGGCGCGCGGATCGCGATCAGCGAGGCGGAGATCAGCGCCGACCTGCACTACCCGGCCAGCGCCCGTCGGCCGCGGCGCACCGCCGGCGGCCAGAGGCTGGAGATCAGGTGAGCGACACGATCCTGAGCTGACGAGCCTTGGCGAAGTCGCTTTCAGGCAGCTTGCTGGCGGGCGAGCTCGACCAGGAGCCGCACGCCGAAGCCGTTGGCGCCGTTGCCGACGTACTCGCGGTCGATGTCCCAGGCGCTGCCGGCGATGTCGAGGTGCGCCCAGGGCGTCTCGCCGACGAACTCCTCGAGAAAGGAGCCTGCGTAGATGGTGCCCGCCTTGCGCTTCGCCGAGGCATTGGTCAGGTCGGCGACGGTGCCCTTGGTCAGCTCCTTGTACTCCG
>Ga0070712_100001365_pt1 | contig 14802 bp, 17 predicted proteins | sample LARL81metaG_FD_71396 | JGI IMG/M metagenome (GOLD analysis project Ga0070712, IMG submission 71396) | Corn, switchgrass and miscanthus rhizosphere microbial communities from Kellogg Biological Station, Michigan, USA - LAR L8-1 metaG | ecosystem: Host-associated > Plants > Roots > Rhizosphere ...
CCCCCAGATTCGAAGTCTGGTGCTCTATCCAGCTGAGCTACGAGCGCGTGAGTGGTATTCGGCAGTGCAGTGACCTTGCCCACCGAAACCTGGTTGGCCGGCTCGGTTGACTGGGCGACACGCATATAGGGTGTCTCCGGGCTTGTCACGTCAGGGCGGGTTTCAAAACAGGCCTTGCATGATCGCGGCAGAGGGCGAGGCAGTGCCTCGCCCCTACGGACCGAGAGAGACCTTCGTAGGGGCGACGCATGCGTCGCCCCTCTGCCTATAGCGCAGATGTGGATACAGAGGGCGAGGCAATGCCTCGCCCCTACGAAACGACAGATCACTCTTCCGCTAACCTCATGTTCATGGGCATGTTGCTAAGCATCGGGCGCATCGAAGGCAGGTCGCGCAGATGACGGTCCTGGTCACGGGCGGCGCTGGTTATATCGGAAGCCACATGGTTTACGCGCTGCGCGACGCCGGCGAGCGCGTGGTGGTGGTCGACAATCTCACAACCGGTTTTCCTTGGGCTGTTGCAAAGGGTGCGCCGCTTGTCGTCGCGGAGACCGGCGACCAAGCGAAGCTGACGGCGGTCATTGCAGAGCACGGGATCGATACGGTGATCCATTTCGCCGCCTCGATCGTCGTGCCGGACTCGGTGCGCGATCCCCTCGCCTATTACCGCAACAACACCGTGAACTCGCGCGCCTTGATCGAGACGGCGGTAAAGTCCGGGGTGCGCTATTTCATCTTCTCCTCGACCGCCGCCGTCTACGGCAATCCCGCGCGCGTGCCGGTGCGGGAAGATGACCCCACGGTGCCGATGTCGCCCTATGGCTGGTCCAAGCTGATGACCGAAATCATGCTGTGCGACGCCGGCGCTGCGCACGGGCTGCGCTACGCCATTCTGCGCTATTTCAACGTGGCAGGAGCCGATCCTCGCGGACGCAGCGGTCAATCGACCAAAGGAGCAACCCATCTCGTCAAGGTCGCGGTGGAAACCGCGCTTGGATTGCGGCCGAGGATCGAGGTTTTCGGCACCGATTATCCAACGCCGGACGGTACCTGCATCCGCGACTATATTCATGTCTGGGATCTCGTGCGCGCCCATTCGGATGCGCTGGCCTACCTGCGCGGGGGCGGCGATTGCGTCACCCTCAATTGCGGCTATGGCCGCGGGTTTTCCGTGCTCGAAGTGATCGAGACGGTCAAGCGCGTGTCGGGGGTCGATTTTCCGGTCGAACTCAGGGGGAGGCGCGCCGGCGATCCGGCGCAGATCGTGGCCTCCGCCGAGCGCGCGCGGACAATCCTGGGGTGGCAGCCGCAATTCGATGGCCTCGCCACCATCGTACGCCACGCACTGGACTGGGAGCGCAAGTTGCAGGCCTTAGGCGGCGCCCCTCCGAGCGCCAACAAGACCACGGATTCCGCTTGAAAAATCGGATTCTGCTTGAAAAACCATGGGCAGGTGGGCAAGAGGTGGGCGTAATCCTGCCTGCTCCCTTCATTCCCGCATGCCGTAAGGGCGGGGTTGAACCCCTCCCCTCCATGCACGCGCACGAGCGAGTCACGGCCTGAATGCTCAGTTCGTATTTGCAGCGGCTGTTTGCAGATCCCAACGGCGCTCCCGCTCTGGTCCGCCGACTGCTTGTGGAGCAGGCGGCCGGGCAATGGCGGCGCTATGCGCTCGCATTCGGTATGATGTTCATTGCCGCGGCAAGCACCGCGCTCGGCACCTACCTCATCGGCGACGTGATCAATGCCGCCTATGTCGACAAGAATCTCCCCGGCATCATCCTACTTGCCCTGGTGACTGCCACGCTTTTCGCGATCAAGGGAATGGCCACCTACGGGCAATCGGTGACAATGGCGCGCATCGGCAACAAGATCATTGCCGACAACCAGCGGCGCCTGTTTGCGCGGTTGCTGCAGCACAATGTCGGTTTCTTTTCCGACCGCCACAGCACGGAATTCATCGCGCGGCTCACCACCGGGGGAGCGGCAGCGACCCAGGTATTGAACCTGCTCATCACCTCGCTCGGACGCGACCTCCTCTCGCTTATCGGCCTTGCCGCCGTCATGGCCGTCCAGGATCCGGTCATGTCGGTGTTCAGCATCATCGTCATGCCGCCGGCGATGCTGACCCTGCGCAAGCTGGTCCACCGCATCAAGACGATCGCCCACCAGCAATTCACCGGCAATACGCGCATTCTCGAGACCATGCAGGAAGGGCTGCAGGGCATCCGCACCGTCAAAGCATTCACGCTCGAGGACGCGATGCGGGCGCGCTTCGATGCCCACGTTGCCAACCTCGAGCGGGAGTCGAACAAGTGGGCAGCCGTCGCATTCCGTTCCGGGCCATTGATGGAGACGCTCGGCGGCTTTGCAGTTGCGATCGCGCTGGTCTACGGCGGCTTTCGCGTAATCGCGACCGGAGCAACCCCGGGCCAGTTCTTCTCTTTCCTGGCGGCATTCATGCTCGCTTACGAGCCTGCCAAACGGCTCGCCCGGCTCAATCTCGACCTCAGCAGCGGACTGGTCGGAGTGCGGATCCTGTTCGACGTGATCGACCATCCCCCAACCGAGACCCCGGATGCGGAGAAGCCTGCGCTGAAGCTCTCCGCCGGGCGTGTGGAGTTCGCAGAGGTTCAGTTCGCCTACCGGCCGGGAGAGAGGGTCATCAGGAACCTGTCGTTCGTTGCCGAGCCGGGAAGGATTACCGCGCTTGTCGGTCAATCCGGCGGCGGCAAGTCCACGATTTTCAATCTGCTGCTGCGATTCCATGAGGCGGACGGCGGCAGCATCATCATCGACGGCCAGAATATCGCATCGGTGTCGCGCCGATCCCTGCGCAGCCAGATTGCCTATGTCGGGCAGGATGTGTTCCTGTTTCGCGGCTCGATCCGCGACAATATTGCGGTTGGGCGCGCGGGTGCGAGCGAAGCCGAGATCGTCAACGCCGCGCGCGCGGCCTACGCGCACGATTTCATCATGGCGTTTCCCCGCGGCTACGACACACCGGCCGGCGAGCACGGAACCCAGCTCGCCGGGGGCGAGCGGCAGCGCATTGCAGTTGCGCGCGCGCTCCTCAAGGACGCGCACCTCATCCTGCTCGACGAAGCCACCGCCTCGCTCGATTCGGAATCGGAGCGGCAGGTGCAAGGCGCCATCGAGCATCTTTGCCGGGGGCGCACGACCATCGTCATCGCCCATCGGCTGCACACGGTGGTGGATGCCGACCGCATTTTCGTGATCGAGGACGGCACCGTGGCGGAGTCGGGCCGGCATGAGGAGTTGCTGCGCAAGAGTGGGCGCTACGCATCGTTCTATCGCCCGCAACTGCGCGACCAGCAGCCGGCGCAGCGCGTGGCAATCGTCTCCTCGGCCTGAACCCCGCCAAACTGAAAGAAGAACGATGAGCGAAGACGCCAGCGCCCATGTCATAGCTCCGCCCCGGCGGCCGGTGATTGCGGTGGCCGGGACGCAGAAGACGTTTCCAGTGCGCCGCATCTGGTGCGTCGGCCGCAACTACGAAGAGCACATTCGCGAGATGGGCCATGATGTGCGCGACCCGCCGTTCTTCTTCTCCAAGCCGGCCGACGCGATCGTGCCCGATGGGGCAACGGTGCCCTACCCGCCGCTCACCAAGGACATGCACCACGAGGTCGAGCTCGTGGTCGCGCTCAAGTCCGGCGGACGCAACATCAAGCCCGAGCGGGCGCTCGATTGCATCTTCGGCTATGCGGTCGGCATCGATCTCACGCGCCGCGACCTGCAGATCGCCTCGCGCGACATGAAACGCCCCTGGGAGATCGGCAAGGCATTCGATGCCTCGGCCCCATGCGGACCGTTGCAGCCCGCAGCAAAGATCGGTCATCCGAGCAAGGGGCGCATCGCCTTGAAGGTCAACGGGAAGGTGCGCCAGGACGGCGACCTCGCCCAGATGATCTGGAGCGTGCCGGAGGTGATCGGCAAGCTCAGCGAGATGGTCGAGCTTACCGCCGGCGACGTGATCATGACCGGAACTCCCTCCGGCGTCGCCGCGACCGTGCCCGGCGACAAGCTCGAATGCGAGATCGCGGGCGTCGGCACCCTTACTATCAGCATCGGCAAGCCGGCGACGTGACTCCCACCGCGTAGGGTGGGCAAAATCGCATCACAACCGGTGCCACATCTGAGAAGCGATTTTGCCCACGCGGACCACGCGGCATCGTGCCCGCGTGGGCACGGCGCGCGGCGTGTTGCCAATGTGGAAGCATGGGGATGGGCGCGCCTTTGCCCACCCTACACACCGCGCGCAATGTGAGTGTCAGGCCGCCAGGCCCTCGGCCTTGAGCGCTTCCTGGACCTTGGGGCGCGCGCCCACGCGATCGACATAGGCCTTGAGATTGGGCCACTTGGCGAGGTCGATGCCGATGCGCGAGGTCCAGCGCAGAACGGTATAGAGGTAGGCGTCCGCCACGCTGAACTGATTTCCCATCAGGTACTGCCTGCCGGAGAGCTGCTTGTCGAGCCAATCGAAGCGCTTGCCCAGGTTCTCCTTGGAGATTGCCTTGTAGGCATCGGGCGTTGTCGGCCGAAAGATCGGCCCAAAGCTCTTGTGCAGCTCCGAGGTGATGAAGTTGAGCCATTCCTGCACGCGGTAACGCTCGGGTTTCCCCGCAGGCGGGAGCAAACCGGCGCCTGGATTCTGATCGGCGATCCACTGCACGATCACGGGGCCCTCCGTGAGGCGCTCGCCGTTGTCGAATTCCAGAACAGGCACCTGCCCTTTGGGATTGACAGTCCAGTAGTCCACCCCGGATTTGGTCTTCTTTTCCTGATTGTTGACTTGCTCGAGCTCGTAGTTGGCGCCTGCTTCGCGCATAACAATGTGCGGCGAGAGTGAGCAGGCACCAGGGGCAAAATAAAGCTTCATCACATCCTCCTTAACGACGCCGGCCAAGCCGGCAGGCCGGGAAGTTGCATACCTGCGCCGGCCGGCGCAAGCCTGCCCTACTGACTCGGCGTGATCGCTACACGCCGAGATAGGCCCGGCGCACGCCGTCATCGGCCAACAGCGCTTCGCCGGGGCCGGAGAGCGTGATGCGGCCATTTTCAAGCACGTAGGCATGGGCCGCGAGCTTGAGCGAAGCGGCCACGTTCTGCTCCACCAGCACACAGGTGAGCCCGTCGCGGTTGAGGTCGCGTATCGTGCGCAAAACGTCCTGCACGATAGCCGGAGCGAGGCCGAGCGAGGGCTCGTCGAACATGACGAGCTCGGGTGCCGCCATCAGGCAGCGGCCGATGGCCAGCATCTGCTGCTCGCCCCCCGACAGCGTCCCGGCGCGTTGCCTCGACCGTTCGGCCAGCAGCGGGAACAATGCGTAGACCCGCTCGAGATTCTCCGTCCGCCGCTTCCGCGCCCGCGACAGCATGGCCCCGACTTCCAGATTCTCCGCAACGGACAGCGTGGGAAATATCTGGCGGCCTTCTGCAACCTGGCCAATGCCGAGATTGCAAATGCGATGGCTCTCCCAGCCGGTGATGTCGATACCCCGGAACCTGATGCGTCCGCCCGCGGGCCGATGCATGCCGGCAATGGTGCGGATCAGCGACGTCTTTCCGGCGCCGTTTGCGCCCACGATCGCGACGATGCTTCCTTCGCCGATCTCGACCGACACGCGGTCGAGCGCCTGCGCATCCCCGTAAAAGACATCGAGATCCTCGACGTGCAGCATTTATGCGATCGCCTCGGCACCGAGATAGGACTGCACCACTGCGGGCTCGCGCATGACGGCCCCAGGCGGTCCTTCGGCAATGGCCGCACCGTGATGCAGCACCAGGACGCGTCCGGCGAGCGCCATTACCGCGCGCATGACATGCTCGATGAGCAGGATGGTGAGGCCGGTGCCGCGGTTGAGCTCGGTGAGAATGGATACCATGCGATCGGTTTCGGCCGGGCGCATTCCTGCCATCACCTCGTCTAGCAGCAGGAGCTTCGGGTCGGTGGCAAGAGCCCGCGCCACTTCCAGACGCTTGCGGTCGGGGAGCGTCAGCGCCGACGCGATCTGCGCGCGCTTGCCGACGAGATCAACCCGTTCGAGCACATCGTGCGCGTGTCGCCGCGCAGCCCGGAGATCAGGCCGCTGCAGCATTGCACCGATCATCACGTTGTCCTCGACGGAAAGCCCGAGAAACGGCCGGACCAGTTGAAAGGTGCGGCCGATCCCGCGCCGGCAGATCTCGTCCGGCCGACGGCCATCGATCCGTGCACCGTCGAGACTGATGCGGCCGCGGTCCGGTGCGATCACGCCCGCAATCATGTTGAACAGCGTCGTCTTCCCCGCCCCGTTTGGGCCGATGACTGCGAAGATCGATCCTTGCGGGATGCGAAAGCTTACGTCGTCAACGGCAAGGAGGCCGCGAAATCGCTTGCCGATCCCTTGCACTTCGAGGAGCTCATTCATCTCTACGACTTGCTCAATCGCAGTCTCGCGGCCAGCCACGGCCAGACGCCGCCTGGAAGCACAATGACGACCAGGAGCAGAGCGACGCCGTAGAATACCTGCTTGGCCCCGGGCACGTCGAAGCCGATCGCGATCAGCACGTTCTGCATGAGCTCCGAGGCTCCGGTGAGCAGAAACGCTCCGATGATCGGGCCGAACGGTGCGCCGATGCCACCAATGATAGGGCCTAGAATGATTTCGATCGAGCGCGAGATGTGAAAAACCTGCTCGGGAAAGAGATTGTTGTAATAGAATGCGAAGAACACGCCGGCGACCGCGGTCATCGCACCTGAAATGACGACCGCTATCATTTTGTAGCGGAACGTGTTGATGCCGAGCGAGCGCGCTGCCTCTTCGTCCTCGCGGATAGCCTGCCAGTAATACCCGGTCCTGCTCCTGAGCAACGCGTGGCAGAGCGCAAACCCCGCGGCCGTGAGCGCCAGCATGACGTAGTAGAACATCGTGGGATTGCCGCGCAGATTCCAAAGATCGTTGCGCGCATAGTTCGCAACCGGCAGGAAAAAGCCGGCTGAGCCGCCGACCCATCCGAAATGATCAAAGCCGATGCGCGCAAATTCGGCAAAGGCGATGGTGAGAATGGCGAAGTACACCCCTCCAACTCCGAACCGAAATGCAAGGTACCCGATCAGAGCACCGCATGCGGCCGCGATCGCGATCGCGGCAAGGATACCGATCCATGGGGCAATCCCGAAATCGACGTAGAGGACCGCAGCCGCATAGGCGCCGAGGCCGACATAGATCGCGTGCCCGAGCGAAAGCTGGCCGGCAAAGCCCATCATCACGTTCCAGGCCTGGCCGACATAGGCCAGATACAGGATCGTGATCAGGACAGTCAGCAGATAGTCGCCGGCGAGCCAGGGGGCCGCGCACAAAACCGCGAGCAGGATCGCCAGCAGCACCCAGGCTCGGCCCGAAGCTCCTGCAAAGACGAACTGCATCACGTCTTCCGCGCCAGCAAGCCTTGCGGCCGCAGCAATAAGACCAGAACGAGCAACCCGAACGAGAACATGCTCTTCGCCGACGGCGTGAAAAACAGGCCGGCAAGCGCTTCGGTCAAACCGATCAGCACACCGCCCAGGAGCGCTCCCGGCATCGAACCGAGGCCCCCGGTGATCACGATGATGAAGGCTAGCAAAGTGTATGCCGGTCCAAGAGCGGGAGTGACGTCGATGAGCAGGACCATCATGGAGCCGGCTGCCCCGACGCAGGCGGCGCCGATGCCGAAGGTGAGGGCATACAGCCTTTTTACGTCGAGCCCCACCACCAGCGCGCCGGTATAGTTGTCGGCGCAGGCGCGAATCGCCTTGCCCGCAGGCGCAAACCGAAAGAATGCGAACAGCACGGCGGCAATGAGGATCGTGCCGGCGCCGGCATAAACCTTGGTGGCATCCACGATCACCGGACTGATCGCGAAGCTGTCGAAGGAATAGGAGGTCTGCACGCTGCGTGCGTCGGGTCCAAAAATGATCAGCAGAACGTTGGTGATGATGATCGCGATCGCGACCAGCAAGATGAACTGGCTATACTCGGGCCGGCTGATGAAGGGATTGATGATGCCCGCCTGCAAGGCGTAGCCGAGCACGAACAGCACGCCGGCAAGCGGGATGACGAGGACGAGCGGATCTACGCCCAACGTGTTGAACAGGACGATGGCGAGATACATGGCGATGGCCATCATCTCGCCATGGGCGAAATTGACCACGCGCACGACCCCGAAAATCACGGAAAGGCCGAGCGCCATAAGCCCGTACACCAGGCCGGTCAGCACCCCGCTGATAATGACATTGAAATAGATCGATGCCGGCACCGCTCATCCCGCGAGGTTAGCGACGTTACGGTCAAATGGGATCGGGGCGGACGGCGAACTCGGTCTACTCTCCCCGGCCCAAGAGCGGGGAGAGGGAGCCGCCCGAGTCTGTCGCACCACTACCTTTCAAATCACCGGCAACTTTCGTTGGTCAGGAACGCTTGTCGTAGGCGGTCATGGGCAATTCGGCCTTTGCATTGGAAGCGGCCTTCGGCGCCACGGTGAGCAGCTTGCCGCCGCGATCCTGGATCGCCGCGTTCTTCAGCTTATCGTTCTGTCCCTTCTCGTTGAACTGTATGCCCGGGCCGATGCTCACATTGTCGGTGATGTTGGTTGCGCGAATAGCGTCGGCGAGCGCTTTCGGGTCGGTCGAGCGCGCGCGCTTGAACGCATCGGCCGCCACGAGCAGGGCCTCGAACGTGTAGACGTGGTTGGTGTTGAGGTTGATCCCTGGATGGGCTTTGGCCAACGCGTCCTCCAGCTGCTTGGTCAATTTCTTGTGCGGGTCATACCAGGGCACGAAGCTGAGCGGCCCATCGGACATCTTGCCCAGCGTCTTGAGATACTGCTCCTCGTACCAGCCCGGTCCCATGCTGAGCACCGCCATCGGGCTCCAGCGCTGCTTGATAAGCTCGCGGGTGAGCAGGATCGCGTCGTTGAGCCGGCTGACCATGAGCAGCGCGTCAGCACCGGTGGCCTTGGCTTTGGCCACCTCGACCGAGAGATCGCGCGCGGTCGGATCATAGGAAATCTGCTCGACGATCTTGTATGGCATGTCGAACTTGGGCAGCACCGCATTGATGCCCTGCTGCATGGAAGTGCCGAAGGTATCGTTGACGTGCATGAACACGACCGATTTCGGCGCGGCCCCAGCGGCCTCGAAGATTTCCTTCTGATTGGCGAAGGCGTCGCTGAGAATCATGCCTGCGGTGGGAAAGTTGCGGAATACGAACTTATAGCCCTGCTCGGTGATCTGCGGGGCGGCGGCGATGTTGATGACGAACGGAATGCCTTTCTGCTCGGCCACCTGGGCGATCGCGGTGCTTTGGCCGGAATCGAAGGCTCCGACCAGGAGCTGCGCGCCGTCATTGATCAGCTTCTCGGCCCGTGCGCGGGCGACCTCCACGGAGGTCTCGGTATCCGCGTTCATGATGGCGAGCTCGGGCAGACCGAGCTCCTTGAAGATGGGCGGCGCGATCTCGACCCCGCGCTGGCAATCCTGCCCTATGCCGGCCTGTGCGCCCGAGCGGGGCAGGAGCACCCCCACCTTCAGAGCCCCGGTTTGCGCGCGAGCGATCTGCCACGGCGAGGCCGCAAGGACGCTGGCGACGCCCGCACCCAAGGCAAATCCGCGGCGGGTCACACCCGGACGGGCGGATTTCGTCGTCGATTTAGCAACCATGTGCGTCCTCCCAAATGAAAAACGTTTCCAGCGCTTAGCCTATTTCTCTTATTGTTGCGTCCAAGATGCAATGGGCCGTGAGAGCGCATGCGGCAGTGCGCCGTGGCCAGGATGCGACAGGAGATCTTCATGGAAGAGAAAACGATCCTCGTCGAGCGCCGTCCCGGTTATCGCATCATTACGCTCAATCGGCCGCAACGGCTCAATGCCTTCTCGGAGAGCATGCACCGCGAGCTCAAGCGCGCGATCGATGAGGCCGAGAGCGACAGCGCGTGCCGTGCGGTCCTATTGACCGGGGCCGGCCGGGCGTTCTGCGCGGGGCAGGATCTGAACGAGCGGCTCTCTCAGGACGGCGAACCGACAGTGCTGGGAAATGCGCTCGAGACGCACTACAATCCGCTCGTGCGCAAGCTACGCGCCCTGCCCTTCCCCGTAGTCGCTGCCGTGAACGGTATCGCCGCCGGTGCCGGCGCCAACATCGCCTTGGCCTGCGACATCGTTTTGGCTGCACGCTCTGCAAGCTTCGTGCAGGCCTTCATCAGGATCGGGCTCGTTCCCGACTGCGGCGGCACCTGGTTCCTTCCGCGGCTCATCGGGCCGGCGCGAGCAAGAGGGTTGGCGCTCACCGGAGAGCCGCTGCCGGCCGAGACGGCCGAAGCATGGGGGCTCATCTGGAGGACTCTCGCAGACGACGTCCTGCTTGATGAAGCGCACCGGCTCTGCCGCCATTTCGCCTCGGCACCGGCCGTCGGACTCGCGCTCACCAAACGCGCGCTTGATGAGTCCTGGGACAACGACCTCGACGCGCAACTCGATCTCGAGCGCGAGATGCAGCGGCAAGCGAGTCTCACGCCGGATTATGCCGAGGGCGTGCGGGCGTTCCTGCAAAAGCGCGCGCCCGTGTTCGCCGCAAACCGCGAGGCTTGATGACGGTGCCCCCTTGTGGATCCGCTTTGCCCCGGTGCAAATGAGATCGTGAGCGGGCTCGCTGCGGCTGAGATCGACAGGTAAATTCCGGAGACAGTGTCATGAACCCTATCGTTGCCATCATCGCGCCGGGCATGATGGGCGCCGCCGTGGGCAAGCGCCTGGTCGATCGTGGGCTCAAGGTGCTCACTTCGCTGCAGGGCCGCACGGAAGCGACCCGACTCCGCGCGCAGGCCGCGGGGATGATCTCCGGCAGCGATGAGGAGATCGCCGCGGCCGATCTCATTCTGTCGATCCTGCCGCCGGGCGACGCCGTTGCTCTTGCGCAGCGGTTTGCGCCGGCGCTCACCGCCAGCAACAGCAAGTCGGTATTTGTGGACTGCAACGCGGTGAGCCCGAACACGGTGGAACGCATCGCCGCCGCGATCGCGCCCACCGGCGCACCCTTCGTCGATGCCGGCATCATCGGCCAGCCTCCCGCGGCGGGGGATGCGGGGCCGCGGTTCTATGCGTCGGGCCGGGAGGCGCAGCGATTTGCGAAGCTCAAAGAGTTTGGCCTCGACGTGCGCGTGCTGGATGGACCGCTCAGCGCCGCGTCGGCATTGAAGATGTCCTATGCCGGCATCACCAAGGGAACGCAGGCGCTCGGTGCCGCCATGATGCTCGCGGCAACGCGCGGCGGTTCGGCCGACGCGCTTTTGGCCGAGCTCAAAGGCAGCCAGGCGCAGATGCTCGCCTGGCTCAACCGCAGCCTCTCGATGATGCCACCCAAGGCCTATCGCTGGGTGGCGGAGATGCACGAGATCGCGGACTTCGTCGGCGAGGACCCCGCCGCGCACGAGCTCTACGCCGGCGCGGCGCATTTCTACGAGCAGATCGCGGAAGATTTTGCGGGGGAGCAGAAACAAGTCGGCGCGCTCAAGAGCTTCCTAAATAAGGTGCGAAGCGGATGATCCGACTTTCCTCGGATAGGCTCCGCGCTGAGCGACGAACTCGTCCATCGCCGGCTCATCCCGGTTGTGCCGGACGCAATAACGGAACACGGGTGAGTCTGACAGCGCTTATTCGACTGCCCCAGGGCGGGGCCGCCGGAGCCCTGGCTGCCTCGGCGATTCGGACGCTGGTGCTACGTGCGCACCGACCACAAATAGATTGCGGTAAAGACAGCTCCGACAAGCGATACCAGCACGAGGCCGGTGGCAACCTCCCACTGCTCCCAATATGATGTCGGTTCTTGCGGCAAATTCAATCCAACCCGCTCCTCCTGGGTGAAATATGTCTGGTAAACCCAGTTAACCCGGCGCCTATACCTGCTAATGGCAACTTGAAATATGTATATGATGTACCAGTGTATACCAAACGTGACGATTGTCACTATACCAAGCATATTTCGTGCAAAATCAGTGCGACTAAAGTACGCGCCTGATATTACGAAAATAGCCGCATACACGAGTACAGCGTAATTTGTCGCCACCCACTGCTGTCTTTTCAGAAAGATTATATTCTCTACCGCATCCTTGTAGGCTGCCTCTACATGCGCCGTCATCTGGCGCGTGCCGTTTGTCATCGGATCCTCCCTGCATGTTGCCTAAGCTTTGGTAAGCTCGCTTTCACCCGCAGCGCGCTCGTGCGGTTCGTTAGTGCGATATTCGGGCTCCCGGTGCCTGGGACCTGTTTGGTCACTTCAAAAACCCCACCTGGCACGTTCCGACTGACTGCCGGGTTAAGTGCAACGATATCTCCGACCTTGAATTTATAGGGCGGCATCGGTTGCTGGTGCCTCCAAGGGTGGATAACCGTTGGATGCCACCTTAACTCAAATGAGATGATTCTGATAGGGGCTCAGCAGTAAGCCTTACGCGCTTGGGGCGCTAAGCGGCTATCCGGTCAGTAGACCCGACCTGGCGCTTGAGCTTGACGCCAGCCTTCCGATGGCGGTTTTCCCGGCGTATCATTCCGCTTTGCTTCACCATCCTATCGGCCGCGATAGTGCACGCCTCCCGGTCTCAATGCTCATCGCGCGGTTTGGTTTTCCGATGCTGCCGCGAAGGCCGAGGCTCGGCATTCTTCAAGCTGCGGCGCAGCGCATCCTTGAGATCGGTCGGACGTCCGTGCTTGCGCAAGAGGTCACGGAAGGCTTCGTCTGCCAGTTCCTGAAACGTCATCATGCGGTCGCGTGCAAGCAGATTGAGGGCGTGCCAGGTCTCCAGATCGAATTGCACGCGTTTGCCTTGGGCGGCCTGGTCCTTGCCGCCTCGTCTCTTGACCGTTTTCTCCTGCTGATCCCGCTCTCCCGGTACGCCCTTTCCGCCGCTGATGACCTTCAGAGCGGGTGTCCCCGATGTCTTCGGCTTCTTTGAACCGGTTCTCGCCATCACAGTGCTCCGCACTTCACAGCCGTTCCTTGAGGAAGCGCAGCAAGCGGGGCGCCATGAAGCCGGAATAGCTGCGCAACTCGTCGATGGGATCGCTGAGCCAATAATGCGGTGCGCCCTGCACGATGCAGGGCCGCGCATAAAAATTAGCCTGCTTCAGTCGCAGCAGAAAGGCATCGGTCTGCGCGCGCCGGTCCACCAGATCATCCTCCGTGCCGACGCTGAGGAATACACCGATGTGATTGTTGGCGAAGGTTGCGTAGTTGATGGGCGAGGCCTCGAAATAGCGGTGTGGGTCTTCCATGGGAGCTGCCCCCAGAAAGTTCTCGATGTTGTTCTCGCGCGGACTCTCGTGCTGATAGCGCTGCCACATCTCGATGAGGTCATAGACGCCGTAGACGCCGATGAGGGCTTTCACCTTCGCGCTGACGCTCCCATGGGCATCATCGGGATAGCCTCCTTTGAAGATCGCGCTTGCGCCTCCGAGTGCTGCCAGGCTCGCCAGGTGCGCGCCGGCGGAGGCGCCGAGCAGCGCGATCCGATCGGGATCGACCTTGAACGCGCCCGCGTTGCCGCGCACGACCTGCACGCCAGCGAGCACGTCCTGCACCGCTTGCGGAAACATCTTCTGCCCCTTCTTCGCCAGCCGGTAGCTGATGGCGAACAGCGCATAGCCGCGCTCGGCGAGGTAGGCGCCCCAGTATTGGAAGGTGCTGCGCACGCCCGCCTGCCAGCCACCGCCATGGACGCCAACCAGCGCCGGAAACGGGCCGGGCCCCGCGGGGAGATATAGATCGCCCGCGAGCGACACGCCGTCATGATTGGCGTAGGCAATACCGGGGCGAGTCTCTATTTGCTGCGTCGCTGACATGCGTCCTTACATGCTTCCATGATGTCGCCCGCATGTCGCTGCGCTCATGCGCGCTACCGACATGGGCTACGTGCCCGGACGAGCGAAGCGATATCCGGGAAACGGTCAGGCGCGGGCGTAGCGACCGCGGCCGAAGAAGCGGTCCTTGTCGTCCTCGGAAGCGGTCTCGCGCGTCGACTTGATGGCCGCGACCTTGGCAAGCGCCGCCTTCACCGCCGGGCGCTCGTTGATTGCATTGAACCACCGCCCGAGATGGGGATGGTCGTCCCATTTCACCCCGTGGGCATCATGATTGCGCGTCCACGGGAACGTTGCGATGTCCGCGATGGAATATTCGTCACCGCCCAGATAGTGCGCCTGCCCGAGCCGCTGCTCCAACAGTTGGTAGAGCCGCTTAATCTCCGATGTATAGCGCCCCGTGGAATAATCGTTGCCCTTGGGCGAGAACAGCTTGAAGTGCGTCCACTGGCCGAACATCGGCCCTACCCCGGCGAGCTGAATGAGCAGCCACTGGATCACCTCATATTTTTTGGCCATGTCCTTGGGCAGGAACTTGCCCGTCTTGTCCGCGAGGTAAAGCAGAATGGCGCCGGATTCGAAGACGGTGAAAGGTCTTCCGCCCGGCCCTTCGTGATCCACGATGACGGGAATCTTGCCGTTCGGATTGAGCTTGAGGAACTCCGGCTTGAACTGATCGCCCTTCCACACGTCCACGAAATGCTCCTTGTAGGGCAGGGCGCATTCCTCGAGCATGATGTAGATCTTCTGCACGTTCGGACTGGTCAGCGCGTAGAAATCGATCATCGTGATTGCCTTCTCTGTTGGAGACGAGGACGTAGGGGTCTGTTGGGGGCGAGGACCGTCGGGGCGGGTTTGAAACCCGCCCCTACATCTCGGGCTGGAAATTCATGGCCACGCCGTTGATG
>Ga0070712_100001366_pt1 | contig 14800 bp, 12 predicted proteins | sample LARL81metaG_FD_71396 | JGI IMG/M metagenome (GOLD analysis project Ga0070712, IMG submission 71396) | Corn, switchgrass and miscanthus rhizosphere microbial communities from Kellogg Biological Station, Michigan, USA - LAR L8-1 metaG | ecosystem: Host-associated > Plants > Roots > Rhizosphere ...
GAAGCTTTCGATGACCGCGGTCTGCTCGTCAGCAGTGAGAAACGTCCCTTCCCCGGCGTGACCGAGAACAACCAGGCCTTTGACGCCTTTGAAGCTGCCGAGCCAGGAGCCGAGTCGTTGGATTGCCGCGTGGTCGACCTCACCGTCCCGGGTGAATGGGGTAACCGGTGCGGGGACGAGACCTCTGAGATCAAGGGCTTTCATGTCATTTTCCTCCGATGCGAAAAAGGGTCGATGGGTGTTGGGCGGATCGGACGCGGGAACGTTTGCATCGCTTGGCGCTGACCGCCCGTGCCGATCGCGTGCGGAGGCAACATACGCACCCCCTCCCTATGCCAGAAGACTCAGACCGTACATTTCAGATATAATATACCTGTATAGCTGGAGACGCCGATCCATGGACTACGCCGCGTGGAAGCTCTTCACTGAGGCCGCCGAGCTGGGGAGCCTTAGCAAGGTGGCTGTGGCATACGGCACGAGCCAACCGCACATCAGCCGGCAGATCAGCGAGCTGGAGCACGCGTGCGGAGGGCGCCTGTTTCAGCGCACCGGCCGAGGCGTCCTGCTGACCGAGCTGGGGCAGCGAATAGCGCCCAAGGTACGGGCGTGGCTGGCCAGCACCGAGCAGCTTGCCAATGACGTGCGCACCTCGGCCGGCACGCCGATCGGCAAGGTACGATTAGGCAGTCTGCCCTCTACTGCGCATCCGTTGGTGAGCACGCTGTACAAGCGACTGAAGGAACGATACCCGCTGATTCGGCTGGCGGTGCGCGAAGGCCAGGGCGCCCAGCTGGAGACTTGGCTGGAGGATGGCAGTGTCGATCTTGCGCTTCTCTATCGAACCAGTCCGTCACCCAGGAATGGCGATACTTACCTCGTCGAGACATCAACCTATCTTGTCAGCGCCGCGGGTGATCGGCTGACTTCCCGGCCGACGGTCCCATTTTCAGCACTGCACAATCTGCCGCTCGTGCTGTTTTGTCGCCCGAGCAGTTGGCGCAATCACCTCGAGCAGCTCGGCATCGCGCATGGCGTTACGCTAAACGTTGCTTTGGAGGCAGACTCATTAAGCTTGCAAACGCAGATGGTCGCCGAAGGAGGCATCTACGCCTTGTTGGGACCGTATGCGATCGCCGCTGCATCGAAGGATTGCCGCCTGCAGTCATCGAAGCTGGTTGATCCAGTCGTATCTCGCCACATTGCCTTGGCCATGTCGCGTCATGGACAGTTGACGCTCGCATGCCGTACCGTGATGCAGATAGCGCGAGATATTGCGAAATCCGACGCGGCTGGATTACGTCGCACGCAGTCCAGGGAAGACCAAACACGCGCTCGTACGCGGCGAAAGCATCGCCCCGCGGCTGCAAGCTCGCGCCCATGACAAGTATCCGCCGTGCAAGCGGGGCTTTGTTCCTAGTGCCTCCCCAGAATGGTGCGCCCTCATGAGCATCGTCCAGGACGCTCTATCCCCGAAGCTGATTGCCACCGAAGCCTTCACGGATGCGTCCGCCGCGGTCGGCCGGCTGGAGGAGATCTACGCGCGCAATACCGGCTTCCTGCGCCATCATCTCGAAGCTTATGCGCGAGGCGAGCCGCTCAATTCGCGCGTACGGGCCACGTATCCGTTCGTTCGCATTACCACGACCAGTCATTCGCGGCTCGATTCCCGCCTCTCCTACGGCTTTGTCTCCGGCCCCGGCACGCACCAGACTACGGTGACACGGCCCGATCTGTTCCTTGCGTATCTGACCGAGCAAATCGGGCTGCTCATTCAGAATCACAGGGTTGCGGTCGAGATCGGCGAGTCGGACGAGCCCATCCCGATTCACTTCGCATATCCGCAGGACATCAACCTCGCGGCTGATTTCCACGCCGGCGATCGACCGCTGCGCGATTTCTTCGACACGCCGGATCTCGCGGAAATGGATGACGGCATCGTCAATGGCACGCTGCAAATGTCGCCCGGGGCGCCGACCCCGCTTTCCCTGTTCAGCGCGGCTCGCGTCGATTATTCACTGCACCGGCTTTACCACTATACGGGCACCGATCCCGAGCACTTCCAGAATTTCGTGATCCTGACCAATTACCAATTCTACGCCGATGCCTTTGCGCTCATGGGCCGCGAGCGCATGCGGGCCGGGCATCCGAACGGTGATGCTTTCGTCGAGCCGGGCAACGTCGTCACCCGCAATGCGCGGCTCGGCGGTTCCGGGTCCGACCGTATGCCGCCCGAGCGCATGCCGCAGATGCCAGCCTGGCATCTCGTGGAGCCGGACAATGGCGGCACCACCCTGATCAACATCGGCACTGGGCCGTCGAACGCCAGAAACATCACTGATCACGTGGCCGTGCTGCGGCCGCATGCCTGGCTGATGCTCGGGCACTGCGCCGGCCTGCGCAACACCCAAATGATCGGCGACTACGTGCTGGCGCATGGCTATGTGCGCGACGATCACGTCCTCGACGAGGAGCTTCCCCTCTGGGTGCCGATACCGGCGCTCGCCGAGATGCAGGTAGCGCTCGAGCAGTCGGTGAGCGAGGTCACCGGGCTTTCCGGGTTCGAGCTCAAGCGCGTCATGCGCACCGGCACTGTCGCCAGTGTCGATAACCGCAATTGGGAGCTCGGCGACCATGCCGCCGTCATCCGCAGACTGTCGCAATCGCGTGCAATCGCGCTCGACATGGAATCGGCCGCCATCGCTGCGAACGGCTTTCGTTTTCGGGTTCCCTACGGCACACTGCTTTGCGTGTCGGACAAGCCGCTGCATGGCGAGATCAAGCTCGCGGGCATGGCCGGCGAATTCTACCGCAAGCGGGTCGGACAGCACCTCGAGATCGGTCTCAAGGCGCTGGAGAAGCTCAAGGCGCAGGAACGGGAACGGCTGCACTCGCGGAAGCTCAGGAGCCTTGCCGAGGTCGCGTTCCAATAAAAAGGTGCATTCCAATAAACAAAGTGATGTGGCGATTCGAATGGCGGGAGAGGCAGGAATTAAACCCGCTCTGACGCGGTTTTGGAGACCGCCGCTCTGCCGATGAGCTACACCCCCGCATTGGGACTGACGTCAGGAATCAGCGAGGATCGAGCTCACACCTTTTGGTTGGAGCGATCCTTGTCGATCCTTGTCGCGCGCGCATCGTCCGTTATGGAGCATTACGGCCGTATGGCGTTTGCGGGCTGAGGCGGCGAACCAGGTCGGGCGTGATCTCGGCGATGCTCCGCACGCCGAGCAGCGCCATGTCGCGGTCCACCTCCTCCTTCAGCAGGCTCAAAGCGCGGCGCACACCCGGCTCGCCTTCGGCCACCGCGGCGAACAGGAACGGTCTGCCGACGAAGACGAACCGAGCGCCAAGCGCGAGCGCTTTGAGCACGTCGGTGCCGCGCCGCACGCCCCCGTCCAGCATCACGGTCATGCCGTTCGCCTCGGCTGCGATCTCGGGCAACGTGCGCAGGGGCGACACCGCACAGTCGAGTTGGCGGCCGCCATGATTAGAGACCATGACACCGTCGACGCCGCACTCGCGCGCGATGCGGGCATCTTGCGGCGCGATGAGCCCTTTCACCACCAGCTTGCCCTTCCAGCGGCGACGGATCAGCTCGACGTGCCTCCAGGCGAGCTGGTCGCGATTACCGATGTTGCGAATGAGGTTCTTGGACAAGACGGGCGGGCCGCGCGTCGCGTCCATGTTCTCGAAATGAGGCATGCCGTGGCTCATCAGCGTGCGCATCCACGTGCCGAGCAGCCATTGCGGATGGGTCACCACGTCCCAAGCGACACGCGGTGTGATGACGAGCGGGACCTGGAAGCCAGTGCGGATATTATTCTCGCGGTTAGCAGGAACCGGCACGTCGACGGTTACCACGAACGTTTCGTAGCCGGCCGTTGCCACGCGATCGATCAGAGGCTCGATGCGCGAAGCATCGCCGGCCAGATAGGCCTGATACCAAGCTGACGGGTTCTCGCGCTTGACGTCCTCCAGCTTGATCAGCGAAGCCGCGCTGAGAATCATCGGCACATTCATCGCCGCGCCCGCGCGCGCGAGCACGATGTCGCCCCGATACGCGCAGAGCGCGGCGGATCCAAACGGGGGAATCCCGAACGGCGCCGCATACGTCTTGCCGAACAGCGTCGTGGTCTGGTTGCGGTTCGAGACGTCCATCAGCACGCGGGGAACGAAGCCGAAGTCCACAAAAGCCTGGCGGTTGTCGCGCAGAGCCGCGTCGGTCTCAGCGGCGCCGGAGATGAAGCCGTAGAGCATCTTCGGCAGACGACGGCGCGCCGCTGTTTCAAAATCGTCGAGCGCGAGGTAGCGCTGCATGCCGCGCGGAACCGCGCTTTGCGGCCGTTGCGCCGTTGGCAGCGGGCGGTCTGCGCTGGCGGTTTCAGAGGTGGTGAGCGGATCGGCTGCAACGGTCCGGTGGGAAGCGGCGACGGACATTTTCCAACCTGTTCTTGTGGGCACAGTGTCCAGCAGGCGCTGGCTGAAACCGTGGCGCGTGGTGCTGATGTTGAGGCTGACTACCGGACCTTTAAGGGAAAGTGGCTGACGCTTGCAACCATTGAAGGCTTGGCCGACGAATTCCCATTCCTGCTGTCGCGCTTCAGGCTTTGCTGGAGACTTCGCAAAAGTCGAGGTCATAGACCCGCAGGCGCGCTGAGGGCGCCTTAGAACCTCGTCGGACGGTGGCGCCCGCGCCGTTTCATTACTCGCTGGTATGCATTTCGTGGGGCGGTCCGCCAGGAGAGATTTCCAGCGGATGCAAGCGGCAACTTTTCGGTCATGGGGGCTTGACTGCCATATGCCGAATTGGCATATATGCCTTATTGGCTAATTCCGGCCGACAGAGAGAGTGTGTGATGTCCAAGAAGGCAGAGATCGACCAGAGGACGCTTGTCACGTTCCTGCTCGATGAGACCGGCTCCATGGAGTCGATCAAGGACGACACCATCGGCGGCTTCAATTCCTATCTGTCGACGTTGAAAAGCTCGGCAACGCCGATCGACTTCACGCTCATCAAGTTCGACAGCCGCCGCATCGAGAAAGTGTGCGTAGCCGTGCCGGTCGGCGAGGTCAAAGAGCTCGACTCTACCACCTATAACCCGGGTGCCTCGACCCCCTTGATCGACGCCGCCTACAAAACCATCAAGGCCGTCGAAAAATCCCTCAACGGGCAGACGCCGAAGGTGATCATCTGCATCCAGACCGACGGGCACGAGAACTCCTCGACGGAGCATAGCTGGGACGACCTGAACGCGCTGATCAAGGAGAAGACGGCCGCCGGCTGGCAGTTCAATTTCCTCGGCACCGGCATCGACGCCTACGACACCGGAGCGCGCATGGGAGTTGCGGCGGCGAGCACCATGAGCAGCGGCCGCAGCGCACGGCACGTTCGCGCATCGTATGCCGCAATGGCCGACAGCGCGCTACGTTATGCCAGCGGCGCGGCGCCTTCGGCTGCGTTCTCCATGGACGAGCGCGTGGCCGCGGGAGATGAGCACTACGGCAAGGCGCCTGGTCTCGGCTCGACGCCGCCGTCGCAGCCACCGCAGGCGGGCGCCGCGAGCGCGCTGCCGAAGCTGCGGCACAAGGCGGTCGACGATTTCTCGCTCTGATGGCACGGCGGACCACCAACAGCACGGCATTTGGCGCTGCGGTAAGCAATGTGCTTGCGGAGCGCCGAATGTCCCAGTCTGACCTTGCACAAGCGGTCGGCAAGTCGCCCGCGTATACAAATCAAACGATGACCGGCAGAAAGCATGCATCGCCAGAATGGGTGAATCTGGTCGCCGAGACGCTCAACCTTTCGTCGAAAGAGAGAGTCGTCCTGCATCGGGCGGCAGCTAAGGATCAAGGCTACGAGATCGATCTCGGCGTATACAGGCCAAAAAAGCGGCGTTAACTCACGCTGCCTTCGGTTCTTCGGCACCATCCCCAGCGCGATATCGCTTTCTCACGAGTCCTCACGTCTTACCCAGGCAACGACTGCGCCGCCTGCCTCACGGCATCGATCAACGTCGGGTCATTGCTATCCGCCTTCGAGCTATTGATCCGCCTGGAAACCGCCCGTCGTTGCAAATAGTCGTTCTCGACCGGCTTCAACTCCTTCACACCCATGTTGCCGCTTAGCCAATGCTCGAATTGGTTCGGCTTCAAAAGCACCGGCATACGGTCGTGCAATTCAGCAACGAATACGTTCGGCTCGGTGATGATCATCGCACACGACTTCAGGCGCTCACCCGTGTCGCGGTTCTTCCACTCATCCCAAAGGCCCGCGATCGTGAGGACCGGAGATCCATCACGCGCTGTGAAATACCAGGGCTGCTTACCCTCCGGTGTGTCTTGCCACTCGTAATAGCCCGACACGGGCATGAGGCAGCGCCTGTTCTTGAACGGTTCACGAAAGAACGGCTTCGTCGTTACGGTCTCGACGCGCGCATTGAAGGTCGCGAGCCGCAATTCCTTGAGCGGCTTGCTCCACCAGAACGGCACCAGACCCCATCTCATCTCGACGAGCTGGCGCTTGCCTTCATGGTCGACAATCGTGTCCGCCGGATCAGTCGGACAGGCATTAAAGCGCGGTTGAAGATTTGGAATCGCCGGCGGCGCCGTCAGGCGATAGAGCGCGTGAATTTGCTCCCACGTGTAGTTGCGAGTGAACCGTCCGCACATTCGGGCAGTATAGGTGCTCAGCGTCCATCCTTGTACCACCGCGCCCAGTTCGAGCCACGGCCGCGGTGGGATCGCCACTCGGCTTCGGGCGAAATCCCGGCCTGGACGGACCGTGACAGTTCGCGTTCGTTTCGCCGACATGCACTCGGTCACGCGATCCGCCGATCGCGCCATTGACAAAATCCGCGACCGTTTCGGATGGGAGGCGGTCGGCTACGGGTCGGTGGCGTTAGGGCTTTCGCGGTCCGTCCCCGACGAATTTCGCGAGCTCGCCGAAAAGGACCTCTGATCAGCTCGGAGCCGAAGCTGCTGAATAGATGGCGGGGGAGGCAGGAATTGAACCCGCTCTGACGCGGTTTTGGAGACCGCCGCTCTACCGGTGAGCTACACCCCCAAACTGGCACTGACGTCAGGAGTCGAACCTGAATCGCCCGGTTCACAGCCGAGCACTCTGCCGTTGAGCTACATCAGCATGGTGCCTATGGGTTGGTTCGAACAACCGACACGCCGCGTATGAAACGGCTCCTCTACCGCTGAGCTACACAGGCATTTTTTCTTGCATTGGCTCCCCCTCATGGATTCGAACCACGATCCTCGCATTCAAAGTGCGACATCCTGCCGTTAGACGAAGGGGGAATTGGTGCTCCCTGCCGGACTCGAACCGGTGATCTTCTGGATGAAAGCCAGCTATCCTTGCCGCTAGACGAAGGGAGCAAATCACGTAGCGAACGCTTGGTGCGGGCAGTGAGGATCGAGCTCACACCTCTTGGTTGGAAAGCCAAGCACGCACCCCAGTACGCCATGCCCGCATTGATCTGGCGGAGAGTTGAGAGCACGATTCTCACCGGCGAGCCGGCCGATCGCTTAGCAGGCGATGCTGGGCATCCGCCCAGTTAACTCTCCATGTTGGAGACCGCGACACGAATCGAACGTGCATCCTCCGATGTAGGAAATCGGTGCTCATCCTTTGAACTACGCGACCATGGAACCACTGAACGAGTGGAGCTCCAGGCTGGATTCGAACCAGCATCTGCCGATTTAGAAGATCGGTGCCTTTCCGCTCGAGCCACTGGAGCTTGGAGACCACGCCCTACCCTACCCTCCCCCCGCGTGCCGGCAGGGCTATCGCATTTGGCTCCGACCACCGGGCTGCGCTTCATGGCGCAACATCGTTGCATGTCATTCCGGCCGAGCGACCCGGGCTTCGCCCGGCGAGCGAGAGCCGGAATCCAGTAATCAAAGCGGTTAGTACATTCGCGCCGGCCGTGGATTACTCGGTCCCGGCTCGCGCGAGCCCGGTCGAGCCGGGCTCGCTTGGCCGGGACGACAACCCATATGCGGCGCCCCTGTGCCGCTTCAAATACCGCTCGTTTTGCGTGGTGTCCGCACCGCGATTTTTCTCTTGGTAAATGGGCGGATGACGTGCTTAGCAGTTGCTGATGCGCCGCCTCTCTTTGCTAACCTGCGATCTCGGCCGGCGTGACTTACTTCTGAGTGGGGTTTGAGTGCAGTTTTGCATGGCCCCGCCGATAATATGAGATAATATGAGGGTGTGATGCCTGCGCACAAAAACATTAAAGTAGCCATTGCTGGCGTCGGCAACTGTGCCAGCGCCTTGGTGCAGGGGGTAGAATACTACCGCGATCGGCACGGCACTGCACTCGAAGGTGTTATGCGCCCCTCCATTGGCGGCTATAGCTGCGGCGACATCGAATTTGTCGCGGCGTTTGACGTGGACCGGCGCAAAGTCGGTCATCCCCTCGAGGAGGCGATCTTCGCGAAACCAAACTGTACCCGCGTGTTTCAAAGCGCCTTGCCGGTGTCGAACGTCATCGTTCAAATGGGTCCGATACTCGATGGTATCGCAGCGCACATGGCCGATTATCCCGACGATGACGCCTTTCGCCCCGTCGATCTTGAACCGACAGACATCGCGGCCTCTCTGCGCGCATCGGGTGCCGAGATTTTGCTGTGCTACCTACCGGTGGGGTCGGAGCAGGCGGTAAAACATTATGCGCGGGCGTGCCTGGATGCCCGCGTGGCCATGATTAATTGCGTTCCCGTGTTCCTCGCTTCGGACCCTCATTGGGCGCAGCAATTTCGAGAAGCCGGAGTCCCGATCGTTGGCGACGATATCAAAAGCCAGCTCGGTGCGACGATCGTACACCGGGCATTGGTTCGGCTTTTCGCCGATCGAGGCGTTGGCCTCGGTCGGACCTATCAACTGAACACCGGCGGCAATAGCGACTTTCTCAACATGCTGGAGCGTAATCGCCTCGAATCGAAAAAAATCTCCAAGACCGAATCCGTTCAATCGCAGCTCGATGCGCGGCTCGACCCCCGGGACATTCATATTGGACCGTCCGACTATGTGCCGTGGCAGCAAGACAACAAGGTCTGCTTCATCCGGATTGAGGGGCGCGGTTTCGGGGATGGGCCGGTTGAGCTGGAGCTGCGACTATCCGTTGAGGATTCGTCGAACAGCGCCGGCGTCGTCATCGATGCGATTCGCTGCGTTAAAGTGGCCCTAGAGCGCGGCGAGGCCGGTCCGTTGCTGGCACCATCGGCCTACTATATGAAAAGCCCACCGCGTCAATTGCGCGACAGCATTGCGCTGGAGGCCTGCGACGCCTTTATCGATGGCCGTGATTTCGCTCTTCCAATCGAGGAACGGAGCGATCCAATGTTCGTAGCCAATCCCCGTCGTTAACAGGAGGCCGGAGGGCTGCCCGTGGTTCCGGACCTCAGCAAGACATATGCTGCGCCGGTGGTCATGCGGACGCATTGGGGATGAACGAGCCGATCGAAACCTTGCTATTCGATTTCGGCGGCACCCTCGACGCCAATGGCGTGGCGTGGAAAGAACGTTTCTACGGGTTTTACCGCGCTGAAGGGCTGGACATGGCTCCCGAAGCCTTCGAGCCTGGCTTCTTCGCTGCCGACTCTTCGCTGATCGGAAATTTACCACCCGCAACCGATCTTTCGGGAACGGTGCATGCGCTGGTTGCCAATCTCGAAGTCGAGCTGGCGCGCCGCAGCAGAGCTGACGAGCCCCAGAGCGCAAATGGACGCGCCAACGGGTACCGCGGGGCGCGCGTAGCATCGCGTTTCCTCTCAGAAGCATCGGCCGCTTTCGCACGCAATCGACCGGTATTGGAGGTTTTGAGGCAACGCTATCGACTTGGCGTAGTCTCAAATTTTTATGGTAATCTCAAAGCGGTCTGTGAGGGAGCCGGTCTGGCTTCGCTTTTTGCAGTTCTGGTAGACAGTCATTGCGTTGGCGCCGAAAAACCCGATCCGGCGATCTTTCAGGTGGCCCTCGATAAATTGCGCGCATCCCCTGAGACAACGGTGTTTGTGGGCGATTCATTGCGCCGCGACCGCGAGGGGGCGCGCCGCATGGGGATGCGCTTCATTTGGATGATGCCGCAAGGGGGTGCCGAGGCTCAGTCGTCGTCGGAGCAGCCCGTTGAACGGGCAGTTACGGAGCTGCCTGAGCTCATGAGAATTTTGCAGTGACCGGGAAATCACCTTGTTGGATCATCCGGGGAGGCATCATCGCCGCAGGACAGGGGACCCGGCTGCAGGCGGACGGGTATCGCGTCAGCAAGCCGATGGTGCCGGTCGCAGGACGCCCGCTCATCGAGCTCACTCTTGATCGCTTTCGGGCTGTCGGAATTCGCCGAGTGACAATCATCATCAACGAGACAAGCAACGATTGCCGGCAGTGGCTCCGCGACCATGCCGGCGATTTCGATCTCGACTTGATTGTGCGCACGACACCATCGTCCTACCAGAGCTTCCAGGCCGTGGTTGGCCGACTGGTCGGCGCGCCATCTGTGATCACGACAATCGACGCCATCATGCCGGTCAACGACTTTTACACTTTCGTCAGATCGGCCGCAGCGCTTGCGCAAAACGCCGTCGCGCTCGCTCTGACCGAACATGTCGATGACGAAAACCCGTTATGGGCCACTTTGGATGCCGCCGACGGCCGCATTCGGCAGCTCGGCGGCAGCCATGGGACCCATGTGACCGCCGGGCTCTATTGGGTCCCGGCGCAGCGCCCCCCGGTGCGGACGACAAGTTTTGCCCGGCTTCGCGACTATCTTGGTTGGCTGGTTGCCGAGCACCCGCCGGTCTGGGGGATCGTTCTGCCTCGCGTCTTCGACATCGACAGGGCATGCGACATCGCCGCGGCCGAATCGGCGGGCGTTCGGCCGTGAACGTGGCATTCGTGGGGGCGCACGAACGTGAGTAGGACCTGCTGGGGCATTTACCGGGAGGTGGCGCACTCGCCGGGCCGCATCGACGACGACCGAGCAATTTTGCAGACCGTTGCCGAGGCCTTGGAGGCGCGCGGCTTCCGGGTTGAGCTTGTTGCCGCCGACGCCGAGTTCGACACCCACTTCGCCAACATATTCGCGATGTGCGAGCGCGGCGCAGTGCTCGATCGGCTTCGAGCCGCAGAGAAGACGGGCTCGATCATCGTCAATTCCCCGGATGCCATTCACAATACCTACCGTCATCGCATGGTCGAGCTCTTCGCCCGACACCATGTTTCGGCACCGGCCAGCCGGATCATCGCCAGTGAGGCAAGCAACCCGCGGCCGCCAAGCGAAGTGTGGGTCAAACGCTACGATTTCCACGCGACGCAAGCCTGCGATGTCATGTACGCTGCATCACAGAAGGGCTGGCAGGAGGCATTGCATAGATTCGCCAGGCGCGGGATCCCCTTCGTTGTTGCCCAGGAACACGTGCCCGGCGATCTCGTCAAATTCTACGGACTTAGAAATGCGATAGCCCCGATGGACAGCAAATGGTTCGAATGGTTCTACCATCGCGACAAAGGCATGCTGGGCTATTCGTTCGAGGTTGCGCGTCTGCGCCGGGCAGCGCTTGGCGCTGCGGCTGCGCTGGGGCTCGAGATCTTTGGCGGTGACGCCATCATCCAGGCCACCGGCGAACCGGTGATCGTGGACATCAACGCCTGGCCCAGCTATGCGCTATATCGCGAGCGGGCTGCACAGTTGATCGCGGACCATCTGACCGAGCGCTTCCAGCGGCAGCCGCGCGTCGTGGCCGCGGCGACGAGTTGATCCCTTGGACGACGTCCCTTCGCGTAAAATGGCAGCGGTGCCACGGGCGGTGGGTCAACGCCGCATCGTGCCTGGCCCCAAGTCCAAAGCGATTTTCGACCGCGAGGCCGAGGCAATGGCGCCTGGGCTGCAATCGATCGCGCTCTATTCGCAAATCGTGGTCGACCGCGCCAGCGGCTGCACGATTGTCGACGTTGATGGAAACGAGTATCTGGATTTCGTTGCCGGTGTCGCGATCGGCAGTGTCGGCCACTGTCATCCTCACTACATCAAACGTCTGAGCGAGCAGCTCGGGCGCTTTACCTTCGGCAGCTTCGCGACCGAGACCCGTGCGCGCTTCCTCAAGCTGGTGAGCGACCTGCTGCCCGAAGGCATCACGCACCTCCAGCTGTTCTCGGGCGGCGCCGAGGCCGTCGAGGCCGCCTTCCGTCTCGCAAAATCGGTTACGAAAAAATTCGAATTCGTCGGCTTTTGGGGCGGCTACCATGGCAAGACCGCAGGCGTTATCGGCCTCCTCGGCGGCGCCTACCGCAATCACCAAGGTCCGTTTCCGCCGGGCATGCATCTTTCTCCTTACGCCAGCTGCTATCGCTGTCCCTGGAACCTGAAATATCCGTCCTGCGGGCTTGCCTGCGCCGAGCATCTGCGCAACGTGATGAAGAACGATACCCAGGGCGAGGTTGCTGCGATAATCCTGGAGCCCATGCAAGGCACGGCGGGGAACGTCATCCCGCCCGATGATTTTGTTCACGCGGTGCGAGAAATCGCAGACGAGTTCGGCGCGCTTCTCATCGCAGACGAAATCCTGACCGGCTTCGGGCGGACCGGAACGATGTGGGCCTGCCAGCAATTCGATCTCGAGCCCGACATCATGACGATCGGCAAGGGGATCGGCGGCGGCTTTCCGCTGAGCGCCGTCGCCTCGTCCTTCGAGCGCATGTCCGCCCATCCCTTCGGAGAGCCGAGCGGGAGCTCGTCCAGCTACGGCGGCAATCCGCTTGCAGCTGCCGCCGGCCTCGGCGCCGTTGAGCTCATTATCCACGCAAGATTGGTTGAAAATTCTGCCCGAGTCGGAGCGCTGATGCTCGCCGCGCTGAAGGAGCTGCAGGAAAAATACCGTTTTATCGGAGACGCGCGCGGACGCGGTCTGATGATCGGCGTCGAATTGGTTGCCGATCGCAAAACGAAAGAGCCTCTGGACAAAACCATCACCCGAGCTCTTTTCCACGAGGCGTTGGAGCGGGGCCTCATCACCATGTCGTATTCGCATATCATTCGCATCAACCCGCCTCTTGTCCTCAGCGAGGACGAAGCAATGCGCGGCGTCGATATCCTTGATCAATCCTTCGCCGCCATCGCGCGTAAATTTGGGCTCGACTGAGGCGGCGCAGGCGTGCTGCGCGGCGCATTCATCGGGTTCGGAAACGTCGCGGCGCAAGCGCACTTGCCTGGGTGGCAGTCGGTCAATGGTGTCAGGATCGTCGCTGCGACGGATATGCTTTCGACCCGCCGCGACGCGTTTCTCGAGGCGTGTCCCGAAGGACGGTGGTACGAAAGCCTGGACGATCTGTTGTCCGGCGAAACGCTCGATTTCGTAGACATCTGCACACCTCCGAGCAGTCATGCAGCGCTCATCAAACAAGCGTTGGGGGCCGATCTTCACGTCCTATGTGAGAAACCCTTGGTCACCCGGCCCGACGATGCGCAGCTCATTGCCGCGGCTTCGGCGAGCTCTGGACGGGTGGTGCATACGGTTCACAATTGGCTCAAAGCGCCGATCTGCCGCAAGATTTCGGCGTTGATCGACGAAGGCGCGATCGGCAGCACTCGATCGGTCTGTTGGCGGACCATTCGCACTCGGCCTGCGGTCGCTTTCGCCCGCGAAGGCGGCACAAACTGGCGGCTCGATCCGGCAATGGCAGGCGGGGGCATCCTGTTCGATCACGGCTGGCACGCGCTCTACTGCATCGTGCGTTGGGCCGGCGCTGCTCACGGTATCGCCGCAGTGCTCGAAACGCGCCGCTTTCACGAATCGCCGCTCGAAGACACGGCAACTCTGAAGCTTGATCTGATTTCCGGGACCGGCGACATTTATTTGACATGGGCAGGTGAGGAGCGTTCCAACTCGATCGAGATCGAAGGGGAGCAAGGCCGGATCCAAGCTGCGCGTGACCGTGTTGTGCTTAAATCGAGCTGGGGGGAGCACCACTGGTTCTGCCCACCATCCTTATCGGAAGGATCGCACCACCCGGATTGGTTCATCTGCGTCGCCGAGGACTTCCAGGTTGCGGTAACGGACGGCGGCAAATCTAACCTGGAAGATGCAGTGTTGTGTGCTCAGTTGATCGACCTTGCGCAGCGCTCGAGCATTGCGGGGGGTGTTCGCCTCTCAACCCGCGGTTAGTGCATTTTCCGATTACGTTGAATTGCCGTCATGCGCGGGCTTGTTCCGCGCATCCACGTCTTTCATGCGCGTGTAATCGGGAGATCTCTAGGCAGCGGCTATTGTGCGTCTGCTTTGGCGCCGCTCGCGCACTGCAAGAAATATCAGAAGGAAAAAAAATATGGGGGCACCCAGCGATGCCGCAAGCAGAAACCAGCTCGACTTGCCGAACAGTGCAACGATAGGCACGAGATAAATGAAATCGCGACCTGTGGCGGCATCGAGCGCCCGGGCCAGGTGGTCGTCAGGAGTAGCCGAGACCGAGGTAAACAGCGGTCCGATGCCTTGCCGCAAGCGCATCTGTCGCCAATATACGAAGCCGGCCGATCCCAGGGTTCCGGCAATTGCCGCAGCGCCGAGCAACAATGGCCAAGTCGCGGCTGAAGAGCGCGCCCAACCGACGGCGATGCATGCAAAAATGCCTACGTGGACGATATTGTCTCCCCAGAAATCAAGGACGCCCCCGAACCTCGATTCCTGAAATCTCAGCCTCGCCAGCTCTCCGTCGCATCCATCGACGATCGAATGGAGCAGGAAGAGGAGCGCCCCCACGGTTTGCCAGTACCACAGCTCGGACAGAAAGAACGGC
>Ga0070712_100001368_pt1 | contig 14791 bp, 17 predicted proteins | sample LARL81metaG_FD_71396 | JGI IMG/M metagenome (GOLD analysis project Ga0070712, IMG submission 71396) | Corn, switchgrass and miscanthus rhizosphere microbial communities from Kellogg Biological Station, Michigan, USA - LAR L8-1 metaG | ecosystem: Host-associated > Plants > Roots > Rhizosphere ...
GTCGAGCACATGTGCCTGGATGCCTTCCAATCCACTCAACGCGGATACGTCGGTGGCGACGACGGAATGCCCTCGGTTGGCAAGCACCTGCGCCGTTGCCATTCCTATGCCGCCTGCCGCGCCCGTAATCAAAACCCTTAGCGCCTTTGACATTCGGAAGTCCTCTTGGGTGTCTTAGTTAGTTTTCGAAGGTTTGTTCGCCAGCCACCGCACAAATCTGCCATGTGGATCAACCTCGGCCAACTCTCGCCATACACCTCCGCGCCACGGGCGATGTTGAATGGATTTTCCCGGACGACCCGGGGTAGAGAACTCAACGCAACATCTTCCGCGCCGCTCACTCTCACGTCGTTTTCGCGGTTTCGGACCGAATCCGAAACCATCGCGACTTCAGTCCTTCCAGCGCCATCAGGCTGACCGCGCCCACGGTCAAGCATGCGCCAAGATCATCCCAATGGAGCCGCCCGAAGTGGAACAGTCCGCGAGCCGGTGGAAAGAAAAGGGCGGTCGCAAGCACGATCGCAACGCCGGCCAACAACACTCGCAGTGCCGGATTGGGGCGCATCAGCGCTGCAAGGATCGAAGAATCGAACGAGCGATTGACGAGGATAAGACCGACATTGGCTAGGACAAGCGAGGTGAACACTAGTGCGCGCAAATCCGGTTCAGAGACACCCAAGCGCGCCGCTGCCACCATGGTTCCTGCCAGAATGACCAGAACGACCACGCCTTGGAGGAGCGCCCAGAAAATGCGCCTCGGCAGCAGGAGCGGACTCGCCGGATCGCGCGGCGGCCGGCGCATGACATCAACTTCTTCGGCTTCGGCTTCCAGCACGATCGAACATGCGGGATCGATCACCATCTCGAGGAACGCGATGTGGATAGGCGTCAGGATCAGAGGCAAACCCAAAAGAAGCGGAATGATCGCGAGGCCAGCAATCGGAATGTGAACTGCGACGATATACTCGATCGCCTTGCGCATGTTGTCGTAGATCCGTCTGCCCAGACGGATCGTCTGCACGATGGAGCTGAAATCGTCGTTGAGAAGCACGATCGCGGACGCTTCGCGCGCAACGTCCGTGCCTCTCCCGCCCATGGCTATGCCGATATGTGCCGCTTTGATCGCAGGTGCATCGTTGACGCCATCTCCGGTCATGGCGACGATTTCGCCGTCGGCCTTCAGGCATTGCACGATCCGCAACTTCTGCTCGGGACGTATGCGCGCCAGGATGGTCACGGCCTCAAGCTTGGCCGCGAGAAGATCGTCGGACATCGCGTCGATCTCGTCCCCCGTGAGAACGTCCGAACCAATTCCAGCCTGCCGGCCAATGGCGATTGCGGTGGCAGGATAATCGCCCGTGACCATAAGCACTCGGATTCCTGCCGACCGGCAGTCCGACACGGCCGCGGGGACCTCTGCGCGCAGCGGATCAGCAAAACCAATCATGCCGACATAGTCGAAGAGAAAGCCGCGCGGTGATTGCGGCCACTCTGTCGGCGCTTCGAACTTCCTGGTCCGTGCGATGGCGAGAACACGAATCCCGCCAACTGCAAGCGAATCGGCCTGCGTGCGCAACGCCGACAAGCGTTCGGGCGACAAACGGCAAATCTCGGCTACGGCTTCGAGTGCACCCTTCGCGTGAGCCACATGACCGCCGTCGTAGGCGTACACATTCGCAACTACGAAGAGGTCCGGGCGCAATCCATAAGCGCGCTCAGGCGTCCGCGAACCGTGCGCCGCTGCCGCTCTCCTGTGAATGGCAATGTCCATGGGGTCGGACGCATGGGGCGGGCTGGCTAATACGGCCGTTTCCAGGATTGTCTCGACGTCGGGAGAAGGCGGCGCGCCGTCGTCGACATTCCAACGAACAGCGTCATTGAGAACTGAAACGACCGACATTTTATTTTCTGTGAGCGTGCCGGTCTTGTCGGTGCAGAGAACCGTCGTCGAACCTAGCGTCTCGATTGCCGCCGCACGGCGTGTCAATACCCCGGCGCGCGAAATGCGCCAGGCACCCATCGCCATAAAGACGGCGGTAACGAGCGGAAACTCTTCCGGCAGCAGTGACATGCCAATTGCAATGCCGCCCAAGATCGCTTCCAGCCACGAGCCGCGCAACAAACCGAACAGCAGTACGATCAGCCCGCCCGCAACCGCGCCAAATATGGCGAAGTCGCGGACCAACCATTGCATCTGTTTCTGAAGGTGTGGCTGTTCCATCTCGATCGATTGCAGCGCCCGACCGATCTTGCCCATTTCGCTGCGAAGGCCGGTTGCCGTGACGCGTGCCTGCCCAGTGCCTCGCACCACGAGAGTTCCTGCAAAAATGAATGGCGAATCGTCGCCGCCAGGCGAGGACGAAGTCTTCGGAGGCATCGAAGAGGCAACCGTTTTCCGGACGGGCACGGATTCGCCCGTGAGCAGCGACTCGTCCAGCAGGAGATCGTGTGCGGCCAACAAAGCCGCATCTGCCGCGACACGATCGCCTTCGGAGACGATGACGACGTCATCACGCACGACATCGCGTCCGGCGATAACTGTTCGAACGCCGTCGCGAACTACCAGTGCGCGCGGACTTGCGAGGTTTCGCAGCGTCTCCAGCACATGCTCGCTGCGCGACTCCTGAATAATCGTGATGCTGACCGAAAGGGTCGCGAACAGAAGTAGAAGTACGGCCTCCGTCCGATCGCCCAGCAACAGGTACACGACGCCGCCAATGAGAAGTAACGCGAACATCGGCTGGCGCACGACTTCGAAAAGAATTCGAAGAGATCCGCGGCGATCGGCCTGCGGCAGTTCATTGTGGCCTTCGGCTTCCAGGCGTGCGGCGGCTTCGCTGGCGGTCAGACCTTGAAGCCATCCGAGACCTTGAGTGTTCACGCTTAGCCTGTTGGGTCGTTCCCAAGAATGAGACTAGCGCATTCGGGGATCTGCAATTTTGACGATGGTCAACCGAAGCCCTTCCGGTTATTCAGCGAACCGTCTCCTTCACTTTGGGCACTGAAGCCCGGCGGGTTTTTTTCTCGGCCTTTGGCTTGGGCAGGAGGCGAAACCGTGTCTGGCACCATGCAAAATCAATGCCCACATCGAGCAGAGCATCGGAACGTCCGCATGGGCAGGCAAATTCCATCACCGCCACAACTCGGTAGGTCTCGCCTACTCGCAGCGGCACCGGCCTACCCGTGGCGTGGTTCGGCGCGGCATTGACGCATAAAACGAGATCGCCAGGTCCGACAGCGTCGCTCATGGCTTCCATCCACCATCTTCTGACAAAGATTAGACTCTGGCCCGCGAGAGGCAAAGACCGGATTCGCCCAAAGTGGACATCCGTCGAGCCGCCATGGAAATTGCAACTGATTTTTCGCGGGGCCTCACAATTCGCTCTAGCGCATCAAGGGCGTGGGCGTGCCGTCGGACCACTGCGTCACCGGCATCATGATCACGCTGATCGCTTCCGGCGAGTTCTGGAACTGGGGGTAAAAATCAAGGTCTCCTTAGAGCTGCAACACTTCCGGCGACGCTCAGTGCGGCACGCTTACACAACGCTATTCAATGCCAAAGGACGCCTTCGCTTTCGCTTCGTAATGGTCCGCCAACCCGCGCAACGCAGACGCTGCGTCGCCGGCAAAAGAAGATCCGTGCATGATGGCGAGCGTTGACGGTGCGAGATTCGCCAGGGAGCGCAGCACCGAACCCGTGTTTGGGCCCAGACACATCGAATGAAACATGTCTTCCGTCGCAATGGCCGGCGCCAAAATGTCGCTTTCCACCAATGCAGGGCCGGAGCCTACTTGCGTGAGAAGATCGCCGCAGAGCAGCGTCTTCGTTTTCTCTTCGACTATCAGGCCTGCTTCCCAGCCATGCGGCACATGCGGCGTATCGCGCCAGCGCACGATTTTTCCGCCGAGATCGACCGTCTCTCCGTCGCGCAATGCGCGCGGTGCGCGATCCGCCAAATCATTGAGCGAGACCATGCAGGCGATTTGCCCATGCATCACAGTCGCGTGCGGCGCCGCCGCCAGCCACTGGTTCATGCTGCCGCATTCGTCCGACTCGACATGGCCGAAGCTGATCCAGCGCAGGCGATCAAGGGGAAGGACCTTGGCGACGGCTTGTGACACGTGCGGGAACATGGCGCGGCCGCCGCAGTGGAAAAGCATCGGCTGTTCTGCGAGCAGCAGAAACTGATTGAAGGTGAAGCCGGCGGGCGCGGCAATTTCGGGAACGAAGGTCGAGAACCTGAAGATACCGTCCGCGATTTCATGGGTTTGGGTCTGCATTCATGCCTCCTCGATACCGCCAAGCAGCCATTCTAGGCGTTGGGACATCGCGTCCACAATCAGCGCACTTGAACCGTCTTCAGACCTTACGACGAGCAACATGCAGGATCGTCAACTGGTGCTTGGTGATGCGCCCGCCCGGCCGTGCCGCGATCAAGCGGCGCATTTCGCTAAAGAGCCACTCGCGCTTTTTCTGCTCCAACAGGCGATGGTCGGACGCGGTTTGCATCAGATCAACATGAGCCTCTGCATCGTATTGATCCGTCCAGAGATAGCGCTGGGTCCGCACGTCATCGAACAGCCCGCTCGCGTCGATTTCGGCGCGCCAGTCCGGCACTTCGTCCGGTGGTGGCGGCGGCCACGCGCCGGGCCAGGGCATTCCGATGGCGCTGTAGGCCGTCTGGATTTCGAGAAAGAACGGGTCGACGTTAGGCGGAAAGGCGTGGCTGCCGGTCGTGAAGGCGAGCGTGCCGCCGGGCTTGAGCACTTGCGCCGCCTTCTGATAGCGCGTTGCGGGATCGATCCAATGCCACGACGTGGCAGCGAACACGATGTCGAATGCACGTGCCGCCGGATCAACCCAATTCTCGAAATTCGCATTGACGATCGTGACGCGCGGAAACTGCGCGAGATTTTCTCGCGCGATGCGCGCGAGGTTTGCGCCCAGTTCGACGCCAACGATCTCGCAGCCGCGTCGCGCCAGTGGTTCTGTGGCGCGACCGGTGCCGCTTCCGATTTCCAAAACGCGCGCCGCGGCAGGTGCGACCCCCGACAAGACGAACAGATCGTCGAAGAGCTCCTCGCGGTAATATGGTCGCGCGCGGTCGTACAACTCGGCGACCTCATCGAAAGTGCGTGCGCGCCGTAGCCGCTGCTGTTCGTCCATATCGACCCCAGTGTAAGCAGCCTACCTGATTGCCGGCCTTACCGCGCTATTCCCATTTGAACGCCTCGGCCAACTCCTGCATGATGTCCGCACGCATGAAACGGTGCGTGGCCATCAGGCGTGGATGGTCCGCCGCGTTCGGTGCTCCGGAATGCAGCACGCGCAGATCTGTCAGGTACGCGTCACCCGGCACGCCGGTAAGTTCCAGGAGCTCGACCGGCACGTCGCCGATCAGTGCGGTGCGGTCCAGAAGACTTGCGCGCGCCGCAACCGGCGCTTCAGTGTATAGCTCGTGAAAGAACGCCTCGCGGCGGAGAAGTTGCCGGAGTTCCCGGGCGGCAATGTGGCGTCCATCATTGAAGAGACGATGCGACCCAGTGACGATGAGCGTGCCGCCGCCGCCAGGCTCGACGGTGTCGAGAAAGGTGAAGAGCTGAACGCCGGGTCGCCGGCCGCTCGGCAAACGCGGCACATCGACATGCCAACCGTTTGGCACGCCCCAAACGTCCGAATTCGGCAACGAGAAAAGTACTTGCGGCCGCTTGAATATCTCGCGCTCATAGGAATGTCCGTCGAGTAACGCATCGACGGCGTCCAAGAGCTCAGGCTCGTCGAGCAGCGCCTCGATATCGGAATGTTTATTTCCGATCGTCTTTGAAGCTTTCGGTCCGGTCTTCGGCCACAGCGGTCTTGGCTGATCGCTCAGGCGCCACTCGCCGTCGCGCCAAAGGCCCAGAAGAGCGAGCCGGCTTTGCACATATTCGCGGGCACGGCGCGCGCGATCGATCGACAAGAGACCGGGGAGGCGCAACACGCCCCGTCGGTCGAATTCAGCAAGTTGTTCGGCGGAAAGAGTTCGGTTGCCTGTCATAAGCGTCTCCTTGGTGAAGACGCCCCGCGGCAGACAGCCCGCCTCGGCCGAAGCCAAGACGCTCAATCCACCGCGGCGGTACCGCGGTTCACCGCAAGGCGCGGTGAATGATTGCGAAAGTGTGCCGCCTGCGGACGGCGCGGTCAAGATTGGCCCAAACCTGAGCGAGCGGTCGCGCTAGCGCGGCTGCCGAATTCCCGGTCACACGCACTGGTGCAGCACGGCGATCAGCCGCGCGCACGGCCCGCAGCCAAGCGCCGGACCGTTCGAGGCGGCCGGGCTTGGATAATTACGAGTTGGAATTGACCGTGCTGACGATCTTCGAACCGATCGTGCTGGCGGCGGTGTTCAAATTGGACTGGATCACGACGATCACACCGATCGCCAGAACGATCACAGCTGCCGCCAGCGCCACCCACTCGAGTGTCACCAAGCCTTCTTCATCACGCAGAAAACGAACGAGTTGATCTCTCACGATGCACTCCCTACCTCAGATGCCTCACGCAACCGTCGTGCAAGAGCCAAGCCAGCAAAGATCGTACCAAATCGACACAGCCAGCAAATGGAGCGAGTTAGTCCGGTAATCCGCGCGCCATGTAACAAAAGTGTAAAAAAAACTTACACCGCATTGCTTGAGCGGCCAAAAGTTGCCGCTCGCAAGCTCGGCCTTGTGCTCCCCGTCTTTGCCGTCAAAAGAATTCGCCTAGCTTGTGATGGCGCAGATTTTTCTTGCGCTCCGAAAAGTTCGGTCGCGATGACAATAGCTTCCATGATGAACGTGGCGCGCGCGCAACGATGGCCGGCCATTTACCAATGTAACTCGTCTAATGTTTTAAGTTCCATTCATACCTCCCTCACTACATTTGTCGCGCACGGTCCGAGGCAGGTCGCCGAAGACAATCGAATGGAGGATATTTCGATGCAGATGTTTGCGCGTTTCGTTCGCGACGAGTCTGGGGCAACCGCGATTGAATATGGCCTGATTGCCGCGCTTATCGCGGTGGTCATTATCGGCGCAGTCACGGCGGTCGGCACCAAGCTCTCGACGACGTTCACGACAGTTTCTTCAAACCTGAAATAACGGCCGCCCGTCAGGGCGTCCGAATAAAACCAAAAGCTCCCGATCGAAGGATCGGGAGCTTTTGCATTTCTGAGTTGTCCCACGTCGGGATCAAATCACCAGGTGACTGCGTTTTGGTCTCGAGGTGAGACATGACCACTATTCTTGAGCGCTGGAAGGTCCTTCCCCACGGCCCGCTCGAAGAGATCGACGAGGGGATTCTGACCGTTGCAGGCGAAATAAGAATGCCGCTCGGCAATTTTCCGCGGCGCATGACTGTCGTTGGTTTGGCCGGCAACAGAACAGCGATCTATAGCGCCATGGCGCTGGCTTCGGCCGAAATGAGGAAAATCGAGCAATTGGGCCTGCCTTCGTTCCTCATCGTGCCGAGCGACATGCATCGTTTGGACGCGAAGATTTGGAAAGAACGCTATCCGGACATTCGCGTTGTAGCGCCGCTGGGAGCGCGAAAGCGTGTCGCCGAGGTTGTGCCCGTCGATTCAAGCGATGACATAATTCACGACGAAGCGGTGCGCTTCCACCACGTCGCGGGTACAGGTGGCCATGAATCGGCGCTGACGGTTCGCCGCTCCGATGGGGTGACGCTCGTGTGCAACGACATTATCGGCCACGTGACGCATCCGCATGGTTTCGGTGCGCAGGTTATGGCCCGGCTTATGGGCTTTGGCGTTTCCGAGCCGCAAGTGCCGCGCATTGTGAGGCGAAAAATCGTCGTGAATCCAAAAGCACTGGCAAACCAGTTTCGAGACTGGGCTGCCTTTAGTGATCTACGAAGGATCATCGTCTCGCACGGCGATCCGATCGAGACCAAGCCTCGCGATGTCCTGATAGCGCTGGCGGAGAAGCTGGAGAACTAAGAGTTGGAGTTGACGGTGCTGACGATCTTCGACCCGATGGTACTCGCCGCCGTGTTCACCTTGGACTGAATGACAGAGATCACGCCGACCGCCAGGACGATCACCGCCGCCGCCAGCGCAACCCACTCCAGCGTGACCAGACCCTCTTCGTCACGCCAGAAGCTGAAGAATGCGCGGAGACTGCGCGGTGAAGTGCCCATGATGTTTCCCCAAGATAACGCCACGCTGCGGGACGGGAATGCCCTTCGACCGGAAGCAGGCCCGAGGAGCACTCGGAACTGTTCGTAGATCGCAACCCATGTAAACATTGTGAGCATTGCGATTTGGTAAATGCGAAGTGACTATTTGGGTCGAGCGGCCGCGCTCACGACAGATATTCGCTCTGAGGCATATCGGCCAAGAGCCCCTCCTCGCGTGGCTGCCACCCAATGGTATTGCGCGTAATCGCACTCGACGTTGGATTGTCGATGGTGCTGAAGAAAGCAAAGGGGCCAAACAGCGCCGTCGCCTCCTCCAGCGACATGCTACGCACTGGGACACCAAGTCTCTCGCCGATCGCTTCGGCAATGATGCGCATGGGGATGCCCTCTTCGGCCGCAGCGTGAAGTCGAGATCCGGCTGCTGCCCGCTCCAGAGCGAGGCAGAACAGTCGCGCGGCGTCGAGACGATGCACAGCGGGCCAGCGGTTGGCGCCGTCGCCGACATAGGCCGCCACGCGCTTCTCGCGAGCGATTTCGGCGATGGCGCTGACGAGTCCGGCGCGCGATCTGTCATGAACCGACGGCGCCAGCCGCACCACGCTGCCGCGCACACCATGGGCGCGCAGTACTCTTTCTTCCGACGCGGCCCGCGGCACGTCAGGACTCGCCGGAGCATCATGTTCCGTCGCGGGTCTGGCGTGCGAGACCATCATGGTGCCGGACGCGATGACCAATGGCTTTCCCGAACCTTCCAGCGCGCCGGCTAACGCATCTACCGCGCGCCGGTCCGTCTCCACGTTGGCGGCATAGACAGAGAAATCGTGAATGAATGCGGTGTGGATGACGCCATCGCTTGCGCGGGCGCCGGCAGCGAGGCCATCCAGATCGGTAAGTTCGCCGCGACGTGCCTCTGCGCCAGCTTTCACCAGTCGTGCGACGGCTTCATCGCTCCGCGCTAGGCCCACCACCTGGTGGCCTGCACCGATCAGATTGTCCAGGATCGCTGATCCGATAAATCCCGTGGCACCGGTCAGGAATACGCGCATCGCCATCGTCCTTCGCTGTGTCTCACTTACGCCCGGTCAGGCTAGTTGATCGCTCAGCAATCCGTCCATGTCGTCGCGTGCGCTCCTTTCGACCATCATTGGAACTTCGCCTATAGTGTCGGGCCGCCACATCCGCTGCACATTCTCCCATGCTGGACTCGACCTCAGTCGAAGCCAAAAGAGACCTGGGGTGGCGCATCTATGGGCTGGGTGTGATCGCGTTGGCGCTCGTGAGCCTGGCCTTTGGCGATTTCGATCCAGGGCAACCCGTGCCCAAGAGCTTTCCCGACCGCACCGTCCTCGCCTATGTCGCCGCGACGTTCATGCTTGTCAGCGGTGCGCTGCTCATGTGGCGGCGGAGCAAAGCGTGGGGCGCCGCCGCGCTCATGCTCTACTACGCGCTCATCGTCGTCATCGTCATGGATGGCCGCGTGGCGCTCGCACACTACAATTCTTACGGAACCTATAGCGACATCGCCGAGCAACTCGCGCTTGCAGCCGGCGGACTGATCGTCTTCGCCGAAAGTGCGGCGATGGATGCGGTCTTGGCCGCACGCCTCACGCGACTTGGCCAAGCGGCATTCGGAATTTGCGCCGTCCTCTTCGGCGGCGCGCATTTCTTCTACATGAATCTCACCGCGCCCCTGGTGCCCGCTTGGCTGCCGCCGTCGCAGATCTTCTGGGCTTATGCGACCGGGGTCGCGCACATCGCGGCGGGAGTTGCGATCCTGACGGGCGTGCGGGCGCGCCTCGCCGCGATCCTGCTGACGGTCATGTATGCGTCCTTCACACCGCTCGTGCATGTATCGCTGCTGCTGGGCGATCTCTCGAGCCATTTCAACTGGTCGGAGAACGCGCTCAATCTCGCGCTGACGGGAGTTGCATGGGTAGTGGCGGATTCCTTGTCACGGCAAAGCGCTGAATCGGTCAATGCGCAGAATTGGACGCGAGGAAACGCATCCGGCAACAAAGGCCCCTCGGCGCAAAATCGAGGCTGACCGTCCCGTCTTTCGCTCCGGACAAGGTCGAACGGATGACGCGCGTACCAAATCCGGGACGTTCGGGCGCGCGAACGTCCGGGCCGCCTTGCTCCTGCCACTCGATCTCGACCCGCTTGTCGGAACCTTCCGGCCTGATCGTCCATGACAGCGTCACGGATCCCTCTTCGGTCGACAAAGCACCGTATTTGACGGCATTGGTCGCAAGCTCGTGAATCGCGAGCGCAAGGCCGGCGCCCACCTGTTCCGAGATCGCGAGCGAGGGACCAGAACTTTTGATTCTGGAGGGCGCGTACATGTCCGCGAACGGCTTAAGCGCCGAACGTGCGATGTCGGCCAGATCCGGCGTGCGTGACGACGAGGCGAGCACAAGCTCGCCGGCCGCCAGAACCGAGCGCATCCGTCCCAGGAAGCGCTCGACATACTGGTCAACTTCGGGCGAATTCTTGGGTCGCGACTGGTTCGCCAATGCGTTGATCAAAGCGGCAAGATTTCCGGCGCGGTGGCGCATCTCGCCGACCAGAATCTGCTGACGCTCCTCGGCGCGTTTGCGTTCCGTGTTGTCGCGGGCGATCTTCGAAGCGCCGATGATTTGACCGGACGCGTCGCGGATCGGCGATATGGTGAGCGAAACCGGAATGAGGCTGCCATCCTTGCGCCGCCGAATTGTCTCGTAGTGGTCGGTCCGTTCGCCGCGCCGAATGCGCTCCAGCAGACGCGGTTCCTCGTCCACGTGATCTGGCGGAATCAGGATCGTGACGGGCTTGCCGATCACTTCATCGGCGCTATAGCCGAAAATCCGTTCGGCGCTCGCGTTCCAGCTGGTGATGATGCCGTTCAGATCCTTGCTGACGATCGCATCTTCGGAAGATTCGACGATCGCGGCCAATCTTTGCGCGGCCATCTCGGACTGCTTGCGATCGGAAATGTCGATCAGCATGTTCACCGCGCCGACAAGCCTGCCCTTTTCGTCGTGTATCGGCGTCGGAAAGGGAATGAAGGGGAACCGTGTGCCGTCTGGACGGGCTGCAATGGCCTCGACACCGCGGACTGTTTTGCCGGTTCGCAGCGTGATCGCCATGGGACATTCTTCGTGCGACATCTCGGTGCCGTCTGGCCAGAACAGGCGCCAGGAACCACGCCACCAGTCTTCGCCAAGTGTCGGGCGGCGACCCCACAACGCGACGGCGGCGTCGTTGAAATAGGTCAGGCGGCCCTGAGTGTCCGTGGCGTAAATCGCCGCCGGCAGCGCTTCGAGAATTTGGCGATAATCGCGGCCGGGCCCGGACGCGAGGCGCTTACCCCGCCGGGCACTCGAAGAGTCGTGTTCCGAGCTCATCGTCATTGCTGATGACCCCGAATTCCCAAGTCGATGCCAAACTCGCTGCTCACGAATTGGCGCAAGGGGCGTGAGTTCAGGCCGAGGAATGAGGGGTCGCCCACGAGAATCGACACGACCATCGCAACAGGCACGATGAGCATGGCGCGCACGGATGACGCCTTGGGTTTGTCGTTGATCACCATTTTACTCCCAAGCTTGGCCTTCTGAAATCGGACCTTGTCGTTTTTTTGGCGGTCTCGGTCGGTTCCATCCTATTTCGGAAATTTGTACACATTTGCCGCGGAGGCGGAGAGTTCATCGACCGACTGCGCTTCGGAAGGGAACTCCAGCACAAAAGAGAGTCCCAGAGGGTCCGATTCAATTCGCAAGCGGGCGGCGAGCGAGCTTGCCAGCGACCGGATCAGTCTGAAGCCGGTTCCGCCCTCGGAACTTCCATCCATGCCCTCCGGCAGGCCGACGCCGTCATCGCGAAGCGCAAGAACTATTCCGCCATCGCCTCGGTTGTGGCACTCGATCGTAAATCGAACAGGAATACCCGTCGGATGGGCATATTTGACCGCGTTCATCAGGATTTCGCCCACCATTAGACCGATGATTTGCGCTCGCTCGGACGATGCCATGCACTTTGACGTCGATCGATTCATCACGCTGACGCGCGAACCCAGAGCAAGAGACGAGATGAGAGCGGAGCAAACGTCCGCAACGTAGTCACAGAGTTCCACGTCCAGCCGCGAATGGTGTTCGGCGAGACGGTGATGCAGCGGGTGGGAATTGGTTTTGAACTGAGTCATCCGCAGGCTCCTCGAGCACTCGCAGGAATAGGCTTCCGGAAAATCAAAGTCAAACGAATTATTCAATAAATTCAATGAGTTATGTACTAACTTGGCGATAAACGGAGCTAATCTGCAAGAAGTGCCATGCGCTGTGTTGATGGTTATTGCACTTTTTGCTCATTCAATGCCTAATGTGATTAATGAGTAAGTGGTGTGGTTGTCTCTCCGTCAAATTTGGAGGTGAAGATGTCAAGCGGATTAACGCGCGGCGAGCGCTTGCAAATCATGCTGACCGGCGAGGAAGTGGAGACACTCGATACATGGCGCTTCTCGAGGCGCATGCCAAGTCGTGCTGCCGCGGTGCGCGAGCTGTTGAAGCGCGGACTTGCGGCCGAGGGCTTTGCAATCGCTGAGGGCAACCAGCACTCGCGTGACTTCGGAGTAGTTGGCGCGCCGTCACGCGGACGCGCCACAGCCAAGAAGTAGTCGCGATTTCACGCTCCGGTCTTTTGCGGCGGACTTTTCCACGAGAAACCGTCTCGATGCTGTTGCGCCAGCGATCTTCCTGAATTGACTGGAACAAATGCTCTGCCTGGCCGTTGTGAGATAAGTGGCAAAAGTTTGTTGGCGATGACGGACAAAATGGTAAAGCGCGTTCAATTTACTGCTCCCAAGGAGCGAACGCCCACAATTTTGATCGTCGACGATGAAGCACTCATTCGCATGACGGTCTCGGATTTTTTGCAGGAATGCGGCTTCAAAGTGCTGGAAGCGAGCAATGCGGCGGAAGCGATCGAGGTGATCCAGTCCAGCCAACTCATAATCGATCTTGTTTTCAGCGATGTGCGGATGCCGGGCGAAATTGACGGCTTCGGCCTTTCGACCTGGATCAAAAAGAACCGGCCGGAACTTCCCGTCATTCTTACTTCCGGCGATGCCAAAACGTCCGACACGGCACTCGCGATCTGCTCGGAAGTTCCCTTCCTTCCCAAGCCGTTCGATCTGCAGATGGCATTGGCGCATATCCGCCAGGAAATCGAGCGCCGGAAGAAACAGGCCTAGCGCGCAAGAGTGGCGATTGCTGGACCTGCGCAAAAATGATCGTTTGGCAGACTAGTTTACATTTCAAACTAGTCTGTGTATAAGGCGTCTCCAACTGCGGCCGACCGCAGCGACGAGGAGACCGAAGATGACAGCCAACAACACCGAACGCCTGCACGCTCTGGATGCCGCACGGGGCTTTGTGCTCCTGCTCGGCATCGTCTTTCATGCGACCGTCTCGTTCTTGCCCGCGCCGCCCGGCGTGCCGGTGTGGATCGTGATGGACAACCAGCGCAGCTTCGCTCTCGCAGTACTTTTCTACGTCACGCACATCTTCCGCATGACCACCTTCTTCGTGATCGCGGGATTCTTTGCGCATATGAGTTTTCACAAGAAGGGCACGCGGGCTTTCATCCGCGATCGCCTCAAGCGGATCGGAATTCCGCTCGTTGTCGGTTGGCCGACCCTCTTCGCACTCATCGTCGCCGCGACCATCTGGGGTGCGACGGTGATGGCGCACGGAAAGCCTTTTTCGCCACCGAGGCCGTACGACGGATTTCCCTCATTCCCGCTGACGCATCTATGGTTTCTCTACGTTCTGCTGCTGCTCTACGCAGCAACGTTGTGCAGCCGCAGTTTGATCCTCACTTTTGACCGCAGCGGGCGCGTGAGAACGCTGGCAGACACTGTGGTTCGGTTCGTCGTCGCGAACCCCTTTGGCCTCTTTCTACTGGCGACGCCCACCGCAGTGACACTCTATTTGTCGTCGAAATGGCTGATGTGGTTCGGCATCATGACGCCAGACATGTCGCTCGTTCCGACGGCCGCTGCGAGTGTCGGATTCGGAACCGCGTTTGCGTTTGGTTGGCTGCTGCATCGCCAGACCGAGCTGCTAGAAATCTGGCGGCGGCGTTGGTTGTTCAACCTGCTGTTGGCCGTCGGCCTGACGACGGCGGCACTGGCTTTCACGGGTATCGCGCCGCTTCTGACACCCGCCCCGCACGACTGGCAGACGGCGGTTTATGCAGCCTGCTACACGCTCGCCATCTGGAGGTGGACCTTCGCGGTCATCGGCATGTCGTTGCGCTTTTTGGCGAACTTCAGCGCGGTACGTCGATACATCGCCGATGCCTCCTATTGGTTGTACCTCATCCATGTACCGCTGATCATGGCATTGCAGGTGGCCGTTTCGCAGCTCGCCTGGCCGTGGTGGGCGAAATTCGCGTTCATCCTCGGCGTCGCGTTCCCCCTCATGTTTGCGAGCTATCATCTCCTGGTGCGTTACAGCTTCATCGGGGCCATCCTTAATGGACGACGCGAATCGCGCACAAAGAGTGCGATCGTGCGGCCTGCGACTCAGGAGGCACTGTGATGACTGCCGCTGCCCAGTCCGCCCGAGAGGATCTCGCCTTTCT
>Ga0070712_100001376_pt1 | contig 14753 bp, 16 predicted proteins | sample LARL81metaG_FD_71396 | JGI IMG/M metagenome (GOLD analysis project Ga0070712, IMG submission 71396) | Corn, switchgrass and miscanthus rhizosphere microbial communities from Kellogg Biological Station, Michigan, USA - LAR L8-1 metaG | ecosystem: Host-associated > Plants > Roots > Rhizosphere ...
CGGCACGGAGCTGAGATGGCGTGGGTCGCTTGATCGCCATGGGGAGCCTCCTTGGACTGCAGGACGGTTGGAGCCTCGACGCCTGCGTCGAGCCTAAGGGAGGGCTCGAGGGTGGTCAAGCTGGCGGCCAAGTCACCTACTACTGCCATCATGGCAACGGAGATCCGTGAACCCGCTGCTAGTCGGATCGTTGTTCAGCCGAGCGCCCGCGCTGCTGAGCCCGTACCGCGGATGGCATGTAGCAGTAGACCAGGGCTGTGGTGCTAAGCACCCCGTAGCGGGGCGATCGCGCTGAGGAGCCGCTGAACCTCTTTTGCCTTTTTCTGCCCGAGCGCTCGAAGATGGTTTGCTCCAGCGCGACTGATAGGAAACATGCAACGAGCCATGGGCGCGGCGGGTCACGCACTTGCGCGGAACTTGCTGAAAGAATGGATGTGCTGCGACGCCTTCGTAATCAGTAGGTCGCGGGTTCGACTCCCGCCCCCGGCTCCAGACAGATCAGATACTTCCAGATCACCCTCTGACGCTGACCCCGTTTGGTGCCAACTTCTGGTGCCAAACTTCTCCGCCTCCGCCGCACGGCGCGCCGCGAGCTTGTCCACCCAGCCCTTGTCACCGCGTGGGATCCAGTGCGCGTAGTGCGCCAGGGTTGTAGTGGGCCTGGCGTGGCCGAGCTGGGCGGCGACGTAGGTGATCGGCGCCCCTTCGGCAAGCAGATGGCTTGCGTAGCTGTGGCGAAGGTCGTAGAGGCGAAACGCGGGCAGGCCGGATTTCCTGAGCACCAGGCGGAAGCGCTTGCCGACCGCGACCACCTCGATCAGCGTGCCCGTGGAGGTCGGGAAGATCCATGGTGAAGGCTCGGCGTCGGCGGTCAACGCGGCGAGCTCGCCTGCGCTCTGCCACTGGGCGAGAGCCTCGGCCAGGCGCGGCGTGAGGTCCACCGCGCGGCGCGCCTCGCTCTTCGTCGGCTTCACCTCGCCGTCCGAGACCGCTCGCTCGATGGTCAGCGAGCGGCCGATCTCGTCGAAGTCTTCCCACCGGAGCGCCAGCGCCTCGCCCGGCCGCAGGCCCGCGTCGGCCAGCGTCATGAAGAGCGTCCATTCACGGCGTGAGCACTCCACCTTCGCCCGCGCGAGGAAAGCCTCGAGCTGGTTCACGGTCATGGGCCGGATCTTCCGCTGGCGCTCCGCCTGCGTGATGGTGTCGGGCCCCTTGCGCCCGCGCCTCGTCACGCCCTGCGCGGGATTGGCGAAGAGCAGGCCGTCGTCCACGGCATCGGACAGGAGGACCGAGGGCGTCGCCCGGATCAACCGTACGGAGTTCTTCGAGAGCCCGCCGGCGCGCTTGCCCGCGAGGAAGTCCTTGATGTGCCTCCGGTGGAGCGCGCGGAGCTTGAGACTGCGGAAGGCCGGGAGAATATGACGGTCGAGGATCTCGGCGTAGCCCTTGTGAGTCTTGCGGGCAAGCCCGGTGGCGACCCGTGTGATCCAGCGCGCGGCGTAGTTGCGCAGCGTGATCTCCGGATCTTCAACGGGTGGCGCCGCTTGCCGCGACTCTCGGATCTTCTCGGCGAGGAGATCCTCGGCTTCCTCCCGGGTGGCGGCGAGGAGCCGCCGGCGCAGTCCCTGAGCGTCCTGGTAGTCAACGACCCAGCTGTCTCGATCCCTGCGCTTCCACACGCCGGCCACGTCAGTGCCCTCGCGGGTGTCGCGGTCTACGGTGCGATGTCGGCTTCGCCCGCATGAGGATTAACATGGCGCAACTCCACGTCACTCGTGCGCTTGCTCGGTGGCGGGATGGTTGCGCGTGATGGCGTGTGCAGCACCCCCGCGGGCGGCGCGCGACGCTCGCGAACGAGGACAAATCCCCCGGCGACCGGTTGGTGCGAGGACCATGGAGGGCCTACTATCCGGATGTGCGGGTCGCGGGTCAAGACCACTCGCCGGGAATCCGTCGAGCCAGGCCCGGAGCTGAGCGCGGCGGATCCGGACGTACTTCCCCTTGCGAATAGCGGAGAGCTGACCGCGCCGGATCGCGTCGTACACGTAGCCCGGCGTGAACCTCGCTTCTGCCGCGACGTCGGCGACCGTGAGGAGTTGATCACCGGCGGTGCCGTCAGACTCTCGCGCGACCGGTGCCGGAGTGCGGAGCATGTGGGACCACAGTGCCGCGCGGACCTGCTCGAGCGCTCCGAGCAAAGCGGGGATGTCGTCGGTCCGGAGATCGGCTACGCGACGGGGATCCGCGACGACCAGGCCGAGGTCAGGAAATCCGCCGAGGTGCATTGACAACTCCGGTTGAGGGCAAGGGAAGTGTCGGCTTCGAGTCTTCCGGCACCTTCATGTCGTGTGGAGTCGATTCCAGCTCCGGTGTTGGGGACGTGCGGAGGGCTGGCGAAGGCGATGGCGGGGAGGAGTATGACCGTGACAACGATCGGAAGATAGATGGAGAACGTACGCCTCATGAAATGGGGCGGCCCAGCCGGTCGCATCTGCTGCTGCGGACACGAGCCCGAGCGCATCCTGATCCTCCCCGTAGTCGAGCGGCCAGAAGGGAATGCGAGGGCAACCTAAGCGAGGTGGGCTGCGCTGTCAAGGAGAGGGGTCGCAGTAAGCGCACATCCAGGGCGGCAAGAGTTTATGACGCATCCGTTCCTCGCAGCTCTCCTTCCTCGATGCCGCGTCAGCGGTCGGCCTGTCTATTCAGTCCTTCCTCATCCTGGAATGAACTCCCCGAGAGTGACCGCTCCGCCGGCATTCGATCATCTCTTCCAACTGGAGCAGAACCGACGGCAGGGAAGCTCGGCGTGACTACGCCCTTCTCTTTAGAATGTCACCGGGAGCCTCTTGAGCCCTCGTAGCGCGGAAGACTCTCGCCAATCGAGTGTAGCCCCCGTCTGAAGAGTCAGGTCGGGCATTCGACGGAGGAACGTGCCCAAGGCGATCTGACCCTCCACACGGGCAAGAGGCGCCCCGAGGCAGAAGTGGATGCCGAATCCAAACGACACATGGCGATTGTCGGGACGGGCGATGTCGAGGCGGTCGGGATCGGGGAAATGGCTGGGGTCCCGATTGGCCGCGCCGATGGCGGCGATGATCATGCTTCCGCTCGGGATCTCGCGACCACCGGCTTCGACGTCAGCGTTGGTGATTCGGGCCGTCCACTGGACGGGGCTGTCGTAGCGCAAGAGCTCCTCGATGGCGGATGGGATCAGCGCCGGATCGTCTTTGAATCTTGCCATCTGGTCGGGATGCTCGAGCAGGGCGAGCGTGCCATTGCCGATCAGATTCACCGTGGTCTCGTGACCGGCAATGAACAGGAGCAAGCACATGGCGAGCAGCTCGGCCTCATTCAGCCTGTCGCCTTGCTCTTCGACTCCGATCAAGAGACTGAGGAGGTCCGCCTTCGGGTGCTGACGGCGTTCCGGGAGGAGGCGACGGAAGTACTCGGTGAGATTCCGGCGGGCCGCCACCCCGTGCGCCACGATGTCCGGATCCGCCATGAGGCCGATCGCATCCAGGCTTCGGGCGATATCGGACGACCAGCCTCTGATCGCATTCTGGTCGTCGAGCGGGACACCCAGCATCTCGCAGATCACCGTCACGGGCAGCGGATACGCCAGATCCTCAATGACATCCATTGAGCGGGCGCTCTGTACCTTGTCCAGGAGCCTGTCCACGATCGCCTGGATGTGCGCGCGCATCCCCTCGATCACCCGTGGCGTGAACGCCTTGTTTACGAGCGCGCGCAAGCGAGTGTGGTCGGGCGGATCTCGCATGAGCATCGAGCGTGGGAGATTGCCTTCGGCAGTCTCGGGCCCATAGGTGGCTTCGATCAATGGCGCAAAGCCATCGCGGCCATAGCGCGGATCGCGCAGGCTCGTGACGACGTCGTCGTAGCGCGTGAAGACCCAGAAGCCCATGGGGCTCTGGTGAACGGGGTCCTTCTCGCGCAGCGCATGGTAGAAGGGATACGGGTTCGCGTGAAACTCGGGCAGGAGCGGATTGAAGACCGGCTCAGCAATCGGCATGGGAATTTTTCCTCTGATCCCGTGGGTGTAGGGTCGCGCGTCCAACCTGGCGCCACCAAAGCCGCGAAGCGAGCTCTCGCTACTCACGCCTGGCGCGCGGTGCCCGTCGCACGCGCACAGAATTGCCTGCGCGGTGATCTGCCTTGTCGAGGCTGGGGCCCGCTGCGGAGCGGGGCCCCGCGCAATCAGTCGACGAGGGCCTGATACACGGCCTGTCGCCACCGGGCACGGTCGAGGCGCTGCGCCGCGACGCCGGGAACGGTCTGCGTCATGACCACGACGACGAGCTGCTCCTTCGGATCGACCCAGAATGCCGTGCCCGCGGCCCCGCCCCAGTTGAATTCGCCCGCCGAGCCCGGGATGTTCGCCACGCCGTTGCCGTTCCGGACGGCGAAGCCGAGCCCGAAGCCGTAGCCCGGCGGCAACGACCCCGGCACCGCGGGCTTGATCGTGTCGAGGTGATCGGCCGTCATGTAGTTGACCGTCGTCCGGCTGAGCAGACGCGCGCCGTCGAGCTGTCCGCCGTTCAGCAGCATCTGCAGAAAGCGCGCGTAGTCGCCGGCCGTTCCCGCGGAGCCCGCACCCCCGGCGTCGTTCTTTTGCGCCACAGTCACGTCCAGCAGCGTGATCGGCTTCCCCGTTTCCTTGTTGACGGGGAACGGCTGGGCGAGCCGCGCGACCTTCTCCTTCGGCACGACAAACGAGGTGTCGTTCATCTTGAGCGGCGCGAACACCCGCTCGGCGAGAAACGTCCCGAGCGGCATTCCCGAGACCCTTTCCACGACCCGACCGAGCACGTCCGTTGAGAGGCTGTATTCCCACGTCGTCCCTGGCTGGTGCGCCAGCGGCGCCTGAGCCAGACGGTCGATCTGCTCGGCTGGCGTCACGTCTTGCCAGTCGACACCGAGCTTGCTGTACGCGGCCTTCACGTGCTCGTTGGGTGTGAACCCGCCGTAGGCGAAGCCGGACGTGTGGCGGAGCAGGTCCTGCACAGTGATGGGACGCTCGGCTTTCGCGAGCGTGTACGCCGTCTTACCGTCCGCATCCTTGTTTGCCACAGTCACCTGAAGGTTGGCAAGCTGCGGAAAGTACATCGACACCGGGTCGGCGAGCGTGAGCTTTCCGTCCTCGGCGAGCATCATAGCGGCCACCGACGTGAACGGTTTCGTCATGGAGTAGAGACGGAAGATCGCGTCCTTCGACATCGGCACACCGGCCGCCGGATCACGCTGCCCCAACGCCTCGAAGTATCCGATCTTCCCCTTGCGCGCGATCAGGACGACCGCCCCTGGGAAGCGTCCCTCGGACATCTGTGCCTTGATCGTCTGGCTCACCCGCTCCAGGCGTTCTGCCGACAGTCCGACTTGCTCCGGCTTCGCGGTCGGAAGCGTCTGTGCCGACACAAATCCGACCACGACTAACGTCGTGACGACGGCCAGCATTGCGGCACGTGGTTTCATGGCGCGCCTCCTTGTCGAAGATCCTGTCCGGAATCCGATCTGGGCTTCTTCATGAGATACGACGGCTAACGGCACACCCAACGGCGTGGCAACTTGCGCAGTGCATCCCGAGTCCTCCCGAGCTTCCGAGCCGGGAACGGTCGGACAGGTGGCGCGATCCTATGCGGGCGACTGGGAAGAGTCAAGGGCATAGAGACGAGGGCCGCCCTCCGTATCCAATGGAGAAATCCTCGGCCCTATGGGACGCCAATACGGTTACGATCGCCACGAGTACCGCCGTGAGGCACGTCCACCACAAGCAGGGAGGAGCCGCGCCCAGAGGAGCCGTACCCGTCCGGCGGGAGGACTCACTGATGTAGAGGCCAGTGGTCGGATCAGCCGATCCCGAGCCCGCGTGTCCCGGACTCGAGAACCCAGAGCCCAGAATCCACGGTGTCAGCCGTGGCTCTGGGCGGGCAAACTCTGGGAAGCCGTAGGTCGCCGGGAGTCGTGTCTGAGCCGCTAACCGCACGACCTGGTCTCGATGCCGGAGTGTGAGAGGATCCGGCACTACGATCAATCCTCCAAGGTGCGCTCGCGCCATAGCGGCAAAGGCGCCCTCGAACTCATTTACGTTCCGTGCCTCAAAGATGTGGGGAGTGAGATTCAATACTCCAGTCGCCGTTCGTAGCTCCTTTACGCGGCCCTCGGCGCCTCCTGCCTCGGGATTCCACAAGACCGCCAGGTGGGTAACCTTCGGGACGGCTTCTCTCAGAACTATCGGCCACAGCTCGAAGCACCCGGCTGTCCGCAAGGGACCCTCCGCATTCGCAATGCTGGAGGGTTGAATTGATTCGGGAAGCTAGTCTTTGGTGGTACCCAAGGAGCCCGCAGTCCCGAGACCGGTAATTTCTTCCCGCAGCACCGTCCTGAGACCTCTGTCACCCTTCCTTGCGTCGCGAAGGTAAATCGGCGGCGATGTTCATCCGTCATATGGGCACGGGGCAGAGGTATGCCGCGCTGTCCCGATTGGAAGCAGGGCACGCTCACGAATCTAACCAAAAGGAGCTCAATGATGCGGATCCTGCGAATCATGCTTCTGCTGGTCGCGATCTCGGTGACATGCTCATCGTGCTTCGTCTTTTTTGGTGACGGCGGACACGGCCATGGATGGCATCACCGATGATAGAACGACGAGTCGCTCTGGTCGATCTTGCCTGTAAGTCTTACCGAGTAAGATGCCTTTCGATAAGGAGCGAACCCGCTTGTGAAGATCCGGACTGACCGAAGGGAATTGCCGCAGGGAGACGTGGAATCCGTGCTGTTCTTGCCCGTCCGCCGTGAACGTACCGAGGCGTGGCACATGCAATGCACTCGCGAACAGTAAGGAGGCAGTGAACATGCAACGAGCGCGCGTCGTGGATCGGCGAACTTCGACATATCTTTCCGGGCTCCGAGATCCGAGCGCCCCCGGAGCTTCTATTCAAGAAGGTCTGCAGCGGATGCGCTGCTTGGGATTCGTGGGAATTCTGTTGCTTCTGTTGCTGAACACAGCCGCTCCCGCGGCGGCGCAGGTCAGCATTGGCATCGGAGTTCCTTCCCTCGACATAGGAATCCACTTTGGCGCCCTCCCCAGTCTGACGATCGTGCCCGGCACGCCGGTCTACTACGCCCCGGCGGTGGACGCCAACTTCTTCTTCTATGACGGCATGTACTGGGTCCTCAAAGACGACAACTGGTATGCCAGCTCCTGGTACAACGGCCCCTGGGCCGTGGTAGACCCGGAGATCGTTCCGGACTTTCTCTTGCGCGTTCCCGTCCGGTACTACCGTCGTCCGCCGGCCTACTTCCGGGGATGGGCGGTAAGTGCGCCGCCGAGATGGAGCGAGCACTGGGGTAGAGGCTGGGAGGAGAAGCATCATGGCTGGGAGCAGGCGGCGAGGGCTCCCGTCCCCCGCGCGGCGCCCGTGCCTACCTATCAGCGGCAGTACGCGGGCAAGCGGTATCCCACGCCGGAGCAGCAGCCGGTCCTCCACAGTCAGAACTACAAGTACCAGCCCCATGAGGCGGTGGTGCAACAGCACTATCAGCAGCATGCCGCGCCGCAGCAGCATGGGCAGGCGCATAGTGTGGGACACGAGAAGGATGAAGGACACTCCAAGTGAGAGCGGGTATCCAGGCCTTGCCATGAGCTGACGGCATAGCGCACAGTGGCGGCCTCCTCGCGGTGGACGAGCGAGCTCGCTCGGGTCGTGGGCAGTCTCGAGACTGCTTGACCACGCCCGGCCGGGCTCACTCGGTCTCGGCTAAGATAGCGGGGTGATGGATGGCGACGGCCAGCTCTACCTCGCCGATTTTGCGCTCGGCGACCGATTCCGGAGCCCCGGCCACACGCTGGGCGAGGCTCATTTCCTCCTCTTCTCGGGGCTCACGGGCGACAACCACCCCATCCACTACGACGAAGACTACGCGCGCCAGACGCGCTTCGGCGCCCGCGTCGCCCACGGGCTCCTCGTCATGGCGATGTCGGCGCTCGGCGCCTCCCCGCTCGCTCAGCGCCTCGAGACCTCGATGATCGCCTTTCTCGAGCAGGGCTACCGGTTCGGCATTCACTCACGGGAAGGAGTTGACGCGGGCAAGCCGCTTCATAGAAGGCAACATGAACGACCTCCGAAGGTGGTGGCCCCGTCCTTGGGTCCTGTCAAGGTGACATAAGGTGCAGGCCGCGAAGGATCGTTCCAGGGAATCCCTCAGCGGGGACGCGTCGCTCCAATGGCCGCAGCGAAGAAATCGGGAACCACTTGCCGGATTCGCATGATATCAGGCGAAATCCGGGTGTCCACGAACCCGGCGGATCCGATCGCATCCTGCCACTGCTCAGGTGTGAGGAAGCCGCCGCTCGGTCGGTAGAGGGGATGCAGGCGGGGAGACCGGAATGTCTCAAGTAGATTGAAGATGAACTCCGCGTAGATCGCCTGACGCGGGTACGGACGTACGCACTCCGACACGATCAAGCGGCCACCGGGCTCGAGCGCCCGTCGCACCTCCCCCAGCGTGAAGTCCAGATCGTGCGCCACGTGGAGCGTGTTGACCGCGTAAATCACCGCGACGCTCTCCGGTGCGATCCCTTGGTCCCCGAAGGGGCGGTTCATGTCCAGCGCGCCGAAGATGAGAGACGAGCGTTCGGGGTAGCGCGCTCGCAACGCCTGCTGCCCGCGACGGAGGAACGCGGGCACAAACTCCGTGAAGCGATACTCACGAATCGCGTCCAGCCGGCCAGCCATTGCCAAGCGCTCGAGCACGGCGAGGGCCCCGCTGCCCAGCCCTCCGCCCAGCTCAAGCAAGACTCCACCGTCTGGAGGCATCCACTGCTCGACGGCGAGTGCGCCGATGTGGTTGTTGAGCGCGTAGAGGCGGTTGCCGTTGGAGAAATAGTCGATCCAGAGGCGAAGCCGCCGCGGAGAGAACAGCACTTCCTCGCCCGGCACCTCTCCCCGCAGGAATGCCGGATACTCTTGGGCGACGGCCTCCGCGAGGACATAGGACGGCATCCATGACCCGTCGTGGCGGGATTGCTCCTCTCGCACCGGAGCGGGATCCTCGACCGGCAAGGGGCCGCTGGCACGGAACCGGGATGGGCCCTCGCCGGGAACCTCCTCGACTATCTTCCGCGCCGCTAGTTGTCTCAGCATCCAGTCGAGTGGCACGAGAGCCCGCTCGACCTCGAGACCCCCCCGCAGCGCCATCTCGCGGACGTTTCCGCCTGTCCGGAGCGTCGCCTCGAGTCCTACCTCGTGGATCACCCGGAGGACGAGGCGGCAGACGAACTCCTCGTAGAGGAGGTGCGATCGGACGAATGAGAAGTTGATGAGCTGCGCCAGTTCAGCGGGAAGCAGCACTCGGAGCCGTGCCGCGGCGACTTCGGCTTCGCCAATTCCGATGTCACTGAGCGCTTGAACGGCCCTGGTCTCACCCATGGGGTTCGCTGACCGCGTGTCGGGGCAACGCCGGCATGGCTCCAGGAATCAGCGTCCGGCCGTGTGGAGCGTGATGTACGCCACCAGCGCGCCTAACGACTCGAAGTGTGTCTCCACATCCTCCGTCTCATCGATGACGAAGCCGAAGCGCTCCTCGATGGCGATCGACATCTCGATGAAGTCAAGCGAGTCCAGTCCGAGCGATCCCTCCATTCCCTTGGGCAAGACCGTCGCCAGGGTGAGCTCAGAGGTGCGACTTGGGTCGAACTTGAGCCGCTCCACCATGATGTCCTTGATCTCCTCCAGCACCTTTTCCGTTTCCATGAACCCGTCTCCCTTCCGAAGGTGGCAATACGTTATCCGTTGAACGGGTCCCAGATGTCGAAAAAATTGAACCACTGAGTCGGGTGCTCGCGCACGACGTCCTCCAGGAGCGCCGCCCAGGCCCGGGCGGCGTCTTCCTCGTCGCCACGCCGGACGGTGAGCGGCTCGGCCACCTTCACCAGGTACCGATAGTCCGCGGTGAGCAGACAGAACGCCGGCACGAGCGGGACTCCGACGGCGCTGGCCAGCAGAAACGGCCCCAGCGGGAACGGCGCCGGACGCCCGAAGAACGAGATCATCGTGTCGCCCCGGGTGCCGAGTGCCCGATCGGCCTGAACAGCCACGACCTCGCCGCGCCGCAGCGCAGCGACCAGCTCGAGTGACACAGTCGGACGGGACCGCGTGACGAAGCGGACGCCTTCGCCATCCCGTCGCACCCAGCGCTCCAGCTCCCTCGCCTCCTCAGGCGCCACGACCACGTGCGTCGGCCGGGCGCTCTGTCCGGCCAGGAGTCGCCCCGCCAGCTCCCAGTTCCCCACGTGCGCGGTGAGCGAGATGAGGCCTCCCGTCAGTCCGCTGAGCCGCTCCACCCCTTCCGTTCCCACGACGTAGGATGCGAGCCGCTCGCTCGGCTCCCGGTTCGTCGAGACCAAGTCGCTGAAGCACATGGCGAAATCGACGAATACCCGAGCAGTGAGGCCGTCCAGCCGGGATCCCGTGGCGCCGGTGAAATGCGCCAGGGTCTTCCGGATCACCGCGCGTTCCGCGGGCATGAGCCGCGGCGCGAGACCTCCGACTTGCCGCGCGAGAGCGAGGCGCACCCGGCGCGGCAGCCATGCGAGGCGGGCCGCGAGGCCGTACAGGTCGGGCCGATTGTAGCGGTGCGAGTACCATCGCCGCGCCAAGCCATCGACACTCGAGGTCACGCGTATGGCCACTCCGCGAGGCTAACACGTCCGCGCCGAGGGCTCCATCGGGCGCCTTCGCGCGGCCCGGGCGGCGGCACGCCGGGTTCTCCCACGCCGGCCGGAGGAGCGCTGGTCTCGACGATGTGCACATTGGTCTGGTAGGGCGCTTCGGTGATGCGAGCCACCGGGTAGTCGTTGAAATTGGACTGCTGGATGACCCCATTCTTGGCGGTGATCTCTACGTGAGCGAACGGCTCGCCCCGCGGAGACGGCGCGCTCCGTACCACATGGACCATCCCATGATGGCCGCGGCAAGGGGAAAGCCCGTCAGGAAGTGGACGGTCAGATAGAGGTCGACACCGCTGCGCAGCAGGACGACAAGGCGGGCGAGGCTGCCGCCCAGTAGATAGGCCGCCCACACCAGGGAAATCTGTGAGCAAACGCTGCGAAAGAGGCCCGAGGCCATCACGTCGCTGGGGAAGGCCGATGTCTCGGCGGCAAAGGCCGCCGCGAGTGGCTGACCGACGGCCACCGAGACGACGAAGGCGACGCCGCAGGCGGCGTTGACGATCAGCGAGGGGGCGAAGTACCAGAGAGTGCGAGCAGACATCAGCCCCGCCACGGCCTGGACGAGCGCAATACCCAGGCCAATGGCGGGAGACAGTCCAGAGCGTGCCTGCCGGCGCTCCCAGAGATAGGCCACGACGGCGAGCGCGGTCGCGGCGCCGATCCCAGCATGGAACCCGACGATCTTCCACCCCGCGTAGAAAACGAGCACGGGACCGCAAGCATCCCGGACGAATCGCGGCCCATGCCTCAGCACGAGCTCGAGCACCGAGCCACCACCCGCCGGTCGCATGGGCTTCTCCTGGTCCGACTGGCCAAGAAGGTGAACCGCCCATATGAACGGGTGATGTGGCGGAGGTCAAGAACTGTGAAGCATGACACCGCCGGATCGATCGGGGCCGCGGCCCAGGCGCTCAGAGATTGACTCTCGGCCCTTCGCCAACAGCTCGAGAGCCCAAGGGCTCTCGAGCTTCCGGCCCCCAGCTGCCGGCAAAGGTCGCCCTCGGGGTGCAAAGAACAAGAAGACCCAGGCCCAGAAGCTTGCCGAGGCCCGGGAGCGGGCCCTGAAGCTCGAGCTGGAGGGCGATGTCTCGGAGTTCTTCCAGAAGCTGACGGTCAAGAGCTACACGTGGCGCGAGAACATGCGGAAGAAGATGGAACACAAGATTACCGGCACGGATCCGCGGATGGTCGATCAGTGTCTGAAGTACGCGGTCGGGACGCCGAGGAAGCAGCAGCCGGTCGAGACGGGGAAGCGGAGCCTGGTCTTCATCTCGGAGGGCGGGCTGCCTTGGCAAAATGACCCAATGGTTCAGCAGCAGCGGGCCGCCATCGCTGCCCAGAAGCGGCAGGAAGAAATCGAGGCCATGGCCGCGGAACGGGAGCTTCGGGGGCTCGAGGCAGATCCTGACGACGATGAAGACCCAGATGGCCCGGAGCTGGTCCGCTAAGCCGACACTGAAGCTGCAGGTAGCTGCCGGTTTGTGGGGACCTGAGAAGCCGGAGCTATTCAGGAAGGCGAGACGTTCGCAGGGTCAGGCGGTGCCGATCTTCTGACGATCGCAGGTCGTCTCATTGCTGCAACGAGCAGTTTGCCGCGATCCTTCGCGCCGGTCTTCGGGGTGTCTAGTGGTGCTCGCCTTACTTTGCAGCGCGCGCCCGGTACTCGGCGACGGCCTTCTTGAGGTCGTCGTACTCCTCGCAGGGGATGAGGCAGATCCTCTGCAGGGCCGCGAGATGCTCTTCGGCCTTGGCTAGGTTGTTGGACATGAGGTACGCCTCACCGATGTACTCGTGGGCGCCACGATGGCGGGGATCGAGCTGCAGGGCGCGCTGATAATGCGTGAAGGCGAGCGGGAGCTGGCCGCTCTGGCGGTAGGCGTAGCCGAGGTAGTTCTCGATGTCGGCGTTGCGCGTGTCGCGAAGAGCGGCCGAGGAAAGCGACCGGATCGCGGTATTCCAGTCCTTGGCCACGATGGCCGCTTTCCCGGCCGCGTACTCCGGGTCGAGCTGTCCCTCCTTCGGCGCCTCGTCGGTCGGGGCGGCGCGGGTCGTGCCCGGCAGCAGAGCGAGGCCGAGACCGAGCAGGCCGACGGTGATCTTGACGCCGATCACGTCGCCTACTTGCTGGCCAGCCGCTGCTTCGCCTCGCGCAGCTCGGACCGTTCGCCGTCTGAGTACCGCGTGAGTTGGGCGAGCTTCGCGAAGTACTCGCGCGCCATCTTCGCGTCTCCGGAGGCCTCGGCGGCCTTGGCCGCGCCGTAGAAGCCGCGCAGCCGCATCGGCGCATTCTTGAGCGAGATCTCGTATTCCTTCAGGGCGGCTGTCGCCTCGCCCTGCGCCAGCAACATGTCGGCGAGCAGCTCACGCATCGGGTAGAGCCGATTCTCCATGGCCACGTGCTTCTCGCTGGCGTCTTCGAGGTCCGCGGCTGCGCGCATGAACTTGCGGGCGTCGGACCTGTTGCCCTGGCCCTCAGCCGTCCAGGCCTGGGCGGCGAGGATCTGGATCTCCACCTGGCCGGCCCAGTACCCCTGGCCCGCCTTCTCCAGCACGGCCCGCTGGTCCTTCAGCTTTTCGATGTCCGCCTGGGCCGCCGCGGTGTCCCCGCTGCGCGCGGCGCCCATGGCCCGCGCGAAGAGTGTGATCGCCTCGGCCATCGGGTAGCCGGTGCCGAGTGGCTGGAGCTGTGCAGCGCCCTGCCAGTCCTGGCGTTCGAGCATGTAACGGGCCGGCACCGCCGCGCGCGCTGTCGCGCCTGCCAGGGGCACCCCAATGATCTTCTTCATCGCCATGGTGTCCGGGATCAGACTCCGGGCCTTCAGATCCTGGCCAAGCTGCAGGTAGGCGTAGGCCATGAAGTCGTACGCATGGGGCACACCACCCAGCGTGCCATCGAGCTTGGCCTTGGCTGCATAGTCGTTCGCCACCGCGACCGAGCGCCAGTTCGACATCACCGACTCTTCCCACATGCCGACCATCGAGTAAATGTGCGAGGGCATGTGCTGGGCGTGGGGTGCCGAGGGCGCGATCTTCGCGTACTTGTTGGCGGCGGGGACGCCGCGCTTGGCAATGGCCGGAAAATCGTAGCTGTGGATCAGGTAGTGCGTGACCCCCGGGTGATCCGGGTACTGCTTGTCTATCGGCTCCAGAATCTTGATGGCCTTCTGGAGCGGCTCCATGGACTTGTGGTCAAACGTCTCGTTCAGCGCGAGGGCGTAGAAGATCTTGGCCTCCACGTCGTCCGGGTACTTGTTGGCGAGCCGCTCCATCGCCCGTTCGTAGTTCCGCGTGCGCGTGTCCTGATCAACCTTGTCGTAGTCCTGGTAGTACTCCTTGAGGGCGGCCAGCCAGTCGCGCTCGCGTTGGGTCTTGGGCCCGATGGCCTCACCCTTCTCGATGGCGTCGAGGCCGCGTTTCAGTGTGGCGGCGTCAAAGGGGCCCACCAGCGGATTCGGGCGCTGGCTAATGGCGATGCCCCAGTAGGCGATGGCGCAGCTCGGGTCGGTAGCGGGGATCGCCGTAAAGGCCTTCACCGTCTCGGGAAAGAAGAACGAGTGCAGCATGGCCAGCGCCCGCTCGAACTGCTTCTGCGCCTCCGGCGAACACGAGGTCTTAAAGTGTACCCGCCCGAGCTTCTCGGGCTCTCCGGAGCGGTTGGCCGGATCGGCGTCCGCCCACACGGATGCGACGAGGATCAGCGACGCGACCAGTGCAGTCAGGAAACCGGCAAGGTAGCTCATAGCGTCCTCCCTCTGTGTGAGGAAGCGGGCCCGCCCTTCGGGGATGTGGTGCCCGGCATTCTAGCGCACCTGCAGGGCCCGCGGGTTGGCCAAGGCCGCCAGGATCAAGCAGCGACTCTGTGGCACCGGCGAACGGCCCAAAGGCATGCACTGGCGAACCTACGTACGCCTGCTCGAACAGTTGGCGGAAGTGAGGGGCAGTTGGGCTGGGATGGCATTAGCAGGTCGACCTTCAGGCTCGTCAACGCTTCTCTAGTGCCCGCCGC
>Ga0070712_100001383_pt1 | contig 14717 bp, 16 predicted proteins | sample LARL81metaG_FD_71396 | JGI IMG/M metagenome (GOLD analysis project Ga0070712, IMG submission 71396) | Corn, switchgrass and miscanthus rhizosphere microbial communities from Kellogg Biological Station, Michigan, USA - LAR L8-1 metaG | ecosystem: Host-associated > Plants > Roots > Rhizosphere ...
GATCAGCGTGAGGACAGCTTCCTGATTGCCTCTCTGAGCAAAGAAGTAAGGGTTGGTTCAGGTTCTTCCCGAACGTCCGGCCTTTGAGCAGATCGGTCATCAGATGGATCGGGCACTCGTCCCGGATTCAAGTTGGGGAAATAGTCCTGCTGACTTGTGACCGAAGTTTCATACACTCTACTTCTTGGTTTCAGGGGCGGCGTCTTCCGTTTCCAGCTGCGATCCACAGACAATTCAAAGTCGTGGGAAATTTCATTTTCGTTCTGATCTAATAGCAACGTTATCGTGACCGGGGCGGAGGTACCCAGAAAATCTGGAATCGCCTTCACGCTGCTGGCGAGTATCAAGCCCTCAGCCATCTGGCCAAGACCCTGAAATTTGAGCCCACTGTCAATCCGAGGGTTGAGCACCTGGCTCGACGGATACAGCAGCTGACCGAGTCGGTACATCGAGTTCCGCTTTTTGGGGTCGAGAAGGGCGCCGTCAAGCTCGATCTCATCGTCCCATGGGGTCATGATTCGACAACCACCTAGCAAACTCACCCGCCATCGAGCTGCCATGCGTAGCCCAATTACGTAACCCGCCCGCCCGTCTGGCAGATCAAAAATGAAGCTCGCAGGGAATCATGCGACCGACAGTTTCAGCGGGCGAGCTGCGCCCAGCCACTCCTCCCTTATTCGCGTATCGACGCCGTTGGCGATCATCTGCTTGGCCCGAGCCAGATTCTCCAACATCTCTCTTCGGGTCAGATGATGCTTGATGGTCGGCATCGGTATCGCTCCTTACACACCCTACACAGCTGTCACCCAGAGTCTTCGTATCGATTAGGGCAAAACAAACCTATAGTCGACAGCGAAAGGTCACACCGGAGAACTGTGTGGGCATGTTTTAGCCAACATACCCTGCACAGCTGTCACCTCGCGGATGGTCGCAAAGCTTCGCAGTCGGCGCATCCCGACACGCTCTTATCGATTCCGTAACTTTGCGCCAGCGGATGTATTCGGCGGCTAGTTTCCCGGTCCAGCAAGAGCAGGCTGCCAGCCTTGCTGCGCTTCTTAGTCAGCCCGAGACTTCCCAGTCGGATGCCTACCGCTTCCGACGTGTACTGCCGTGTTTCACCGCACCCAAGCAAGTAGTTATTTGCGTCCGCCGTGAGTTCAGCCTCGATCTTGATCGTTATCATTTTGGTTTTGGCCGAATCCGAATGAAGTCGTGGCTACAAGATCTCGATGATGGCGTAGTCAAGATTGCACCGATCGATCGTGTCATCCTGACCACTCAAAAGCGGCACGATCTGAAGCGCGAGATTGGCATCGTCCTGGATGCAGGCGCCCAGTTTGCGGGCGAGTTCGCTGATCGGGAATTGGAGACCAGATGTTGTGAACACGGATTCGCGGACTTGTTTGTCTGAGAAAAGAGTCCATGCCTTCGGCGAAGTGGCCTTCAATGCTGCATGTTGATATTGACGTTGTATTGCATCCGGTACAGAGTCCCGGCATTGTCCCAAGCTTGAAGAGTAATGATGTGCGTGCCGGTCGGAGCATTGTCCACGGGCGCCATCATCGTCGGTCCATGAGACGTCGCCACAAGGGTGTTGTCGATGTAGGCCTTGATCGTTGTAATCGGGTTGGAATTATTTAGGATCTGGTTTTGGAGGGTGAATGAATTCCCAACATAACTATCGGGTTCGGGCGTCAACACCGTATCGAACCCGGGACTGCAAGGACTATCACCTTTCGGCGGGCAATCAACTGCAGAGTATGTGTATGTGGAATGAATTTTTCGCGTGGCATTAAACACGTGGCCGCTCGTGTCCCAGGCGACGAAGGCAATCTGATGATCGCCTTGGCTGCTAACCAACGCAAGGGTGCTTAGTTGGCTGGGGTCTTGTTGCATGGCTTGTGTTTGGGTTACTTGGGACTTGCCATCCACATAGAGGCGAACCGCGGCAATGGCTGAATTGCCTTTTGCAGTAGCGGAAACAGGGTAGTCGAGGCCCAAAACCGCATCCGCGGGCGGAGCGCAGAAATCGATTCCAGGTGTTTTGGGCGGGTGACAAATGGTCGGGAAGCCGTTGCCAACTACAGTAAATGAAACCGAGTTTTGATAAAGATTGCCCGCAGTGTCCCAGGCGTTGATGGTTATCTTGTGCCGGCCATTCTGGATGCCCGCATCGATCACCGTCTCTCCCGTCTGCCCGGGAAAGCCGTCGACCTCATCGTGATCGTTGTCATACAGGGTAAACTTCACAATTTCCGCCCCAAAGGCGGGCGTGGAATTAAAGGCAATTGCAGCAACGAAAACGACGGTTGCGTTTGGGCTGGGTGAGCAGATCCGCACGCCCGGATCAAGCGGAGCGGTGCAGTCCGCCATGGCAACGGAGGGCAGAAAAAACAGAACTGTGATCCGGAACCAAAACGGGAATTGCAGCCTACTACCCATAGAACTTGTATTGCCGGAGGTTAGATAAGTAGTCTTAGTACGTGGTTGCCTGACTTAGATCGAAACCTGGAGTCGTTTCCCCCTGGCGCCGCCAATTACAGGTTTGGCCACCATGACCAGACGCTCGACGGTTCCATGCTTCGTAGAAAAGAAAAAGGGCGGCCGAAGCCGCCCTAAAATTGAACCCGTCAGGCGCTCATGCAGCTGGTTTCTGAATTGCATTTCGGACTTTGTCACGGGTCTGGTCTTCGATGGTCATATTGTGCTTTCTCATGACCGTGTTGCTCGATCTTCGACATGAGACCTGTTTAGTATTGCCGCTCACCTGCCAATCACAATTCTTGTGGTCCGACGTGGGGGGACTTGAACTTAACTCTGCCTTTGCCTTCGTTACCCGGTTGCGGATTAGAGACATTGGGCTGATAAAATTCTCCTGGCGACCTATTTCGCTCCCTCACTTTGAGACAACCCGAATTACTGGATATTCTTACCCCTCAGTCCCGGTTGCGCTCGGTGACGTATTTCCGGCCCGTTCCCGGACTTTGTCGCCGAACTCCGAAACCTTTTCGGTGAGGTTACTCCGAGCTTTCCCCCCGGCGGCAGGTGCGAGCAAGATGCCGATCCCAGCGCCAATGCCTAGTCCGAGGAGCAGCCCACCTACCGTCCCCCATATGTGGGAATCTTCTTCACCGCGAAGAGCGCTGGTGGCACGGCTTACACGGTCGGACGCGACACCATACGTATCCCGAACCGCATCTTTTAGGTCGTACACATTGTCTGGCAGGCGTTCGCGAACTAAGTCAAGCAGGTGAAGTCCAGTATCGAGCAATACGCTTAGGAGTGGCTCTCGTCTTCTGAATCTCATGAAGGAATCTCCGACGATAATTTCGTCGGGTATCAAGATGCGAAAATCGAGGGAAATGTTGGCGGGCGCCGAGATAGCGGAAGCGCAACGGGAACTCAAACGGAGATACATGATTAAGAGCTCAATACTGTTCCGCACGGGCTCCAAGTTTCAGCGATGAGGCTAAACCGAAAAAGCGGAGAGGTGTGGTCAAAGGGGCTCTAGATGACTGTCCAAAGTGCCGTCGAAGCGATCGTCAATGGGCTCGCCTACCAATCTTTTTTCTCAGATGGATTATTCAACATACTTCTCAATTAGCTTTTCCGCTTCTTGCAGTCCCTCGACTTCAGCGATCACCATCTCTTGATTTCGTGGGGTAGTCAACTTTGCAAATCTGATAATAGGTTCGGATAGCGCGGTGCATTGACGCCAACGACTCCTCGTATTCATCACGTTACCGCGAGCGTCTTGAAGTGTACCATCGGGTTTTCGACTTGGCGACGCGGGAGGTCCGATGACTTCTTTCGCGCCGTTGCGGGGATTACCACGTAGCGATAGTGTGTGAGCAAGCCAGTTCAAAACCGAACGAGAACCTTTCGGTTCGCAGAAGGCGGCCTAGCACACCTGTAAGGTAAATCCCCTCTAGCACAACAGTGCCATATACATCCAATCGCCCTCACCGTGAGGTTGGCGTGAGTAGACTTCGGGGAGAGCTGTTCGACAAACGTCCCAGGACTTAATCGAGTCCAGGGCGTTTTTGCTTTTGCGCGGCGGATGCATGCATTCCGTTGGGCAAGATTCAAAGAAGTTTGTGGAATTGATTACAAAGATTAATCTCCTGCTGAGTCGAAAACAGGATCGATTGGATTCAGGACATTCCAACTGGAAGATTGCATTTGATACTGCCTTCCGCGAAACCGATCTAGAACAGCTTCGCAAACACATCATGAGAGCAGAAGAGGCGATCTACCTGAACACGCAGGAACAAGTCAATTCTTCCAATGATGCGGAATCGGAGGCAATGAAGGAAGCCATCCTCGTGTTGGGAGATTCAGGTAACTAAACTGGGTTGCCCTCTCTGGAAAAAATAGATATCCTGCCGCCGTCCTCAGCCATCCAACTCCTCCAAAGTGAGCGCTATGAAAACGAGCGTGTTTAACTTTGTATTTGGGGCAAGCCTTTTGCTGTTGGCGCCACAGAAACCGACAACGCCGGCATTCGCGCCGCAGTCGGGTACGCAGTCCCAAGCCCAATCCGCCAACGTAAAAAATGCGCCGCAGCAACCTCCGACTCGGAAAGCTTCGCAATCTCCGAAAAGACAGGCTTGGCAGATGCTCACAGACGCAGCCGCTGGGAACAAAACCAGTGGACGTGCCATTGCTATTCGCGTTCTGGGTCTAATGCCGAATGATGCGAAAGCTTTGCGATTGGCTGAAAAGGCGCTAAGCGATGACAAATCAGATGTAAGATCGGCTGCCGCCGCAGCCCTGGGCGACATGAAGGCTAGAAGCAGTATTCCCAAGTTGAGAGAAGTATTGGATGACCAAGAGCCGTCAGTTGCTTTGGCGGCCGCCCATGCGCTTATCCTAATGCATGATGGCGACGCCTATGAGGTCTACTATGAAGTGCTGAATGGCCAGCGAAAAAGTGGAAAAGGTCTGATCGCAACGCAAGCTTCGATTCTGCACGATCCGAAAAAAATGGCGGAACTCGGTTTTGAAGAGGGTATCGGTTTCGTTCCCTTCGCTGGAATCGGATGGGCGGCAATTAAAGTAATTAAAAAGGATGATTCCTCTCCGATTCGTGCCGCCGCCGCCAAAGTGCTGGCCAGAGATCCAGATCCAGCCACGACGATAGCGCTAGTGGACGCAGCCGGCGATAAAAGCTGGTTAGTGCAGGCGGCAGCACTCGAAGCTTTAGCCATACGCGGGGATCCCTCCGTGATCGACACGGTAAAGCCTTATCTGTCGGATGAAAACGCAATAGTGAAATACACTGCTGCGGCCACGTTCCTACGACTTACCGCGATCCAGGAAAAGAACCAGAACTTAAAAACGTTAAAAAAATAAACGATGAAGAAGCTGGCGCCTCAACCCGGCCAATGGCAAAAACGGGATACGTTGGCCCCCAAGGTCCGCGACCGCCTCATTCTCAGTCGTTGGAATCGGACGATTTGTGACTAGAAGCGGCACAGTGGTTGGGCGCATATTGACTGCTGTTATCACTCCTCGCGATTTACGGATGTTAGACGTCACTTTGATATAAGGGCCATCCCTCTTGCCCGTCCATACTGCATTCGCAAGTGACATCCTCCTCCGCAGGTTCGTAGATATAAGGTGAAGACTGTAGTAGGCGACACCACCCGGAGTAAAAGTTAGTTGGTCAACGTTGAGTTCGAACTTCGTGGCGCGAAGTGCGCCGCTGCAGGTTCAAGCAACCGCGCTATCTGGACAGAGAATCAAAGCTGCGCTGTTGGGGACTAGGCTAAATGAAACATGACAAACTAATATTGGGATCCTGGTACTCGGGAGTGGATATGCATCCGCGCCTCAAATGAAACAAACGTGCATTCCGCGCAAGAGAAATTGGATCAATACGATTGTCGACCCTTAGGAGTTGCTCCAAAAGCTGAGCCGGGTACAGAAACCGCACGATTCGCGAAAAAGACCTTTAGTACGTTTAGCGCAAGATCCAAGCCAGAACGAAGCGGCAGCAGGTTCGTCGTCAGAACAGATGAGGCTAAGCCTGTAATCCAGTTAGAGGTGTTCCACGATACAGTCGCCGGTCTGAAAACAATGTCTGTAGGTTTCGAGTTGCTTGGCGGCATCAAGTGTGGCGTTTGAGCGAAGTTTTTCTGCTAAAGACTAAGTGCTCCAGAAGCGTCTTAGCCACAGAAGGGTTAACGATCGTTTCAACTAACCACGGTAATTACCATACAGACGCCCCTCGCCCCTCTGAGGCATTTCAAACCGGTCCCCACCCTGCCCATATTCAAGACAACTAAACGACCTGAATCTACGTCTGATAAGCGGATTGAATAAGCAGCTAGCGGAGCCTGAGCAATAACGAGTTTCCAGCACACGCGTACCTTGAAGAAGGAGAACGCTGAGGAGATGACTCTATGAATAGAATCCTGGCATCGATGGTCTGGACGAGCGCGATTGTGATTCTGCTTCTCACGGCAGTGTTGCCAAAAGCAGCGAGTGCGCAGGATCAGGATGATCCACCCAACCGGGTGGCACGTCTGGGCTATATGGAGGGTTCGGTTTCATTCCAGCCAGCGGGGGAATCAGACTGGGTACAGGCGGTTCCGAACCGGCCAATGACGACAGGGGACAGGCTGTGGGCGGATCAAGGATCACGAGCCGAGGTGGAAGTGGGATCAGCTGTGATCCGTTTGGCCGCCAACACTGGTTTTTCGTTTCTGAATCTGGACGATCGTACGCTGCAGATTGAACTCACCTCAGGGTCGCTCAATCTTACTGTTCGACGGCTAGGCCGGGGCGATATTTTCGAAGTTGACACGCCCAACCAAGCATTTTCGGCATTCGAGCCCGGCCACTACAGGTTGGAGGCCAGTGAAGATGGAACTTACACCGTTGTAACCGTTCGTGAAGGAAATGGCGAGTCCACCGGTAACGGTCAGACTTACAGCTTGCATGCAGGACAGACCGGAACGTTCAGCGGGACCGATGTCCTCAACGCAGACGTCGAACAAATTGGCGAACCCGACCAATTTGACAACTGGGCATACACCCGAGACCGACGACATGAAGGGTCGCGCTCAGCGCAGTATCTGTCGCGGGACGTAGTTGGTTACGACGACTTGGACGACAATGGCGAGTGGCGCGACGATTCTAACTATGGACACGTATGGTTTCCCTCGCAGGTTTCTTCCGACTGGGCTCCCTACCGCGATGGCCACTGGGACTGGATTTCTCCCTGGGGTTGGACTTGGGTGGATGACGCTGCGTGGGGCTACGCTCCATTTCATTATGGACGATGGGTGACAGTCGATCATCGTTGGGGCTGGGTTGCTGGGCCAGCTAACGTCGCTCCGGTCTACGCCCCGGCGCTAGTAGTCTTTCTCGGCACAAGCAATAACGCAGAGCGTCAGAATGTCGGCTGGTTCCCGCTAGGTCCGCGGGAAGTTTATGTACCGTCGTATAACGTGAGCCGGGAGTACGTCAACCGAGTCAACCTCAGCAACACGATTGTGAACACTACGACCATCACGAATGTTTACAACACAACCATAGTCAATAAGACCTCCAACATCACGAATGTCACCTACATGAACAAAAACGTGGCTGGCGCGGTGACAGCTGTTCCGCAACGCGCCTTTGTCAGCGCACAACCCGTAGCTAGAGCAGCCGTAGCCGTGAACGCACGCGACATGGCTTCGCTGCCCGTGAGCTCGAGGGCAGCGGTGGCCCCATCTCGAGAAAGTGTACTTGGAATGAGGGCCAATACAGCGGGACACGTCACCGCCCCTCCGGCTGCAGTGGCCCGGCGACAGGTGGTCGCTAAAACTCCGCCGCCCCCTGCTCCAGTCGCTTTCACCGCGCAGCAGCAGGCTTTGTCAGTCCACCCCGGACAACCGCTTGCACGGCACGAAGTGCAGACCTTGCGGCCCACGAATGCTCCAGCTACGCAATCTCTGGTGAAGCAGGCACCTCCCGGAAAACCGGCTACGCCCAATATGGTCCGGCCGGCTTCCCAGCCTGGGAATTCCCGGAACGTGAGACAACCGGGTCCACCAGCCAACACGACTCCTGGGAACCAACCGACGAACCGTCCGAATCAGCCTACGTCGAACGAGCGCCCTGGGGCGGACCCGAACCGTCCCGCGCCGAATCAGCCTGGGCCCAATAACCGGCCCGATACTAATCGCCCACCCACAGAGCAGCCGAACAACCGAACCGAGCCGAACCGTCCCCAACCCCAGCCCGGTCCTAACACTCGACCCGAAGCGAATCGCCCGCCCTCAGAACCACCGAATAACGGAGCCGAGCCGAACCGTCCCCAACCTCAGCCCGGTCCCAACACTCGGCCCGGGACCAATCGTCCGCCGTCAGAACCACCGAACAACCGAGTCGAGCCGAACCGTCCCCAACCTCAGCCTGGTCCTAACTCTCGGCCCGAAACCAATCGTCCACCGTCAGAACCACCGAATAACCGAACCGAGCCGAACCGTCCCCAACCCCAGCCTGGTCCTAACGCTCGACCCGAAGTGAATCGTCCGCCGTCAGAACCACCGAATAACCGAACCGAGCCGAACCGTCCCCAACCTCAGCCTGGTCCTAACTCTCGACCCGAAGCAAATCGCCCGCCATCGGAGCGATGGCAACCTCCCGAAGAGAAAAGGCGCCAGGACGAGCAACGGCAGGATGAGAAAGCTCAACCTCCGCAGTAGCGGTAAGAGCGGTAGTGGCCCATGGAACGAAGGCGGGGACTGGGAAATCGTGGAAGCTCCCGATCTCGAGCAGGGGTCGAAAATATCGAGGCATCCGACCCTAATATAAAAAAGCAACAAAAAGCACGCGTCCGAAAAGGGGAAGGTAACCAGCACACGCAAGACAGCTTAGAACATCGTGGGCCTCCACTATCCAAAGTGGAGGCTTATTTTTCCTGCAATCGCGCACAGTTTGCGACAGAAATCCTGGTATCAAGCAAATCGCAAGGGGAGCCATCGCCGCGTGTATCTCGGCTGCTCGTAATGGCCGCTTCACTTCGGGACGACATCCGCCCACTGCAACCGCTGACAGCTTGATGGCCGCGGAAAAGACGCTACGCTTGGAAAGCACAGAACGCTTTCCACTTTCCCACCGCCTCGACGAAGAGGGCTTAGATTAATTCCAAAGGTCTGCGGAGGAGAGAAGGAGACGAAAGAACAGTCCAACGGCGTGTCGGAAAACCTGGACACTCAAATGCGTCCTAGTGACCGAGAGATCTAAAAGGAGCGACACGTGCGGATCATCAATCGCGATTTATCACCAAGCACCAGCCTCTTAAATTCCCGAGATGCTGACAATACGCTAACCACGAGGAATCAAATGAGGCGTCGCGAGTGGTATTACAATGAGTGGCCCGATGTCTTCAAAATCCAATGCGTTGACGGTTTTCCTCATGGTTGCACTCCTCACAACCTGCATCACGGCCCAAACCCCCGACACTTCTGGGTCGTCAAATAATGGCATCGCCGCTTTCCCCAACATCATGGTTCCTATGCGCGATGGTGTGCGCCTCGCAACGAATATTTACCGTCCAGCGGAGAACGGGAGAGTTGTGGAAGGCAAGTTTCCGGTGATCCTGGAGCGCACCCCCTACGGCAAGGACGACGATGTCTATTATGCCAACCACTGGGTCAAGGAGGGGTATGTCGTCATACTCCAAGATGTTCGCGGTCGATTCAATTCAGAAGGTACCTGGCGATTTTTTCGCGACGACATTAACGACGGCTACGACACTGCCGGGTGGATTGGGTCGCAACCCTGGTCCAATTGCGCCATTGGCACTGTCGGAGCTTCGTACCCCGGCGGAACACAGCATGCACTTGCTCTGTCGAATGCGCCATGTTTGAAAGCGATGATTCCAGCGTATGCGACCTCTGACGCAGGACGCGTCGGTTTGCGCCATAACGGAGCCTTTGAACTGCGATGGATGAACTGGATTTTCAACCTCTTCGAGCCAGAGGGTGATCGTGATGGAGCAAGGAACAAAGAGGTCATGGCGAAGCTTGGAGAGCAGGTGCGCGAATATGTGAAAGGATTGCCGCTGCGCTCTGGCACAACACCGCTTCGCCTTGTTCCAAGCTATGAGCACTGGCTCATCGCGGCCCTGTCTCACGCTGACAATGACACATATTGGAAGGATGTCGGCATGGATGTAGTCGATCACGTTGCTGAATACAAGGACATCCCCGTCTACCATCTCACCGGCTGGTTCGACTCCAACTTGGGTGGCACGAGTTTGAACTGGATCGCGCTGAGCAAGATGAAGCACAACCAGAAGTTGATCATTGGACCGTGGTGGCATGGCGGAGCAAGGCACACAAGCGCCGGAGAGGCTGAGTTTGGCGCATCGGCCAGTATCGATCCTGACCAGCTCACCTCGCGCTGGTTTGACCACTGGCTTAAAGGTATCGACAATGGTATTGATCGCGAGGGCCCTATTCGCATCTTCATTATGGGGGACGGCGACGGACACAAGACGAGCGACGGGCGCATCTTCGTTGGAGGCCACTGGCGCAATGAGTCGGAATGGCCGCTCAAACGCGCTATACAGACTTCTTACTACTTGCACTCAAATAAAGTTCTCTCCACCGAAAAGCCTTCGAACGAAGCGCCTAACAGCTACGAGTTCGACCCAACCCATCCCGTCCCGACCATCGGGGGAAACATTGCAGCACATTACGGCCCGGCGTCGCACCACAATACCATTCAGCGTCCAGGGGATTCAGGAAACCTGATGGAACAAGGACCCTACGATCAACGCTGCCGGGCCGAACTTTGGAACTGCGACGACACGCGCCCGCTCTCCGCCAGAAATGATGTGCTCGTTTTCGAGACTGAGCCCCTGAAGCAAGATATCGAGGTGACGGGACCCCTATTGATGAAGCTCTGGGCATCGTCGACCGCGCCCGACAGCGATTTCACTGCCAAATTGGTTGACGTTTATCCACCAACCAAGGACTTTCCTCCGGGATTCAACCTCGGTGTTCAGGACGGGATCATTCGAGCACGCTACAGCAATTCACTCGAACAGGCAGAGCTCATGAAGCCTGGGCAGATCTATCCGATATCTATTGAGATGTACCCTACAGCGATGATTTTCCAGAAAGGGCACCGAATCCGAGTCGATATTTCCAGCAGCAATTTCCCGCGTTTCGATGTTAATCCAAACACGGGGGAGCCTCTCAACGACAACCGTCGGTCGGCTACCGCTGTGAACACGATTTACCACGATGACCGGCATCCCTCGCAGATCGTGCTTCCAATCGTGCCCGCCTCCTAAGACCGGATCGCATGACCAGACATGGGCGGTAAGCGCGCTGGCGTCCGCCCCTAGCCTACGTTGCACTGTTCATGCAGCGCCTTTTTCGGCCGCTGGTTTCTTCTGTTTCTCCTACTTCTTTTGCTTGGCTGCGAACTCCTGGGCCACAGCCTTCTGCACCTCGCGGGCGCGGGCGGCCTCCAACGCGTCAGCAATCTGTTGAGCTTCCCCAGCAACAATTCCGTCGCCAGAGGCCGGATGCCGATTTGATGTTGCAGAGTTTGTCCCTCCAACAATTCTATGACGATGAACCGGGTGTCCTGATCCTCGCCCACTGCGTAGACAGTACAGATGTTCGGATGATTCAAGGGTTGGTCTATCGCGCCCAGGACATGCGGCGGCGCTTGTGATTACTCGAGTCTTGCAGAGTGAGGCATCCAGCTTTGGGTTCCCGTTATGTCTAAAATCTGTGTAAGTTTGTTCGATCTGCAGCGTACTGCTTTATGGACGCCAAGCGAAAAAATGCGAAAGGATCGCAGCCCCACGAGGATCAAGCCACGCAGATGGAGGGGCAGGACCTAAAGAGCGTAATTGAGAGCGCACGCGGCCACGATGCCGATGCCCTGGGGGAAATCTATCGCCGCTATGTCCGGCGAGTATTCGGCTTGTGCCGCTACATGTTGGACTCTCGTGAGAGCGCAGAAGATGCCACCAGCGAAGTCTTCCTCAAGCTGCAGCGCTCAATCGAGAGCTACGACGGGTCAATACCGTTCCCCAGGTGGCTGCTGCGGGTGGCTGGCAACCAATGCATTGACGCTTTGCGGCGCCGACAGCGTGGACGGCAGGTGATTGTGGAAGTTGAAGACGGAGCCGCGGTCATCGAGGCCGCCGGTTCGGAGCCGTCGCCGCTGGGTGCTGTCCTCAGCACGGAAGAGAGGGAGCAGGTGCGGGATGCCATCACACGTCTGCCGGAGAACTATCGCGTGCCGCTGGTCCTACGTTATTACGGCGAACTGAGCTATGACGAAATCGCGCAGCAGTTGGGCCTGCAGAAGAACTACGTGGCGGCATTGATATTTCGAGCCAAGCAGGAGCTGCGCCGGAAATTGGCCCACAGGAGCAAGTGAGCATGGAATGTTATTCGGAACAGATCGTCGCTATCTTCGTTGACGGCGAACTGGCGGTGGAGCAGGCGCAGCGCCTACGCGACCACCTGGCCACGTGCCGGCGCTGCCAGCAAGTGTTGGACGCATTACGCGCTGAGAACCGTGTTCTCAGCGAAAGCCTGCAAGAGTTTCCGGAAGAAGCAGCCACCCCGGCGGCCTTCCCCCGCTTGCCGTGGTCTTTGGGGTGGAGTGACGTGGTGGTCGTGGCCGCGGTGCTGGCGCTAGGTTCTAACATTGCCGTGTGGATCGATGAGCTGAGCATTCCGGAAGCGCTGCAGTGGTTAAATCCCTTCAGCGTAAGCGGCCGCACGAACCTGATCTTCAATCTTTCTTATTACTTTGCACACGGAGGTACTGTCATGCTGGCTGATTATGCTGCTGCGGTCGGGAAGGTCTTTTTGCTGTTGCTGTTGGGCGGCAGCGTACTGCTGCTTGGACATCGATGGCGGCTGCACCAAGCTGGCCTGCGCCTGCTGATCGTGCTGCTTGTGTTGTCGTTGCCTGGCTTTGGGCTGGAGCGGCGTCACAGTGAGTTCGTCACCGTAGCGGCGAACGAGACTGTAGACGACACCCTTTTGGCTGCCGGCAACATTGTGCGCGTGGAAGGCGGGGTCAATGGGGACTTATTGGCTTTTGGCGGGACTGTGGAAGTGCGTGGCACCGTCAAGGGCGACTTAGTGAGTTTTGCGAAAAGAACCGTAGTGAGCGGAACTGTGGAAGGCCGCATCTACAACTTTTCGAATTCGCTCGACCTGGACGGGGAATTGGGCCACAGCATCTACGCGTTGGTGCAATCCTTGCATGTGGATAACCGGGGTCACGTGGGCGGCGGCATCCTGGTTGGCGCGGGCGACGTCAGCCTCGAGGGCGAAGTGAATCGCAGCGTAACCATGTTCGCTGGCAATGCCGATGTGAGTGGCAGCATCGGCCGCGAACTGACCATGGCCGGAGATCGCCTTACCCTGACTAACACGGCCCGGATCGGCGGCAACCTGAGCGCGCGCGTGGACCAGCTGAAAAACGTACATATCACCGACGGCGCGACGATTGCGGGCAAACGTGACATCCAGGTGCGTGTGAGGAAGAGCCAGTTCACGCGCCCCAGATTCTACTTCTACCAAGCTGTCTGGCTCGCTGCCACCATGCTGGTTGGATGGTTAGGCCTGGTTCTGTTTCCCGGCTTCTTCCAGGCCAGCACGCAGGCGGTGGGCTCAGGCTGGCGTAGCCTCGGGCTTGGGGTTGCGGTTCTGGCGTGCGTGCCGGTGGCCATAGTCGTGATAGCCATCACTGTGGTTGGCCTTCCAGCCTCGCTAATGTTTCTTGCGGTATATCTGACTGCAATCTACCTGGCAAAGGTTTGGGTTGGAGCCTTCCTGGGGCGGATACTTCTGAAGCCAGCCGAGGCCACGAAGCGCGATTGGCTGTTGGGACTACTGGTGGGCCTAGTGCTCCTCACTATCGTGGGGTTCATTCCGTATCTTGGCGGGCTGGTCCGCTTGGGTGTGGTTTGCCTAGGGTTGGGAGCGTTTGCCTGGCAGCTTTATCGGGCCTCACGACCGGTAATAATGACCTGAAAACGGCTGATGAGGTTCCCCGAGGCCAAGCACAACAACAGTGATGCCGACTCACTCGGCGACGGCGTCATCGCTGTGTCGTTCCGAGGGCTCAATCCTGAATGGTTCTGCTACCGACGCTTAGGCGAACATCGGCACTGGTCATCTGGGATGGCAACGATTTTTCCGAGTCTTACCTACTCGCGAAGCTTCTCAGCCTCGGTCGCACGGAAATTAAAGAACTGAGATGCCCTGTGATCATCTTCGCTGGCCGCTACGATTTCGACGTCAACGCGCAGGTTGCGGCTGAATGGTTTAAGAAGGTGAAAGCGCCATCGAAGCATTTTGTTTGGTTCGAGAACTGAGAGCCGACGATTCATCTCCTCTCAAGCCCTGACCAGGACAAGAGATTTCGATTACTCCGAATTCTCCGTCCGCGTGAGGGCTGACGAAAATTGCCGTGGCGGCCCCAGCTTTGTAAAGAATTCCGCGAGTCTTCGCCTCGGTTCTCGACGATGAAACGGAGATGATTGTCCGGCGGAGAGTCGTTAGAGGTCGTCTTCGCAATGGTTTACGGTTTGTCGGGTCGAGGCTACAGACCTCTGCTGGACAATGCGCCAAATCAATACCTCTGCCTCCAGCACGGTGCGATCAGCTAAGTCCAGTCCGCTGCACACTCTCCAGAGATGCTGATCATCCGAGTCCGACACCAGGAAA
>Ga0070712_100001384_pt1 | contig 14716 bp, 13 predicted proteins | sample LARL81metaG_FD_71396 | JGI IMG/M metagenome (GOLD analysis project Ga0070712, IMG submission 71396) | Corn, switchgrass and miscanthus rhizosphere microbial communities from Kellogg Biological Station, Michigan, USA - LAR L8-1 metaG | ecosystem: Host-associated > Plants > Roots > Rhizosphere ...
CGACTTCACGATCAACACCTCCAATCCGATCATCGATTTCGGACAGGCGGCAACGATCTCGGGCACGCTGGACCAGCCGGGTACCACCAACCCCGAGCCGAACACCGCGGTGAACCTATGCAGCCGCGCTGCACAGGCCAACCAGTTCAGCTGCCCCGCGGCAACGACGACCGACGCCAACGGGAACTACAGCTTCCCGGTGATGCCATCGAGCAACACGGTGTACGTGGTCAAGACCGTGCTGCCGCCCAACCGACACAGCGCACGGCTGTTCGAGGGAGTGCAGGACCTGATCACATTCACGCCGAGCACGACCAGCACCCAGGTCGGTCAGGTGGTCACGTTCACGGGCACTGTCACTCCCGACAAAGCCGGTGACGTGATCTACCTCGAGCGGCTGGGGAAGGACAACCGCTTCCACGTCGTCGAAGTCCGAACCGTCAGGTTCGACTCGACCTATCAGTTCGCGTGGAAGTTCGGCAACTCAGGCACTGCCGTGTTCCGGGCCCGGATCCCGGGTGACGGCGTGAACGTCGGAGCGGCCTCGCCGCCCGCGACGATCACCGTCGCACCGGCGCCGGTCGCCACGCTGCCGCCGGCCTCGTAGTCGGCAATCGGGCTATGGGTCGTGGCCTAAGCAGCCACGGCCCACAGCCGCCACTCTCCGGGCACGCCACGGAGCTCGTGGTCGCCCCGGTCTTCAAACGAGATCCCGGACCCCACGACCAGGTCCTTGACGGTCCCCGAGACGACGACCTCGCCGGGACCCGCGCTCGCGCCAACGCGGGCGCCGATGTGCACGGCGATGCCGCCCACGTCGGACCCGATCAGCTCGATCTCGCCCGTGTGCAGTCCGCTTCGCAGCTCCAGGCCGAACTGGTCGTGGACGGCGTCGCGGATCGCGACCGCACAGCGAATCCCGCGAGCGGGCCCGTCGAACGTCGCCAGGAAGCCGTCGCCCATCGACTTGACCGCGCGCCCCCGGTAGGCGGACAGCTCACGCTTGACGGTTCCCTCGACCGAGCTGAGCACGTCGCGCCAGCGCCGGTCACCGAGCTCCGCCGCGCGCTGGGTGGAGCCGACGATGTCCGAGAACATCACCGTCGCGAGCACGCGCTCGGGGTGCGGCGCCCGGCGCGTGCCGGTGAGGAACTCCTCGACCTCGTCGACCAGCGAGTCCTGTCCGCTGCCGAACGAGAACACCTCGTCGCCCGCGAGTTCCACATAGCGGGCCCCCGGGATGTGCTCGGCCAGGTAGCGCGAGTGGCGAATGTCGACGAACCGGTCCTGCGCTCGGTGAACGACCAGCGTCGGCACCGAGATCGACGGCAGCACCGCCCTGACGTCGACTTCGGCGTTCATCATGAACAGCTTGCGGGCGGTGCCCGGACTCGCCGAGAGCCGCTCGAGCCGCCCCGCCCACTCGATCAGCTTGGGGTCGTTGGCGGCGCGCGGCCACAGCCCGATGATGCGCGAGCCGTCGCCCCAGGAGAAGTCCTCGAGCGCGGCCTCGCGCTGTTCGCGGGTCGGCGGCCAGTCGTAGTCGGGCGCCCAGGACATCTTGGGCTGGGCCTCGTACAGAACCAACGCACGGGTTCGCGCCGGGTGGGAGGCGGCGAACAGCGCCGCCATCGCGCCGCCCTCGAGCCATGCGAACACCGCCGCTTCGCTCGAGCCGGCCGCATCGAGAACCGCGACGACGTCGTCCATCTGCTCCTCGAGCGTGGTCGTGCCCTGCACGGGGTCAGACAGCCCGGTACCCCTGCGGTCGAACATGATCAGCCGCGAGAACGATGCGAGCCGCTCGAAATAGCGCGCGATCCGGGGCTCCTCCCAGTACACCTCGAGCTGCGACATCCAGCTCGGCACGTACACGAGGTCGATCGGGCCGTCGCCGATCACCTGGTAGGCGATGTGGATGTCGCCGCTGCGGGCGTACTGAGTCCGTGGGGCCATCGTTGGCGGAGGCTACTGCGCTAGGTTGCCGCGCTATGGACTTCGAACTCACAGACGAGCAGCGCCTGGTCCGCGAGACCGCGCGCGACTTCACCGACAAGGAGATCGTCGATCGCGCGCGCGAGAACGATCGCAATGAGCACTTCGACCTGGAGCTCGTGAGCAAGATCGCCGACCAGGGATACCTCGGCGCGATCGTGCCCCGCGAGTACGGGGGCGCCGGCCTCGACTACCTGACCTACGGCCTGGTCGTCGAAGAGGTCGGGCGCGGCTGCTCGGCGATGAGGACCGTGATCTCTGTCCAGACCTCGCTGGTCTGCTCGGCTTTCCTGCGGTGGGGCACCGAGGAGCAGAAGCAGCAGTATCTCCCCAAGCTGTGCTCCGGTGAGTGGCTGGGCTGCTTCGGGCTGACCGAGCCCGACACGGGCTCCGACGCCGCCAACCAGAAGACCCGCGCTCGCAGGACCGACTCCGGCTGGGTCATCAACGGCTCCAAGATGTTCATCTCGCTCGGCAACCACGCCAAGGTCGCCCTGATCTTCGCCCAGACCGATCCCGAGAAGGCGCACCGCGGCGTCGCGTGCTTCCTGGTGGACACCGACCAGCCGGGTTTCAAGCCGCAGGAGATCCACCACAAGATGGGGTTGCGCGGCTCCGACACCGCCGAGATTGCGCTAGACGACGTCGAGTGCCGCGACGAGGATCTGCTCGGCGAGGTCGGCGACGGCTTCAAGATCGCGATGAGCTCGCTGGACTCGGGCCGCTACAGCGTGGCCGCCGGCTGCGTCGGGATCTGCCAGGGGTGCCTGGACGCCTCGGTCCGCTATTCCAAGGACCGCGTCCAGTTCGGCCGGCCGATCGCGAGCTTCCAGCTCGTCCAGGAGATGCTCGCCGACATCAAGCTCCAGACCGACGCCGCGCGGATGCTGGTCTGGCGCGCGGGCCATCTGAAGGACACCGGCAAGCCGAACACCACCGAGACGTCGATCGCCAAGCTGTTCGCGACCGAGGCGGCGGTCCACTGCGCAAACGTCGCGATTCAGGTCCACGGAGGCTCGGGCTACGTCGACGACTACCCCGTCGAGCGCTACTTCCGTGACGTTCGGGTGACGACCCTGTACGAGGGCACATCCCAGATCCAAAAGCTGATCATCGGCCGCGCGCTGACCGGGATCAACGCGCTCGTCCCCTCGTGACAGAGGCGGCCCCGCCGGCCACGATCGGCGTCATCGGCGCCGGCACGATGGGCAGCGGGATCGCCCAACTGGCCTGCCTGTCGGGCGCACGGACGCTGCTGCACGACCCCGTCGCGGATGCGCTGGACCGGGGGGTCGATCAGATCAATCGCCATCTCGAGCGCGGCGCCGCCCGCGGACGCTGGAGCGAGCAGGACGCGAAAGCGGCGGCGAAGCGGCTCGAAGCCACGCTCGATCTCGGCGACCTTGGACCCTGCGAGCTGGTGATCGAGGCGGCGCCCGAGCGGCTCGAGCTCAAGCGCGACCTGTTCCAGCAGCTGTCGGAGCAGGTCGTCTCGGAGCAGTGCGTGCTGGCAACGAACACGTCCTCGCTGCTGGTCACGGCGATCGCCGGGGCGGTCAAGCGCCCCGAGCGCGTCGTCGGCATGCACTTCTTTAACCCGGCGCCGCTGATGGCGCTGCTCGAGGTGGTCGCCGGCGAGGAGTCCGGCGAGGAGGCGCTCGCCGTCGCGCGGGCCGCCGGCGAGGCGATGGGAAAGCACGTGATTGACGCCGCCGACGGCCCGGGCTTTCTCGTCAACCGCTGCAACCGGCCGTTCGGGCTAGAGGCGCTGCGGCTGCTGCAGGAGCGGATCGCGCCGCTCGATGAGATCGACCGGATCTGCCGCCTCGGCGGCGGGTTCAGGATGGGTCCGTTCGAGCTGATGGACCTCGTCGGAGTCGACGTCGGGCTTGACGTCTCGCGCTCGTTCTACGAGCAGAGCTTCGGCGAGCCGCGCTGGCGCCCGTCTCCGATCACCGTGCGCACGGTGGCCGCCGGCCGGCTGGGCCGCAAGTCCGGCCGCGGCTACTACGGCTACAGCGGCGAGCACCGCCCCGACGACCCAGAGCCCTTGGCGCCTGGGGGCGGCGACGGTGTGATCGTCATCGCCGGGGAGTCCCCGCTGGCGCTCGAGCTCGCGCTCGCGGCACACGACGCGGGCTGGCAGGTCGTCTCAGCCGCCGAGGCCGAGGAAGCCGAGGCCCCGTTCCTGATCCTGGATTTGACCGGACACGACGAGCCCGAGGCTCCGCTGCAGGGCGGACCTCAGGCGATCTGCTGCGCGGCGGGTTCGCTTGCGTCGCTGGATCCCGAAGGCGCAGCGGTCGGCTTTCATGCGCTGCCGCCGCTGGACGCGTCGTCGCTGGTCGAGCTCACCCGCGGTCCCGACACCGCCGCATCTGCAGCGAACGCGGCGGAGCGATTCTTCGCGACGCTCGGCAAGCACACCGCCTGGGTCCAGGACGCCCCGGGCCTCGTGCTCGGCAGGATCGTCTGCCAGATCATCAACGAGTCCGCATTCGCCTTGGGCGAGGGCGTCGGCAGCGCCGCCGATATCGACGCCGGCATGATCCACGGGGTGGGCCACCCCCGCGGCCCGATGGAGTGGGCCGACCAGATCGGCCTCGACCAAGTATTGGCGGTGCTCGATGGGCTGTCCGACGAGCTGCGCGAGGACCGCTATCGCGCCGCGCCGACGTTGCGGCGGCTCGCGTGGTCGGGGCGGCTGGGGCGCCAGACCGGCGAGGGGTTCTTCGCGCACGAGGTCGACCAGTGAGGGCCTTGGCCTGCTGAACATGCGGTCGTTGTCGAAAGGGCCGTGACAGCGGTCTTGCGTCGCTTATGCATCGCCTCGGGTAGGACAACTGCGCAGGAATTCAAAATTAGGTTTAGGTCCGGCGCTGTGCGCCGAAGCTGGAACGCGTGACCGGGTTTCCCTGCGCTGTCCGGGGTGGACGAGCGGGCCTGTGGCGCCGCCCCCGCACAGCTCTCATCGCATCCGCCATGCTGTTCGTCTTGCCGGCTCTTGCTGCTCCGGCCGGCGCGCGCATTCCCAACGCGGTCTCGGCGCACCAGGCTCGCGGCTGCCCGAACGCCAACCGGCCGGCAACGCGGTCGACGATCCCAGCGATGCGCGCCGCCGTCGTATGCCTGATCAACGAGGAGCGGGCAGCCCACGGGCTGCCGGGGCTGCGAGCCGACGATCGTCTGAACAACTCCGCGCAGTCATGGAGCAACAAGATGGTCGCCACGCACAGCTTCACCCACGGCACGAACTTCGCCGCGCGCATCTCCGCCGCGGGCTTCAAGTGGTCATCGGCCGGCGAGAACATCGCCACCGGGTTCATGACTCCCCGTCAGGTCGTCAACGGCTGGATGGCGAGCACAGGCCACTGCGAGAACATCCTCAGCCCGACCTATCGCGACGTCGGTACCGGCGTCAACCGCCACGCCGTCGGCGGATACGCGACCGGCCCGGCGACCTGGACGCAGGACTTCGCGCTGCCGATGGGCCGGTCCGCGCCGTCGCGAAGCGTCGGTCCGATGGACCGCTGCCCGTACTGAGCGGCGCTACGCGCTCGCTGCGCGAGCCGCGGCGTCAGTCGCCGACTCGAAAGGGAACGGCGTGTCTCGCAGATACCACTCGGCATCCAGCGCGGCCTGGCAGCCCGACCCGGCGGCCGTGACTGCCTGACGGTAGGTGTGGTCGACGAGGTCGCCTGCGGCGAACACGCCCGGGACCCCCGTCAGCGTGGACTTGCCCTGGGTGATCACGTAACCGGCCGGATCGGTGTCGACCTGGCCCTGAACAATCTGGGACTGTGGATCGTGACCGACGGCGATGAAGGCCCCGGTGATCGGCAGCTCACGGCTAGACCCGTCGACCGTGTTGCGCAGCCGCGCGACACCCAGGCCGCCGTCCTTGCCGGCGGCGAATTCCTCGATTACGTAGGGAGTCACGAACTCGATGTTCGGGATCGCACGCGCGCGCTCGAGCATGATCTTCGAGGCACGGAACTCGTCGCGACGGTGAACGATCGCGACCTTGGAGGCGAACTTAGAGAGGAACATCGCCTCTTCCATGGCCGAGTCGCCGCCACCCACGATCACCGTAGCCGCGTCCTTGAAGAACGCCGCGTCGCACGTCGCGCAGTAGCTGACACCGCGTCCTGACAGCTCTTCCTCGCCGGGAATGTCGAGCTTGCGATGCTGGGCGCCCATCGCAAGGATCACGGTGCGGGTGAGGTGCAGGTCGTCGCCGACCCAGACTTTATGCGGGCTGCCATCGTCGGAGAGTTCGACGCTCGTGACGTCGTCGGTCTCCAGGCGAGCACCGAATCGCTCGGCCTGGTCGCGGAAATGCTGCATGAGCTCGGGGCCCATGATCCCGTCGCGGAAGCCCGGGTAGTTCTCGACGTCGGTCGTCTGCTGAAGCAGGCCGCCCCAGGCAAATCCCTCGATCACAAGCGGCTCGAGGTTGGCACGGGCCGTGTACAGCGCGGCGGTGTAGCCGGCGGGCCCACTGCCGATGATGATCACGTTTTCGATGTGCTGATCGGTCACTTCAAAAAGTATAGCGTCGTATGGACATGTGGTAGCTGCCTTCCGGGCATCTCACGAGGGCCGGTCGGCGGCATTCCATCATGACGCGGAGCCCGAGGCACCGCTGAGGACTCCGGAGCCCGGTGCGGGCTCCTCCCGCCAGCGCTGCACGGTCTTGCGAAGCTGCAGATACGCAACCGCGCCCGGCAGCGTCGGCAGCCAGAACGCGAACGCTCGATAAGCGAGGACGGCGACCACCGCTCCTTCGACGTTTACGCCGAACGCCGTGAAGGCGCCGATCATCCCGCCGTCAACTCCCCCGATGCCGCCGGGCAGCGGCAGTGTGTTGCCGAGCATGCCCAGGAAGTAGGACATGATGATCACGCCCTTGGGGGGCGACAGCCCGAAGGCGTGCAGGCAAGCCCACAGCACGGCGATGTCAAACCCCCACCATGCGACTGCGCCGAGCAGGTACGGGTCCCTGGTGCGGACCAGGTCGATCGCGGTGCGCACGCCGGCGGCGGCTGCCGCCGGTGCCGTAGCCAGCCGGGCCGCAGCCCTACCGATCTTGCCCGAGCCCTTCGTCCACCGCTTGACGAGGCGGTCGAAGTCGCCGGGCAGCAGCGACACCGCCAAGAACACGATGATCGCCGACGCCCCAAAGATGGCGGGTACTACGGTCAGCGCAAACGAGCCGCCGCCCGGGAACAGGCCGGTGTACAGGCCGAGCCCCACGACTACGAGCGACGCCATGTAGACGCCGTAGAGCAGCGCCAGGAACGCGACCATTCTGGTGGCGACGATCCGAGGTGACATGCCCGAGCGACGCAGCGCCCACGCGGTCAGCGCGATCCCACCCGCGCCTCCCGCCGCGAACAGCCTCGTCGCGGCCAGCCCGGACATAGTGATCTGGTAGCTCTCGCGCCAGCCGATCCGTGTCTTGCCGCGGATGAACACGGCCCGGAACAGGGCCACGTAGCCGAAGAAGGAGCAGACCTCCAGCACAGCCGCGAGCCCGAGCCACCATCCGTTTCCGTGCTGGATCCGATTCCAGGTCTCCTTCAGGCCCAGCAACTTCGGAAGCACGAAGTACAGGAACGCGACCGCCGAGGCGACGAACAGGATCGACGCCAACAGCCGCCTGCGGGTGAACACCACACGCGGCATCTCCTCCTGGTTCTCGGAGGACCCATCAGCGCGATCGGGCAGATCCGGTGCGCGGTCTTGCGTAGTGGGAGCGTGCTCGGGCACCCGGCCGGCTACGCCTGCACCGTTCGCGCCTCGGCCGCTTGCAGCAATGAAGACAGGCGCCTGGTGAGGGGCGCAACCCTGGGCGCGGCGGTGCGAACACCCTCCGCCAGCGCAGCGCCGGCGATCAGGTCGATCGCGTAGTGCTCGCCCAGATAGACGAGCGCCAGCCCGAGCAGTCCCGCGTAGCTCCACCCCACGGCACCAGCTACCGGCCCTACCTCCGAAAGGAGGTGGGCTGCCATCAGTGACGTTGCGAAATGCAGCGACGGCATTGCAGCTAGCGGATTTCCTCCAAGGACATCGTAGAGGGCCTCCCAGCGATCTCCCCAGAACTCCTCACCGTACTCGATCATCATCCTGCGAACGCGGGCCGCCTGGCGGTCCTCCATGCGCCCGTGTTCGCCGGCCCACCAGGGGGGCGCGGTCGGGATCGCCCAATAGAAAACGGCTCCGATGTCGAACACGGCGTACATCCGCGCGGCCGCGCTGGGAAACCGTTCCGGGTTGCGAGCCAGCACGTAAAGGACGCTGGCGTGGGGCACGCCAAACCACATCCAGTGGCACCACGCGAGCACGCTTTCGAACCGGTTGATCGATCCCGGCGAGGCGAACGTGTGCTGCAGCCGTTGCGTCGGGGTGACACCGAGACCCAGCACCCGGTCGATCGCGATCGGGTAGTCGACGTGGACGCGAGCCCGGAGCCGCTGCGGGTCGTCGTGCGGCATCTTGTAGGCGGCCAAGTAGCCCCACATGTTCAGCGCGCAGACGGCCAGGTCGCGGGATCTCCGTCGCGGCACCACCGCGCACAGGGCAAGCGGGGCCGCCGCTGAGGCGCCCAGCACCGCCGCCGGGTGAAGTCGAAGCCGTCGCCGCACGACCGGAGCGGCGATACCAGCCGCGACGAGGGTCCAGGCGGCCACTCTGATGGCCCTCGACGAGCGCAAGGAGCGGCAGTATAGGAACGTCGGTGGCCGTGCCGCCGCCGCCGGGGGCCTCCGGGGGGCACGCCACGAAGCCACCCGCCTCGTGAATAGAATGCGGCGCCGTGCGCTACGCCGTCCACGACGTCCCGCCCCGCCGTCGCCACCGTCGCCTGGGGCGCCTGGGACTGACGCTCGGCCTTGTCGCAGTGCTGGGCCTGGTGCTCGCCCCCAGCGCGTTTGCGGGGTTCATCACTCCCAAGTCGGGAGGCTCCCCGAACGCCGACTCGATCTCCTCGCTCTACAAGGTGGTCCTGTACATCGCGGCGGTCGTGTTCGTGATCGTCGAGGGCGCGCTGCTGTACTCGATCTTCAGGTTCCGGGCCAAGAAGGGCGCGGTCGCGGCCCAGATCCACGGAAACACCCGGCTCGAGATCGGCTGGACCGTCGCCGCCGCGCTGATCCTTGTCGCCCTGACCGTGGTCACGTTCATCCATCTCCCGGCGATCATCAATCCGCCCGACTCGAGCGCCAATGGGCTCGTGCTGTCGGCCTCGGTCACCCGGCCGACGCCGCCGAACGGCAAGAGCATCACGATCTGCGTCCAGGGCCGCCAGTACATCTGGCGCTACACCTACGGCAGCGGGTGCCTCAACGCGGCGTTCTCCGGCAAGCTGCCCTACTCCTACCAGACGATGTACGCGCCGGCCGACACGACCGTGATCCTCGACATCCAGTCGACCGACGTGGTCCATTCGTGGTGGGTGCCGTCGCTCGGCGGCAAGGTCGACGCCGTTCCGGGCTACACGACCTACACATGGTTCAAGGCGCCCGAGGCCGGCCCTCTGTACCACGGCCAGTGCGCGCAGCTATGTGGCCGCAGCCACGCGGCGATGACCGCGTTCGTGAAGATCCTCAGCCCGTCGGACTACAAGACCAAGCTCGCGCAGCTGTCCGCAGACATCAACCAGGCCAACGATCAGGTCACGCAGCTACGCCAGATCCTCACCGCCAGCGGGAACCTTGGAGGCTAACCAGCAGATGTCCGTCACAACCGAGACCGCCCCGCTCCCGCTGACCCGCCGGCCAGTGCCGCAGGTGACGGCGCACGAGGTGACGCGTCCGCGCCAGACCAAGCGGTGGATCGATTGGGTGACGACGACCGACCACAAGAAGATCGGGATCCTCTACCTGGTCACGACGTTCGTGTTCTTCGCGCTGGGCGGGATCGAAGCGCTGCTGATGCGCACGCAGCTGGGGGTCCCGAATAACACGCTGCTGTCGGGCCAGCACTACAACCAGCTGCTCACGATGCACGGCACCACGATGATCTTCCTGTTCGTGGTTCCGGTGATGGCGGGCTTCGGCAACTACTTCGTGCCGCTGATGATCGGCGCCCGTGACATGGCGTTCCCGCGCCTGAACGCGCTGTCGTACTGGCTGCTGCTGACCGGCGGGATCGTCTTCTACGCGACGCTCTTCTGGCAGCCGCCCGAGGCAGGCTGGTGGAGCTACCCGCCGCTGTCGAGCATCCAGTACTCGCCGAGCGCGGGCCAGGACGCCTGGATCTTTTTGATCCACCTCACCGGCATCTCGTCGCTGCTCGGGGCGATCAACTTCTACGTGACGATCGTCAACATGCGCGCGCCGGGGATGAGCTGGGGGCGCTTGCCCCTGTTCATCTGGGGGATCCTCGTCTATGCGGTGCTGCTGATCATCGCGCTGCCCGTGGTTGCCGCCGCGGTGACGATGCTGTTGACCGACCGCCACTTCGGGACGCATTTCTTCGATCCCACCGCGCACGGGTCCCCTGTCTTATGGCAGCACCTGTTCTGGTTCTTCGGGCATCCAGAGGTCTACATCATGATCTTGCCCGGGTTCGGGATCATCTCCGAGGTCATCCCGGTGTTCTCGCGCAAGCCGATCTTCGGCTACAAGGCGATCGCCGCCTCGACCGCCGTGATCGCGTTCTTGGCCACGCTCGTGTGGGCCCACCACATGTTCGCCTCCCCCGTCCCGATCGTCGTGCTCGGCTTCTTCATGCTGAGCTCGTTCTTGATCGGCGTGCCCACGGGCGTCAAGATCTTCAACTGGATCGCGACCTTGTGGCGAGGATCGCTCGTGATGACCACGGCCCTGTACTACGCCGTTGGCTTCATCGCGATCTTCGTGATCGGCGGGATCACCGGGATCTTCCTTGCGGTGTTCCCGGTCGACTGGCAACTCAACGACACCTATTTCGTCGTCGCGCACTTCCACTACGTGCTGATGGGCGGGTCCGTGTTCACGATCTTCTGCGGGCTCTACTACTGGTTCCCGAAGATCACCGGCCGGATGCTCAATGAGACGCTCGGAAAGATCTCGTTCTGGCTGATGTTCATCGGCTTCAACGTCACCTTCTTCGTGCAGCATGCGCTCGGCCTGGACGGGATGCCGCGACGGATCTATACCTACCAACCCGGGTTGGGCTGGTCGACGTGGAACCTGGTGTCGACGATCGGCTCCTACATCCTCGCCATCGGGATCCTCGTGACCGTCGCCAACGTCGTGACCCACTACAAACGCGGGAAGGTGGCCGGTCCCGACCCGTGGAAGGGCAACACGCTGGAGTGGTTCACGACGTCTCCACCTCCGGTCAACAATTTCGACGTCATTCCCCGGGTACGCTCCGTCGAGCCGATGCGCGACATCCGTCGACAGATCGAGCGCGATACCGGCTTCGTGCAGAGAACCGGCGGCAGCGAACAGTTCGCTAGACCATCGTGAGTTCGTCGACGGTCATCCCGGCTGCACGGACGTCAGCCGTAGCGGGCGTCAGACAGGTAGCAGCCGACTACTTCGAGCTGACCAAGCCGAAGGTCCAGACGCTATTGCTGTTCACGACGATCACCTCGATGGAGATCGCCGGCAACCCCAAGGTCTCGAAAATCGTGCTCTGCTGCCTGGGCGGCTACCTGTCGGCCGGTGGCGCCGGCGCCGTCAACCACTGGTACGACCGCGACATCGACGCGCAGATGAAGCGGACCGCCACGCGGCCGGTCCCAGCCGGCCGCATCTCGCCGCGCGCGGCGCTGACGTTCGGGATCGCGCTCGCGACGCTGTCGTTCGTGCTGATGTGGGTGATGCTCGGCCTACTGCCGGCGGCGCTGGCGCTGTCGGGGTTCGTGGGCTACGTGGGCATCTACACGATGTGGCTCAAGCGCAGCACGCCGCAGAACATCGTGATCGGAGGTGCCGCCGGTGCGGTCCCGCCGCTTGTGGGCTGGGCTGCCACCCGGGGCTCGCTGTCTTGGACGGCGGTGTACCTGTTCGCGATCGTCTTCTATTGGACGCCTCCCCACTTCTGGGCCCTGAGCCTGCTGATGAAGGACGAGTACGCGAAGGTCTCGATCCCGATGATGCCCGTGGTCCGCGGCGAGCGCGAAACGCGGCGGCAGATCCTGCTGTACACGCTGCTGCTGTACGCCGTCACGCAGCTGCCGTTCTGCGCGGGGGAGTTCGGCGGGCTCTACCTGGCGGCCTCGATGCTGCTGGGCCTGGCATTCATCGGCGGCGCGGTGGCGCTCTACCGGCGCGCCGACCGCCGCACGGCGCTGCGGCTGTATCTGTTCTCGCTGGCCTACCTGGCGCTGCTGTTCGGCGCAATGGTGGCCGACGTCAAGTTGTAGGATCTGCCCGGCGTCGTCATGGATCGCAAGCTCGCCCGCAAGAACATCCGCCTAGGCCTGATCGCAGGGGCGCTGTGCGTGTTCATGTTCGGCATCACGTTCCTTGCGGCCGCGATCTACGTGCACGCGTGACCGACGAGCGTCCGCAGGCACCGCCCTCGGGCGAAGAGATCCACCTGCCGGGTCCCACGATCCTGCCGTTCGTGATGGCGATCGGGATCAGCTGCGCCGTGATCGGCACCACGATCACCTGGTATCTGTCGATCCTCGGGGTGATCATCTTCTTGGTCACGCTGCTGATGTGGATCCGCGACACGCGGCGCGACATCTCAGAGCTGCCCGAGGACCACAGCGCCCACTGAGCCCGGGGGCGGGAAGTTCGTTGCACTCGGCGTGCTGGTAGCGGCGCGCGGAACCTTGTTCCCGCTCGGCGGGAAGAACGTTCCCGGTGAGGGCGGCGCGGCCTCGCGGGCAACGAAATCGGCGGCGCGGCCCCGGGAAGAACGTCGCATGGGCGTCGCCTCGCCGGCCGCGTTCGACTTTGTTCCCGCCAGGCGGGAAGAACGTCGCATGGGCGTCGCCCCGCCCGTCGCGTTCGACGTTGTTCCCGCCACGGACAGGCCTCGCCCCGGGACCCGCCCGCCGGACCGCCCCCGGCCGCGCGAGGCGGCCAGAACCCGCGTCAGGCGCTGGCAGCCTCAGGAATGTCGCAACTGGCGCCGTCGTCGGTCCAGGCGCGCACGATGTCGCGCATCGACAGGATCCCCGCGAGCTCGCCTCGCTGGACGACGACCAGGTGGCGGAACTTGCCCCGCACCATCGCCGCGGCAGCCTGCTCGAGCGACCACTCAGGCGAGGCGAAGGTCAAGTTGGTGCTGAGATGATCGGAGACGCGCTCCTGATCGGGATCCTGACCGGCGCCGACCGACAGCAGGATGTCGCGCTCGGTGATCACGCCCGGGCCGGCCGCGTCGGGGTCGATGACCACAGCCGCACCGACCTTGCGGCGGCACATTGCAGCGGCGGCTTCCCGGAGCGAGTGCCCCGGTCCGACGGTCAATACGACTTCGGACATGCCCTGACGTACTTGCATCGCGCCTCCAGGGCTTCAGTCGCTCCGCCGCGACTCCTCCATCTGAACAGGAAATGCCGCGCGGAGCTCATAGTTTGCAACGATTGTCTCAATCATAGTCGACTGGTCCCTGGCTGCCTACCGCTGTCCGGGATGTCGCGAACATCACGCCGCATACCCAGCGCTGGAGCCCGCCACACCAGGTGTCCGTCCCTGGTGCCATTCGTCGCCGAGAATGCATAGGATGCGGGCGGAGTGATGCACGAGGGCACCGGACACCGAGACCACCGTGCGTAATCGCCCGATCCTGCAGATGGTCGTGATCGGTGTGATCGCATGTGCGATCGGAATTCCCGTCGCGTTGGCGATCCCGTGGTTTCCCAGTGACGCCTCGAAGCAGGCGCACAACATCCGCACGCTCTATGACGTCCTGCTGATCGCGTCGGTGCCGGTCTTCGTGCTGGTCGAGACCGTCGTGCTGTTCTCGGTGTGGAAGTTCCGGATGCGTCCGGGCCAGGAGGAGATGGACGGCCCTCCGATCCACGGCAACACCCGCCTCGAGGTCGTCTGGACCGCGGTGCCGGCGATCCTGATCGTGTCGCTGTGCACCTACGCCTACACGGTCCTGCGGTCCAACGAGGACTCCAAGTCCAACGAGATGACCGTCAACGTCACCGCGCGCCAGTTCGCATTCGAGTTCTCATACCCGACCGGCCCCGGCAAGCAGGTCGTCTCCCCCGTCCTGTACCTCCCCGAAGGCCGGCCGGTGGTGTTCAAGCTGCGCGCGCTCGACGTCATCCACAGCTTCTTCGTGCCCAACTTCTCCGAGAAGCTCGACGCCGTCCCCGGGATCACCACCACGGTGCGTGTGACCCCGACTCGCTTGGGGAGCTATCCGGTGGAATGCACCGAGCTTTGCGGCGCCGGCCATTCACTGATGCGAGCCGCCGTCCGAGTTGTCACGCCGGCCGTGTTCGAGAAGTGGCTCGGCTCGCAGAAGCCCAACGGGCCGCCGCCGATCGGCACCCCGCCGCCCAATGCCGCCCAGCTCGGCGTTCCGGGCGCCGCGAGCGCCGCGGCGAGCGGCTCGAGCTCGAGCAGCTCCTCCAGCTCGGCCTCGCAGACGAGCGCTGCGGCCGGGAAGGCCGTTTTCACCGGCTCGGCGGGCTGCGGCAGCTGCCACACGCTCGCCGCGGCTGCAACCACCGGGACCGTGGGGCCGAATCTGGGCACCAGCATCGTGCCCAGCGCCAAGAAGGCAGGGATGGCCGTCAAGCCCTTCATCATGG
>Ga0070712_100001387_pt1 | contig 14707 bp, 14 predicted proteins | sample LARL81metaG_FD_71396 | JGI IMG/M metagenome (GOLD analysis project Ga0070712, IMG submission 71396) | Corn, switchgrass and miscanthus rhizosphere microbial communities from Kellogg Biological Station, Michigan, USA - LAR L8-1 metaG | ecosystem: Host-associated > Plants > Roots > Rhizosphere ...
GTAGCAGCGCAAGACTCAGGGCCGAGCGGATCGCTGGTCCTTTCTCGTAAGAATTTTGCATTCTCTGCTTCATGCCGGTTTATCCCGGCGCACTAACATCGCCATTCCACTCATTGCCTTCTCCTAACACCCCAACACCTACCCCCACAATCACCAAAGTAATCCCGCTGTGAACCGCGTCACTTCGGAACACATAACCCTCGGCGCAAGATAGTCCCGAGGACACGACACTGCGCTCACACATCGCGCTCGCGGTTATCATCGCGACATTGATCGTTTTCGCCAAAGCGGCGCCGTTCGTCCTGTTTCCCAAGGGCGGCAAACTGCCCTCCCCCAACGGCCGCTTCGAGGTGCGCAATGCAGAGCGCAACGGCTCGGACAAAGAATTCATCGGCACCTCCCATTCGCTTTGGCTGGTTGAATCGGCCAGCGGACGCGCGCGCAAGCTCTGCGACTACCTCGGCGTGGCTGCGGTGGCGTGGTCCGGCAATGATTTTCTGGTCGTCACGGAATACGTCGGCAAGAAGACCTCAAGGGCATGGGTATTTCCCATGGCCGCGCAAGAAGCCCTGATGTTTGACAAGCCCAGTCTGCTCCAAATGGTTCCGGCAGAACTCCGGACCAGGTTGCGGGAAAACGATCACTTCTTCATCGAGGCATCGAACGTGGAAGCAGAAACCGTCCACCTCCGCATCTGGGGATACGGTCCGCACGACACCCAAGGCTTCCACTGGAGTTGCACCTACGAAATGCGCGATGCACGAATGTACTGCCATTAGTCTGGTGCCCTGCCTTCGCGCGCGTTTGCGCTAAAGCCTGCCCTGAGCGCAGCCGAAGGGGTGGGATTCCACGGGCCTCGCTACCCTCGCAGCACTTCCTTCTTCACCGTCAACTTATCAATCAAGTCCTCACACACGCGATAACCCGTCCCGGCTTCGTCGCGCACTTTGATAAACCCATCGCGTGATACCTCAACCTCCGGCTCGATCACGTCCTCTTTCCAATACCGCTTCGACGCAGATACATCTCCCGGCAAACCGAAATTCTCCAACGTCGACAATGCAATATTGTGCGACCGCCCGATCCCCGACTCGAGCATCCCCCCGCACCACACTGGCACACGATTCTGCAGGCAGACGTCGTGCACCTTCTTCGCCTCACTGAATCCGCCGACGCGACCTACCTTGATGTTGATGATCCGGCACGCGCCGGTCTCCACGGCGCAAGCCGCATCACGCGCGCTCTCGATCGACTCATCCAGGCAAATCGACGTGCGCAATTCCTTCTGCAGCCGCGCATGGTAATAAATGTCGTCATTCCACAAAGGTTGTTCGATCATCAGCAGGTTGAACTGATCGAATTTCCGCAGGTGCTCGAACTCATCCAGCGTGTAAGCGGAATTCGCATCCACACTCAAGGTGATGTCCGCCCACTTCGAGCGCACCTTTTCGAGCACGTTGACATCCCACCCTGGCTTCACCTTGAGCTTGATGCGCCTATACCCGGCGGCCACCTCGATAGCAACCTTTTCCAGCAGTTGTTCGTGCGAATCCTGAATCCCGATCGACACCCCGCAAGGAATCTCCGTGCGCGTCCCGCCCAGAAGCTTCCACAGCGGCTGCTTCTTGGCGCGCGCTTCCGCATCCCACACCGCATTCTCGAGCGCGGCTTTCGCCATGCGGTGTCCGCGGATCTTGCCCAGCAATACCGCCGCCTCCCGACCCTGCGACACAGTTTTTCCCACCAGTGCGGGCGCCAGGTAGCGCGTAATCGTCGGCCACGCGCTGTCGATCCACTCGCTGCTGTAGAAGGGATCCTCGCCCGCTACGCATTCTCCCCACCCACGCACGCCCTCGCCTTCCACACTGACCAGAAGAATCCGCCGGCTATAAAGCCGCCCAAAGCTCGTCTCAAAAAAATGGACAAGCGGCATCTGCACTTCCCGCAAAGTAATCGCTTCAATTTTCATAGAACTCGCGTTCGTTTCCTGAGCCACTTCAGTAAGCACGTCCACAGACTCCTGAATACCCGACATTCACTTCTTTTAAGATTTGTCATCCTGAGCGAAGTGAGGCGCTAGCCGAACGCAGTCGAAGGACCTTGCGTTTGCCGGCACATCACGGCCTCATACACCAGCGCCCTACCCCGACGCATACGACCACTTCTCATCCCACTTCCCCAACAAAAACTTCCCATTCCCCCCGTCGTCCCGTTCGTATCCCAATACTGCGAGCCCATCCGCAAAACCCTTCAAAAACTGCTCGCGATTGTGACCCTGCACGTCCTTGGCGCGAGCCCGAGTGTCCGGCGACGCCTTCCACTCGTAAATCGGCCCCGGCACCGAAATCCGCGTCGTAACGTCAGGTCGCGGAAACACTCCGTCGCGCAACAAAGCATTGACTCGTTTGGATTTCAACCACCACTCGGCGATCAAGCGATCTGTCGGCAACCCGCCCTGCAGAGGCGAGGTCGTAATTCCATACTGGTTGATCGTGTAGCGCCGCACGATCGCCCCCAGCTTCTCAATATTCAAGTAAGCATTCTTGATTTCCAGCGGATCGAAGGTCCACTCGATCAATTCAAAGCCGCGCTCCAACGCCTCTGCGCGCTGGTACAGCTTGATTCGCCGCCCCAAGCCGCCATTGCGGTAGTCCTTCCGGACCGCGAGCATGTGCGAGTGCAGGTAGGCATGTCCGGCGCGCACACCCGGCACGGCCAGTGCAAACCCGACCATGTCTTTTCCGGCAAACGCTCCCAACACTTGTCCGCCGACTTTCTCGGCGACCACGAACAGGCGCAAGGGCACCAGTTCTGCGTCCGTGAAGTTCCAAACTTCCTTCTGCAGGTCAACGGCCGCACGCAGTTCGTCAATGCCCTGGCACTTGCGAATCTCGAGCGAATCGTTGGTCACGCTTGGGATTTTTCCAGTTCTTTCGCCTGCTGCCATAAGGATTCGAGCTCTTCCGTGGAGGCTTGTTCCGCTTTGCGACCCGATTCCTGCAGCCGCGCCTCCATCCATTGAAACCGCCGCTTGAATTTCCGGTTCGTCTTCTTTAAAGCCGACTCCGGATCGACCGCCAGGTAGCGCGCTATGTTCACCAGCACAAAAAAGAGGTCGCCTACTTCCTCTTCCAGCCTCATGCGCAAATCGTCAGGCACTTGCACGCGCCCCGATCCGGCCACTCCGCGCGCCTGCGGCCGGGGCCCAGGCGCCGGAAATTTCTCCAACTGCTCGCGCAGCTCGTCCGTCTCCTCGCGCAACTTGTCGAACAGCCCTTCCACATTCGGCCAGTCAAAACCAACATGGGCCGCCCGCGAACTGAGTCTATGCGCCTCGAGCAGCGACGGCATCGCCGAAGAAACCCCGCCCAGTACCGACTCCGGTTCCTGTTTTTGATCTGCCGACTTTCCTCCGCCGGCCGCCAAACGTTTCTTCTTCTCTTCCGCTTTGATCGCCTCCCAGTTCTTCACAACTTCGGAAGCGGTCTCCGCCTGGACGTCTCCGAAAACATGCGGATGTCGATCGATCAGTTTGCGGGACAACCTCTCGATCACATCATCGATCGTGAACGTCCCCTGCTCCTTCGACATCTCGGCATAGAACAACACCTGCAACAGCAGATCACCGAGTTCCCCGCTCAACTCGTCCCAATCGCGGTTGTCGATGGCTTCTAGAACTTCGTACGTCTCTTCGAGGGTGTAAGGCTTGATGGAATCGAAGGTTTGTTCGCGGTCCCACGGGCAGCCTCCCGGCGCGCGCAACCGGGCCATGATCGCAACCGCGCGCTCAAAGCGCTCGCCAGTAGTCGAAGACATTGGCAACAATCTAAATGACCCATCGTCGCGGGAGCAAACCAACGTTCGCCAACTCGAAACTCATTTCGATGAACTCACCAAATCGGCCCTCGCATACTCGCCCCAGCCGAAAATTTCTCGCGTGGAATGGCGCACTCCAATCGATGGAGACGACCTCATCCCCAAAACGGGAGAGTTCCGCCCTAAAATGCCATTGCTTATGAATCAACTACTTAGCCATCTTTGCATTGCTATAAGCTATATTTGTACGTATTTAGATTGCGAAAAGGTGTTCCACGTGGAACGTTTCGCGTATTCGTCACCAACGCCTCGTCACTACGGTTACCTTCCCAGAAGATGGCCCGAAGGTCACACTCTATCTGGGAAACTACGCGCCGCCAGCCTGGATTCTTTCCTCCTCGCGGCCTGCCCCCGAGCGATGCAGCTGCCCAGCACAACTCGACCCGCACTTGCCGGACAGCACTTTCAGGTCGCCGTCGTTGGCGGCGGCATCATGGGCGTCGCCATCGCGCGCGAATGCGCGCGCGCGGGCAAGCGCACCCTGCTGGTCGAGCAACACGACTTCGCTTCCGGAACCACCAGCCGGTCGAGCCGCATGCTGAGCGGGCTGCGCCCGCTCGAGCAGGGCGACATCAGTTTCGCGCGCGAGTCTCTGCGCGAACGCGAGCGCCTGCTGCGCAACTACTCGCATCTCGCGATGCCCGCGCACTATCTGCTCGCGCTCAGCAACAAAAGCGCGCGCAGCGCGATGGCGGCGCGCACCGCGCTCTGGTTGTACAGGAAGATGTCAGGTAAGGCCGCGGACTCGGCGGGTTTCGAGATGGAGCGCAAGAAGTTGGAGCGCGCACTCGACGCTGGACAACGCTGGTCGATTTTCGATTACGAAGACGCGCGGTGCGAATTCCCTGAGCGCCTCGTGGCGGAGTGGTTGACCGAAGCCATCGCGGCCGGAGCGGTCGCACGCAATCACACGCAAGTCATGGCAGTGGACGTCGCGCACGGACGCGCGCGCGGTCTGCTGTTGCGCGACTGGACCAACAACACCGAAGAAAAGATCGAAGCGACGTGGGTGATCAACGCAAGCGGCCCGTGGGTCGATCGTCTCTGCCAGAGATCTTCGGTGAAGACACGACGCCCGCTCATCTCCAGCGTGCGCGGCTCGCACATTGTGCTGCCCCAGTTCCCCGGCTCGCCGACGGCGGCAGTGTACGGCGAGACGGTCGATGGCCGTCCGCTCTATGTCATCCCGTGGAACGAACAGATCCTGGTCGGGGCGACGCACGTGCCGGACTCAGGCGACCCTGGCAAGGTGCAGGCGGTCCCCGATGAGGTCGATTACCTTCTGCGCTCCCTGGTCGCGATGTTCCCCAAGGCACGCGTCTCGAGCGCTGACATCCGGCATTCGTTTGCGGGCATTCGCGCGCTGCCCTTTGATCCGAAGGGCGCGGGAGACAACACCGGCAAGCAGCACCAATTCCACGATCACGAAGACGACGGCGTGAAGAGGTTGATCTCGGTGGTCGGCGGGAACCTGGCGACGGCGGCGAGTGTGGCACGCGATTGCGCGAATAAGATTGGTATCCGCACTGCGGAACCCAAAGCTGCCACGCCTGCCAACGGAGGCGCGCTCGCGCTCCTGCTAGACGAGTATGTGGCCGAGATTGCGAGCGCAGGTGGCGTGAACGAAGAGGCTGCGCGAGCCATCGCAGAGTGGCATGGTCCGCGGGCCATGGACATCGCGCGCGCAGCACGGCAGAGCTTCGAACTGCGGACGCCTCTCTGTACGCACTCGCAGCACGTGGTGGCGGAGGCCGTCAGCGCCTATCGCAACGAATGCGCGGTCACGCTCGGAGACGTGTTGTTGCGCCGCGTGCCGGTAGCGCTCGGCTCGTGCTGGTCCGAGATCTGCAGTCGCGAAGCGGCCCAGCGCATCGGGGCCGTGATGGGATGGAACGAAGAAGAGACCGGCGCCCATCTCGAGGCGCTGGAGACAGAACGCGCCGCGTTCCTGCGGAAACCGCGCGCGAATGTCCGCATGGCTACGGCAGCCGACTGAACTTCATCCCCGCAACTTTGCCAGCATCTTGGTGTCGTCGGAGATGATTCCGTCCACGCCCATCTTCTGGAATTCCTGCATGCTTTCCATACGGTTTACCGTCCAGGTAATGACTTTTCGCTTGTCTTTCCTCAGCGCTTCACATAGATCGACACTCATCAATGCATAGTGCGGCAGCACATACTTCGTCGGGAACCGAGGCCAGGCGGCGAGTTGCGGTGGCGTCTCGCATAGCAGGCCCAGTGGCAAGTGTTCGTCGAGTTGGCGAAGGATGAGCAAAACCTCCGGCAGGAAGGACGAGACCACGTACCCACGCTGGGGCGGGTGGGATCGCAGCGATTGGAGAAGGGCATGTTCGAGTCCCGTGACCTTGAGTTCGATGTCGAGGAAAGCGGAGGCGTGGTAGCGGGCGAGAACCTGGTCGAGGGCGGGAAGGTCGGCCAGTTCGCCGGGGCCTGCGTGCGCAATCTCAATTTCGCCGACGTTTGGGTCGTGGCAGATGAGCGCGCGTCCATCGGCAGTGCGACGCACGTCGAACTCGAAGCCATCACAAGCGTGGGCGAGAGCGAGGTCAAAGGACGCAAGCGTGTTTTCGGGGATGACGCGGGTGGCTCGGGCACCGCGATGGCCCAGTAGAAGAGGGCGGGACATTGAGAGGTATTGTAAGTCCCTGCTCGTTGTCGAAACGATAGCGGTATTAACCCGCTCAGGGCACCGAGCAAATTTGTGTCGAATCACGAGCGGATACGACTTGAATGCGGAATTCCGTCCCACGGAGGGCGCGCCAGGCCCGAGATCCTACGTACTTGCTAGCTCGCCTGCTGGGTGGTCGTGGTCGAAAATTCGCCGTCACCGTTGCAGAGCCGGAAGTAACGCGGGGTCTTTCGACTACGTTCGGCTTCGCCTTACCACGCTCAAGATGACAGAGATATTTAAGGCGGTAGCCGATTTGACTGACGTAGAATATGTTCGTTTTTAGCTCGGTTGCGGGAACGGGTCGACCGCTGCCCTTGAGTTTTGGAACAGAGAGAGGGTCGTATGAATCGTCGTCGTCGTTTGATAGGCGTGTGGGCGGTAGTAGTTCTGGTATCGGTGATAGGGCTGGCGGCTACGCGAAATTGGCAGAGCGGCACGCTGACGGGCACTGAGCAGGAGAAAGTGAAAGAAGGCAGTACGAAGACCAGCAGTACCGAGGGGACGGCCAAGGACAAAGGAAACAAAACGGAATTCTCCAAGGACACCACTACTACAACCACGGACAATATTGAGACCTATCAGATTTATACGATTGAAACGGATAAGCGGGTGTATGTCGCAAAGGAGCACCTGCTGTTTCCATGGTCGAAGTCAGCGAATGTGACGGTCGGGGAAGCGGTGAAGTTTACCCCGGAGAAGAACAAGATTTATATTCTGGATGACGATGGGAAGGAACATAAGGCGACGATCGTTAAGGTGAGCATGAAGGGGTCGGGGTAACTGAGGCTCACAGCAGCGACGACCGCCTTCCTTCGAAAAGTCCTTCGGCACGGCTGAAGCCATCCCTTTTTTCGTTTGCAGAATTTTGCTGCCAGAGTGCAACACTTCGGCCAAGGTACGAAAATCCCAAATCCTAGATAGCGGTGGAATCCCACCCTAGCGCACAGAACGCGCTAGGATGGGGCACCCGGCGCGTTACATATTCACTGTCAGTCGAGGTCGAAGTCACGGATCGGTTTGCCCGTGTCGGGGGATTCCTTCGCTTTGCGGACTGCTTCCTGAAATTTCTTTTCCAGCAGGTCGGCGGCGTTTCTCTGGGCTTCGACGGATTGGCGGAAGATGGAGTCGCGGCGGCTGTCTTGCTCTTTCATGGCGCGGGCGGCTTCTTCCATGTCGTTGAAGGTTTTTGGCTTGACGGCGGCGGTGTGAGCGATGACGGCCTTGGCGCCCGGGTCGATTTTCAGGACCGCGCTGCAGCAGGGGCAGGTGACTTCGAAGGCTGGAGAATTCTTCGCCATCTCAGCGGAATGATACTCCAAAATTAGGGTTCGTTGCTTTCGCCCCTCCCGGGGCTTTTCCTGCTTTGTTTAAGGTACCCAGCGCTTACACGCCGGGCTAATGAATTTCGCCGCCTGCCGGCGGCTCCTTTTTGGATCGAGCATCCCGTGTTGGACCGAGCATCCGGTGTTGGACCGAGCGGCCGGTGTTGGATTGAAGATCCGGTGTCTGTCAGTGGAGGCGAATGGGCAGGATTTTGAAGAGGTAGAGCATTTCCCAGCCGAGCAGGAAGACGGCGACGATTACCGTGCCCACGGCCAGGATTTCTCCGAAGCTCATGCGGTTGTTGCTGGGCTCGAAGCGCTTCACAACCAGGCTGAGAATGTTGAGGGTGGCAAAGCCGAAGACGAGCGTCCAGAGGATGTTGTAGAGGTCGCTCTTTTTGTCGGAGGACTCGAAGATGGCGAGGGCGGTGAGGACGGTGAACGAGGGGATCTGGACGAACGCGGCGATCGCTTGCGCGCGGGTGAATTGGCTGACCAGGGTTAGAAGCTGCAAGCGGATTCGCCCTTGAGAGGACCGCGAGTTGGAACTCGGCGGCCAGAGTTCTTGAAAATCTTACCTGTTTTTGCAGACCGGGTCACGAACAGATGCAGGAAAAACAGCTAAGGCATTTACCGCCCAGATCACCGACGACACCGCTGAAGTTATTTGCTTTCTCAGCGGGAGCAGCGGGTGTGGGCCACTTTGCAGGTGCGGGCGGGGACGCCCGCACGACTGCCGGCGGGACGCCGGCGCTACTATAAGATTTCCGTATGTTTGAAAATTTGCGATTTGTCTTGTTCGATGTGGGCAGCACGCTGTTGTTTGCCAATCGGGAGAGGATGCTCGAACCGCTGTACGCGCGCGGGATTCGGCCTTCGGAGGCAGAACTGCGAGCCATGGAATGCCGTGTCAAGAATGAGTTCGACGATGCGATGGCACACGGTCACAAGCCGGATCATGGGTTCTGGGACATGTTCTACACTCGGTTGTTTGGGGAGTTGCATTTGCGGGATGAGGTTTTGCGGCGGCAACTGATTGCCAATACCCGCGCATCTCTGAACTGGAACCAGATGCGTCCGGGGACGCGGGAAGCGCTGGAGAGGATCGGCGCGAAGTTCAGGACTGCGGTGATCTCGAATGCGGATGGGCGGATCGCCGAGTTGCTGGCCGGGTGCGGGATCGCGGATTGTTTCGAGACCATCACGGATTCGGGCGTGGTAGGACATGAGAAGCCGCACCCGGTGATTTTTGAGACTGCGCTGCGCGCGATGGGTGCGAAGCCTGAAGAGAGTTTGTACGTTGGCGATGTGTACTCGGTGGATTTTGTAGGTGCGACGCGGGCTGGGATGCGGGCGGTGCTGTTTGATGTTTGCGGGGCGTAGCGGGAGAAGGGATTGCCGCGGGTGGAGTCGTTGGACGAGTTGGTGGGGATGATTGGGTAGGCCTGTTTTTCCCTTGTTCGGGGTGACAGAGCGCGAGAGATCCTCAGTCAAATTCCTAAGCTCTTCATGGCAGTGGAATCCCACCCCAGCGCAAGGTGCGCGCTAGAACGGGGCACTCATCAGATTAAGGATGCGTACCCTGATCAGGGATGACGGACTGTTTGGGCTGATACTATTTCTCAGGGTCGCGGGCGTGGGCGCCTGCGCTACACCTGCTTAGAGATTGATTATCTGGTGGTCGTGGCAGTCGGGGTGGAGGTTGGTGTAGACGTCGCGGAGGAAGTCGGTACCGTGGCGGGCGATGTAGTAGATGCCGGCGATTTCGCGTTCCTGCAGCGTTTTGTTCGGGTAGAGCGAAACACTGAGTTGCTGGGCGTGGCGGGCGGCTAGTTCGCTCTGGCGGAGTTCGGCGCGGGCGGCTCGGCCGCGAAGCGTTTCGAGCTGATGCTGCATCTTGGAGCTCGCGTTGTCGGCAGCTTCGGCTAGAGTCTTATCAAGTTTGATCAGGGCTTCGCGCACGACGGTGAGTGAAGCATCGAGTGTGGCTCCGGCGCGGTCGAAGGCCTTCTGCAATTCCACGGGCAGAATTCTGGCGGCGATTTTCTCGCGCAGCGCTTCTTCTCCATCAAACAAATCAGTCAGCGTGAGAGCGTAGCGCTCGAGCAGTCCCTGGACTTTCGGCTCGATCACCGTGGCCGAGAAGCGTGGCAGGATCGCGGTGACGTGGCCCTTGAGTTCCTGATAGACGACGGCGGCTTGCGCGAAGTATGCGACCTCGGCGGCCCCTCCTGTGTAACAGAGCGTGGGCAGGAGCGTGTCTTGCACGATTGGGCGGAGAAGGACGTTGGGGCTGAAATTCTCGGGAGTCGCCGCGATCTGGCGGAGAAGGTCGTCTTGCGAAACTTTTTCGTCTCCAATCAAGAACTCAGTGGTGTTGCCGTTAAGGCGGCGGTGAATCGGAGTGCGCGCTCCGTCTTTGATGGCGAAAAGTAGGGTGGACGACGGAGTGACTTTCACCTGCTGGTGATATCCGGCTTGCTCGAGGGCTTTTCCGCGCGCGAGGAGTGCTTCGTCGAGTTGAGCGGCGCGCTCGATTGCTGACGCATAGACGGACCCGGCGATGACGTGCAATTCGCGCTCGGAGGGATCGAGCAGGATGACTCCCCAGTCGGCGAACAGGCGCGCAAACAGGCGAGCGAAAGCGCTGCCCAGAGTCTCTCCGGCACGATACGACTCGCGCAGCAAATCGGTGGCAGGCGAATCGCCGAGAATTTCGGCGGCGGATTGCACGACCGCTGTGATCTCGTCGCTGAAGTGAATTGTGCCGACGGGTGCGTCTTCGACGCCGCGACTTGCGGTCGCCAAGGCTTGCAGGGTCGCGTTGGGACCGGGCAGCGCGGTGTGGTTGACTTCCGCGAGATCGTGATCGTTGGTGGCGATCCAGAAAACAGGGACGGTGCCTTGACCTGCGGCCGTGGCCTCTTCGGCTAGCTTTACTGCAGTGAGCGCTTTGTAAATCGAGAAGACAGGGCCCCCAAACAGGCCCACTTGCTGGCCCGTCACCGCTGCGGAAGCCCCGGCGCGCAAGCGCTCAATGTTCGCGAGTGTTTTCTCGGACGCACCCCAGGCACGGTTCTGGCGCTGAAGCACGTCGCTGACACGAGCGCGGCGTTGCGTGTCATAACGCTTGCCGGGTGTTTCCTGGGCGAGCCACTCGGTGAAAGTCGGGGTGCGGGGGTAAAACTGCTGAACCTGGGGGGAAGCGGAAAGGTAATCGGCGAAAAGGCGCGTGGTATGCGGGATTTCTGAGTAGGGGAGACACTGGATCTTCACCGGCAACACTCCCGCCATGGCCGTACATTCGGGGTCATAGTTTGCGATCGATCCCATAGTTTAACCGGACGCACCGTAATGAGATGTTAGACGTGCGGGGAGGATGCAAGTTAGTTGAAAGATTGGGACGGGGACGGGTGTGGCAGGCCGATCTGATACGATGCATTGCCCACCAGACTGAGCGTGGGGTGTTCAAAAGAGAACAGCCAGCATTTTTCGGGAAAGTGTAAAATCGCGAGAACCCTGAACACCCTGACCACCGCTCTAAAAAGCTTCAGCAAACGAGGCCTACTTCTGACGTTATTTGCGGCGGCCCGGCCACACATTCCTGCTTCGAGAAAGAGCCTCCATGAAAATCCTGCTCTATAACCCCGACAACGGAGTTACGCGCAATTTCATGCCTCACCTCTGGATGTTCCTTCTCCAGGCGCTGACGCCGGCAGGGCATGAGGTACTACTGATAGATGGCAACGCGCAGCCGATGAACGAAGCGGAGATTGCGCAATGGGTGCTCGATCAAAAAATTGATCTGGTTGGGATCGGCGCGATGACGCGCATGGTGGCAAAAGCGTATCGCGTGGCCGATGCGATTCGGGCGGTAGGCGTTCGGGTGGTGATGGGTGGTCCGCATGTGACGGAACTCGCGGATGAGGCGCTCGGCCGCGATGGAGGGCCGAAGCATGCTGATGCCGTCGCGTTGGGCGAGGCGGATGCCACCTGGCCGATGATTGTGAACGATGCCGCGCGAGGAGAGCTCCAGGATATTTATGCGCCGGTGGATGCGGCGGGCAAAGAGAGCAAGCCGTCGTTGGCGGAGTATCCGGTGATTCCGTGGGGAGAGATCGACCTTAACCAGTTCAATCTCGTGCCCAAGGCAGCGACCAGCCTGTTGCAGAAAGTCGGCGAAGGATGGGGAACGTTTCGGATCATTCCGGTGGAGTCGGGACGAGGGTGTCCATATGGGTGCGAGTTTTGCACGGTGACGGGATTCTTCGGCGACTCGATTCGGTTTCGGACCAATGAGAGTGTGGTGAATGAGTTGCTGCTGCTGAAGAAGCGCGCGCGCAGTGAGAAGGGTCAGATGGCGGTGTTCTTTATTGACGACAATTTCGCCATCAATGTGAAGCGGACCAAGTCCCTGCTGCGCGACATCATTGCGGCTGGGGCGCAGGTGCATTGGGTGGCGCAGATCAGCGCGAACCTGCTGCGCGATGAAGAACTGGTCGACCTCATCGCGGCTTCGGGTGGCAAATGGGTATTCATCGGGATGGAATCGATCGACCCCGCCAATTTGAAAGACGTCAACAAGGGATTCAACAAGCCCGGCGAGTATGCGGCGGTGCTGGAGCGACTGGCGAAAAGGAACGTGTATGCCATCACGTCTTTCATTTTTGGCATGGATAACGACACGACGGGGGTGGCCGAGCGCACGCTGCAGCAAGTTCGCACCTGGCCGCCGGGGCTGCCGATTTTTGGATTACTGACGCCGTTGCCGGCGACGCCCCTCTATAAGCGGCTGGAAGCATCGGGAAGACTCACGCGACCGAAGCATTGGAAGGAATTCATTCCCTTCGCGATGGCGCATACTCCGTTGAAGATGACCATTGATGAAGCCCATGCGGAAGTGAATTACGGGTGGGATCACTCGTATAGTCCTCAAGCGCTGGCGCATGCGGTGGAGTCGCTGGACGATCAGCCGCTGGGTTATCGCATCAACATTTTTCTAGCGCGCTTGTGTTTCCGCGGGATTTATTTCCCGATGCTGGGGCGGATGGCATGGTTGAAGGTGGTAGCGCAAAACCGCCACACGATTTTTGGATTGGTAAGGGAAGCTGTCTTCGGCCGGGGGCGCACGCGGCCGAGGACCCCTAGCGGCGAGAGTTCGTATGAAGAGACGGCGGAAGTCTCGACTGGGGTCAGCGCGTAATCAGGCCCTGAAGAGGCCTTCGGAGTAGAAGAGGTACGGAGGGGTGGCACCTCGTACTGAAGTCTGACCTCTCCATTGGCCTGCGTTCCAAGCACCACCAACTTCCCATAGGGCCTTCTGTAACGTGGCCTTCGGTAATGTCACGCGTTCCCGTCTTGGGGAACATAATGGCATTACGTGACTCGAACTCAGCAATATGGGACTTATTGGCGGCCACCGCGCCTGCAGCTTGCACGCACGACGCCGGCGGTGCTGCGTGCTGAAAACGGCGGGCGGGTTCGCGGGACAATGCAGGTCATTTCCCAGACGGGCGGCTTGCTGTGTTTGTCGAGCCCACTGCAGCAGGGCGCTCGGGTGAAGCTAATGTGCCTGACCGACGCGGGCGCGTTGCTGGGCACGGCCGAAATGCTGGCTTCGGTTTCGGCTACGCAGCAGCCTTTTCGATTCATTTCGATGAGCGAAGACGATGAGCGCAGGCTGCGGGAATTGATTCAGGTGTCGCTTGAACTGAATCGCGCCGAGCAACAAGCCATTATCAAGGACCGGACCTGGTAAATACCAGCTCGTCCTGACGCGATTGCAACCTGGAAAATCCGCATTTCATGCAGGGAGCAGGGACAATTGGAGGTAGGAACCGAATCGTTTCGGGGCCTCCTCCGGCTGACATGCAATCGAGCGCAAGGTGCAAGGCCGAGAGTGAAGTTCAGGGCAGATCTTCACCGGCTTCGTAAATCTGACCTTTGTCCACTTTCATTCTTTTGAACTCTGCGCCGTCGTATGCACCGATCAAGCACACGAGGGTGCCGCGTTTTGTCAGACGGCATCGATAGGTTTGCGGCCCCTCGTCCGCTTCGAAATCGACATCGAACTCGATTGCTCCCTTGCCATCCGGTCGCATCGTCACTCTCTGGGCGTAGGTCCCCATGGCGTGCAGTTCGGCGGAGTAACCGTCCGCGACGAAGACAAATTCGAATTTCCCGTCGCGCCTTTCGCCTGAACAATTCAGGTTGCTAAAGGGAGGTGACGACGGATAATCTGAAAGCTCACCGATCTCCACCCAGTTGCCGGTAAGCTGCGCGGGCAAAGGCTGGCGACCGCTTTGAAACGCCATAGCCATCTGCTTGCGGGTGGTGGGTTGATCAGCACACGGAGTATGTTGAAGAGTTTCGTCGCTAGGCGCTTCGTCGGATGAGATCGGTGGAGAATTCTGTGGTCGAGGCGCGGGCGTGTTCGCCTGTCGTGTTTGTGAGATTGCCAGCAGGCTCGAAATCAAGAGGAAGATCGGGTAGCGCAAGCGAATTCTCTTCATTGACAACGCCACGAATCATTCTTTGCGAAGTGTTTGCCTCCGACAAGGTACGAAAGTACCGCGAGCAAGCGTTCCGACTCAGTTCGAAAGCCCGAAGCATTCGCCGACTTGTCAGCATCCAATGGGTGTTTGACTTCCCTTGGGTTCAGACCTAGGCTGGAAGTGGATCTTTACAGGCCAATCCCCCAGTGGGGGCGTCACGGCTTCGACGGAGATGCTTGCGGCCAAGAGGCATGCCGGGGTGCACACACCCGTAATCGTGGGCAAAATGATAATTGCCAATCAACAGATGGCATACGCAGCCT
>Ga0070712_100001389_pt1 | contig 14702 bp, 12 predicted proteins | sample LARL81metaG_FD_71396 | JGI IMG/M metagenome (GOLD analysis project Ga0070712, IMG submission 71396) | Corn, switchgrass and miscanthus rhizosphere microbial communities from Kellogg Biological Station, Michigan, USA - LAR L8-1 metaG | ecosystem: Host-associated > Plants > Roots > Rhizosphere ...
CCGGCGTCGACCGCCGTCTGCACCACGCGGCAAAGATAATCCAGGTCAGAGCGCGTGGCGTCTTCGGGAGAAAACTCAACGTCCCCGCACAGCGACTTGGCGAAGGCCACAGCGCGGTCCACCTGCTCCAGAGCCTGATCACGCGTGATCTTCAGCTTGCACTGCAAATGCAGATCTGAGCTGGCCAGGAAAACATGGATGCGCGGCCGGTGCGCCGTCTCCAGCGCCGCCCAGGCGCGGCGGATGTCCGGTTCGCTGGCGCGGGCCAGCCCGGCAATCACCGGCCGGCCCACCTCGGCGCCGATCAGCCTCACCGCGCGATAATCGTCTTCAGAGGCGATGGGAAATCCCGCTTCCAGCACGTCCACGCCCAGCTCATCGAGCTGGCGCGCCATGCGCAGCTTGTCATAGACGCCCATGCTGCAGCCGGGCGCCTGTTCGCCATCGCGCAGCGTGGTGTCAAAAAAAGTGATGCGGGGTTTCTCCATGGAGCCTTCCTTCCCTGATAGCAAAGATCAATGTTGGTCTCTCGGATGGCAATAAGTCAAAGTTATAATTCTTCTGATATCATTACAATTTCTTATTCTATTAGCGGCATTGCCGCTGCTGAATGCAGGAGCAGGAAGCATGGATTTCTTTCAACTGGAAACGTTTCTGGCCGTGGCGCAGACAAAAAGCTTCTCTGCAGCGGCCACGCAGGTGCATCGCACGCAGCCGGCGGTAAGCCAGATGGTGCGCAAGCTGGAAGAAGAAATCGGCGAGCCGTTGTTTGACCGCTCCACCCGTGACGGTATGCTCACCGACGCGGGCCGGGTCCTGGAAGAATACGCGCAGAAGCTGCTGAACCTGCGCAGTGAGGCGCGCTCGTCACTCGAAGAGCTGCGGCAGTTCCAGCGCGGCACGCTGGCCATCGCCGCCAATGAATTCACCGCGCTCTATCTGCTTCCCGTTTTGGAAGAATTCCGGCGCTTCTGTCCCATGATCAAGATCGCCGTCCATCGCTCCCTGGCCAGCTCGATCACCGACCAACTGGCGGCGCACACCGTGGAACTGGGCGTTTTATCGTTTCGTCCAGATAGTTCCCTGCTGCAATCGACCGTCGTCTTCTGCGATCAGTTGACTTTTGTGGTCCCTCCGCGCCATCCCCTGGCCGGAGAAAAGAGCGTGAGCATACGCCAGCTTGGGGCGGAGTCTTTCGTCGCCCACAACGTGGTCTCGCCTTACCGGATGAAAGTGCTGGAGGCTTTCAAACGTCACAAAACCCCGCTGAACATCGGCGTGGAAATGCCGACCATTGAAGCCATCAAGCGCTTCGTCGCTTCCGGCAATGGCGTGGCGCTGGTGCCGGGGATCGCCGTGGAACCGGAGTTGAATCGCGGAGAACTGGTCGCCGTCCCCGTAAAAGAACTCAAGTTGGAACGCAAACTGCGGCTCGTCTACCGCAAGGGCGGACAGCTCTCCCATGCCGCGCGCGCATTTTTGCAGGTGGCGGAATCGATCGGCGAGAAGTCCAAAGGCCGCTATTTATTTCAGCCGGAACGATAGCTTCAGTTAAGAGACAGGTTGAGCCGGCAACGTAGACCAGCACGGCGCTGGCCCAATCGCCATGGGCAAGGCGAGGCGTGTATGCTATTACCCATGGACAAGAAGCCTCCCCACGACGAATCGAAGAACCGGTTTGCGGAAGTGATCCGGCAATCCCAGGAACGCCGCGCCGAGCTCAACAACAAGGCACGGAAGAAGCAGATTGAAGATATAGAACTGCCCCCACGCGACGAAGAGATTGCTGACGCAAAAGAAGAAGACGAGCCAGAAGTCTAGCGACGCTACCCTGCCTGTTTTTGCCTGATTCAACCCTGGCGCAGCCATCCCATCTGCGCCATTCGCGGGTTGGTCTAATACTTCGGCACCTTGGGATCGATACGGTCAGCCCAGGCAAGTATCCCGCCAGCCAGGTTCTTGGCCTTGGTGAATCCCGCATGTTGCAGGAAGCCGACAGCCCGCGCACTGCGGGCGCCGGAACGGCAATGGACCACCATCTCCTTGCTGGGATCAAGCTCATGCACTCGCCGCGGAAGATCATTCAACGGGATCAGGACGCCGTTGAGGTTGCAGATTTGGTATTCGTGCGGCTCGCGCACATCGAGGATGACCAAGTCCTCTTTCGCGTCAAGACGCTGCTTCAATTCTTCCACGCTGATCTCAGGCACGGCGTTGCTCACGGGTTTCTCTTGTCCTCGCAATCCACAGAACTCTTCGTAATCAATGAGTTTAGTCACAGTGGGATGGGTTCCGCAAACTACGCAGTCAGGGTTTTTGCGCAGCTTGAGTTCGCGGAACTTCATGCCCAGCGCGTCCACCAGCAGCAGCCGCCCGATCAGCGGCTGGCCGCTTCCCAAAATCAGCTTGATGGCTTCCGTGGCCTGGATCAGGCCGACAAGACCGGGAAGAATGCCGAGCACTCCACCTTCCGCGCAGGAAGGCACCAGCCCCGGCGGAGGCGGCTCAGGATACAGGCAGCGATAGCACGGTCCGTCTTTCGCGGCAAAAACGCTGGCCTGGCCTTCAAAGCGGAAGATTGATCCGTAAACATTGGGCTTGCCGGTGAAAACGCATGCGTCATTCACCAGGAAGCGCGTGGGAAAGTTGTCTGTCCCGTCCACAATGATGTCAAAGCCGGAAAAAATCTCCAGCGCGTTTTGGCTGGTCAGCCGGGTCTCAAACGTCTTTACGTTCACATAAGGATTGATGGCCGCAATCTTCTCCCGGGCCGATTCCAGCTTGGAACGGCCCACATCGCTGGTGAAATGGATCACCTGGCGTTGCAGGTTGGTGAAATCCACCACGTCAAAGTCCACCAGCCCAAGCGTGCCCACGCCGGCCGCGGCCAGATACAGCGCCAGCGGCGATCCCAGTCCGCCTGTCCCAATGCAGAGCACACGCGCGGCCTTGAGCTTCTGCTGACCCTCCATCCCCACTTCCGGCATGATCAGGTGCCGTGAATAGCGGAGAACTTCTTCATTGCTCAATGCGGGTGGCTCGTGCGGCGCTGTAGTTGTCGCCATGGGGGAATTCCTTTCCTCAATATCTTAAATAGGTGCGCAAAATTGGAAGATCGCAGATTGAAAACTGAAAGTTCCGCTGGAAGATCAGCGAGTGCTAGCGGCCGGAGGCCCGCATCGAACATCGGGCCATTTCAGGCATGGGCCTCTGCGGAAATGTTGCGCGCGGAATCATGAAATCATTATACGTGAGGTGGCGTACTCCGGGGACCTCTGGTTCGCCACGATCTCAATGCTCTCTCCCTGAAAGCTCTTGCTGTCCTCCGACCCCAGCAATACGAACGAAGCCGTTGACGTGGGCATTCCCCGCTCGACGCTGGTTATCACATAAGAACAATCAAACCAGTGGGCCTCCGCCAGGTCGGTGGAAGAGTAGTTGGGCGAGTGATCGGGATGTGAGTGATAGAACCCGATGATGTTCTCGCCCCGGCTGCGTGCCAGCTTCAGGGCGGCAATCACCTGCTCCGGATTGATGCTGTAGCGGTCCGCCGGGGAATCCACCCGCATGTTTTCGCAGGTAACGGTCATGGTAACCAGGCGGTGCCCGTCCACAACATTGCCAAGCAGAATGCCACAGGACTCATGGGGATAGCTGCGCTTGGCTTCCCAACGGATCAAATCATAGTCAGCCTTGCCGATCTTCAACATCTCGGATTCTCCTGGGAAGTGGCGGCTTCACCAGTCATTCCGGCCAGTACGATCAAGACGACCAAAAACTCAAAAAATTGTGCTCACGAAAGGGCCTCTATACTAGTTGATCCAAAATGGAATTGCATCAGTTATGCACCATTATTTTGGTCAACTTTTACCTGCTCTGAAACAGAACTGATGTAAAACTGCACTAATCAATGTGCAAATCCGGCCCGTTTCCCAGCACCAGATTGATTAAAAGCAAGTCGGCTGCCAAATTTACCCCCTCGCGCTGGGGTTTTATTGTTGACATTCGACAGGAGGCCTCGTCTATCCTGTTGTCGACATCCGAGGGGAGAGCTATGGGAACCCAGATTGAGCTGTTGCAAGGAACATTGGACCTGCTGATCCTGAAAACGCTGGTTCTTGAGCCGATGCACGGCTGGGGAATTGCCCAACGCATCCAGCAGATTTCGCAGGACGTTTTGCAGGTTGGCCAGGGTTCGCTTTATCCCGCGCTCCATCGCCTGGAGCAACGCGGCTGGATCGGTTCGGAGTGGAGCACCTCTGACAATAATCGCCGGGCCAAGTTTTATTCGCTCACCCGCGCGGGCAAAAACCAACTGGAAAAAGAACTGGGCGAATGGGAGCGGCTCTCCGCTGCCATTGCTCTGGTGCTGGAGCAAAGTTAAGGAAGGGCTTATGCTGAAAACCGTCAGGAAGCTTTTCACCCGCAACCGCCAGGAACAGGAAGCACAGGACGAACTCCATTTCCACGTGGAAAAAGAGACAGAGAAGAACATTGCGGCGGGAATGCCGCCGGACGAGGCGCGGCGCCAGGCGCTGATCGCCTTTGGCGGCCTGACCCAGACGCGCGAAACGTTGCGTGAAGTCCACGGCGGCAGTTTTCTTGAAGCGGTCCTGCAGGATGCGCGCTATAGCTGGCGGATATTGCGAAAAGCGCCCGGTTTCACCTTGAGCATCATTTTGACTTTGGCGCTGGGAATCGGGCTGAATACGGCGATTTTCAGTCTGATTGATGCCGTGCTTTTCCGCGCCTTGCCCGCCAAGAATCCCGAACAATTGGTTCTGTTGCGTTGGCAAGCCCATCAACGCCCCAAAATACACAGCCAGTGGGGCTATGGCTACTGCCAAAGGTCCCCGGACAATCCCGGCGGCTGTTCCTTTTCCCTGCCCTGGTTCAAGGCTGTAAAGCAAGCAAACGTATTTTCAGGGCTGGCCGGTTTTGCCGGCTTCAGCAGATTGAGCCTGAGCGGCAATGGCCCGGCTACCATGATCAACAGCGCTCAGCTTGTTTCCGGGGAATTCTTTCAGACGATCGGGACAAAAGCCGCCATTGGAAGAACGCTGCTGCCAAGCGACGACTCGGCTGAAGCCGCGCCGGTCCTGATGCTCAGTTATGGTTACTGGCAGCGCGACTTTGGCGGGTCAGCCAGCGTAATTGGCCGCACGGTCAAGCTGAATGGTTTGCCCTTCACGATCATCGGCATAGCGGAACAAGGGTTTGAAGGTCTGGCGCCGGGGAATCAGCCGGATATCTGGATCCCGTTTTCCGTCAGGGCCCGTCTCACGCAGCGCTGGACACCAGATCAGGAAGATGCCGGTGCATGGTGGATCGCAATTGTCGGGCGCCTGAAACCGGAAATTCCGCGATCACAGGCCCAGGCGGCGATGGACCTCATTTTCCAAAATGAAACCATGCATGGTGAAAAGCCACTCTTCCAGGCTGCCGATGCAGCGCGGCTGGAACTGGCGCCGGCCCAGCAAGGGTTGGATGGTGGAAGACAGCAGGCGCTTCAACCGCTTTCGGTGTTGATGATGGCGGTTGCCCTGGTGTTGCTGATCGCGTGCGCCAATATCGGCGGACTCTTGCTGGCGCGCGCAACTGCGCGGACGCGCGAAATCGCTGTTCGTCTTACCCTGGGCGCGCGCCGCATACGCCTGATTTCCCAACTGCTGATGGAAAGCCTGTTGCTCGCCCTTGCCGGAGGGGCGTTGGGTTTGCTCGTGGGGCAGTGGGGATCACGTCTGCTGGTTCTTCTTACCAATAACGGGAATTCTGGGCTTCCGTTTACTCCTCATCTCGACGGAAGGGTTCTTGCCTTCACCTTCGGCTTGTCGATTCTGACTGCGATTCTTTTTGGGCTGGCGCCCATCCTCCGCAGTCTACGCGTTGACTTGACCCCTGCCTTGAAGTCCGGCAGTGACGCTCTTCAAGGGCTTGGTCAGCAGAGACATTGGTACAGCATGGGAAGTCTGCTGGTTGTAGCTCAAGTGGCCCTTGCCATTGTCACCCTGGTCAGCGCCGGTTTGCTGGTCCGTAGCCTGAGAAATCTCAAAAGTGTGGACCTGGGTTTTGATCCCAGCAATGTGCTGGTGTTCTCGCTCAATCCGACGCTCGCCGGCTACAAGGATTCTCAGCTCGGCGGACTGTATGGTGAGTTGCAGGAAAAGTTTGCCTCTCTTCCGCGGGTGAAATCAGTCACTTATTCCTGGACCTGCTTGCTGGGGAGCAGCGAATGGGACACAGACATTCACCCTCCCGGGACCCCGGAGCAAACCAAAGGCGGGACGGACTATTTTCCGGTGGGCCCGGGCTTCTTCGAGTCGCTGCGGCTCCCTTTGAAAGAAGGACGAGATTTCTCCAGCGCCGATTTTGCCATCGCCCAGGCTCGAGCGGCCCTTCCGCCGGGCAAAGGGCCCGATCCCAAATCTGTTCCTCTGCCAACGATTGTGAATGAAACGTTTGTGAAGCGCTATTTCCCGAACGTCAATCCGCTCGGGCGGTACGTGGACGAAACCCTGCCCGACGACCCAAGGAAGCCCAGAGGGCCGGGCTGGGTCATCGTTGGGGTCGCTGGCGACGCAAAATACGACGCATTGCGCCGTGAGATTGCTCCCACCATGTACGTACCCTGGGTCGGATCAGCCGCATTCTCTATACGTGCCTCGGGCGACCCCATGCAGCTCCTTCCCGCCATTCGCGAGATCGTGAACCGCAGAGATTCCAATCTGCCCATTTTCCGCGCGGCCACTGAATCGGAACAGATTGAGCGGTTAGTGTTCGTGGAGCGTCGGGTGGCGCAGCTTTCCAGCTTCTTTGCCATCCTGGCAGTCGTGCTTGCTTGCATCGGAATCTACGGCTTGCTCTCGTATGAAGTCACGCGCCGCACGCGCGAGATCGGAATACGTATGGCTATCGGAGCACAACGAACTCATGTCCTCGGAATGATCGTCCGTAACGGGCTGGTGCTTGCCGCCGCCGGCGTGGTTATAGGAACAGCGGCCTCTTTCGCGACTTCACGGCTGTTGCAGAGTCTGCTCTACCAGGTGCATGGCGGCGATCCTTTAACGCTCATCGCTGTCGCGGTCGCTCTGCTCCTGGTAAGCCTGGCCGCCTGCTATATTCCGGGGCGACGTGCGACCCGCGTAGATCCGCTGGTGGCGCTGAGATATGAATAAGAATGCAATTTCCAACAAGGCATTTTATGAACCTACTGCGGCTTGTCAGATTCGGAAAGAAGAAGAAACTCGAAGATGAACTGGATGACGAATTGCGTTTTCATCTGGAGCGACAGGTCGAATCGAATATGGCTGCGGGTATGTCTGCCAATGAAGCCCGTCGCCAGGCGCTGATCGCTTTTGGCGGCATACAGCAGACTCGGGAATCCGTTCGGGAAGTACATCGCACCCGCTTCTTTGAAACGCTGGCGCAGGACCTGCGCTATGGTTGGCGGATGCTGCGTAAGTCACCGGCCTTCACGATAGTCGCTGTCATCACCTTGGCGTTGGGGATCGGTGCTAATACCGCAATCTTCAGCCTGATTGACGCTGTCCTGTTCCGCTCTATGCCCATTCCGGACCCGAAGGAACTACTGGTCTTTCAATGGCAGGCCCGCAAAGGTCCACAGACCCACGGCTATATGAATTTTGGCGAATGCACAGACCAGAGCGATGGAGACCATCCGTCTGGGTGTTCTCTGCCCTTGCCGTTCTTCAAAGAAGTACAGGAAAAAACCGACTTATTCTCACACGTTGCCGGTTTTGCCAGTTGGCAGCAACTGGCTTTGAGCGGGAACGGACCTGCATCCATGATTCGAGCTCTGTTCGTTTCTGGCGATTACTTCCCGACGCTTGGGGTTCGGGCGCATCTGGGACGGCTATTTGTGGCGAGCGACGATGCCCCGGACGCCCCGGCCGTGGCCGTGTTGAATTACGGATACTGGCAGAGCGCTTTCGGCGGCTCCCCCTCGGCTATCGGTAAGACGATTCGTCTGAACGGCGTTCCTTTCACCATTATCGGCGTGACTGAGCTGGGCTTCGATGCGCTGACGCTGGCCAACAAGTATGAAATGTGGGTGCCGTTGGCAAGACGATCCAACCTGATTCCCCAATGGAAGGCACGAGGGGACCAGATGGACAGCTTCTGGATGCTGATCATTGGCCGGGTCAAGCCAGGGGTAAGAGTTGAGAAGGCGCAGGCAGCCGTCAGTCTCATGTTTCGCAATGATATGGTGAGCGGTGAAAGGCCGGTTTTCAAGACGGAATCCGAACCCAGGATCAGACTCGCCTTGGCGGCGCAGACCATGGGCGGCTCACAGGAGAATACACTGCATCCGCTGTACATCCTCATGCTGTGCGTTGGCGTCGTTCTGTTGATCGCCTGTGCCAACGTAGCCGGGTTACTTCTGGCACGTTCCGCGGGGCGCCAGCGGGAAGTTGCCGTCAGGTTGGCACTGGGCGCGAGCCGGGGAAGAATCATTCTGCAACTGTTGACTGAAAGCGTCTTGCTCTCCGGCGCAGGTGGTGTGTTGGGGTTGGTGATTGCGATGTGGGGAGCGCGGGCGCTTCAGGCCATGGTGGCCGCTGGGCGTTACTATCCGCCAAACTTTTCCGCCCAGATTGACTGGCGCGTCCTTGCCTTTACCGCGGGAGTCTCTCTGCTGACTGGGATTGTCTTTGGGCTGGCGCCTGCGCTGCGCGGCTCAGATATCGGACTCACGTCTTCACTCAAGGTGGGCAGCGGAGATGCTGCCATGGGAACCCAAAACCGTCACGGTAGAATCACGTCCGGCGGTATTCTGGTTGCCGTACAGATGGCGCTGGCGATCGTGGTCCTGGTTACTGCGGGACTGCTGGTGCGAACGGTCAATAATTTAAGAAACATTGATCCGGGTTTTGAGGCTCGTGGCGTCTTGCTCTTTGGCGTTGATCCACGGCTGGCTGGCTATAAGGATGCACGGGTGGACAATCTGTATCGCGATCTGCAAGAGAAGTTCGCTGCCCTGCCCGGGGTCAAATCCAGCACCTATTCATGGATGCCCCTGATGGGAGGAGGGCTCAGCCAAACCAGCTTTCATCGTCCCGGAACCCCGGTGAACTCCAAGGACCAGGTCGACGTCGACCAGCTCTCAGTTGGGCCGAATTTTTTTGCGACCATGCGCATTGCCTTTCTGACGGGTCATGATTTCAGCGCAGCAGATTTTGCCACGGCGGCGGCGAATGCAGCAGCGAATTCGGAAGGCAAAACTGGCGCTTCACCCACGCCGGCCATCGTGAACCAGACGTTTGTCCGGAAGTTTTACACCGGAGTAAATCCCCTGGGGCGGTTCTTCGGCGACTCCATTCCCGACGATCCTGCCGAACCGAAAGATCCGGGATACGTGGTAGTTGGCGTGACAGGTGACGTGAAGGACTACACCTTACGCAGGGAAATCATGCCGACGATCTACGTTCCGAACATTGGAGGAGACGCGTATTTTGAGCTGCGTACGGCAGGCGATCCCATGGCGATGCTGCCGGCGGTCCGCAACATTGTAGGCCATGAAAACCAGGATCTGGCCCTGTTTAGAGTCTCTACGGAGACCGAAGCCATTGAAAACCAGTTGGCAAGTGAGCGTATGACCGCACAGCTTTCCAGCTTCTTCGGCATTCTGGCGCTGGTCCTTGCTTGTCTGGGGCTGTATGGCCTGCTCTCCTATGAAGTCACACGGCGTACACGGGAAATTGGCATCCGCATGGCCGTAGGGGCACAGTCGCACAACGTGGTTGGCCTGGTGCTCACGAAAGCCGTGGGATTGATTGTCGCGGGCACTATTGCTGGCATCGCCGTTGCTGTGGGAGTAACCCGTTTCCTGATCGCGTTCCTATACGGCGTCAAAGCCGGCGATCCCATTACGCTGTTGGCTGTGGTTGCTCTGCTGGCGCTGGTCGCGCTGGCGGCATGCTATATTCCGGCGCGCCGGGCCACGAAGGTCGATCCGCTGGTAGCTCTGCGGTATGAATAGCCGCAAACACTTGATGCCATAAAGTCATCTGGCGGCCTGGATTCCCTGCTTGTATGATTGCGCTCTATGAGTTCATCTACCACTCAAGTCCAGGCCAGCGGCGACACAAGGACGCGCGCGCAAAAGAAAATTGCCGTGCTCGGCTGCGGCAAGATGGGGACCATTCTGCTGGAGTCTTTTCTCAAACGAAAGCTGATCACGGCGCAGGACGCCATCGCCACGGTGCAGCATGGCGAACGCAGCCAGGAGTTGTCGCGCGAACTAGGCGGCGTTGCGGTCGGCACCGACAACCGTGCAGCGGTCGCGGGAGCGGAGATTGTTCTGCTGTGCGTGAAGCCACAGGTGCTGGGACAGTTGCTGGAAGAAATAGCTCCGGCGCTCGATCCCACAACGCTGGTGATTTCCATTGCTGCTTCCACGACGACAAGTTTTATCCAGCAGAAACTGGGAAAGACGATTCCGGTGGTCCGGGCCATGCCCAACACGCCCGCCATGGTGGGCGCCGCCATGACGGCGGTTTGTGCCGGTCCCGTGGCAACAGCCCAGCATCTTGAGACCGCAAAGCACCTCTTTGAAAGCGTGGGCCGCGCTCTGGTAGTCGACGAGAAACATATGGACGCAATTACCGCGCTCTCCGCCTCCGGCCCAGCGTTCGTGTTTGTGATCCTGGAATCGCTGGCTGAAGCCGGAGTGAAAGTCGGGCTGCCACGCGAGATGGCCACCACGCTGGCCGCCCAGACGCTCTATGGTTCGGCCCAGCTTGCGCTTGAGACCGGACATCACCCGGCGCTGCTGAAAGACGCCGTCACGACGCCCGCAGGCTGTACCATCGAAGGCCTGATGGAGTTGGAAAAAGGCGGCTTGCGCGTGACCCTGATGAATGCCGTGATCAAGACAACGATCAGGGCCAGGGAGTTGATGACAAGTTAGGACCGCGAGGCTCAACTGCAATAGCTCGTAACGAATCTGAGAGGCGGCATGACCAACAAATCATCGGGGCGATTCAATGCTGTTGCGCTTTACCAGGCATTGGACGCACAGCGCTGTGCACGCTCATTGTCATGGGCCCAGGTGGCGGATGAGCTTGGCGTCAGTGTATCAACGCTAACCAACACAAAACGAGGCGGGCGAATGGAAGTGGACGGTATGCTGGCTATGGTGCGCTGGCTGGACCGGACCGTGGAAAGCTTTACCTTCGGCTTCTCCGATAAACGCCGCTCTTCTGATTAGTTAGGAATTGCCTCATCCAGGCCAATGATGTACACTTTTTGCTGATGTTACTTTCTGTCTCCAACATGGCCATGTGCTGTTGCGCGATGGCTATGCGTGTGTTTACACCGAGGCAGAAAGGTTCATAGCAAGTTTTATTCAGCAATCATGAACCCGCTGCCTCAGGGCAGCGGGTTTTTCGTTTTGGCGGAAACCTTTGCCGCACCTGCAAACAGGACCGGCAGCTGAAGGAGAAAGAAGATGAGCACGAACCTGCGCTACGAATTGCGATGTCGCGAATGCCAGACCCGCTGGGGCAACCAGCCGATTTCTTTCTGCCAGAGCTGCTTCGCGCCCCTGGAAGTAGCCTATGACTGGGACCGAATCCGCAAAGAGATCAGCAAAGATAAAATCGCAAGCCGCGCGAACAATCTCTGGCGCTACAAGGAGCTGCTGCCATTGCCAGACATCTATGATGGCTCCACGCCCGCTGGCTTTACGCCGCTGGTGAAGGCCGCAAAGCTGGGTGAGACTGTGCGTAGCCGGTCGCTCTACCTGAAGAATGACGCCGTCTGCTTCCCTACTCTTAGCTTCAAAGACCGCGTGGTGGCCGTGGCGCTCACGCAGGCACGCAACTTCGGCTTCGACGTCGTCAGTTGTTCTTCCACCGGCAACCTGGCCAACGCGGTTGCCGCGCAGGCTGCGCGCGCAGGCTTGAAAGCCTGCATCTTTATTCCCGCCGATCTTGAGCCGGCAAAAGTCCTGGGCACACAGGTCTATGGCGCGCAGATTGTCCGCATTGACGGCAATTACGATCACGTCAACCGCCTCTGTTCGCAGATCGCGGACAAGCATCGCTGGGGCTTCGTCAACGTGAACCTGCGGCCTTATTACGCCGAAGGCTCGAAGACCGTAGGCTATGAAATCGCCGAGCAACTGGGCTGGCGCCTGCCGGACAACGTCGTGGTGCCGATGGCTGGCGGATCGCTGATCACCAAGATCTATAAAGCCTTTAAAGAACTGATCGAGCTTGGACTGGTGGAAGAGAAGCAGGTGAAGTTCTTTGGCGCGCAGGCCACAGGTTGCAGCCCCATCAGTGTTGCCGTAAAAGCCGGGCGCAATGAGATTGAGCCCCAGAAGCCGCAGACCATCGCTCGCTCGCTGGCTATCGGCAATCCCGCCGACGGTTTCTACGCGGCCAAAACAATTCTCGGCAGCGGCGGTTGGGCGGAAGATGCGACTGATCCCGAGATCGTGGACGCCATGACGCTGCTGGCTGAGACTGAAGGCATATTCACTGAAACCGCGGGCGGGGTCACCGTGGCTTCAGCGCGCAAGCTTTATGCGCAAGGCCGCATCCGTCCGGATGAGACGACTGTCCTCTGCATCACCGGCAACGGCCTTAAGACGACGGACGCTTTTGCAGGTAAGTTCGATACCGTTGAACCAATTCCACCCAAGCTGGCTGCATTCGAACAATTTCTGGAAACCCAATTCGCCGGCGCGCGCGCCGCCAGCAAAGGAGCTGCCTAATGAGCGTGAAAATTTCCATTCCCAGCGCCTTCCGCCGCCACACTGAGGGGCTAGACCATTATGAATGTGCGGGCGCCGACCTGCCGGGCATTTTGGACTCGCTGGGCACCCGCTTCCCCGAACTCAAGCCGCACCTGCGCGACGAACAGGGCAACGTTCGCCGCTTCCTGAACATATACGTCAACGATGAAGACATTCGCTTCCTCGGCAATGACTATAAGTTCAAGGAAGGCGATGAGGTAACGTTGGTACCATCGATCGCCGGAGGCTAAGTCCAGGCGGTTCTTTTCATTAGCCCTGACCGGTCCGCTGCTATAGCGGTTCAGCAGCCGTTGGGCTGCATAATATTGTTCCTCTCCGGGTGGTTCATCGAATACACTGCGATAGCCCAATAAATTAACAACCAGGACGCCCGGGGAGGGTACAAATGGAATTGCAGCCGAGGAATTCTATTCTCAGGTTGGCCGGCTTTACTCTGTGTATTTTGGTTCCGCTTGCTTCGCTCGCCTCCCGCAGCGGAGACAAATCTAAATCGTCGTCTTCCAGCAAATCATCAAGCTCTTCCCATTCGTCCTCCTCCCATTCCTCCAGCGGGTCGCATACAAGCGGCTCAAGTAGATCATCGAGCTCAACGCACTCAAGTAGAGCGTCGGGGGCAACCACCAGTCGGTCCTCCGGAGCAAGCAGTTCGAGTGGCCGGTCGTATTCCGGAAAGACGGCCCACGTGCCAAAGGTGAATAAGACCAACGAAAGCGCGTCACATTCCAGCGGCAGATATTCGGAGCACACGGCGTCTGGGAATGGCTCAGCCAGTAAGACGCATGACACAAACACCAGCGGTAAGATTCATACTGGAAAAGGCAAAACTTCATCATCCGTCAGTTCGCGGGAGCACACCGGCAATTCTGTTCATGCCACAAGCACACACCCCGCCGGCGCGGAACTTCACACCAGTGGCCACTCCGCATTCCGCAGAGAGACAAAGGTAGGCGACCGTCGCGTAGCCCGGGACGAGCACGGTCGGGTGCGCGACATTCACGGACATGACATGTATATCCACCAGGGCGTGCGCGGCGACAGGCGTTTTGTGGCCACGCATAACGATCGCCGGATCGTGGGATATGGCAGTGGACACGGCTTCACTGAACGCCGTTATTATTCTCGCGGCAACCGCATCTACGTGCAGCGTACCTACATATTCGGCGGAAGGCCTTACGCTTATGCCTACCGGTCGTATTACTATCGCGGCTGGCCCTACTATCACTATGTGCCGGCGTATTACTACCATCCATTCTTTTACAGATGGGCCTATAACCCCTGGGCAAGGCCGGTTTACTACCATTGGGGCTGGTACGGCGATCCATGGTATCGGGGTTATGGATACTACTTCAACCCTTATCCGGTTTATCCCAGCGCCTCACTGTGGTTGACGGACTATCTCCTTGCTGAAAACCTGCGCGCAGCATATGACGCGCGCCAGAGCTCCTACGTAGCAGATACTTCTGAATCCCTGGATACGCCCGCGGCGGGCAGCCAGGTTGCTCTATCGCCTGAAGTGAAGCAGTTGGTCGCGGATGAGGTGCAGCGCCAGCTTGACGCGGAACGTACAGCGGCGGCGCAGCCTGCCGAGCCGAGCCAGTTGCCGGAAACTAAACAGCCTGCTGAAGAGGTCCCGGCGGCGCTTGATCCTAAGCAAAAAATATTCATCGTGGGAAGCAATCTTGACCTGGTGAGTGACGCGGGCGAGTGCGCCGTCACTCCCGGTGACGTGCTTCTACGCACCGGCAGCGCCCCTGACGCGGATAACAAAGTAAGCGTAAGCGTTCTCAGCAGCAAGAAAGGTGATTGCCCGGTCGATACAACCTCCGACGTAGAAGTCACTGAATTACAGGAGATGCACAACCAGTTCCGGGAAAAGATGGATACCGGATTGAAATCCCTGGCCGAGAACCAGGGCAAG
>Ga0070712_100001394_pt1 | contig 14683 bp, 13 predicted proteins | sample LARL81metaG_FD_71396 | JGI IMG/M metagenome (GOLD analysis project Ga0070712, IMG submission 71396) | Corn, switchgrass and miscanthus rhizosphere microbial communities from Kellogg Biological Station, Michigan, USA - LAR L8-1 metaG | ecosystem: Host-associated > Plants > Roots > Rhizosphere ...
CGTCGGTGGCCGACACATACCAAGGGTTGTACGCGGGTTCCGGCCACTGTGCGTCGGGGAAATTGTATGCAACACTGTTACTCGCCACGGTTACGACCTCCTGAACTCGTCTTTCCAGTTCTCGATCTTATGTAGACGAATATGAAACAAGTCGCGTCGCGGCACAACCGCATTAAGTTCCCTTGTGATATCCGAATATGGTCGAAGGCGACGGTAGGTTTTACGGGTGAAAGTGCGGCACGACTTTTGGGGGATGGACGATAGTCGTATTACGGAGTGTTTATGTGCTTCCTGCCATAAAGCCGGGCATCGACGGACCAGGCCCCCGGTCCGATCATTGCTAAAGTTGCTCCGAGGATAGCTAACGTGACCGAAATGAGCGGACTGGTGGAATGCGTGAGGACGTTCCAGGTCTCGACAACGGCGATCAGAGTTCCCACAAGGGGTGTCCACAAACCGACGAGGAGCAGGACTCCTGCGACGGCTCCAATCATTGCAGGCTCCACCGCGCTGAACTGAGATGTTTGGGACAGGATGCCGGCTGTGCAGTAAAGAAGAAGGACTCCAGCAGTCATCCGCTGAATCAGGAGACCTATGCCAGGCCAACCCCCGGCGAATGTCCAAAAGAGGCGCTGCAAAGGACCCTCCCGATTAAAAGCATAGAGATACCCGAGCATTGAGCGGAAGGGGTAAAAGTTGGCGGTAGCTACCCTACTTTCGGAGGGTTCTCCAAATCGATAATTCCCCGCTTCAGTCCAATCGTGACCGCATGAGCCCGATCATTGGCGCCAAGCTTGGAAAGTATGTTGCTTACGTGGCCCTTGATAGTCGCTTCGCTGATGGAAAGCTGATCGGCAATCAATTTATTTGAATTGCCAGCGGCGATTAACCGCAAGACATCGATCTCGCGTTGTGTGAGACTGTCATCCGCGAGGTGTTCGGCAAGCTCGGCCGCGATGTCACTCGGGATTCGTTTTTGCCCGGCATTCACGGCACGGATGGTGTCCATGAGTTCCGTGTGCACATGCCCCTTTAAGATGTAACCCCGGGCGCCAGCTTGAAGTGCCCGCACAACCTGGACGTCGCCGGTATAGGTCGTAAGGACAATAATGCGGGCATTGGGGAACTCGCTCCGGATGGAATTTATGGCTTCGATGCCATTCAACCCTGGCATTTGAATATCCATCAGGGTCACGTCCGGCTTGTGCAAACGGAACTTTTCGACCGCTTCCTGGCCATTTCTGGCTTCCGCCACCAGCTTCATGTCGGGCTCCGCGTTTACGAGGGCAGCAATTCCTTCGCGCAACAACGCATGATCGTCGACAGATAGGACGCGAATGAGGCGGTCGTCACGGCTCATAATACTTTTCTCCGCGGAACAGTCTGAATATCGACTTGTTAGAAGACGTTTTGTAGGCAACAGGGCCAGGAACGGTCAATTGCACTTCGGTTCCGGCCCGGTTTTCGGTCCAAAAATCTAGATGTGCCTGGATTTGCTTGGCGCGCTCGCGGATGCCGGGTAATCCCCAATGCCCAGGGCGTCCTCCTTCTTTCACCACCGCCGGGTCGATGCCCTTTCCATCGTCGCGGATCAGCAAGATAAGTGCATGATTGTCGTAGCGAACCTCCGCCTCGATGTAATGCGCGTTTGCATGCTGGAAGGCATTCCGGAGCAACTCACGGCCAATTCGGTAGACCTCATCCTGGATGGCCGGGGATAAGTCTTGGCGCTCGCCGGCGACCATCAACTGAAATGTTGGACAACTTGAGTTGCCATTAACAGAGCTCTCCAACTCTTGACCAGTCGCGGTTAGCCAATCTCCGAGATCAGTCGAAGTAGAGCGCTCAACCGCCCTCAGGTCCTTGATAGCGTCGCGGCTCTCGGCAATTGCCTGCTCGGTTCTCTTGATCGCACTGTCCAGGGCTTCGAGCGCTTCTTCAGGGCGACGTGCAAACAGGTTTCGGGCTGCCTGAAAGCGAAACATGAGACCGTGCAAGGCCTGGAGCAAGGTATCGTGTAATTCTCGCGCAATACGCGTGCGCTCATTCACGCGCGCGTCTAGAGCGACGTTAAACTGCCGCTGGAGTTGCTGAACTCGGAGCTGGTAGGTGCCCCATAGAAGTGCAAAGAATGCTGCTGCACATAGCATGCGGAACCAATTCGTCTGATAAAACTCAGGAAGAACGGTGAAATCAAGGGACGCATCCGTGTCGTTCCATATGCCATAACCGTTCCTGGCCATGACATGGAACCGGTAAGTGCCAGCGCCAAGATTGTTGTACGTGGCTTCGCGGTTCGTACCCGCTTCACTCCAGCCATGGTCAACGCTGTCCAAACGATAACGATAACGAACGCTCTCAGAATTGCTGAGACTCAAGCCCACGTATCGGAAGGTCGTTCTCCGCGTGCCGGGTGGAAAGTGAATCGGCCCGCGCAGGTCGAACGCCGTGTCGTCTCCTGCAATGCCCTCGATGTGTACCAGCACCGGAGCAGGCGCAGCCGCCGCCCCCGACGGATCGACCGACGAGAGCCCGCCATTGGTTGAAAACCAAATGCGACCACGCGAGTCCGCGACAACCGACTGGTAACGCTGTACGCCTTCCGTGCCTGACAAGCCGTCAGCCAGTCCATACTCCCGAAACTCTGCTTTGGCTGTGTCCTCGAGCAAGCTACTGCGGGTAACTTGAAGTATGTGATTCGCAGTGGCGATCCACAAGTTTCCGTTTTTGTCTTCCGCGATGCCGAATATCGCTTCGTGTAGCGAGTCGGGGACCCTCTTCGGTACGTGAATGTGATCCGCACCTAGAAAGGCGAGACCATCGGCAGTACCGATCCACAAGATGCCTTTTGAGTCGGGGAGGATACAGCTCACGTTCAGGGAGGACAAGCCATCCTGAGCCGAAAACGTCCGCCAGGTGTTGTTTCTTAGCTCACTCAGACCGTTTGTGGTACCAAACCACATCGTTCCATCGTTACCCTCAGCAATCGAACTCACCCTGTTTGATGCCAGTCCGTTCGCTGTCGTGTAAGTTGTGAAGTAGTGGCCGTTGAATTCGCTCACTCCGCCACTCAGTGTCGCGGACCAGATGGTGCCATCGCGATTCTGATGTACTGCATACACGGCGTTTTGTGGAAGCCCGTCGGACTGAGTGTACGTTTTCGCGATGATCGAGCCATTGACGTCGTTCAGATGCGTTAAGCCGCCTCGCTGACGTCCCACCCATAATTCGTTCCTCCCGCTACTGCTGATCGAATAGACGACATCTTCGCTAAGCCCGGCGACCGCGATCACTTCGCTCTTTCCTCCTTTCAGCCAGCGCAACCCCCCCTCACTTGGCGCGAACCAGGTTCTGCCCCCCGGGTCGACATATAAAGCGCCCGTACTTTGTGACTTCAAGCCGGCGGCCGAGTAGGTGACAAAGGCACTGTTACGCAAACGCTCTAGCACTCGCGCAGTACCAATCCATATGTTTCCCTCTCTATCTTCAAAAAGCGCGGTCACTGCCCCGAACCCGCGATCAACCGCGACTCCATCACCGTTGATGCGGATTAGACCGTTAGCTGTGCCCACCCAGATGTTCCCATCATGGTCACGGATCATGGAAAGTATTTGAACATTGTGCAGAGACGGAGGAACGCCCGCCGAGGTGACTTCTGCACCGTTCCACTGAACAATTCCTCTATCAGTTCCGACCCATAGTTCGCGGTTTTCCAAGGGGAGTAAGCAGTTGGTCCTGTAATTGAACTGTCCCTTCGGCGCGGCAGCAATCCTTCCGCCGGTCATATAGAAGAGACCTTTGTCCTGCGTGCCAAGCCACACCTTGGCATCCGACGTCTCAGCTATCGAAGTGATGACAGAGTTGGGGGCGGCAAAGCGGTGAGCAACAAGTTGCGTGGCCCAACTGTAACGCGTATTGCGATTATCGGCTTCCGTAGTCGCTGTGCCTTCAGCGGGTGCGCGGTCGGCCGCAGAAGTGAGAAGTTCAAACCTTCCACCACGGTTTGCGAGAGCGCCTAAGGTAACCGATGAGAAGAGAGGTGTGCCGTCTCCTCGCCTGCCCAGGGAAGTGATCCCGGACTCTACTTCCTCGCGGCCCAATTCGAGTGTTCCATCGTGATACCGCAAAATCCTTGTGTTTTGTAGGAGGATCCACAAGTTGCCTTCAGTATCTGTGATAAGCGCCTGAACAGCACCGATCGAAAGAGTTGCAGGGCTCGCCTGCTGGAAGATACGAAATGTCAACCCGTCGAACCGAATCAGCCCTTTCTCTGTCCCGATCCACAGATAACCGTCCGGGGTTTGGGCGAAGGAAGTTATGGATCCGGCGTTGAATCCCTTTTCGACTCCCCAGTGATCGCGGATGTATTGCGAGAGCATTCGGTGCGGGTCGACGGGATAGGCCGGATAAGGAAGACACACGACGGCAAGTACAGCCATCATTGTCTTCAATAGCCGATGCCGTTTTCGACGCCTGTCAGGGGAGGTATTCAAATTTTTCAATAACAACTTCTTGGTCTTTTTGCAAAGGACTCTTGTCGCTGGCGACAACGTAGAGCAAAAGCACGATTACCTCCTTGCCTCTTGAAGGTACTCCCGACGTGAAGACGTGCTCAGAAACAGGCGCTCCATCCGTTGAAGATCCCCGCACGGTTTTAAAGCTTGCTCGTCCCGATTCCCAATGCATCGAATGAGTCAGGGTACCAGAAGGAACCCTGAACGGAGCGACATTGCCGGGAACATAGAAGGGCTGAAGAGCATACTGCGCATTGTTCTTACTAGAAGCATCGCCCAATCGGCCCATCTCAAGGTCCATTTCGCGGTAGTGTTGGTCTCCTCCCGCCTCGTCAAAAGTGCTCATACTAAGGACCGCAGCGGGCTCCAAGTGAGTGGTGTCGCGTACCACCAAGCTGTAGGTTCCGTACCCAAGACTCTGTGTGAGGGCCAGGTCCGCACATGACCACCGCCCGTCTTTTTTCCTTATACGGAGATGCAAGGCGCCGCTCGCATCGGTCCAGGCGTTGTCGCCGTCGTACAAATTGTTGAGTCCTCCCCAATCGCTCGCGATGGTGCGAACCTGCCACTGGTAACCGCTGAATTGAAGCGGCTTCGTGGGGGCGAGTTGCGGCGCTCCAGTGCCCTTAACAATCGTTAGCGATACGACGGAACCACCTTGCGTCGGGGCTACATCGAGGGTCGGTGATGGCCGGTATCCCGGCTCTACTAACAGTGCCGCATAGTCAAATCCCAGGTGAGTAGAGGTGCTCCAGGTTGAGTCGGCTTGAATGGGAATGAGGGCCTGTTCCGGCCACGGCTGGACCCACCATGGTCCGCTGTGGGCATAAATAACAATTTGCTGCCCTGGGCGGTATCCCTTGACGCGTCCGGCTATGCTGTCAACTTTTTCTCTTCCTCCCTGTGCTGCTGGGGGAATCTTCGTAAACTCGATGGTCGGGGTCGAGTCGGATTTATGCGAGTGGCAATCAAGAAGCGCGAGACAGCAAATTAGGATCAGAGCTAACTTCAGCTTTGGACTAGCGAGGATGAGATCGAGTTTGACCAGATCAACTCTTCGAAGACGCTGTCCCACCTGAAAACCTCCGCACGGCTTTGCAACTTGGACCAAGAATGAATTCAGTTGGAGTCGTAAATGCGCAGCCAAATACTTTTCCGGTGAATAGGTCGTCCAACAGATTCGTGTTGTCTCTAGATCACGTCTGTGATCAAGGGACGTATTTACGGTCGCTTCTGACCGTACTTATCGATACCCAGCCGACGGATCTTTGACTCCAGCGTCTGACGCGGTATTCCGAGTTTCGCGGCCGCACCCGAAGGCCCTGAGATCCGCCCATGAGTTTCGGCGAGAGCTGCTTCAATCATTTCTACTTCACGCTCCCCTAATGCCGAAAGGCCTTCGCGCTGTGATGGCTCTTCCGGTTCACTTTCGAGCCAGCTCTCATCCACAGCGAAAGTATCGGTTTCGCACAAGATTACTGCGCGTTCCACGACGTTCTGCAATTCACGAATGTTTCCCGGCCAGTGGCAGCTTTGTAACTGCTCCAGCGTTTGCTTGCCGATATGGCGGATGTTCTTGCCGGCCTCTTTCGCAAACCGACCGACGAAGTACTCCACAAGCAGTGGGATATCCTCCGCACGTTCGCGCAGTGGCGGAATGTCAATGGGAAAGACGTTCAACCGGTAGAAGAGATCCTGGCGGAAGGTCCCGGCCGCCACGGCAGCGGGCAAATCACGATTCGTAGCCGCAATCAGCCGGACATCGACGGAGATCGGATGATTGCTGCCCACCCGCTCAAACTCCTTCTCCTGCAACACCCGTAGCATCGCAATCTGTGTTTCCATCGGGAGCTCGCCGATCTCGTCCAAGAACAGCGTTCCCCCGTTAGCAGCTTCGAATCTTCCCACCCGCCGTTGCAGTGCACCGGTGAATGCTCCCTTTTCATGCCCGAAAAGCTCGGATGCAATGAGCGACTGCGGAATCGCTGCACAGTTGACTTTTACGAAGGCCCGGCTTGCGCGTCTCGATCTACGATGCAGTGCACGGGCTATCAGCTCTTTTCCGGTTCCAGTTTCGCCCAGTATGAGAACTGTCGAGTCAGAAGGCGCAACTTTCTCCACTTTTTTGAGCAGTTGGCTCATGGGTTTCGAAGAACCGACAATTTCCTCGAACATGGAAGAGCGATCGATTTCCTCTCGCAATACGAGGTTTTCATTGTGAAGTCGTTCTTCCGTCCTCTTGCGGTCGTCGATGTCGGTCGCCGTACCGTACCAGCGAATGATCTGACCGGATTCGTCTTTCAGCGGGTTGTATTGAAGAAGCTGCCAACGATACAGCCCGCCCTTGAACAAAACGCGCATTTCCGAATCGAACGGGACTCCCTTCAAAAATCCTGCCCTGCGCTCATTGCGCACGCGATCGAGATCGTCAGGATGGCAGACTTGCGCCAAGAATCCACTACTCGTCACATCGTCCATTGTGAGTCCGGAATTCTCCTGCGCAACACGATTCGCATAGAGCAGGCTGCCATCAGGCGTCAGGACCACGATTGGTTGCCGAATAGTGTCGGTGATCGTACGAAGGTCCTCCTCGCTTTGCCGTAGCTTCTGCTCGGCGCGCTTTCTATAGTCGATGTCGGTTGCTGTAGAGTACCAACGGATGACCTTGCCAGATTCGTCCTTCAGCGGATTGTACTGAACGAGTTTCCATTGGTATTCTCCACTCTTGTGCCGGGCACGCATTTCCAGTTCGAACGGAGCCCCACGCCGAAGGCCTTCTTCACGAGCGCGCAGGCGGTCTAGGTCGTCTGGATGGAAAGCTTGCGGTGCAAACCCGTGCTCCATGATCGCGCTGAACGACAGCCCCGTTTCTTCGCAAGCGACGTGGTTCGCATATAGCGTTTTCCCGTCGGGCGCAAGGACGACAATGACTTGGCGAATAGCATCCGTAATGGTGCGAAGGTCTTGCTCACTTTGTCGCAGCTTCTGCTCTGCGCACTTGCGATCATCGATATCAGTCAGCAGGAAATACCACGTGGTTATCTGGCCTTCTGCATCCCGCACGGGGCGCCCACGAGACTGGAACCATCGGTAAACACCATCCGCACGCCGGCAACGGAGCTCAACGTCACATATCTCGCCCGTTTCAAATGATCTTCTAAGTGTCTCGAGTACACGGGGAAGATCATCCAGATGAACCACGCCGGCGCTGGACCAGTCCTTCAACTCCTCACTTGTTTTACCGAAAAACTTCAGGATCTGTTGGTTAACAAACTCGACCTCGCCCGTTGGGCTCATCGTGTGTGCGAAGCCGGGGATGTTGTTGATGATCGTGCGGAAATCGGCCTCGCTCTGCCGCAGTTTCTGCTCGGCACGCCTACGATCATCGGTGTCAGTAAGCAGGAGATACCATGCGGTTATTTTGTTTTCTGTATCTCGAACCGGGAGACCGCGGACTTGGAACCATCGGTAAATGCCATCAGCGCGACGGCAGCGGTGCTCCACTTCATAGATCCGTCCTTCTTCAATGGCCTTGATACGAGCCTCGATGATCCGTGGAAGGTCATCAGGATGAATAACATCGGTCAAGGCCCAGTTCTTGAGGTCTCCCGTTGTTTTGCCGAAATACTCCAGAGTTTGACGGTTGAGAAACTCGACCTCACCCTCTGCGCCCATTGTCGCGACCAGCCCGGGGATGTTATCGACGATCTGCCGCCATGACAATTCCCTCGCTTGCAGGATTGCTTCTGCCCGCTTCCGATCCTCGATATCAAGGTTCGTTCCGTACCACCTGACTACGGTCCCTGATTCGTCACGCACTGGGTTCGCGAATATAAGGAACCATCGAGGGGAACCGTCAAAGCGGCGAAGGCGTACTTCGGTTGTGCCTGCATCCGGTGACTTCCGGAGAGTTTGCCACCAAGTTTCAAGGTGTTCGATGTCGTCGTGGTGAACGCTCGATTTCCAGCCCAACCTGTGCAGGTCATCCGAAGAAAGGCCGACGTAATCCCGAAATGGCTGATTGAAGAAATCCAAGGATCCGTCCGCCAGAGCCGACCAGGCCATTGTTGGAATCCGATCGAGGAAAGAGTGCAGTTCCAGGGGAGTCGGAATTTGGCGCTCAGTCGTACTCATAGTGAGAATTTCGCAAGACCGCTTGGGTCCGGAAACACATTCAGGTCAACTGATTAGGCCATGAGGACGGGGTGCAAACAATTAGACGATGGTATGGATAGTACTTTGGTATAAGACTGGAAAAGCGCCCCACGTGGGACAGTCCGGAAGGGGCGTTTCTTCTCAGGCGTCTAAAGTCGCTTGGATACAGTTGCTAAATGCGATTTGGATAGTCGGCATCGGAAGAATCGGGCTGCCCTGCCTCGACGCGCTCACGGAGCATCCATTCATGAACGTAGGCAGGGCGTTGCATGAGCTGGACCCCCCTATCTTCGCAGCTGATCAGGAACCGAACCACCCCGAGGTCCACCAAAGTGACATCGCTCAGGTCCAAGATATTGTTGGCGCAATCATTATCCATTTCCGATCGAATGCTGGGGATTTGATCGGATTGAATCCGCCCACTCAGTCGGAGCTTGGTCACACATCCGCCGCCGTTCTTTTCAATTCTCAACATTTCGTGCTCCTTCCGGCCGCGTGAACCATTACGTACCTGGCCAGATCCTGCCGACGTCTGGCAAAGCGATCGGCGTAAATAGAGCCTATAGCTGAGAATGCGCCTGTAGTCACAGCCAGTCCTCTCTCGTTTGTGTTCATTTTTTCCTTTTCAGGTCGTGAGCTACTGCGGACCTCCCAGAGGTTCATTATCTACAGCTGTTGTTGCAATGAATCGAGTTCGATCCGACAGGTGTCGCTGAAGGCCCTCAATGGATCGTCGCCATTCACGGCCTGAGCTTCGATCTGTTCGGCTGTAAGGTTGGTCTTCGGATACGTACTGACAATAGTTCTTATGACCAGTTCCGCTTCTCTTAGGACGGGCTCGGACGAACTAAGACGAATGCGGCTTGCAAGCGCATAGACCGGTATCAGTTTTTGAAGATCACCCGAATTGTGCTGCATGGCGTCGACCAGTAGGCGGGCGCTTTCGCCAATGAAATCGGAGTACAGGGCTTCGCGCCGTGCAATTTGTTTTCCCAACAACTCGCGCCGGTCCTGATGCCTCGCCGTGATCCACGTACCGGTCGCCGAGCCTAAAGCACCGACTAGCGAACCACCAACAGCTGCCAAAGCGGTGATCATCACGGAATTCATAAAGGTATTTGGTGCGGGGCTGCGCAATGCGGCCCCGCAAGTGTTTAGCTGATGAATGCGAGGATGTCCGCGTTGATCACGTCGGCATTCGTGGTCATCATGCCGTGGGAGTATCCTTTGTAGACCTTCAGCCTGCTATTCTTTAGCAGCTTGGCCTGGAGCAATGAGGCGTTCTCGTACGGCACGACCTGGTCGTCGTCGCCTTGCATGACGAATGTCGGCACGGTGATCGCTTTTAGATCGTCCGTTTGGTCTGTCTCGGAAAAAGCCTTGATGCCTTCGTAATGGGCGAGTGCGCTGCCGATCATTGCCTGACGCCACCAATTCCGAATGATTCCCTGCGACACCTGCGCGCCGGTCTGTTAAAGCCGTAAAACGGACCAGACGGCAAATCAAGGAAAAACTGCGCCCTGTTCTCAGCCAGCCTTTTGCGGAAGCCGTCGAACACTTCGATTGGCGTGCCGCCGGGGTTCTTCTCAGTCTTGACCATCAGTGGCGGAACAGAAGCGAGAAGCACAGCCTTGGCTACTCGGCCGTGAGGCTCGCCATATTTGGCGACATAGCGGACCACCTCGCCACCGCCCGTCGAATGGCCGATGTGGATCGCATTTTTCAGATTAAGATGCTCGACCACCGCCGAAGCGTCGGAGGCGTAATGGTCCATGTCATGGCCAGTGCCACTTGCGAAGAGCGGCCGTGACCGCGTCTATCATGCGCGACCACGCGGTAGCCTTTGGCTAGAAAGAACAGCATCTGCGCGTCCCAGTCATCGGCCGACAGAGGCCAACCGTGGTGGAATACAATGGGCTGCGCGTCCTTCGATCCCCAGTCCTTATAAAAAATCTGAGTATTGTCCTTCGTCGTTATTAATGGCATATGATCCTTTCGCTCTGAGGTTGTTGAACGGACTATCCCGTTCAAGTACGGAGCCGATTCTCCGACCGCTTCTCCGGCAGCCAGAGCACCAAGCGCAATCAACATGTCGCGTCGATTAAGGTCATCATGTGATCTCCTTGAGACCTGCTCGCGCCGTCAGTTATGTCGCGCAGTCGTAATCGGCGACGTGCGGGATGTGCAATTTCGCCTCCGACTCCGTTGGATTTGCACTTCAAGCGCCATTCGTAAAGCACTGACCTGCAATGCTCGCCTAGTCGGCTCCACGCCTCGTCGTCAGCAAAATGCTGAGGGTTCAGCAGACTGCGGCAGGGCAGGTCCGAGGTCCAGTGTGCTAAGTGCAATCCCTTGAATCTGTTTCAGAGTGGAGACTCGTTTGCCTTCTGGACTGTGCCGGCAGCTTCGGCAGACCTGAGATGGACAAAGCAGTCCAAGAAAGGAGCGGCTATGTTCGGTATAACGAGCGAGACTATTCATCAGTTTTCCTTGGCCGAAATTCTGCTTCTAATCGCGATGAACATGGAAACGAGCCGCTTAGCTTCTGAAAACCGCGCCCGTTCGGCCAGCGGCACGGTTTTGGGAAGCTAACCAGAGCTGGAAGAAAAATGCCATGGAGATACTTGCCTCGTATACGAGGCCTTTCGTCAGGATTACCGCAAATCGCCAATCCGCCGTCTTGAACAAACAGAGGAGTGAGCTATGAGCGCGATTGAATTTGGACTGGCATCGCCAACCCCTTTTACAGAGATGCCAATGCATGTGGCGTTCGAGGAGCAATACAACGGATCGGAAGCTCTGGAGGGCTCCGAGGATAGTGACCACGCTGCCGACGAACCAACCAGTGAGGCAGGGTTTGAACAAATCGTCGGCCGAAGCGCAGCTTTGCGGCGGGTCCTGCGCGAGGTCGAGGTCGTAGCTCCAACCGATTCCGGCGTGCTGATTCAAGGGGAAACGGGCACCGGAAAGGAGTTGATCGCCCAAGCTGTACACAATCGAAGCGGCCGGCGTGATCGGCCTTTTATCAAGGTGAATTGCGCCGCAATACCTTCCGGCCTACTGGAAAGTGAATTGTTCGGGCACGAAAAGGGTGCCTTCACCGGAGCCGTCATGCGAAAGCCCGGTCGCTTTGAAGTGGCCGACAAAGGAACTTTGTTCCTGGACGAAGTCGGCGACATTCCTCTCGAGCTGCAATCGAAGCTGCTGCGGGTTCTGCAGGAGCATGAATTTGAGCGGCTGGGCAGCACGCGGACTCAGCAGGTGGATGTACGAGTGATCGCGGCCACACACCGGGATCTGAAGGAGATGGTCGAAGAGGGCACGTTCCGGAGCGATCTGTATTACCGCCTGCACGTGTTCCCACTGACGGTTCCTCCGTTACGCGATCGGTGCGAGGACATACCTTCCATCGTTCGTCACTTTGTTGAGAAGTATTCGCGACGAATGAATCGACAGATCGAAACAATCTCGCCCCGCACCATGGAAGTGCTCAAGGACTACTCCTGGCCGGGAAATGTCCGGGAGTTACAGAACTTTATCGAGCGAGCTGTGATCCTTTCGCCTGGAACCTCACTCCGCGCTCCGTTGGACGAATTGACAGAAGAGACAGTTCAGAGTTCACCCACCCGTCTGTCGAGTCTCGAGGAGATGGAACGCGAGCATGTGTTGCGCGCTCTAAGGGAGTCCAACTGGGTCACAGGGGGCCCTAAAGGCGCAGCAGCCAAACTGGGCATGAAGCGGACCACGCTGGCCTATCGGATCCGCAAGCTAGGAATTCCCGTCCGGCCACAGCTATAAGAAAGAGCTTAATTTCGGGCCCAATCTCGGGAAGTCTTTCTTGCGATATTTTGCGACCGATCGGTCTCGTTTGTAATCTGATGTTGGCAGGCAGGAGGAAACATGGCGGCGGCAGCGATGCCAATGACGTTGGGGGCTAGCGAAAAGGACCAAGCTATCAGTCCTTGGCTGATCGCGATCACCGTGACGCTCGCGACGTTCATGGAGCTCCTAGATACCGCCATTGCTAACGTCTCTCTTCCTCATATTGCCGGCGGCCTCGCGACCAGCTACGACGAAGCGACATGGGTACTCACGAGCTACCTGGTGGCGAACGCTGTTGTGCTCCCTCTGAGCGCCTGGCTAAGCCGTGTTTTTGGTCGAAAGAACTACTACATGGCCTGCGTGGCGTTATTCACACTGAGTTCCTTAATGTGTGGTTTTGCTCCGAGCCTCGGATTATTGATCTTTTTCCGCGTGCTGCAGGGAATTGCTGGCGGCGGGTTGGCGCCGGTCGAGCAGGCCATTCTGGTTGACACATTTCCTGCCTCAAAGCGCGCGGCAGCATTCGCGCTTTACAGTATGGCTATCGTCACCGCTCCTGCGGTCGGGCCCCCTCTCGGCGGCTGGATTACTGACAGCTTCTCGTGGCGCTGGATCTTCTTTATCAACGTTCCGATCGGAATCGTGTCGCTCGTCCTCACGAGTCGCATTCTGTCTGATCCTCCGGAATTCAAGCGCGAAGTGGAGGCGGCTCGGACCGCCGGCAAGCTCAAAATCGATTACGTCGGCATATTACTGATTGCGATTGGCTTCGCGTCTCTGGAAGTGGTGCTCGACCGCGGAGAGCGATTGGATTGGTTCGGCAGCAACTTTATTGTCAGTTTCTTTGTAATCGCGATTGCGGCGCTCGGCTTCGCAATCTTCTGGGAACTACATCACCCGGATCCCGTTGTGGAGATCCGGTTATTGAAAGAGCGGAATTTCGCCATCGCGAATGCGTATTACTTCCTGTTTGGATTTGTTCTGTTTGGTTCAACGGTGTTGATTCCGCAAATGCTTCAATCACTGTATGGCTATACCGCGACAGATGCCGGATTGGTCTTGGGGCCAGGAGCGATGGTGATTGTGGTCCTGGCCCCGGTAGTCGTCCGTCTCGTGAGCCGAATTCCTGTGGCTCGATTGCTGGCTTTCGGCTTTGGGATTCTGGCTTTGGCGATGTGGTATTTTGCGAGCTTTAATCTCGCCACGAACTACGCACGAGAGACCGGAGCGCGGGCTCTTCAGGGATTGGGTATCGCATTCCTTTTCGTCCCTGCGACTCAACTCGCGTATTCGTACCTCCCTAAAGAGAAGAACAACAAAGCATCCAGTCTTACTAATCTCTTTCGCAACCAGGGAGGAAGTTTCGGTATTGCCACGGTCACCACGTTGTTGTCGCGGCGGATGCAATACCACCAGTCCGTATTGGTAACGCACGTAACTAGTTTCGACCAGACACTGAGCGCGACGGTCACAGGGATCGCCAACCGTTTTGTTGAACATGGTTCGAGCATTGCTGACGCGTCCGCCAATGCTCTTGCGCAAGTGTATGCGACTGTGCAGCAGCAGGCGGCGATCCTGGCTTTTCTCGATTGCTTCTGGATCTTAGGAGTAGTCGCAGCTGTTGGCGTACCGCTGGCAATCTTTATTCGCAAATTCAAACAAGGTGGAAGTGCCGCAGCGCACTGAGTGCGGGCAGGAGGAAATATGTCAAACGCAATCGATACCGTTGAAGAGACTCGACAGTCGTCTTTGCTAGAAGTAGATGGCTCTCAGCGCATCCCAACACATTCATTCAAAATTCGCGAGTCAAAGCCCGAGAGGAAGCCTATTCCGCGTTGGGCATATGCGAGCATTCCTGTGGCACTCGTACTTCTATCGGCGACCCTCTGGTGGCTGCATGCGAGACACTTCGAAACTACGGACGATGCCCAGGTGGACGGCCACATCAATGTGGTCTCAAGCCGGATCACTGGAACCGTCGTTTACGTCAACCCTCGAGTTGAAAACGACCAATATGTTGAGGCAGGAACCCTTCTAGTTGAGCTTGATCCAAACGATTATCAGGCGGAGCTCGATCATGCACGCGCGGACCTGGCGACTCGGGAGGCGAGTGCCCGCTCCGCCAATGTGAATGTTCCGATCACAAATGCCAGTGCGTTCAGTCAGCTTACTCTGGCGGAAGCGGCGGTTGA
>Ga0070712_100001397_pt1 | contig 14677 bp, 17 predicted proteins | sample LARL81metaG_FD_71396 | JGI IMG/M metagenome (GOLD analysis project Ga0070712, IMG submission 71396) | Corn, switchgrass and miscanthus rhizosphere microbial communities from Kellogg Biological Station, Michigan, USA - LAR L8-1 metaG | ecosystem: Host-associated > Plants > Roots > Rhizosphere ...
GAGGCGGCGAGGTTTAGGAGTTGCTGGCGCAGCCTGTCAAGCGAGGCATCGCTGAAGGGCAACTCGGCCAACATCTCGCCATGCCGCTCGGCAAGGGCAGGTTCCGCCAATAGCAGGGCAGCGATTTCGAATTCCTTTACATGACGCGCGCCGTGGCGGCCCGAGCGCGCGAGCATGCTTGCCTTCACCGCCGTCGACACCGTCTCGCCGCCGCCGGGCTGACCGGGACGCGGTCGTTCACCAGCGCGGCCGGTGCGCGCGTAGCGCGGTGTGAAACGATCATTCTTCCACGTCTGACGTTCGGGCGGAGCGGCGCGACGCTTGAAGGCGTCGTAGACGCGCTGCTCGAAATCGCGGCGGTAATAGTCGGCGATTTTGCCGTCACCGATCGCGCCGACGATTTCACCCAGGCTGCGCTCCAGACCGGCGCGCCGTTCCGGCGTCGAAAAATCCTTGTCTTCGGTCTCGGCGCGCCACAGCACCTGCGAAAGCGGCAGTGCCTCATCAAGCAGTTTCTTCATCGCGGCAGCACCGTCAGTGCGGATGAGCGAGTCCGGATCTTCCCCGGCAGGCAGGAATGCGAAACGCAGCGAATAGCCCGCCTTCAGATGCGGCAGCGCCAGATGCGCCGCGCGATGCGCTGCGCTCAAGCCGGCGGCGTCGCCGTCGAAGGCCAGGATCGGTTCGGGCGCGATGCGCCAGAGCAGATGCAGCTGATCTTCCGTGAGAGCCGTGCCGAGCGGCGCGACCGAGGCGTCAAAGCCCGCGCGCACCAGCGCGATCACGTCCATGTAACCTTCGGCGACGATGATCTGCTGATTCTTGATCGCAGGCGCGCGCGCGGCCGCGAAATTGTAAAGCAGCTGACCCTTGGAGAAGAGCGTCGTCTCGCCCGTGTTGATGTATTTCGGCTTGGCGTCGGGCGAAAGTCCGCGCCCGCCAAATGCGATGATGCGTCCGCGCGCGTCGGAAATCGGAAACATCAGCCGGTCGAAGAAGAAGTCGCGCGGCGCGCGCGATACGCTGTCACTATCGCCGTGCGCCGGCCTGACGACACCGGCCGCGACCATGTCGTCGAGAGTGATGTTTTTGGTCTTCAGGTGCTCGATCAGCGCATTGCTGCCCGAGGGCGCATAGCCGAGACGGAACTTCTTCGCTACCTCGCCATTCAGCCCGCGCGACTGAAGATATCTGCGCGCCTCGGAGCCGACATCGGCACGCAACTGATCCTCGAAAAAGACGCACGCCGCCTCGACGACATCATAGAGAGATTTTTTCTTCTCTTCGCGCTCTTCATCCTGCGCGGACCATTTGGGGAGTTCTACGCCCGCCTCGCCGGCCAGCCGCTCGACCGCTTCGGGAAACGACAAGCCTTCGGTTTCGGCGAGCCACTTGAACGCATCGCCGCCCTTGCCGCAGCCGAAGCACTTATAGGTACGTCGGGCATTCTCGACCTTGAAGGAGGGCGACTTTTCCCGGTGAAAGGGACAGCAGCCCCAGAATGCCTGGCCCTTGCGGGTCAGCTTCACGCGCCGGCCCACGAGCTGGACGATGTCGGTCCGGCGGAGGATTTCCTCGAGCAGGTTGGGCGAGAAGCGCATGCGGGAAAGATAAGGCTTTGGCGTCGCCGTCACCAATGAATCCGGGGCGGACTAACAGTTTCGTCGCATTTTGCGCGTTTTCCAGTCGCCAGCGCCGAAAAGCGGCGCCGGCACGGCCCTCTCATTTACCCGCGGACACATGGGTGACACTGTGGTTGCGACACAGTCACTGGGGAAGAGCATGCTGAAGCTTCCGCCGCCGATCTGGGCGCTGATCTATCTCGTCCTCACCTCGCTCGCCAGCGTCGCCTATCCGTGGCGCCAATTGATTGACCTCAGAAGCGTCTTCATCGGCAGCGCCCTCGTCATCGTCGGTCTCGTTTTCAGTTTCTGGGCGGCGATTTTGTTTAGCCGCGAAGGGACCGAGCTCAATCCGATGTCGGAGACGAACAAGAAACTGGTCATCCGCGGTCCGTTTCTCGTCACGCGCAATCCGATGTATGTGGGCCTCGTCGTGACGAGCCTGGGAATCGCGGTGATCGTCGGATCGCTGCCGATGTTTCTCGTGCCCGTGCTGGTATTCGCAACCGCGAACTGGGGCCACATTCCGTTCGAGGAGGCGAAAATGCGCCGCCAGTTCGGCGCCGCCTACGATGCCTATATCGCCAAGGTGCGCCGCTGGCTTTGACGCGAACCTGTCCGACGTCGCACAAAATCGCGTAGCTGCTATCGCAGGCGGACATTGCCCGATATTTGCAGGCTCGCTACGCTGACGGTTGCCGGCTGTGGTGCATGGCATTCGTCCGCTGCACGCACAATCAAACAGGTCTCACACGGGTAGGGAAGGAAACGCGCAAATGTTCTCGCATATCATGATCGGAACCAACGACCTCGACAGAGCCAAGGCGTTCTACGACAAGGTGCTTGGCGCCCTCGGCATTGCGCCGGCGATGGTCGACGGGCACCGCATCTTCTATCGCACGCCCACCGGCGTCTTCGCGGTAACCAAGCCGATCAATGGCGAGCCGGCGACGTCACCCAATGGCGGCACGATCGGCTTTGCCTGCAATTCGCCGCAGCAGGCCGATGCCTGGCACGCCGCCGGCGTCGCCAATGGCGGAAAGTCCATTGAGGACCCGCCGGGCGTGCGCGAGGGGCGGATGGGAAAACTCTATCTCGCCTATCTGCGCGATCCCGATGGCAACAAGATCTGCGCGCTGCATCGCATGAACTGACGAAGGCCAATCACCTCTCCCGCAAGCGGGAGAGGTGCATTGCGTGGGTTCAAATTCCCTATTTCAAAATCAACTCGCGCGTCAGCATGTCGCCGCGCAAGGTACGGATGGATTCGCGATCCAGGCCGGCCTTGTTGGCGTCGGCAACCGAGCCGAACATTTTGCGGGTCAGCGCGTCCTGCTTGTCGAGCGGCGTGTCGAAGGCGGCCATGTTCTTCCATTCGACGAGCAGATAGATGTCAGGCTCGTTGTCGCGGGGATCGGCAACCGTCAGCACCTTGTAGTCGAGCACCTGGCCCTGCTTCTTCAACTCTTCTTGCAACGCCCGCCACGAGGTCGCGACAAATCTCATATAGTCGTCGAAATGACCGGGCTTGGTCTGGATGGCGGCAACGTCCCAGACAGGTCCGTTGTCATAAGGACGAACCGGTTCGGCTGCCGATGCGAGCGACGGAATGGCCAGCAAGGCTGTGAACGACAAAAGCGCTGCGATGCGAAATTTCATGAGTCTTCCCCTTGTTTGAGTTGGATCGGTGCGATCCCAGATGATCCTGGCAACGCCGGAAGGGGGTTGACAGAACATGCGTTATGTTAACAGGGCAGCCCGACACTAGATAGGCTTGGGATTACTGCAACACCGCACGCAACCGCGTGAAGGTCGTTGTATCGCCCAGCTCATTCGCGGCAGCGATTGCACCCAGGAGCGCACCGCGCCGGGCAGGCGCAAGCGTCAGGGCAGAGCGAAATTCGCTCAAAGCGGCATCCGGCTGCTTCAGAAGCAGCAAGAGTTCGCCCAACTGTTCGCGGGCCGGCACGATCGGGCCGGGCGTGACCGGCAATTTTTCCAAGCCATCCTCTTCGTCGGCGGCCGCGCGCAAGCTGGCGACGGCGGCTTTCGCGTCGCCTTGCGCAGCGAAACGCCAGCCTTGCGCTGACTTCAACATGGCGCGCGTCTCTGCCGCCCAATAGGTATCGCCCTTGGCGTTCAGGGCGTCCAGGCAAGCTTGAAGTTGCGCGATGTCAGCGTCCGCCGAGGTCTTGAGCGTGGCGCGCGCATGGCCCAACGCACGCGCCCAGTAGACGATCGCTGCAACCTGCGGCGCCGTTCCCGGCAGCTGTTCCAAATGCTGGGCGGCGTCCCAATCATGCTGTTCCAGGGCAAGACGGGCCGGCATGGCGGTCGCGGCATAACCGATCTTGAAGCGATTGCCGGCCAGCCCCGCCATTGCACGACTATCGGCGACGACTTGCCTTGCTTCGTCAGCGCGGCCGCGTTGCAGATAGGCGTAGGTCAGATAGTCCATCGCATGCAGTTCTTCGCCAATGTCGTTCTGCGCATGGGCGGCGGCGCGCGCCGCGAGGTTCGACGCGATGGAGTCGTCCCACAATCCCAGTCGCGTGAAGATGTGCGACGGCATGTGCAGAGCATGTGGAGCCGAAGGCGCGATGCGAGAGTATGCCCTGGCCGCGGCCAAGCCGCGTGGCGCGAGTTCTGCGCTGTCATAGGCATGGATCAGATAGTGCGCGAGACCTGGATGCTGCGGCTGACGGCGATAGATCGGTTCGAGAATGTCGGCGGCGCGTTTCTGCTTGGCGTGGGTCGTGTCCGCAGGCGACGCCGTTGCAAGCAATGACAGCGCGTAGAAAATTTGCGCCTCGTCGTCCTTCGGATAGTTTCTCGCCAATTCCGCCATGGCGTTCGCGTAGCGCTCGGCGCGGACGGATGGCACGGAATGCTCTGCGTCGCGATAATACAAAGCGAGGGCGGCAATGAACGCGTGCTCGCGAGGCGAGGCTTGGGTCAGGTTCTCTGCCGAATGGATCTCCGCCACTCCTTCGCTGAGCTCATCTCCTTCCGTGGGCGGCTCCCAAAGCTGGTGATAGTGGGTCATCGCCATGCCCCACCACGCCATGGCGCAATGGGGATCGTGCTTTGCAACGTCGCGAAAGGCGTCTGCCGACGCGCTGTAGGCAAAGGAATGAAGCAGCGCGACTGCGCGGTTGAAGCCTGCTTGGACGGAGGGATCGCAGCTGGTCGGGAACGTCACCGCGCCAAGCTTTTCTGGTACCGGATGATCGTGGGCCAGCGCGCTCGTCGCTAGCGCACTCGACATCAGGAACACGATCGACAAGTTGAGAGAATAATTCCTCATGACGCGACAACCTCGCGATGGATGCCGTCAATCCGATGCCAATTCGATCACGTTGCCGTCCGGATCGCGCACGAAGAGCGCGGCCGCGCCGCGCGCGCCGGAAATCGCGATGCCGGTAGCTTCGAGTGCGGCCTTGGTCGCGGCGACGTCCTTGATCTGCAGCGCAATGTGGGTGATGCCGGCATGTTTCGCGGGCACGTCCATCAAGATGTTGGGCGCCTTTGCATCGCGCGCGTTCAGGATGAAATTGAGTTCGAGGCCGGATGGGTGCGTCATCGCCGCGACGGGTTCCGGCCCGGCGGGTCCCCAGGCCCACTCAAATCCCAAGCGTTCGTAGAACGCGCGCGTGCGAGCCAAGTCATGCACTCGAATGCCGATGTGAGAAAGACCTGTCACCTCTTTGGCGAGCGACATCGCTATCACCTCTATCTTGCGCTCAGCGCGTCCTTCACTGTCCCGCTCGCCTTGCCAAAATCCATCTGGCCGGCAAAGCGTTCCTTGAGCGCGGCCATGACTTTGCCCATGTCCTTTATGGATGACGCACCGACATCGGCAATCGCCTTGGCGATGGCAGCTTTCGCCTCATCGGCGCTCATCTGCTTGGGCATGAATTCGCGAATGATCGCGATCTCGTCCTTCTCCGCGGCGGCGAGTTCGGGGCGATTGCCGGCCTCGTAGGCCTGAATCGAATCCTCGCGCTGCTTGATCATCTTGGCGAGAAGCGAAAGGATTTCGTCGTCGCCGAGCAGTTCGCGGCTCGTCTCGGTGCGCGCGGCAATGTCCTTGTCCTTGAGCGCGGCGTTTACCAGGCGAAGTGTGCCGACGCGCTTCTGGTCCCTGGCTTTCATCGCCTCTTTCAGCGAATCGTTGATCTGCTCGCGCAGGCCCATGGTTTTCTTCCCGATTGGAGGAGCGGACTTTAACCGGATCGCGGCCGATTGCCAACCGATTGAAATATAAGAACAAAATTGACATCATCGGTGCTTGACCCGTTTGGGTCACGTCCCTATTTTCCGCCCAATCCAACCGGTACGTCCAATGTCTGACCGAACGCTCGCCACCGCCGCAAAACCGGCGGAGGCGTTCGCGCTGGGCGCGCTCGTGCTGGCCGACGGCACCGTGTTCGAGGGCCAGATTTTCGGCGCGGCGACACAAGGCGTCGGCGAGGTCTGCTTCAACACCGCGATGACCGGCTATCAGGAGATCCTGACCGATCCTTCCTATGCGGGGCAGATCGTCTGCTTCACCTTTCCCCATATCGGCATCGTCGGCACCAATGATGAGGATATCGAAGCATTGACGCCCGCCGTGCGCGGCCTCGTCGTGCGCGCGGATGCGCAACAGCCCTCGAACTACCGCGCTCTGTCGGCACTCGACGGCTGGCTCAGGAAACACAACATACCCGCCATCGCCGGCATCGATACGCGCGCGCTCACCAACCGCATCCGTGAGCTCGGTATGCCGCATGGCGCCATCGTGCAGGCGAAGAACGGCGTCATCGATGTCGCTGCCGGCGTGAAGGCAGCGCGTTCATTTCCCGGACTCGTCGGGCTCGACCTCGCCAAAGACGTGACGACGCGCCAGATCTACAAGTGGCGCGAGATGCCGTGGGCTTGGAACAAAGGTTACGGCGAGACCGCCGCAGCGAATTGGCGCGTCACAGTGATCGATTTCGGCGTCAAGCGGAACATGCTGCGCATGCTGGCAGGACTCGGCGCCGACATCACCGTCGTTCCCGCAGAGTCGTCTTTCGCGGATGTGATGCGCCACAAGCCCGACGGCGTCATGCTGTCGAACGGGCCGGGCGATCCGGCGGCCACCGGCGCTTACGCCATTCCCACGATCAAGGGCGTGCTCGATGCGAAGCTGCCGCTCTTCGGCATCTGCCTCGGACATCAGATGCTGGCGCTCGCGCTTGGCGCGGAAACCCGAAAGATGGCGCAAGGTCACCACGGCGCCAATCATCCGGTGAAGGATCTGCAAACCGGCAAGGTCGAGATCGTCTCGATGAATCATGGCTTCACGGTCGACCACCTGCCAAAAGGCGTCACCGAAACACACGTTTCGCTGTTCGACGGCAGCAATTGCGGAATCGCGCTCGACGGCCAACCGGTCTTCAGCGTGCAGTACCATCCCGAGGCTTCGCCCGGGCCGATGGACAGCCATTATCTCTTTACGCGTTTTGCCAATGCCGCCAGAGGAGGAACGTCGCGTTGACCAAACTCCCGCTCAAAATCGATCTCATCGCTTCGGCGCGAAAGCTCGCAGCTTCGGGACAATCGTCGGTCTCGCTGTTCCAGCATGGCGATGCCAATTTGTTGCTCTTCGTGCCCAAGGACCAGGACACGCAAGTCAAGCATGACCGCGACGAGCTTTACGTCATCCAGTCCGGTCAGGGCATCTTCAAGCGCGGCAACGAGACGGTGCGCTTCGAGCCCGGCGACGTGCTCTTTGTGGCCGCCGGCATGGAGCATCGCTTCGCCAGCTTTTCGGGCGATTTTAGGGCCTGGGTGTTGTTTTTTGGCGCCCAGGGCGGCACGCCACGCTGACGGGCGGGAATAATGTCCCCTCTCGCTCGGTCATGCTATCCGTAACGCGTAGACCCAGGCGGCACTCGCCACGATGGATGACAGGCGCCGAAGGTTCGAGGCGCAGGCCCTTCCGCATCTCGATGCGGCGATCAATCTTGCACGCTGGCTGACGCGTTCCAACGCGGATGCCGATGACGTTGTGCAGGAAGCCTTGCTGCGCGCTTGGCGCGCTTTCGACGGATTTCGCGGCGGCGACATTCGTCCCTGGCTGCTTGCCATCGTGCGCAATTGCTGGCGCACCAGCGCAAGCGAGCGCAAACGGCGTGGCCATGTGGCCCTGCCAGACGAGAATGCGGTGATGGACGAGGATGTCTTGACCTTCTCCGGACCAAGCCCCGAAGCATCGGCGGTTCGCAGCGACGAAGGTCGCAAGCTCGACGCCGTCATTGCAACGCTGCCGGAAGAATTTCGCGAGGTGCTGATTTTGCGCGAGCTGGAAGATTTGACCTATCGCGAGATTGCGACAATCACCGACGTGCCGATCGGCACCGTTATGTCGCGCCTAGCGCGGGCGCGCGCGATGCTGCGCGAGAAGTGGCTGGGCGAAGTGGAAGGTGAGGCGAGCCATGCCCTGTGATCAGGCGCCGCGCGTCGAGGCGTATCTGGACGGCGAACTCAGCGCCGCCGACGCGCTCGCCGTCGAGCGGCATCTTGAGACGTGCGCTGAGTGTGCGGCATTGCTGGCGCAGCTTGAGACGCTGCGCAGCGATATCCGCGGGCGCGCCACCTATCATCGCGCCGCAGCGCCTCTGCGTGCGAAAATTCTGCGCGATCTGGAAAGGGAATCGCCGCGCGGCAACGTCATTCCGTGGTTCCGCAACGTGTGGGCGGGTGCTGCCGGTGGCGCGATGGCGACCGCGCTGGCCGCGTCGCTCGCCTTCTTCTTCCTGCTGCCGGCGGCGAGCGATCCCTTGATCACCGACATTACCAATGCGCATCTGCGTTCGCTCGCATCGGAGCATCTGATCGATGTCGCCTCGAGCGATCGTCACACGGTCAAGCCGTGGCTCGCGACGCATGCCGATCTGTCGCCGCCGGTTGCGGACTTTTCCAAGCAGGGTTTCAAGCTGGTCGGCGGTCGCGTCGATTTCCTGGAAGGTGGCCGCGCCGCTGTGACTGTGTATCGCCACGGCGCGCACATCGTGAACGTGTTTGCCTGGACGGGATATGACGAGAAACTGCCGAACTTCGCCACACGCAACGGGTACCACATCGTTTTCTGGCGTAGCGGCAACCTCGTCTTTTGCGCGATCTCCGACACCGCGGTGGACGACATTCTGGAATTGTCGCGCCTGCTCAAGGGATTGTCACAAACCGACGCGCGGGAATAAATCCAAGTCTGGTTCGGTCATGGCTTCGAAACCCGTTCGAGGCCTGAATGACAACCTCCGATTTCCCCTCGCGTCGCGGCGCGTTGAAATGTCTTGCGTATGGCGGAGCTGGTACGCTGTTCACCCTTTCGGGCGGAATCCTGCTGGCGAGCGATGTCGCGCAGGCCGCGACCAAGCACAGGGCGGCCGATATCGGCATGCCGTTGTTCGTGCAGATCAGCGATTCGCATATCGGCTTCAACAAGGAAGCCAATCCTGATGTCGCCGGTACGCTCAAGGAGTGCATCGCGCTCGTCAACGCGATGCCGCAACAGCCGGCGCTGATCCTGCACACCGGCGATATCACCCAGCTCAGCAGGCCCGAACAGTTCGACATGGCGGCACAGCTCATGTCGGGTTTCAAAGTGAGCGAGATCCACACCACGCCCGGCGAACACGACACGGCCGATGCCGGCGGCGGCAAGGAATACTTCTCGCGCTTCGGCAAGGCGTCGAACAACAAGGGCTATTACAGTTTCGATTCGAAGGGCGTGCACTTCATCTCGCTCATCAACGTGCTCGATTTCAAACCGGGCGGGCTTGGCATTCTCGGTGCCGATCAGCTCGCCTGGTTGAAAGACGATCTCAACGGCCGCTCAGCGAGCCAGCCGATCGTCGTCTTCGCGCATATGCCGCTATGGACGATTTACGAACCATGGGGCTGGGGTACGGGTGACGCCGATCAGGCGTTCGCGCTGCTGCGCCGCTTCGGTTCGGTGACGGTGCTGAACGGTCACATCCACCAGATCGTCTCGAAGGTCGAAGGCAACATGACCTTCCACACGGCGCGCGCGACCTGCTTCCCGCAACCGAAGGCCGGTGTCGGCCCGGGACCGGGCCCGCTCACCGTTCCCGCCAACGTACTGCCGACGATGCTCGGCATCCGCACCATCACCTACAAACCGCATCCCACGACGATGAGGGTGAGCGACAAGTCGCTCGCCTGAGATCGCAACACGAAGGTCAGGACTACGTCATGAAAGCCAAGTTCATCTACGGCGCACTGCTTGCAAGCGCCCTGACACTGTCGACCGCCGAAGCCGCGACCAAACACATGGTTCAGCCGGGCGCGAAAAAATCGCCCGCGGTCGCGCGCGTCGCGTCGGCGACACCGCCCAAGGCGGCGAGCGACGTCACGATCAAGAATTTCAACTTTGGTCCCGCAATTACGGTGGCCGCGGGCTCGACGGTGACTTGGCACAACAGCGATGGCGAACCTCACACGGTGGTCAGTGCCGACGGGCTTTTCCGCTCCGCGGCGCTCGATACCGGAGAGACCTTCTCCTTCAAGTTCACCAAGACGGGGACATTCAAATATGTCTGCACCATTCATCCCAGAATGGTCTCGACCGTCACGGTGAAATAGGTCCGCGCGCCGACCCCCCAGTGTTCCAAGCGCGCGCACACAGAGCCGGGGCGCCCTCCGCCCTTCTAGCGTCCCGGCTCAAGTGTGCCTTTGTTCAATCCTTGAGTCGCCAGGGTGGATAGCGTCGCGCTTCACCGGCTTTGAAGAGGCAAAGTTTCACGCCAGCAGGATCGCTGAGCCAGGCTTCGCGCCATAGCCAGCTCTGCTCGACCGGATCAGCGTCGAAGCGAATTCCCTTCGCCTTCAAACCGGCGACGCGCGCGTCCAGATCGTCGCACTCGAAATAGATGCTGGCGCCCTTTGCGGCACCCTCGGCATCGTCCGTCCGATGCAGCGAGAACGTCGCTTCGCCATCCGGCAGCTCGAAGCGCGCATAATGCGCGGCCTGCACGATCAGGCGGAAGCCGAGCGTCCTGTAGAACGCGATGGATCGCTCCATGTCGAGAGCCGGCACCGTCACCTGGTTGAGACGCATGTCACTCCTTTCGCGCGATGACGCGCGTGAAGCCAAAGAGTTTTTCCGTGTCAGCTTCCAGCATCGCGATGCCGTCGGCCGACGATTTGGCATGAAAGCCCGTGATGTGCGGCAGCACGGCACGATACCAGTCGAGCCACAGCGCGTGACCGTCCGCCATCCAGTCCGCGGTTTCGACTTCTACCAAACCAGTCTTTGACCAGTGATGGCGCCACCACTGCGGCGCGTGGAAGCAGCAAAAATCCCACTCCCACCACGGCTTGAGATGCGGCGGCACTTCGGAGATTTCATGCGCGAGTCCGGGCACCACGACGGCGATACGCCCGCCTGGTTTGAGGAACTTCACGATCGTTCCGAGATAGAGATCGTCGGTACCGAAATACTGGTAGGCGTCCAGACTGACGATGACATCGAATTGCCCTTCCGCAAACGGCAGGGCATGCGCCTCGGCATGTACCGGAAAGACGCGATCGCTGACACCGGCGGCTGCGATGCGCCTGGCATTTTCATCCGGCTTGATCCAGAGATCGGCGGCGGTGACCTGCATGCCGAATTCCTTGGCAAAAAAGATGGAACTGACGGCTTTGCCGCAACCCAGATCGAGCACGCGCATCCCCGGCGCAAACGTCAGCGCCTGGCTCGTATACTCGGCGAGCCACAGCACGTTCGGCCCCATCAGATTGTCGACGACGAAGCGGCCGTCATATTTCGCAGAGCGTGGAAATTGCGGCTTCTTGAGCCGTGTGGTCAGTTCGGAATCGTTCATTGTCACCCTCGTACAGATGAAGCGCGGCGCGTGGCCGGTGCGTGTCTGTGTTCATGCGTGGCCGGATCAATGCGGCCATGGATGATCAGCGGATGATGACAATCTCTTTCATGATGCCTCTTTGCGAGGTTGGCGTGACAAATGGCAAGTGCCTTAAACCCGCGCGTCGACCTTTGGGGGTGCTTCGATGGTTTCGCTGCCGTTCTCCGGTGCGACCCAACCTTTTAGATCCACTGTGGGTGGCATACCGACGACATTGTAGCCGGCGTCAACAAAATGAACTTCGCCGGTGACGCCCGCCGAGAGCTCGCTCAACAGATAGAGCGCCGCGCCGCCGACATGGTCGAGCTCGACGGACTTTTTGAGCGGCGCATGGCTCTTGTTCCACTTGAACACCATGCGCGCGTCGCCGACCGCCGATCCGGCCAGCGTGCGCATCGGACCGGCCGAGATCGCATTGACGCGGATCGCATCGTGACCGAGATCGGCCGCGAGATAACGCACGCTCGCTTCGAGTGCCGCTTTCGCCACACCCATGACATTATAGTTCGGCATCACGCGCTGGGCGCCGAGATAGGTCAGCGTCACCATGGCGCCGCCATGCTTCATCAGGTGCGCTGCGCGTTGGGCAACCGCCGTGAACGAGTAGCAGGAGATCGACAGCGTGCGGCAGAAATTGGCGCGGCTGGTATCGACATAGCGGCCTTTCAGTTCGTCGCGATCTGAAAAAGCGATGGCGTGCACGAGAAAATCGAGTTCGCCCCAATGCGCGTTCAACCGGTCGAACGCGGCATCGAGCTCGCCGTCATTTTCGACATCGGCCGGCATCACGATCTGCGAGCTGATCGACTGGGCGAGCGGGCGAAGTCGTTTGGCCTGCGCCTCGCCCTGATAGGTGAAGGCGATCTCAGCACCGTGCGACGCCAGCATGCGCGCGATGCCCCAGGCGATGGAATGGTCGTTGGCGACCCCCATCACAAGGCCCCGCTTGCCCTGCATCAGTTTGGCTTCTGCCATTTCACCCTCGCCCTTGTGGGTCTTGTTCCTCTTGGCACGGGCGCCGGTCCGTGCGGTGCTAGCGTTACGTTTGACGTTGAAAGACCAGCGTGGCGTTGGTGCCGCCAAAACCGAAGCTGTTGGAGAGCGCCGTGTTGATACTGACATTATCCACGCGCTTGCGCACGATATTCGCATCGGCGACTGCCGGATCGAGTTCCTCGATATTGGCGCTTTCGCAGATGAACCCGGACTGCATCATCAAGAGCGTGTAGATCGCCTCATGCACGCCAGCCGCGCCCTGACTGTGGCCGGTGAGCGACTTGGTGGCACTGATGGGCGGCATTTTCGCGCCGAACACCTCGCGAATGGCATTGATCTCGGGTATATCGCCGACTGGCGTCGAAGTGGCGTGCGGGTTGATGTAGTCGATAGTTCCGCGCACATTTCCGAGCGCCATCTGCATGCAGCGCACAGCCCCTTCGCCCGACGGCGCGACCATGTCGGCGCCATCCGCCGTCGCGCCATAGCCGACCAGTTCGGCATAGATCTTCGCGCCGCGCGCCTTGGCGTGTTCGAGCTCTTCCAGCACCACGATGCCGCCGCCACCCGAAATGACGAAACCGTCGCGGTTCTTGTCATAGGCGCGCGAGGCTTTCGCCGGTGTCGCGTTGTATTTGGAGGACATTGCGCCCATGGCGTCGAAGAGTTCGCTGAGCGTCCAGTCGAGTTCCTCGCCGCCGCCGGCGAACATCACATCCTGCTTGCCCCACTGGATCATTTCGGCGGCATTGCCGATGCAATTGGCCGACGTCGAGCACGCGCTGGCGATGGAGTAGTTGATCCCTTTGGTCTTGAACCAAGTGGAAAGATTGGCTGAGCAGGTCGACGACATCGACTTGGGCACTGCGAACGGACCGATGCGCTTGGGACCGGATGTGCGTGTGATGTCGGCCGCAGCGACGATCGCCCTCGTCGAAGGTCCGCCGGAACCCACGATCAATCCGGTGCGCGGATTTGAGACCTCTTTTTCTTCGAGACCGGAGTCACGGATCGCCTGACCCATTGCCACCCAGCAATAGCCGGCGCCGTCGCCCTGAAAGCGCCGCGCCCGGCGATCAACGACGGCATCGAGATCGATCTTCAGGCTGCCATGCACCTGGCTCCTGAAATTCATTTTCTCATAGTCGTCGGCCTTGACGATGCCCGAACGCGCTTCGCGCAGCGATGCGACGACTTCCTGCGTGTTGTTGCCGATAGACGAGACGATGCCCATCCCGGTGACGACGACGCGCCTCATGAAACAGTCTTCCTTCCTGGTCGCGCCGACCGGCGACTAGAGCAGTATTGGGATGAATGCATTTGAGCGCGCCATCCATCCTTCGACAAGCTCAGGATGAGAATCAAACCATGACGCTCAACCTGAGCCCTTCATCCTGAGCTTGTCGAAGGACGAAGGGCGATAATTCAGTCGTCACGCCGGTGCGGCGGCGTTTTGGGTCAGAGCCGCCGCGGCGTCGGTAAACAGGCCGACCTTCAGGTCCTTCACTTCGAAGGCGAGGTTCCCGTCGACCTTGACGATACCGTCGGCCACGCCGAGCACGAGCTTACGCATGATCACGCGCTTGAGTTCCACGTAATAGGTAAGCTTCTTGGCCGTCGGCAAAATCATGCTGGTGAGTTTGACGTCGCCGACGCCGAGCGCACGGCCTTTGCCGAGGCCACCGGCCCAGCCGAGGAAGAAGCCGACCATCTGCCACAGTGCGTCGAGGCCGAGGCAACCGGGCATCACCGGATCATCCTGGAAATGGCATTTGAAGAACCACAGGTTCGGATTGACGTCGAGTTCCGCCTCGACCTCGCCCTTGCCCACGCTGCCGCCTTTTTCCGTGATCTTGGTGATGCGGTCGAACATCAGCATCGGCGGCAGGGGGAGCCGCGCATTGCCGGGTCCGAACAGCTCACCACGGGCGCAGGCCAGAAGTCCGGCCAGGTCAAAACTGGATTGGCGGGTGCGGATGTCCACGTCTTCGTCCTTTTGCCGGGTGCCCTTGACAGAACGGGGCGAAACGCCGATTTCTACGTTAGAAACATTCTAACAACGGTTTGTTAGACTGCAGAATAGCAAAGATGGAGCCCGAGTGTCAGCGGCACAAGGGGTTCGTTGGGACTTCAGATACTTAT
>Ga0070712_100001398_pt1 | contig 14669 bp, 13 predicted proteins | sample LARL81metaG_FD_71396 | JGI IMG/M metagenome (GOLD analysis project Ga0070712, IMG submission 71396) | Corn, switchgrass and miscanthus rhizosphere microbial communities from Kellogg Biological Station, Michigan, USA - LAR L8-1 metaG | ecosystem: Host-associated > Plants > Roots > Rhizosphere ...
GCGGCGCTTGAGAAGCTCCTCTGCCTTCGCAATTACGGTCAGGGTTTTCAGGCCAAGAAAATCGAACTTCACCAGGCCCGCTTTTTCCGCATCTTCATAGTCGAACTGCGTCACCGGCATCTCGGAGCGCGGATCACGATAGAGCGGCACGATCTCATCGAGCGCGCGGTCGCCGATGACCACGCCCGCGGGATGGGTGGACGCGTGCCGGTAAAGCCCCTCGATCTTCTCGACGATCGAGAAGAGTTGTTGCGCTACCGGCTCCTGTTCTGCGATCTGTTGCAAACGGGGTTCTGCCGCCAGAGCATCCTCAAGTGTAACGTGTCTTCCCGCAGGATTGGGAACGAGCTTCGCAATCCGATCCACCAACCCGAGCGGCATCTGCAAGACCCGACCTGCGTCGCGCACGGCTGCGCGAGCCTGCAGCGAACCGAGCGCGATAATGTGCGCCACCTTGTCTCGACCGTACTTGTCGCGCACATAGCGCACGACTTCGTCGCGCCGCTCCTGGCAGAAGTCGATGTCGAAGTCCGGCATCGAAATACGTTCGGGATTGAGAAACCGTTCGAACAAGAGACCGAAGCGGATCGGATCAAGATTTGTGATGTCGAGCGCCCAGGCGACCAGAGACGTGGCGCCCGAACCGCGAACCCCGACGGGAATACCTTGAAGTCGTGTCCACTTCATAAAATCGGAAACAATGAGAAAGTATCCGGCAAACTTCATGCCGATGATGACGTCGAGCTCATATTCCAGACGACTGAGATATGCTTTCTCCTCGGCATGCAGCCCATGTTTGGCAAGACGCTGCGCGAGCCCCTCGCGCGCCAACACGCGCAGTTCCTCGTCCGGCGCGCGACCGGACTCCGGCACAAACTGCGGCAGGATCGGATCGCGTTTCTTGGGCCGGAAGGCACAGCGCCGCGCGATTTCGATGGTGTTTTCGATCGCTTCCGGCAGGTCGGCGAATTGCGCGGTCATTTCGGCTGCTGACTTGAATCGGTGTTCGCGCGTGAGGCGGCGGCGATCGGTCTGCGAGACGAACGCGCCGTCGGCAATGCAGAGCAGCGCATCGTGCGCCTCGTACATGTCCTCGGTACCGAAATGGACGTCGTTCGTCGCGACCAACGGCAAGTTCAGGGAATACGCGATCGAGATCAGGTGATCCTCGATGGCGCCTTCTTCAACCAAGCCGTGGCGCTGAAGTTCGATGTAGAAGCGATCTGCGAATATATTCGCGAGTCGCTCAACGGCTGCCTTGGCGGCTTCGGGCTGACCGTCGACCAGGAGCCGGTTGATGGGTCCGCCAGGACCTCCCGACAACGCGATCAGTCCTTGGGCGTGACGCGCCAGCATCTGCATTTTGACGTGCGGCCACTCGCCCGGCTCAGCCTTCAGGAACGCCGCGCTCAGCAACTTGGCGAGATTGCGGTAGCCTTCGTCGTTCTGGACGAGAAGCGCAATTGCCGCCGGCTTACGGCGAGACCCGACCGCCACGACAGGTCCGTTTTCCTCCAGTTCGACGGACAACAGGCAACCGACGATAGGCTGGATGCCAGCCCTGACCAGCGTGTCGCTAAGCTCGTACGTTCCGAAAAGATTATTGACGTCGGTGACCGCAACGGCCGGCATTGCGTTCTGGCGCGCGAGCCTTGCCAGCTCCTCAGGGCGAATGGCGCCTTCCAGAAGGGAATAGGCACTCTTCACCCGCAAATGTACGAACGCGGCCGATTTGCGCTCCATCACCCATCCAATTCGATGTCATTGTTGCTGAATCAGTATGTGGCCGGCAAAGCAAAGCGCGAGGCGGCTTTGGCGGTCATCCACAGGCTTGGACTACGTCGTCAAAAAGACCTGCACAGCACCGGTTAAAACGAACGTGGAAGCCACGAACAGCATCAGTCCCACGCCGGCGATCGCATCCTTGAGCCACATTGTCCTTTTCTCCCTATCAAGGGAGTATGTTCCCATTTTGTTCTTCAAGTGTCAAGAACAAAACGTGACCAAAAATCCAAGTAAATTGATGGATCTCCGATGTTGGTCGGGATGGCGCGATTGGCGGTTTCTCTGCTTCAGAGTGCTCAGGCCGGCGGCCGGCGGTCATGTTTGCCACTCTCGGCAAGCGTCCCTTCGTGCAACACGAGCGAGCGGTCCATTCGATCCGCCAGTTCGAGATTGTGGGTGGCGACGAGCGCGGCGAGCCCCTCGGCATGCACGAGCTCGACCAAGGCGTCGAACACACCGGCAGCCGTGCGGCCGTCAAGGTTTCCGGTGGGCTCGTCCGCCAGCAATATTCTCGGTCTGTTGGCAAGGGCGCGCGCCATCGCGACGCGCTGCTGCTCTCCTCCAGAAAGTTGGGAGGGTCTGTGCGTCAGCCTCTGTCCGAGCCCAAGCCGCGTCAGAAGGCGCATCGCATCCCTTTCCGCATCGGCGCGTGATTTTCCGGCGATGCGCTGTGGCATCATGACGTTCTCAAGAGCACTGAACTCAGGCAGGAGATGATGTGCTTGATAGACAAAGCCGATCGTGTCGCGCCGGATTCGTGTCCGCTCCTGATCGGGCAAGGCCGATGCGGCCAGCCCTTCGACGAAGACCTCTCCACGCGTTGGCGCCTCGAGAAGGCCAGCCATATGCAGCAGCGACGACTTTCCGGCGCCGGACGGCCCGACCAGAGCGACGAGCTCGCCCGGCATCAGCGACAAGCTTATTCCGCTAAAGACTTCGAGCGTACCGGTGCCTTGCGGGTAGGACCGCGCAACAGCGCGTAAGTGCAGTGCGGGCGTCTCACTCATAGCGCAACGCCTCGACGGGATCGAGGCGCGCGGCCCGCCATGACGGATAGAGCGTCGCCAGGAATGTCAGTCCCAACGCCATGAGCACGACGGCCAGTACTTCGCCGGGATCCATCTCCGCCGGCATGCGGCTGAGAAAATAGATTTCCGGATTGAAAAGCGTGGTGCCCGTAAGAGATGAGAGAAATTGGCGAATGGCTTCGATGTTGGCGCAGAAGACGACACCAATCGCAAAACCGAGGATCGTGCCGACAACACCGATACTTGCGCCGGAGATCAGGAATATCCGCATCACCGCTGCGCGCGACGCACCCATCGTGCGCAAGATCGCAATATCGCCTGATTTGTCCTTCACCAGCATGATGAGACCCGAGACGATGTTGAGCGCCGCTACGAGGATGATGAGCGTCAAAATGAGAAACATGACGTTGCGCTCGACTTCCAACGCCTCGAACAAGCTCTGACTGATCGCTTGCCAGGAGCGCACGAGCGCGTGTGGACCGGCCGCTGCGCTGATCGGCGCGATCATCGCGCCGACATGATCGGCGTCCGACACCATGACTTCCAGGCTAGTAACGGCGTCGTTCAAATTGAAATAGAGCTGCGCTTCAGTGAGTGGCATGAAGACGAAGGTTGAATCGTACTCGCTCATGCCGATGTTGAAGGTTCCTGCAACCGTATAGGTCTTTATTCGAGGTGTGACGCCGAACGGCGTGACGTTTCCCCTCGGCGCAATGAGCGTGATCGTTCCCCCGGGACCGGTGCCGAGTTTTGCGGCCAGGCGCGCGCCGATGATGACCGAGTCTCCGCCGCGGAATTGAGTCAGTGCGCCATTCGACAATGACTGAGAAACCGACGTCAGCGCGCTGAGATCGGCTGCACGAATGCCTCGCACCACGACACCCGGCGACGTGCCGCCACCCGAAGCCAGCGCCTGCCCGTCCACCACGGGCGCGACGCGTAGGACGCCGGGAACGCCGCGCACACGTTGCGCGACTGCGTCGAAATCGGCGAGATATTGACCATCGCCTTGGACGATCACATGGCCCTGCAGACCCAGGATGCGCGCAAGCAGCTCGTGACGAAAGCCGTTCATGACCGACATGACGATGATCAGCGTCGCGACACCGAGCGCGATTCCCACCAACGAGAATCCGGAAATTACGGAAACAAAGCTCTCGGTCCGCTTGGCGCGCAGGTAGCGAAGAGCAATCAACCACTCGAATGCGGCGAACGGAGGGGTTTCCGCTCGCGGCCGATTCTTCGCCTGTACGCCACCTTCGACCATCAGGAGTTCACGAGCCGAGCCACGGCTGCACCCAGCGACATCTCTTCCTTCGCGCCGCTCGAGCGAGTTTTGAACTCGACGAGACCCTTCTCGAGACCGCGCGGACCGATCACGATTTGAAATGGTATGCCGATCAAGTCCATGCCCGCGAACTTGGCGCCGGGACGTTCGTCGCGATCGTCGTAGAGAACATCTTTGCCCGCCGAACTCAGCTTGGCATAGACCTCTTCGCACGCCGCATCGACCTTGGCGTCACCGGATTTCAGATTGATCAACGCGACGTCGAACGGCGCGACGCTTGTGGGCCAAATGATTCCGGCTTCGTCGTGGCTGGCTTCGATGATCGCGCCGACGAGGCGCGAAACGCCGATACCGTATGAGCCGCCTTCGATCGGCACTTCCTTGCCGTCGGGTCCGGCCACCACGGCCTTCATGGGAATTGAGTATTTGTCGCCGAAATAGAAGATCTGTCCGACTTCGATGCCGCGCGTCGCAAGTCGCTTGTCCGGCGGCACTTCGGCCTCAAAGCGGGCTTGTTCGTGCACGTCCGACGTGGCGGCATACAAACTCGTGCGTTGGCGGACAATCGGCTCGAGATCGCCGTCGAAATCGATGTCCGCCGGCGGAACCGGCATATCGAGCAGATCCTTGTGGCAGAAGACCTGACTCTCGCCTGTCTCGGCGAGCATGATGAACTCGTGGCTGAGATCGCCACCGATTGGACCGGTTTCCGCGCGCATCGGAATAGTCTTGATTCCCATGCGCGAGAACGCGCGCAGATAGGCGACATACATCCGATTGTAGGATCGGCGCGCGCCCTGTTTGTCCAGATCGAACGAATAGGCGTCCTTCATCAGGAATTCGCGACCGCGCATGACACCGAAGCGCGGACGAACTTCGTCCCGAAATTTCCACTGGGTGTGATAAAGATTAAGCGGTAGAGCCTTGTACGAGCGGACATAGGCGCGAAAAATCTCGGTCACCATGTCCTCGTTGGTGGGGCCATAGATCAGTTCGCGCTCGTGACGATCCTTGATGCGTAACATCTCTGGACCATAGGCATCATAGCGTCCGGTTTCGCGCCACAGATCCGCGGGCTGGAGCGTCGGCATCAAGATCTCGATGGCGCCGGCGCGATTCATTTCCTCGCGCACGATCTGCTCGATTTTCTGCAACACGCGAAAACCAAGCGGCAACCAGGCATAAATCCCGGCGGCTTCCTGGCGGATCAGACCGGCGCGCAGCATCAAGCGATGCGACACGATCTGTGCCTCAGATGGCGTCTCCTTGAGGATGGGCAAAAAGTAACGACTCAGACGCATGCGCGAACACCTCGTATCGCACGATTGTTTAAGGAACTAGCGCCCTTTGGGCAATGCACCACGCTCAGAGATCAAGGACGTGGTTCCGTATCAACGCATAAAATGCGATCCAAAGTATGCTCGCGATGACCACCGCGATGAACGCCTTTCGGCCAAGTGTCGGGGAGAGCGGTGCTCCGCTGTGTGCATCGACCTCAGCGCCCATGCCGATCGGCAACAGACAAAATAACGCGAGGAACCACAGGATCGCGAACGTCCCGAACAGGACCACGCCATGAACGAGGCCGATCACACCTGCTCGAGCTCAACCAATGTGCCGACGAAGTCCTTCGGGTGCAGAAAGATAACGGGCTTGCCGTGCGCTCCGATGCGCGGTTCCCCCGTGCCGGTGATGGTCGCACCCTCCGCCTTCATCTTGTCGCGCGCTGCATAGATGTCTTGCACCTCGTAGCAAACGTGATGCATCCCGCCATTGGGATTCTTCTTAAGAAAATTGGCGATCGGCGAATTCTCGCCGAGCGGTTCAAGCAGCTCGATTTTGGTGTTACCGAGGTCGACGAACACGGTGGTCACGCCGTGATCGGGCTGCGGTACTTCTTCCGACACCTTCCCGCCGAGCGTGTCGCGATAAATCTTGGCAGCTTTCTTGATGTCATTGGTGGCGATTGCGACGTGGTTGAGCCTGCCAATCATGCGTTCGTCCTTTTTTGCTTGGCGTTTTTTAGCGTCAAATCTCGACGACTTCCACCCGGGTCACGGGCTTCTTGCCCCAGGCATTCTCTGCTGCCCGGCGTGCTGCACGGCGAACGCTTTCCTTGAGGTCTTTTGCATCCGAACGCTTGGGATTATGGCGCTTAATGGGCTCATCAAGCGCGCCGCGAATGGCAGCGTGGACCGGCTCCGGAATGCCTTCGATGATGATGGACGGCTCGGTTGCGATCCTGCCCTTGCCGTCTAGAACTAGTGTGATCGCGATCATGCCGGCGAAAGCGAGTGCACGCCGGTGACGCGAGAGGCCGGCGCCCTCCTCGATCATCACGCGCCCATCCATATGGACGCGACCTGACGGCACTTCATCGATCACACTGGCACGGCCGGGCGCGAGCCGAATGAGCTGGCCATTTTCCGGGACGATGGCCTGCGGCACCTGAAGGGAGCGAGCAAGCCGGGCGTGTTCGGATTGATGCCGCAGCTCGCCATGGACGGGCACTGCAATCTGCGGCCGAGTCCAACGGTACATCTGCGCCAGCTCATCGCGGCAAGGATGACCCGAGACGTGCACGAAGTGGTCCTCTGAGGTCAGCAGTTCGACACCTAACGCGGCCAGCTTGTTGTGCAGTTCGTGGATGGCGAGATCGTTGCCCGGAATAACTCGCGACGAAAATATCACCGCGTCGCCTTTGCCGAGACTGACATTGGGATGGTTGTTATCTGCAATTCGGGCGAGCGCGGCGCGCGGCTCACCTTGGCTGCCGGTACAGAGATAAAGCACTCGGCCGGGTGGCAATTGCGCCGCTTCGACTTCGTCGATGACTGGCGGAAATCCTTTGAGATAGCCCGTTTCGCGCGCCGCATCAGTAATCTTGTGCATGGCCCGACCGACAAGGGCGACCTGTCGTCCATGTGCCTTGGCGGCTCTTGCGATCGTCTCCAGGCGCGCCACGTTGGATGCGAAAGACGTTACCGCGACGCGTCCCTTCAGGGTCCCAATGAGATTGGTGAGGCTCTCGCGCGCACGTGCCTCTGACCCTGACTCGCCCGCCACCAGCGCGTTGGTCGAATCGCAGACGAGCGCCAAAACGCCTTCGTCGCCGAGCCGCTTCAGGGCGTCTTGATCGGTAAGTTCTCCGATCAGTGGCTCTGGATCGATTTTCCAGTCGCCGGTGTGCACGACCACGCCAAGCGGCGTGCGGATCGCAAGCGCATTCGGCTCCGGAATGGAGTGTGTGATCGACATGAACTCGATGTTAAACGGGCCAAGTTCGATCTTTCCTGATAGGGGCACGCGCTTTGGATGCACGCGATCCGAAAGACCGGCCTCCTCCAATTTGCCTTCGATCAGAACGGCGGTGAATGCGGTGGCGTAGATCGGGCAGCGGAGCATCGGCCACAGATAAGGTATCGCGCCGATATGGTCCTCGTGCGCATGCGTCGCGACAATTGCGATAACGTTTTCGCGCTGTTCCGCGAGGAAGCGGATGTCGGGCATGATGAGGTCGACGCCGGGCGAGGTCGTCTCGCGACCGAAGAGCACGCCGCAGTCGACCACGATCCACTTGCGGTCATCGGGAGGCCCATAGCCATAGGCATTGAAATTCATTCCGATCTCGCCCGAACCGCCGAGCGGAAGGAAGACCAATTCATCGAACCGATCAGGAGCGTTCATTCGGCGGGCGGTTTCACCTTTGCGCGGGCGGCATTGCGCGCATGAATCTGGATCAAGCCACGAATGGTCAGGTCGGGATCGAGATGTTCGATTACGGACGTTTGCTTGTAGAACAGATTTGCAAGTCCGCCGGTGCCGATGACAGTCATGGGCTTGCCATACTCTTCCTTGATCCGGGCGACCAGTCCCTCGATCAGGCTGACATAGCCCCAGTAAAGGCCAGATTGCATCGCAGGCACCGTGTCCTTGCCGATCACGCTCTGGGTTCGGCCGACCGCGACGCGCGGCAACATGGCCGCAGCCTTATGAAGTGCTTCGGCGGAGAGGTTTGCGCCGGGCGCGATCACGCCACCGTCGTAGTCACCTTGCTCCGACACGATGTCGAACGTCGTCGCGGTGCCGAAGTCGACGACGATGAGCGCACCTTTGTAGCGTTGATGAGCCGCAACAGTGTTGACAAGGCGGTCCGCGCCTACTGCTGACGGGCGATCGACGTTGACCTTTATGCCCAAGTCGACTTCCTCGTCGCCGATCACCAGCGGTTCGCATTTGAGATATTTGCGGCACAGCTGTCGCAGATCGAAAAGCGCCGCCGGCACGACGGTGGCGATGATGGCCGACGTTATGTCGGAAAACGTCAATCCATGCAGCTGTAGCAGCGGCTGAAGTAGGACGGCATATTCATCGGACGTGCGCGTGGTTTCAGTAACCGCTCGCCACTCCGCTCGAATTTCCTTACCGTCGGAGACGGCGAAAACGATGTTGGTGTTGCCGGCGTCGATCGCGAGAAGCATGGCCGGAATCCTAGGCGAAGAACACTTCGCCCGCGGGTATGGCGCGCACGCGGCCAGTGCGCTCCCGCAGCAACAAGGCGCCCGCTTCGTCTATGCCTTCGAACACGCCACTCGTCTCCTCCTGGGACAGACGCGCAACAATGCGCTTGCCCAAACCCGCCGCCCGCACAAGCCAGGCATTGCGGATAGTGGCGAACCCTTCGCCACGCCAAATCTCATACCATTTGGCGAAGTTGGCCGCGAGATGAAGGAGTGCGTCGTCGGGCGGCGGTGGCGTGGGAGATAGTCGGGCAAGCGAAGTTGCCGGGTGGTCGGTTCCCTCCGGATGGGTGACGAGATTGACGCCAATCCCGATCGCAAGCCACTGCGGCGGGTCGCCTCCTTGGCTGGCGGACTCCAGCAAGATGCCGGCAATCTTTCGACCATTGGCCAATACATCGTTTGGCCATTTGACCTGAAAGTCGCTTCCAGGCGCAAAGTTCGCGAGCATGTCCGATGTGGCGACGGCGGCAACGAAGGACAGTTGCGCGCATTCGGCGGCAGGCTTACCGGGCCGCAGCAGCAAGGTTGCTGCCAGATTACCAGTAGGAGACTCCCAAACTCTCCCTCTGCGGCCACGACCAGCGGTTTGGCGCGCCGCGGAAATCCAGATCGGTCCCGGTTGTCCCGCCGCGCCTAGACGCTTGGCTTCCTCATTCGTCGAGTCGATGACGTCGAAGGACTTTAACGCATAGCCCTTCGGCCAAGTTGCGCTCACGGGAAGAGCGCATGCGCGGCCGTTCCTGCGACCGCGATCAACGGCGCGGGAACAAAAACGAAAAAGATCGAAATGGCGCTCGTACCCCACATGATGACGCTCGTCGCGCGACCCGTGCTGTGGTCGAAGCCGCGCACCGGATCGTCGAAGTACATGATTTGCAGAATCCGAAGATAGTAAAACGCGCCGGCCACACTCGCGACGATGTTGATGATAGCCGGAACGTAGAGGTGAGCCTGCATCGCGGCGCCGAACACGTACACTTTAGCGAAAATTCCTGCGAGCGGCGGCAAGCCGGCCAGGCTGAGCGTCAACGCCGCCAGCGCCAGCGCAAAGTGCGGCTGCGTGCGTGATAGACCGGCCAATTGCCGAATGTCCTCGACACTCTCGCCATCGCGCCGCATGGCGGCGATGCATGCGAACATACCGAGATTGGTGACGAGATAGTAGGCGAGGTAAACGAGCATGCCCTGAATGCCCGCCAGGGTTCCGGCCGCAAGGCCAAGCAGTGCATAACCAACGTGCCCGATCGAACTGTAGGCGAGCAGACGCTTGAAGTTTGTCTGCCCGATGGCCGCAACTGCGCCGAGCAGCGTCGAGAGCACCGAAACCACGATGATGATCTGCTGCCACTGATGAGCAACCGCCGGAAATGGAGAAATGACAGCGCGGATGAAAAGCGCAAATGCCGCCACTTTCGCGGCCGTAACGAAGAAGGCGGTGATGGGAGTTGGCGAACCTTCGTAAACGTCGGGCGTCCACATGTGAAAGGGAACGGCGCCGACCTTGAAGGCGAGACCGGCGACCAGAAAAACGAGACCGAAGATCACCCCGATGTGAATCCCACCCGCTCCGGCTACTCTGGCAATGGCAGCGAACTCGGTCGTACCGGTAAAGCCGTAGATCAGAGAAATTCCATACAAAAGCATGCCGGACGAGAGTCCGCCGAGAACGAAGTATTTGAGGCCCGCCTCGGTCGACCTCAACGAGTCCCGATTGAATGATGCGAGTACATAGAGTGCGAGACTTTGCAGCTCCAGCCCCATGTAGAGAGCGATGAACGATGAAGCGGAGACCATCAGCATCATGCCAAGCGTTGCGAGCAGCATCAAAACCGGCAACTCAAAACGCGATGCGCGATCGATCGCGTAGAACTCTTTCGCTATCAGGATGCACAGCGCGGAGCCAACGAGGATCAGGAGTTTCGCGAACCGCGAAAATCCGTCGACGACAAACGCACCATGAAATGCCGAGCGGCTGTCGGCATGCGTCAGCACGATGAAGCCAGCTGTCGCCAGAAGCAGCACAGAAAGCCACGAAACGATTGCAGTGGCGCGGTCACCGGCTATCACGCCGCCGAGCAAAAGTGCCATGGCTCCGGCAGCGACCAGCAACTCGGGGAGAAGAACCATGAGGTCGGCGTGCAGGTTCACTTGACGGCTCCCTGCGTCCGCGCGGCCAAACGAGGCGCCTGATCCACGGCCAATGCGGCTTGATACTCGGTGATGAGATTGGCGACCGAGACCGACGTCACGTCAAACACCGGTTTTGGATAGAGTCCCATCAAAACGGTGATCACGACCAATGGCGCAAGGATGGCGACTTCCCGCAGATTGAGATCGCTGATCGTCTGCAACGCCGGCTTGACGAGTTCGCCGAAGATCACACGGCGATAGACATAAAGCGCGTACGCGGCAGAGAGAATGACCCCCGTAGCCGCGAAGATCGCGACCCACGTGTTCACCGCGAACGCACCCAACATGGTCAGGAATTCACCGACAAACCCGCCGGTACCCGGCAGTCCGACATTGGCAAGCGTGAACACCATGAAGCAGGCCGCATAGATCGGCATGCGATTGACGAGGCCGCCATAGGCCGAGATTTCGCGGGTATGCATGCGGTCGTAGATCACACCGACACAGAGAAACAGCGCGCCCGAAACGACGCCGTGGCTCAGCATCTGGAAGATGCCGCCTTCCACGCCTTGATGCGTCAACGTGAAGATGCCCATCGTCACGAATCCCATGTGGGCGACCGACGAATAGGCGATGAGCTTTTTGATATCTTCTTGGGCCAACGCGACAAGCGAGGTGTAGATGATCGCCACGATCGAAAGCACGAAGACGAAAGGTGTGAACGTCGCTGACGCACTGGCGAACATCGGAAGCGAGAAGCGCAGGAACCCGTATCCGCCCATTTTCAACAGGATCGCCGCCAGGATGACGGACCCAGCCGTCGGTGCTTCGACGTGGGCGTCGGGAAGCCAGGTATGAACCGGCCACATCGGCATCTTCACCGCGAAGGACGCGAAGAACGCCAGCCACAGCCACACCTGCATCGTCGGCGCGAAGTGATAATGCAGGAGCGTCACAATGTCGGTCGTGCCCGACACATTGTACATGGCAAGGATCGCCAACAGCATCAGCACGGAGCCGAGCAATGTGTAGAGAAAGAATTTGAAGCTCGCATAGACGCGCCGCTTGCCGCCCCACACGCCGATGATGAGGAACATCGGGATCAACCCGCCCTCGAAGAAAAGATAGAACAGTATGAGGTCGAGTGCGCAGAACACACCGATCATCAACGCTTCGAGGACGAGGAACGCGATCATGTACTCGGCGACGCGGGTTTCGATCGATTCCCAACTCGCCAAGATGCAGATCGGCATAAGGCCAGCCGTGAGCACGATGAAGAGCATCGAAATGCCGTCGACACCCATGTGATAGCCGATGCCCGGGCCGAGCCAATCCGCCTTCTCGACGAACTGGAAGGCTGCGACGGAGCCGTCGAACTTGACCCAGATATAGATGGAAATAGCGAACTCGATCAGCGTGGTGACGAGCGCCACCCAGCGCGCAGTTCGCGCCACGCTGGCCTCGCTGCCTCTCGAAAACATGATCGCCGCCGCACCAAGCAGCGGCAGAAACGTCACGATACTGAGGATGTGCGATGCGATCATGGCACGCCGCCTGCCAGCATGAACCAAGTCGCCAGTGCCACGACTCCAATCAACATCGCGAAGGCGTAGTGATAGACGTAGCCGGACTGCAAGCGCACCGCGCCACGTGTCGCATCAAGCACGCGGGCGGCGACGCCGTCCGGGCCAAGGCCATCGATGACTGTCCCGTCGCCGAACTTCCAGAAGAACCGCCCGAGCTTGATTGCCGGCTGGACGAAGAGAAAGTCGTAGAGCTCGTCGAAGTACCATTTGTTGTAGAGAAATGTGTAGAGAAGTCCCTTCTTCGCAGCCATTTGTGCCGGCAGCTCCGGATGGAGAATGTAGTAGTAGAACGCCACCGCGAAGCCGCCGATCGTCATCACGAAGGGCGCAAGTTCGACCCAGAGCGGCAAGTTCTCCGACATCGGCGAAAGCCCGTTTCCCGCAATTGCAGCGATCGCCCCATGCCAGAAGGCGAGCGACTTCTCGCCTATGAAGTCGCCGCGAAAGATGAAGCCGGCAACTACCGCGCCCGCCGCCAGTACCGCCAGCGGTGCGAGCATGACCATTGGAGACTCATGCACGTCGGACAGTGCCGGGGCATGATGATCATCGTGACCGTGCGTGGCGTCCTGTCCGCGATAACGACCGTGGAACGTCATCAGGAACTGCCGCCAGGAATAGAAGGACGTCATACCCGCCGCCGTGAGCGTCAGGATGAACGCGTACGTTCCCATGCTGGCATGCGAAAGAAAGGCGGCGTTGATGATGGCGTCCTTCGAATAGAAACCCGCAAGACCGAGCTGGAGCACAGGTAGGCCCACTCCCGTTAGCGCGAGATTGCCGATCAGCATCATCGTCCAGGTGAACGGTATCGACCTGGCAAGTCCGCCCATCCGGCGCATGTCCTGTTCATGATGCAGGGCGTGAATGACCGAGCCTGCCGCGAGGAACAGCAACGCCTTGAAGAAAGCGTGGGTGAAGAGGTGGAACATCGCTGCGCCATAAGCCGATACGCCGGCGGCGACGAACATGTAGCCAAGCTGCGAACACGTCGAGTAGGCGATCACCCGCTTGATGTCGTTCTGGAAGAGACCGACCGACGCGGCGAAGAACGCCGTTGTCGCGCCGATGAATGTAACAAAGGCCAGCGCGACCGGTGCGTGTTCGAACAGGGGAGAACAGCGACAGACGAGGAACACACCAGCCGTCACCATCGTCGCAGCATGGATGAGGGCGGAAACGGGCGTCGGGCCTTCCATCGCATCGGGTAGCCAGGTGTGCAATCCGATCTGCGCCGACTTTCCCATAGCCCCGACAAAGAGGAGCAGACAGAGAGTCGTCAGAATGTCGACATTGTATCCAGCGAACACAAACGTTTTGCCGGCCATGGCCGGAGCCGCCGCGAAAACCGCATCAAAATCGAGCGTTCGGAACACATAGAAGATGCCGAAGATCCCGATCGCAAATCCGAAGTCGCCGACACGGTTGACGATAAAAGCCTTGATGGCCGCCGCATTGGCCTCGGGCTTCTTGTACCAAAACCCGATGAGCAGATAGGAGGCGACGCCAACACCTTCCCAGCCGAAAAACATCTGCAGGAAATTGTTGGCCGTCACCAGCATCAGCATCGCGAAGGTGAAGAATGACAGAAATGAGAAGAAACGTGGGCGACCCGGATCGTCGGCCATGTAACCGATCGAATAGAGGTGGACGAGCGAGGAAACTCCGGTGACGACGACCAGCATGACGCCAGTCAGGGCATCCACGCGAATGGTCCAGTCCGCGCGCAAATCTCCGGAATAGATCCAGGGCAGGACCTGCACGAGGTGCGAGTGGCCCATCAGGGTCACGTCGTGGAACGCAACGAGCGAGAGCGCGGCCGAAACGAACAATGCGCCGGTGGTGACGAGCTCGGATGCGCGCGCGCCGATCAGTCGGCCGAACAAGCCCGCGATCAGCGAGGCGATGATGGGCAGAAACACGATGCTCGCGTACACGCTTCAGCCCTTCATCAGGTTGACGTCTTCCACGGCGATCGTGCCGCGGTTTCTGAAATAAACGACGAGTATCGCGAGCCCGATGGCCGCTTCCGCCGCCGCGACCGTCAGCACGAACAGCGCAAAGACTTGTCCGACCAGATCGTGGAGATAGGCGGAGAAGGCGACGAAGTTGAGATTCACGGCCAACAGGATCAGTTCGATCGACATCAAAATGACGATGACGTTCTTTCGATTCAAAAAGATTCCGAATACCCCGATCGTAAAGAGAATGGCTGCGACGGAGAGATAGTTGGCGAGTCCGATCATCATGGTCAGGCGCCCTGCCCCGGCTTGACGTCGACCACCGTCATGGCTTCGCTCATGACGCGCGCATTCTGACGTCCGATATT
>Ga0070712_100001408_pt1 | contig 14618 bp, 8 predicted proteins | sample LARL81metaG_FD_71396 | JGI IMG/M metagenome (GOLD analysis project Ga0070712, IMG submission 71396) | Corn, switchgrass and miscanthus rhizosphere microbial communities from Kellogg Biological Station, Michigan, USA - LAR L8-1 metaG | ecosystem: Host-associated > Plants > Roots > Rhizosphere ...
CGCATGATTGGCCAGACCATCTCCCACTACCGCATCGTCGACAAGCTCGGCGGCGGTGGTATGGGCGTCGTCTACAAGGCCGAAGACATCAAGCTTGGGCGCTTCGTCGCCCTCAAGTTCCTGCCGCCAGAAGTCGCTGCCGATCCTCAATCGCTCGAGCGCTTTCAGCGCGAGGCCCGCGCCGCTTCGGCTCTGAATCATCCCAACATCTGCACCATCCACGAGATCAACGAAGACGCCGGACAGACTTTCATCGTCATGGAGTATCTCGAAGGCGTTACCCTGAAGCACAGCATCGACGGCCGTCCGCTCGAAACCGACGTGCTGCTGCAACTCGCCATCGAGATCGCCGACGCCCTCGATGCCGCCCACGCCCAGGGCATCATTCATCGCGACATCAAGCCTGCCAACGTCTTCGTCACCAAGCGCGGCCATGCCAAGATTCTCGACTTCGGTCTCGCCAAGCTAATGCCTTCGTCGCGCGACACGGGCCAGACCGTCAACCTAAGCTCACCCACTGTGCTCGCCGATGCCTTCCTCACCAGTCCCGGCACCGCGGTTGGCACAGTCGCGTACATGTCGCCCGAGCAAGCCAAAGGCAAAGACCTCGACGCCCGCAGCGATTTGTTTTCCTTCGGTGCCGTCCTCTACGAGATGTCGACCGGCGCCGTCCCTTTCCGCGGCGACACCACCGCCGTCATCTTCGAAGCCATTCTGAATCGCGCCCCGCTTCCGGCCGTGCGCTTCAATCCCGACATCCCGGCGCGCCTCGAAGAAATCCTCGGCAAGGCTCTCGAGAAGGATCGCGACATGCGCTATCAGCACGCTTCAGAAATGCGCAGCGATCTGAAACGCCTGCAGCGCGACAGCGGTTCCGGTCGTGGTGCGGCTTCGGCGGCGAGTTCCATCAGCGACAGCCATCCCGTCGCGGTGTCCGCTGGAAGTTCCGGCAGTGTCGCGGTTCGCGACGCCACACCGCCCACTTCAACACCCACTGCGCACGGGAGCAGTTCCAGCATCAGCGCCGTCGCTCGCCAGCATCGGGTCGGCACGGCCGTGCTTTCTCTGATTGTTCTGGCACTATTGGCGGCCGCAGCCTTTGGCGTCTACGCATTCATCACCCGCAGCGGGCCGCTTCCATTCCAGAATTTCACCATCACGCAAATCACCAACAGCGGCAAGGTCGATCTGGCCGCCATCTCACCCGATGGCCGCTACCTGCTCCACGTGCAGAACGACTCCGGCCAGCGCAGTCTCTGGCTGCGCAACATTCCCACCGGAAGCGACACGCAAATTCTTCCACCGGCGCCTGGGACCTATGCCTCGCTGGCGTTTTCGCCCGACGGCAACTACGTCTTCTATCGCAAGTCCGCCACCGTGCGTGCGAACGAGTTCAACCTGTTTCGCGCTCCGGTGCTAGGGGGCGCACCCCGGCAAGTCATCCGCGACATCGACAGCGACGTCTCTTTCGCGCCCGACGGACAGCGCATGGCTTTCATCCGCGCCAATGACCCCGAGCCCGGCAAGTATCGTTTGCTCACCACGAACCTCGAGGGCGGCGACGAGAACCTTCTCTTGATCGCCAAGCCCGCGCGCGGGGCCGACCCCTCTCATGTAGCCTGGTCGCCCGACGGCAAGCAGATCGCCTACTCTTTTCAGGGGACAGGCGAGATCATCGGCTTCGTCGAGACGTTCGATATCGCGCGAAAGCAGGTCGGCCCTCTGGCCACCCTGTCACAGGCAAGCATCTTTGAGCTGAGCTGGTTGCCAAACGGACGCGCTCTGCTGGTCGTCTACTCCCCTAAAGGGCCTCGCGGCGATCGGGCGCAGATAGGCGTGCTTACAACCGATGGCAAGTTGCATCCCGTCACTCGCGATACGAATCGTTACGCGACGCTCACGCTCTCGGCCGATGCCCGTAATGCGGCTAGCGTTCAGGTCAAGACCAGTCGTTCGATGTTGCTGTTTCCTATGGCTGGACAATCGGCGTCGGCTACGCCCACGATGGTGACGCAAGTCCCCGATCCGCGCCAGGTTCAATGGACTTCCGACGGCAAGCTGCTGGTGCCCGAGATCGACAAACTCACCCGTATCGATCCCAGCGGACAGAATTCAACGGTGCTGGTCAGCGACCCCAACGCAGCGATTTTCGATCCGCACCCTTGTGGCTCCCGTTATCTGGTTTTTGCCTGGGCCTTTCACAGCGGCAACTCGGTCAGCATCTGGCGGACAAATTCCGATGGATCGTCTCCCAAGCAACTGACGTCGCACGTGCTCGACACGAACCCGCTCTGCTCTCCGGACGAGAAGTGGGTCTACTACATCGAAGGCCCGGGCGTGCCGCGCCTCATGCGCGTCCCCATTGACGGCGGCAACGCCGAGATGGTCCCGGGCAGCGACATCCCAAACCGTTTTGCCATCGAGGGCATCGCTTTCATCGCGCCCGACAACAAGTCGATCGGATTCGCCGTCGACCTGATTGATCCGCGCACCAACGACGCCGTGGCAAAGCTCGCGATCGTCAACCTCGATGGGCCGGCATCCCCGGCGCGCATGGTCGATCTCGATCCGCGCTTGGGGGCCGGGAACTCTACCCCGGGCGTGCAGCTTATTCCCAACATGAATGCCGTGAGCTACGTGATCAGCGAAAACGGCAGCAGCAACCTGTGGTTCCAACCACTCGACGGAGCGTCCGGCCACCAGATCACGCATCTGCCCTCCGAACAAATCAGCAGCTACGCCTGGTCGCCTGACGGCAAGTCCATAGCTCTGATTCGACAAGAAGTGGTGGCTGATGTTGTGCTGCTGAAAGAAGGAACTCAGTAGGCAGGGTGCTTCGTATTGGGGGTTAGGTGTTAGTTCTCAGTTCTCATCTCCTCTCATGGAGTTGTCATCTTTGAGCGCAGTGAGGCGAAAGTCGAACGCCGAACGCAGTCGAAGGAGCTCGAGACTGATGACGAATGAACCAGAGCCAGAAGTTTTCTACGAAGACCTCCTTCAGCCAACACCCAAGACCGAAAACCTGTGACCTGTCGTCTTTTCAATCATATTTTTCATACAGAATCGATTTGCGATCCCATCCCATCTGCTTCAGTAGTTCGCGGTTTGCACTGACCATCTTGTCGAGGCCGCAGACGTATGCGTGCATGTCAGCGCGGCCGGAGACGATGCCCGGCACGTGCTCCTGCACGTAGCCGCGCAGACCTTTCCAGTCGTCGGCGCCCCGGCTCAGTGTCGGGAGGTAATCGAAGTTATTATGCTTGGTGGCAAGCTGAAGAAATTCTTTGTGATAGTAGATGTCTTTTTCAGTGCGGCTTCCGAAAATCAGCCAAAACTTTTTATCCTGATGCCGTTCGCGATCAGCGAGCAGCCAGTGCAGCATCGAGCGGAAGGGCGCGATGCCGGTGCCCGTCGCAATGAAGATCGTGTCGCGAAGCGGCGGACGCAAAATGAAATTGCCGAACGGTCCCTGGCCTGAGATGGTCGCGCCCGACTCAAGATCGCAGAGGTAATTCGACATGAATCCGTCCTGCACACGGTTCAGGCAGAAAGCAAAGCGATTCCCGTCGGGCGGCGACGCGATGGAGTAAGCGCGAGTTAGTTCTTCGCCGTCGGGCTTGGTGTGCGTGAGAGACAGCCACTGTCCAGGCACGAATCCGAAGTGGTCCGCGCCTTCGACTTCGAACTCGAGGTGTTTGGTGTAGTCGGATAGGGATGTGCTTCGCACCAGGCGCGCATGCAGAGTCTGGAACGCCATACCATGTAGATGAATAGGCGGGCTGCTGCGGTGCGACATTTGAGTCGTTATACTTTTCGTTTCGTGATGAGAGGGGTCGGGGATTCGTAGATTGCGTTTTTCTGGCTGAGATCGATGCGAGGGCCAGGACGCCCTCGCGACTGCCGCCGGGACGCCGGCGCTACGGAGATCACAGACGAGAGATCAGTGCAGAGGTCCTTTGCTGCGCTCAGGATGACAGGTCCACGGAGGGTTCGTTGAGTTTGTTCGTGCGTGCATCGCATTGTCTTCGCCGGGGATTTCGGGTGACGCAGATCTTATGCGTCGTCGGTCTGCAGGTGTTCTCGGTTGGGTTTGCTTCCTCGGGGGAGCGGGCGGAGGTTTCGCGTAATCCCAAGCTTGGGCAGCAGGATTGGTCGCGTTACGGAGGATCGCCCGAGAACGATCACTACTCGAACTTGGCGCAAATCAATCGCAAGAATGTGAAGCTGCTCGCGGTGGCGTGGAGCTTTGATACCGGCGAAGAGGGTGGACTGCAGACCAGCCCGATTGAAGTTGATGGTGTGTTTTACGGAATCACCCCCACTCAAAGGATTTTTGCGCTGGACGCGGCTACTGGAAAATTGTTCTGGAAATTTGATTCGGGTATTCGCGGAACGCAGCCCGATCGCGGGCTGGCTTACTGGACTGACGGCAAGGAAAAGCGAATTCTGGTTGGCGTGATGAATTTTGTTTATGCGCTCGATGCCGTGACGGGCGCGCCGGTGGCTGGGTTCGGCAAGAACGGGCGCATTGATTTGCGCGATGATCTGGGCCGCGATCCTTCGACGCTCTCGATTTATCTCACGAGTCCCGGTGTGATTTACAAAGATCTATTGATCGTCGGTGGGCGCGAGCCGGAGACGCTGCCCGCGCCACCCGGAGATATTCGTGCTTACGATGTGCGCACGGGCAAACTGCGCTGGTCGTTTCATACCATCCCGCACCCAAGTGAATTCGGTTACGACACTTGGCCGAAAGAAGCATGGAGATCTTCAGGCGCCGCGAATAACTGGACTGGGATGTCGCTCGATGCCGAGCGAGGAATCGTGTACGTGCCCACGGGTTCAGCTGCCATGGATTTCTACGGGGCCGATCGTCTCGGGAACGATCTGTTCGGCGATTGCCTCCTCGCGCTAAATGCGGAGACCGGCGAGAGGATCTGGCACTTCCAGGAAGTGCAGCACGATATCTGGGATCGAGATCTGCCTGCACCTCCTGTGCTCCTTACGGTGAAGCGCGATGGCAAGCGGGTGGACGCGATTGCGCAAACCACTAAGCAAGGATTCGTTTACGTTTTCGATCGCGCCAATGGCAAGCCTCTGTTTCCGATTGAGTACAAGAAGTTTCCAGCGAGTGATGTGCCGGGAGAAGTCGCCGCCACCGAGCAGCCTTTGCCGACCAAGCCTGCGCCCTTCGCAAGGCAAAGCATCAGCGAAGATGCGCTGACGACACGCACGCCCGAAGCGCACCAGTGGGCAGTCGAGCACTTCCGCAAATTTCGCAACGAGGGTCTGTTCGTGCCGTTCAGCGTAGGCAAAGACACGGTCGTGTTTCCGGGCTTTGACGGGGGGGCGGAGTGGGGCGGGCCGGCCGTCGATCGGGAGACGGGAATTATTTATGTCAATGCGAACGAGGTCGCATGGACGGGTGCGCTCACAGAGAACACGGGCGAGGGAAGTGTGCGCTCGATTTATCTGAACCAGTGCGGCATCTGCCACGGCGAGAAAATGGAAGGATCGCCGCCGGCGATTCCGTCGCTCGTGGGGGCCGTGGACCGCAACACGCCAGCGGAAGTCACGGCTACTATCAAGAACGGCAAGGGACGGATGCAGGGATTTCCGAACCTGACCGAGGAGCAGGTGTTTGCGCTGGTGAATTACATCTCGACCGGCGAGAGCAAGGGATTGGCGAGCAGCGGGCCGGTTCCGCTCTCGATGAAATACCGGTTCACTGGTTATCACAAGTTTCTCGATCCGGAAGGGTATCCGGGGATTGCGCCGCCGTGGGGAACATTGACGGCGATCAATTTGAGTACCGGCGAGCAGGCCTGGAAGATTCCGCTGGGCGAGTACCCGGAACTAGCCGCGAAGGGGCAGGACAAGACCGGGACCGAAAATTACGGAGGGCCGGTGGTGACGGCGGGCGGGTTGTTGTTTATTGGGGCGTCGAATTTCGACAAGAAGTTTCGGGCGTTCGATAAGGCGACCGGGAAGCTGTTGTGGGAAACGAAGCTGCCTTACTCCGGCAATGCTACGCCGATCACATATGAGGTCAACGGGCGGCAGTTTGTGGTGATTGCGGCCGGAGGCGGGAAGGATCCGCGGTCGGGGTCGGGCGGGGTGTACGTGGCGTTCGCTCTTCCGAAGAAATGACCATCGTCTTCCGCACGATGCATATTTCCGCTTGCTACCTGAGCTAGAGAGAAATCATTCCTTTTCGGCAGCTATCGTTTCGGGGCGGACCCACGTCTGTATTCCATGCGCGTTTTCGTGCATCCGGGGGCACGCAGAATGAAGACGCTGGGGAAGACTGTTCATCTGCCGATAACGCCTGTTCGCCGGAAGGTCTGTTCTGAATTCAAGAGCGCTCGGAGCGCTTCGCTGGCTGTGCTCGCGCTTCTGGCGGTCGCGACGGCTGTGCTGGCCCGCGACCGCGGCCCGCGAGTCGAGGTGGTGTGCTCCTCGCCACCCATTCCCGTTCGTATGGACAAGCAGCAGGTGCTGGTCTATGAGCTGCACGTCACGAATTTTGATGTCGTGCCGCTGACCTTGAAGCGCGTCGAGGTGTTTGCCAGTGACGAGAGCACCGAGCCCATTGCCACACTCGACGAGAAAGAACTCGCGGCGGCGATGCTTCGGGTCGGTTCTGGGATGACGGCGTCGGGCGATCATGGGAGTTCTGCTGACGGTGCGCGGGTGATCGAGCCGGGAGCACGCTCCGTCATCTATATGTGGATCACGCTGCCGGGCGCGTCCGTGCCCGCCAGCCTTCGGCACCGGATGACTTTCTCGGCGGCTGCTGCGGGAGGGGGCAGTCGGACCGACGCTATTCTGGAAAATTTCCAGGTGCCAATCAGTCACGAGGCGGTGTTGATGCTACGTCCGCCGTTTCGTGGAGGCATCTGGCTTGCAGGCGATGGCCCTGCGAACAACACCAACCACCGGCGGGCAATCACGGCCGTTGACGGACATATTTATTCCGCGGAACGGTTCGCGATTGACTGGATCAAGGTGGGTCCCAACGGCGATTCGCGTCACGACGGTGCGACGCGCAATGACAACTGGTGGGGCTGGGGCGAGCCGGTGCTCGCCGTAGCCGACGGAGAGATCACCGAAGTTGTCGATGGAATCCCGGACAACGTGCCCCGCGTGTTGCCTCCGGTCACGCTCGACAACATCGCGGGCAATCGCGTGATTCTGAAGATCGCTCCCAACCGCTACGTGACCTATGCGCACTTGCAGAACGGAAGCATCAAGGCGCGGGTGCATGATCGGGTGCACGCGGGTGCTGAGTTGGCGCTGCTCGGAAACAGCGGCAACACGACCGGGGCGCATTTGCACATGCAGGTGACCGATCGGAGCTCAGTGCTGGAGGCGGAAGGCGTGCCCTTCGTATTCGAGAAGTTCACTTATCTCGGGCCTGGGGCGGATTATGAACTGAATAAACATGTGACCGTGCCGTGGACGCAATCCATTCCGCCGGGGGATGGGGTGGTGGAGTTTGAGGGACCGAAGGAGTAGGCGTTGCTATGGCGGCGGTCGTCGCTAGACGATTTGTACGAGGGCGCGACGCCCTCGCGACTGCTGGCGAGACGCCGGCGCTAGGGGAACCAGCCCCGGCTCCACGGCCTCGGCGGGGCGGGGACGCCCGCCCCTCCATCGGACATACGGGATTATTCCACCGTTACGGACTTGGCCAGGTTTCTGGGTTGGTCTACGTCGCAGCCTCGGCGGACGGCGATGTGGTAGGCCAGCAACTGCAGGGGAACGATTTCGAGGATCGGCGCCAGTTCTTCGGGAGCTGGAGGGATGTAGATTACGTGGTCGGCGGCTTCTTTAATTTCCTCGTCACCTTCGGTAGCTAGCGCGATGACCTGCCCGGAGCGCGCTTTCACTTCTTTCAAATTCGACATCGTCTTTTCATAGCGCACGACCGAGAGCGGGTCATGGGGATCGCGCGTTGCGATGATCACGACTGGCAGATTCTCGTCGATCAAGGCGTTGGGGCCGTGCTTCATTTCGCCGGCCGGATAGCCCTCGGCGTGGATGTACGAAACTTCCTTTAACTTCAGGGCGCCTTCGAGCGCGATGGGGTAGTGGATGCCGCGTCCGAGAAAGAGGAAGTCCTGTGCGCGCGAGTAGATCTTGGCGAGTTCTTCGCACTGCTCTTCGCGGGTGAGAACGTTTTCCAGCTTGCCGGGAAGGCGGGTGAGTTCGAAGACTTCCGATTTGGATTGTGCCGGCGTGAGGGTGCCACGCACCTGCCCGAGGTAGAGTGAGAGCAGGTAGAGAGCGGTGAGTTGGGCGGTGAAGGCCTTCGTGGAAGCGACGCCAATTTCTGGGCCCGCATGGGTGTAGATGGTGCCCTGGGCTTCGCGCGTCACCATCGATCCAACCACGTTGCAGATTGCGAGAGTCTTGCATCCCTTGGCTTTGGCTTCGCGCTGGGCGGCGATGGTGTCGGCGGTTTCGCCCGATTGCGTGATCAGCAGCGTGATGGTGTCGGGCGGGATGATGGGATCGCGATAGCGCCATTCGCTGGCGTAATCGACCTCGACGGGAATGCGGGCGAGGCTTTCGATCATGAACTTGCCGGCTTGTCCGGCGTGCCAACTAGTTCCGCAGGCGGCGATGTTGATCTTCCTTGCGGCGCGCAGCTCCTGCTCGGTGATCTCCATCTCCTCGAGGAAGATGTGTCCGGTGTCCTGAGAAACGCGGCCAAGGGTGGTGTCGCGCACGGAACGAGGCTGCTCATAGATTTCCTTGAGCATGAAGTGCTTGTATCCGCCCTTTTCGGCCATGATCGGGTCCCAGGTCACGTGCTGGACCTGGCGGGTGACGGGATTGCCGTCGAAGTCGGTGAGCTTCACGCCCTCGGGCGTGATGACGGCGAGGTCGCCGTCGCCGAGGAAGAAAAGATCGCGCGTGTGATAAAGGATAGCGGGCACGTCGGAGGCGACGAAGTATTCGTCCTTGCCTAGGCCGATGACCGCGGGCGGTCCGTTGCGCGCGGAGACAATTTTGTTGGGTTCGTCGACCGCGATGACGCTGAGGGCGAACACTCCAGTCAGTTCTTTTACGGCTTTGCGAACGGCTTCTTCGAGCGGCGGGCGATGGCCGTTGCCGGTTTTCAGAAAATACTTCTCGATCAGGTGCGCGATGATTTCGGTATCAGTTTCAGTGCTGAACTTATGGCCTTCCTCGACCAGCTTTTTCTTGAGGGAAAGGTAGTTCTCGACGATGCCGTTGTGGACGACGACGATTTTTCCGGTGCAGTCGCGGTGCGGGTGAGCGTTTTCTTCGCTGGGGCGGCCGTGGGTAGCCCAGCGGGTGTGACCGATGCCGTAGGTGCCCTCAAGGGGTTTCTGGCGGATGACGTCTTCGAGATTGCGCAGCTTGCCTTCGGCGCGGCGAATCTGGAGGCCGTTGCCGTTGCCGGCGACCGCGATGCCTGCGGAATCATAGCCCCGATATTCGAGGCGGCGGAGCCCTTCGATGATGACCGGGACAACTTCTTTTTTGCCGACGTAGCCGACGATGCCGCACATAAACCGAAACTCCTGTTTTGAACGAGGGCGTGAGTACTGACTTATCTTGCAAAAACTAGGGTATCTACAGTAGCTACGAACCAAGACGCGACAGGGGCGACTTAGTCTTCGAGGGAGAAGCGATATTCTTCAATCACCGGATTGGTCAGGACGTCACGAGCAATGCGCTCGACTTCGGACTTGACTTCTTCGCGGGTCAAGGCGCCGTCGAGACTGAGTTCGAAATATTTTCCCTGGCGGACGTCTCCCAGTCCCTTGTAGCCCATTTTGTTAAGCGCGCCCTGGATCGTCTTTCCCTGGGGATCGAGAACACTTTTCTTGAGCGAAACGTAGACGTAGGCTTTCATCAGTTCAATTATACGTCAGGGGTTTTGAGCGACTGAAGAGCACCGGGGGCGTAGGACTGATAGGGAAAACCACCCTAAAAATGGGGAATTATTGCGTTTTTGCGATCTCAATCTGGCGATCAAGATCGGCGAGCGCTTTTTCGAGCATCTGCCGCAGCCGCGGGTCGTGCGCGTTCTGCAACTGCTGAAGAACACGCTGACGCGATAGACGAAGCCCTTCCATCTGCCGGACTCGTACCGCTTCCAGGGGAGAAAGCTTTTTGCTGGAGGGCTGTTGTCTGAGAGCGGCTTCGGACTGTTGTTCTTCTACTGACTTACTTTCCCATCCACGAGCCATATCCACATTGTATTGTACGAGCGAGTACCGAATCGGGAAGAATTTGTGATCAACGGACAAGATAGTGGACCTCGAGGGAAGTTTTGTTGCGTTTTACTATCATGAAGTCAGGAATTTGATTTGGGTTTTAGAGTTCGCCACACTTTTTTCTGTGCAAGCAAAGGAAAAGACGCTATGATCGGCGCAAATTTGGAGATCGACTTGCGTTGAGGGCGCGAGTCACGATTGAATGTTGTCTAGTTCGCAGAACGACCATTCCCCTCAAGACGAGCGCCACCGTTACGAGGTTCTGTTAGAGATGGCGGACCTGGTGGTCCGGCATTTGTCCCTGCCCGAACTTTTTCGCGACATCGCAACGCGCCTTCGCCAAGTCGCGGACTTTCAATTCCTAAACTTCTCGCTGCACGACGCGCGCGACAACTCCATGCATGCGCTCTGGTGGGAAGGACCCTACACCGAGGAATTGCCGACCACAATTCCCGCAGCGGAATCCCCGAGCGGCTGGGTACGCGAGCGCCAGGAGGAGTTGCTGTTTTCAGATGTGAAGGGCGAGACACGCTTTCCGCTCGTGCTGGATCCACTTAGAAAGCGTGGCGTCCAGACTTACTATGTGGTGCCGCTTACGGCGGCGCAGACCCGGCTGGGTGCGCTGGGAGTGGCGAGCTCCGAGCCCGATGCCTACAAGGAAGGTGACAAGCGATTGTTGCGGCGAGTCGGGGAACTGGTTGCGCTGGCAGTGGAGAACACGATGACGCGCGAGGCCTTGCAGGGAGAGAAGCTACGCCTGCGAGCGCTGGTGGAAGTGAACCGCACGCTGGCGTCCAGCCTGGAGATGCAGCGCTTATTACCGCTGATTTCCGAATGTGTGACGCGAGTGGTGCCGCACGACTTCGCGGGCGTGACGTTGTTCGAGGGCGATCAGAAGAACATGAAAGCTTACGTTTTATCGCCGACTCCGACTAACCCGCTGGCGGAGATGGGGCGATCGGTTTCGATCGAGCAGACTCTATCGGCGAAGGCCTTCCTGCAGAAAGAATCGCACACGATGACGCGCGAGGACCTGATCAACCATTCGAGCAGCATCTCGGACCGAATTGTAAACGCGGGGATTCGGACGGTGCGATGCATGCCGTTGCTGACGTCGAAGGGGTCGCTGGGGACGCTCAATGTGGGTAGCAAGAAAGACGCGGCGTTTTCTGTGCAGGACGAAGAGATTCTGAATCAGATCGCGGCCCAGTTGGCGATTGCGCTCGACAACGCGCGCGCCTATCGCGAGATTCAGGAACTCAAAGAGCGGCTGGCGGAAGAGAAGCTCTATCTGCAAGACGAGATCCGGACGGAATTGCATTTCGAGGAAATTATTGGGGAGAGCGCGGAGTTGATGGCGGCGTTGTCGCAGGTGAAGACGGTCGCACCCAGTTCATCGACGGTCCTGATCCTGGGGGAAACGGGGACCGGGAAGGAGCTGGCAGCGCGTGCGATTCATCGCATGAGCCGGCGTAAAGACGCGAACTTCATCAAGGTGAATTGCGCGGCGATTCCGACTGGGCTGCTTGAGAGCGAACTCTTTGGGCACGAGAAGGGAGCGTTCACCGGGGCAGTCTCGAAAAAAGTCGGGCGGCTGGAGCTGGCGGACAAGGGTACATTTTTTCTCGATGAGATTGGGGACATTCCGCTGGAATTGCAGCCGAAGCTGCTGCGCGTGCTGCAGGATCAGGAATTCGAAAGGCTTGGATCGAACCGGACGATCCGCGTCGATCTGCGGCTGGTGGCGGCCACCAATCGTGATCTTCGCAAGCGGGTGGCGGAAGGGCAGTTCCGTGAGGACTTGTTCTATCGCTTGAACGTATTTCCGATCCTGATGCCCCCCTTGCGGCAGCGGCCAAGGGATATTCCGTTGCTGGTGCGGTACTTTGTTCAGAAAATTGCGCGCCGTCACGACAAGAAGATCGAAACCATCCCGAGCGGGACCATGGATGCTCTGGTGCGCTGGGACTGGCCGGGAAACGTGCGCGAACTGGAGAACTTCATCGAGCGCTCTGTCATTCTGTCGAGCGGATCGGTATTGCGAGCACCGATGTCGGAACTTGAGCCGGGGTCAGCGGAGGATGTCCCTGCCGATGCGACGTTGGTGAGCGCGGAGCGCGAGCACATCGCTCGGGTACTGCGCGAATGCGGGGGAGTGATTTCGGGTCCGCGAGGCGCGGCGGAAAAGTTGGGACTGAAGCGGACCACGCTGCAGTCGAAGATGAGGAAGCTGGGAATCTCGCGGCAGGGGCCGGATTGTTAGTTTTCATCACCACCCAAAAAATCATTCACCATAGAGGATACAGAGGGACACGGAGGAGAGTTCGCTTCGCGCCTACTCGACGGATTGTGTCTCGTGATGCGGAGTGCCTTCCCGTTACATGCCGAAATATCGTCGTAGCTGTCGGCTGAATGACTTGGCTTCGGCAAAATTCTTTCCTGAGAACTCAACGCGCAGGGCTAAGGCGCGTGCTATCAAAAGCGTCGCGGCGTCATTCTTTGGAAGTGTAAGTGCCCTCTGAGGAGACTGCCTTCCCCCAGGATCTGCATGCTCAGGATCACGATTGAAGAGAAACAGAACGCGGTGGTTCTTCGTTTGGAAGGTCAGTTGATTGGTCCGTGGGTCGCGGACGTTGAGCAATGTTGGAGAAACGTGTTCGAGACCCGCGGCCAGCGTTCGCTGCAGGTGGATCTCAGTGCCGTCCATTTTGTCGATACGGCGGGAGGAGCGCTGCTGAACCGCATGCATGACGCGGGCTTCCGACTCGCAGGCGGTGGGCCCATGTTGCCTAGAGACATCACAGGTTAAGAAGGAAGCATCCGCCGCGCCCCTCGATTTCAAACGACGCATTGAAATCCAGCGAGAGCGGTGCAGCGGCGAAGGATCGGCGGTTTCGGGCCAGGTCGTGAGGAGGAGAAATGACGTATGGATTGGAAATTGTGGACAACTGCATCAGCTGCAGGCTGAAACGGGAAGAATGCTTCTGCAATCTGTCGGCCCCCGTACTGAAGGCTTTCAGCGCGATCAGCCATCAGACCACGTTTCCACCCGACGCCACGTTGTTCGTCGAGGGGCAGACGCCGCGGGGCGTTTACTTATTGTGCTCAGGCAAAGTGAAGCTTTCCACGAGTTCACGCGACGGAAAGGTATTGATCCTGAAGATGGCGGGCCCGGGAGAAATGCTCGGATTGAGCGCAGTAATCTCTGGCGGCGAATATGAATTGACAGCGGAAACCGCGATGCCGTGCCAGGTGAATTACGTGTCGCGGGAACCCGTGCTCGATCTTCTACAACGTTACGGGGAAGCGGGATTACGGTCGGCGCAGGCGTTGAGCCGGGAGTTCCAGGCAGCGTATCGCGATATTCACGACCTGATTCTGGCGCGATCGTCGGCCGGGAAGCTGGCGAAGCTGCTGCTCTCATGGACACCGCCGTCAACAAACGGCAAGGAAGTTCGGGTGAGCAGCGGCCTTACGCATGAAGAGAGGGCACAAATGATCGGTGCGTCGCGGGAGACGGTGACGCGGTTACTCAGCGACCTGCGGAAAAAGCAATTGATCCGGTTGGAAGGTTCAACATTGGTAATTCGAAATCGCATGGCACTGGAGGCGATGGTCTCCTGACCGTTGCTAACAGCAGGAGCCGGCAGTTCGCCCTTGCCGGCTCCCCTCCACCCTGTACCCTCTACGTTCGTTCTGGGTACGAATTCCTCCCTAAAAATGGAAACCTAACTCGGCCGTTAGCGTTCTGGGAGTGACGTAGTGTGTGCCGCTGAAGGTAGACAGGAAGTTGTAGAGCGCCACGCGATTCGTGACGTTGATGGCCGTGAATTGCAGACTCACCTTGTATTTATCGCCGTGGAGCAGGTTGTCCTCACCGACCGCCAGGTCAAAGAGATGGCGAGGTGCGATGCGGTTCGGATTGTGATCGGCGTTGTTGGTACCGGGCGCTGTGATCGAAACCAGCGTCGATCCATACTTGGTTCCGGAGCAAAGGCCGTTGGGGGAAATGGGGACGCCAAGCGTGTTGGCGGAGTTGGGAGCCGCTGCGTGAACTGCGCCGCAGAATAGGCCCGCCTGAAATTGTTGGTCGGGACTTAGGCCGGAGACGTCGACCATGGTGTTGCTGCCGTTGACGCCGTTGTTGCAGTCTCCGCCGGCACACGGAACCGGTCCAGCGACGAGGCCGCCATCGTATCGCCAGTTGAACCCGAGCCAAGGTCCGCGCTGCCAGGGCTGATATTGGATGTGAGTCGTCTGGTTAAACTTCTGATCGTGGTCGATGCGGAAAACTCCTCCGGCGGCCGAAGGAGTTGCGCCCGCTCCGCCAACCTGGGGTTGGAAGAATCGGGAAGCGACGCT
>Ga0070712_100001417_pt1 | contig 14584 bp, 8 predicted proteins | sample LARL81metaG_FD_71396 | JGI IMG/M metagenome (GOLD analysis project Ga0070712, IMG submission 71396) | Corn, switchgrass and miscanthus rhizosphere microbial communities from Kellogg Biological Station, Michigan, USA - LAR L8-1 metaG | ecosystem: Host-associated > Plants > Roots > Rhizosphere ...
AAAGGTCGGTGGTTCAAATCCACCCCCGCAACCAATTCTGTTATCTATGTCTCGGGTCAATCACTTGAAGCTGTCCGCGGCAATTGCCCACGATCACCATCGGCTCCCGTTCGCTCCCATTCGCCGAACGCTGCGGATCAGGTTTGTTCATCCGATCTGAAGAGAGAAATCGCCTGTTTTTTGTCGGGTATGCACGAAAAACGCTCGACAAGGTAGACTCAATCGATTCACGGGTATTTCCGTGCCCGGTCAACCAGAAGACAAGATCGGTTGCGCGTTGCACGACAAAGGATTTGCAGACCTGCCAGCGCCGCAATAGTCTACAAGAGCAGGAACCTCTATGAGCATCAAGCCACGGATCAGGCTGGGGAGGAGACGGGTACCTTCCAAGCAGAAGCTGGAGATGACGCTCGAGGAGCTCACGATGTATTTGAATGAGCTGATCGACAATAGTCCGGTTGCCATCCTGGTACTCGATCCCGGGCATCATGTGCAAATGTGCAATCCTGCATTTGAAAGATTGTTCCAATACGGTCGCGACGAACTCATGCATGCCAATCTGGAGGATCTGATCACCACCAATGATTTGACTCCAGAGGCAGTGGACATCTGGAAACGCGTCCTCCGCGGGGAGAAGGTTTACGCTTCGACCAAGCGGCGGAGGAAAGATGGTTCCATTGTGGAAGTAGAGATTCATGGTATCCCGCTGGTCATCAAGCGACGGCTGATCGGGGTGTACGGGATCTACCACGATGTCTCGCAGCGCAAAGAAGCGGAAATGGAAGTGCGCCAGCTTTCCGGTCAATTGCTGAAATTGCAGGACGAGGAGAGGCGACGCATCGCGCGTGAACTGCATGACACCACGGCGCAGAAATTTGTCGCCCTGACTATGAATTTGACCAGGCTCAAAGCGCTTTGTGCGGTGGCTGGTTCGGAGGCTGAAGCGGTGATCTCCGACAGCCTGGATCTGGCTACCGAGAGCGCGCGTGAACTGCGCACACTGGCTTACCTTTTGCATCCACCCATGCTGGACGATATGGGGCTTGCATCCGCGATCAGCTGGTATGCCCGCGGATTTGCGAAGCGCAGTGGGGTGAAGGTGAATCTGGATGTTTCCGCTGATTTTGAGAGATTGCCGCGGGACGTTGAAACCATGCTGTTTCGGGTGGTGCAGGAGGGATTAACGAACATACACCGGCACTCCGGGAGCGCCAGCGCCAGCATTCGCTTGAACGCGGATGCAGAGCAGGTCGTACTCGAACTGAGCGATGACGGGCGGGGAATGCCCGCGAATCTGCAGGGAGCCACGGTGGAGCAACTCGGCGTAGGGGTTGCGGGAATGCGGGAACGGGTTCGTCAGCTGGGTGGGAGGCTGGAAATCATTTCCGACAAGCACGGCACGACCTTGAGAGTGCTGCAACCGCAACCGGGAGTATTGGAATAATGGCCCTCTCGATTCTGATTGCCGACGATCATGATGTTGTCCGCCGGGGGATGAAGTCCATCCTGGAAGCCCATTCCGGATGGGAAGTCTGCGGCGAGGCATCGAACGGGCGCGAAGCCGTCGAGCTGGCCAAGAAACTGAAGCCTCACGTAGTGATGCTCGATGTGACCATGCCCGAGTTGGGTGGGCTGGAAGCAACGCGTCAGATTCTCGGAATTCTTCCGCGCACCGAAATTCTTATTCTGACTATGCATGAATCAGAAGAATTGGTTGGCGAAGTTCTGGAGGCGGGCGCGCGCGGCTATGTTCTGAAAACTGACACCGGGCGCGACTTGCTGGCAGCAGTCGAAGCGGTGAGTGAACACAGGCCTTTTTTTACGACCAAGATTGCGGAGATGGTTCTGGAAGGATACCTCGAGCGCAAACGACAGCCAGTTGGGCCCCGCAGCCAGCCGGGCTCGCTGACTGCCAGGGAACGCGAGGTTGTTCATCTGCTGGCTGAGGGCAAGAGCAACAAGCAAGTGGCGAAGGCTCTTGGCATCGCAACCAAGACAGCAGAGGCGCATCGCATCAACATTATGCGCAAGCTGAACCTGCATTCGATCGCGGAAGTGGTGAGATACGCGGTGAGAAACCAGATGCTGTCACCGTAGTGCTCCGCACGAAGACAGGATGATTATCTAATGCGAGGCCGTTGCGGCGGTTTCCACCTGCTGTAACATCCTGTCCAGATCGCTTCGATCGAAGAACCTGCCGGCAAGAACTACCCCGCGAATATTTTGAGTGTTGCGGATGTCGTCGAGCGGATTGGCATCGAGCAGAACCAGGTCGGCGAGTTTGCCTTTCTCGACCGTCCCCATGTCTGAGAGCTGATTCAGGAACTTGGCCGGGTTAAGTGTTGCGGTCTGCAGCGCTTTCAGAGGGCTCATTCCGGCTTTTACAAACAGCCCCAACTCATCATGCAGGCTGAAGCCGGGGAAGATATGCACACCAGCAGCCGTATCGGTTCCGGCCATGAAGGGAACGCCCGCCCGATGCATGGCGAGTGTCATTTCAAGCTCCATTTGCACGAAACGTTCACGCACGGGGAGGGGATCGGTGTCCATGTCGTGCAGAATGTCCTTGGTGAACATCGGCCAGGTTCGATCTTTCCAGGCGGCGGGCGCGTATTTTGTGTGAGGATCGTGGCTGAGGTCAACTTCGTCGATCAGCCACTGTCCCCGTTCCCATACCAGGGTAGGAACCTGCCAAGTCTGGTTCTTCGCGAAGAGATTTATGAGCGCGGTGGCACGCGCTGCGTCGTAGGTCGCGACGACGCGCCCGGGGCCTTTTGGTCCTTTCAATAGCGCGTCTTCTTCGGTGGAACATCCCTCAAAGACTCCGGTGAAGTGTTCGATACTATTCTGCCCCGCATTTGAAGCTTCTGAAGCCCTGACAGTGTCGGGTACGTGGCCCACGATCGGGATTTGCAGCTTCTTGGCTTCGGAGACGGCGGCGAAGTAGCCATCACGCGGAATCAGGGACTGAATCTTGATGAAATCCACGCCGGATTTTACGAGGTCGTCTACTACCTTGCGTCCGGCTGCCGCGTCGCCGACTGGAGCTGAACTAGGGAATCGCGGGGTGGTCCCGTCGAGCATGGGACCGGCGATTATCATTCGCGGTCCAATTAGTTTCTGAGTCGCGATGGCCGAGCGCCACTGTTTCAGTTTCTCGAGGTCACCACCCATGTCGCGCACGCCGGTGATGCCGTTCGCGACAAACAAAAGTAGAGTGATGTTCTTCTGAGGCGGAATCCAGTCACCGAAGACGGTGTGGACGTGCATGTCCCAAAGGCCGGGAATCAGATATTTTCCGTTCGCGGGTACGACTTTCGCACCACGCGGTATTCGTGCGTCGCCGGGCTTGTCGACCGCGACAACACGCTGGCCGACGACGACGACGGTCATGTCGGTTTGCGTCGGGCCGCCGGTTACGTCGACTACGTTAACGTGGGTGAAGGCGAGGGTATCGGTCGCAGTGGCAGTCCGAGTGGCGAGACTGAAGCATGCAACGACGAGCAGGGAGAGTATCCGGAACAAGACTTCAGGCGACCCGGCTTCACAGATTTTTCCACCCTGTCCGTCAGATAGCACTGTTCGCAATCGATCAGAACTCCACTCTCAATCCAAACTGGATCGCGCGTGCGATGCCCTGGGAAAAGACGCCCGAGCCTAATCCGTAACGGTTCGTCCGTTCGGAATAGGTGGTGCCATTCAAGGAGCCAGGCGTACCGGAGAGCGCGCCTCGCAGCGTGAACGTGTTCAACCCGTTGGGAGGATCGAAATTCGCTTTGTTCACTACGTTGAAGATATCAATGCTCGGGATTATGTTGAGGCTTTCGAGCCGTCCGATATGGAAAGGCCACGAGACGCGCAAATCATTGGCTATGAAGTTATCAAGTCCCACCTGGCCTTTGGGCGCCAGGGGAATGCTGGGCACAACTGCGCCGAGTTCCTGAAGCTGCGTAGGGGTGAAAAGTCCGGCATTGACGAGCGTGTGCCCGGCTGGCGTGAGGGTTCCTGCGGACCGGTTGTCGAAGTTGCCGATTACGGCGTTCAAGTTACCGGCATTGACGCCGTGTCCGAATGAACCGAGATTAGTGCCGGGCAACACATCGCCGCCAGAGCCGTCTCCCGTGAGGTCGGTGAGGAGGACTTCAGCCGGGCAGGCGCAGGTTACAGGCACAGTCAGGGTTGCTGGCAAAGCAGAGTAGATTCTGCTCAGCCAACTCAACTGCAGGCCGCCACGAAATTGAGTGGACCCTGCAAGCGCCAGCATGTGGGTGCGGTCGAGATTCGTAGGTCCGTAAAAGCGGTTCAGGTCCAGGTTGTCGGCGACGTTGACGAGAGATGCATCCTGGTCTGATGACATCGCGTTGAAACGCGACAAGCTGTAGTTCACGTTCCAGTTCAGCGACCTGACGCCGCGGACGGGCGTGTTGATGGTTTGCTTCAGACGAACCTGAAGTGCGTTGTAGACGGAGCGGCCAGTGGTGCTGATGATTCCCATCTGGCCAAAGTTCTGATTCAGGCCGGGGAATGCGAAGCCACTGTTGGGAACGACGAATTGCTGGGGAAGACCGGAGGCTGGGCTACCCAAACCGTTGACTGCGAAATTGGAAATGGTAGCGCCGTTCGCGATTGCGCAATTTACCGTGCCGCAGCCGAATTGAGACTCGGTATTGGTGACCGCCGCCTGTGCGTTGGCAAGGTTGAAGGTCTTGGTTGCACCGACAAGGTTGGCATCGTGCACGAGCACATTGTGAATGTTTGTGTTGTGAACGAAGTCTACCGAGAGGAAAAGAGTATTCGTGAGTTGCTGCTGAATCCCCAGATTGACCTGGGTGGAGTACGGAGTTTTGTAGTTCGGGTCCAGAAGGCCACCGAAGCTATTAAAGAGGAAGGCGTTGGGGTCGATAATCCCCGGCGTACCGTTGGGATTGAAGTTTGCTGTGGCCGCTCCCTGAGCGGCGACGAAAGCCTGCTGCGCCGCCACTGCCTGGTCGACCACCGAACCAATCGGCTGACCGATCAGCGGAGTCACGTCGAAGGTTGTGCCCGGCAGCACGCCGCCCGTGGTGACGATGAATGAATTCCCCAGTCCGGCGGGAATTCTGAGCGTGCGGTCAAAGAGGGTAACAGTCAAAAGTATGTCGTCGTAGAAGAGACCCGCACCGGCGCGAATTGAAGTCTTCCCATTCTTAAAAGGGTCCCACGCCAGACCGACCTGCGGAGCAAAGTCGAGGTTCGGTTGCTTGGTGCGATTGCCAAGCCCGGGGTAAAGGGCATTGAGTTCAGGGATGGGACGCAGGTCGCTGTCGGAGCGTCCGGAAACGCGGTTGTAGCGCAGCGACATCGTTACCGAGAGATTTCGCTTCGCCTTCCAGAAGTCGGCGAAATAAACTCCGGTGCGGTGCACGTGGAAGCCGCCGTGAGGGAAGCCGAGCGCGGGCTTCTCGGAGAAATAACCCAGACCGTTGCCGACTTCCAGTTGCTCCAGGGGATAGTTCAGCGGGTTCGATGCTCCGCCAGGGAAGGGTCCGGACTGGGCGATCGCGATTTCAGCCGGGTTTCCGTTGGAATTGAGGAACGGGCCCAATCCGCTGAAGCTTCCGAAGGTGAACTGCGGAATCTGCACGTAGTCCACACCGTAGCGCAAGGTGTGGCTTCCAATGAGATGAGAGCCGTCATAGCGGGTCTGATAATTACGTTGCAGAGTGGTTTGCGGCGCCAGCCATGATGGCCCAAGGCAAAGCAGATCGACACCGAACAGACATCTGGGATCGCTTCCAATGGCGATGGCGGCTTGCTGGTTGCCGGGGAAAGGCTGGGGTAAACCGCTGATCTGGGCGCGAGCATCCACGATGTAATTGCGGAAAGTGAGATATCCGAAGCGGAGACTGTGGGTGAAGTTGCCGGTGGTGCCGTCGACGGCGGCGGTGTGGACGTCGGTCAGGTTGCGGTTTCCGTAAGGCTGGAAGACACTGCCTCCGTAACCGGTCACCACATTGAACTGGTCATGATGGAAGGAGTAAAAGGCGCGCCAGTTGGAGGAAATATTCCAATCCGCGCGGCCGGTCGCTTCCGTCTCGGTGAAGGGATTGGGGAAAGCGGAACTGAAATTAATAAACGGAGCGGGTGGAGCAGTAAAGACCGTTCCGTGCTGCAAGGTATGTTCGTAATTCACGAACCAAAAGAGTTTGTTCTTCACAAGGGGACCGCCCAGACGCAAGCCGACCTGATCACGCTCAAAGGGGGCTGCTACTGGTCCTACCTTGGCTGCGGTGGAGTCATTTCGAAACAGATAGAAAGCGCTGCCGTGCAGGCTGTTGCTGCCGCTGCGCGTAATCACGTTGACGGCTCCGGTGGATGTCAGACTCGTGGCCGGGTCCAAAGTAGATTGCGCAACCTGAAATTCCTGGATTGAGTCTTCAGAAAGATTCAACGTCGTCGTTCCCACGGTTTCGTCGGAAATGTCGACGCCGTCCACTTCAATGCGCGTGGAGCGGCCGGACCGGCCCTGTACTGAAATTCCGGTGAATCCATTCTTTGTGGGATCGAAATTTCCGCCGTCCTGAATTTGGACGCCGGGACTCATCTGAGCGAGATCGAGAAAGTTTCGTCCGTTGAGCGGCAGCACGTCGATTTCTTTTGAAGTGGTGGCATCGGAAATCGTGGCTTGTACGGTGTTCACTTCATTCGCGCCGGCTTGCACCGTGAGTTCGGTTGTTGCCTGCTGCGGGTTGAGGCTGAAATCACCGTTGATGGTTTGTCCCACGAGAACATGAACGCTGGCTTTGATTCCCTGAAAGCCAGCGGACTCGACGGTAACGGAATAGTCTCCGGGATCAAGAGCCACGATTGAATAGGTGCCGGATGTGGTGGTAGTGCGGGTCTGCGTTGTGCCGGTCGAGGTCGACTTCACCGTCACCGTCGCGCCAGATACAACTGCGCCGGTGCTGTCCGTAATGGTTCCAATGATGCTTCCCGTGGCCGTCTGGGCGGGCGATGGCACTGACAAGAACAGAGCCAGCGCGAGCGACAAGGACAGAACGCCAATGCGTGAAGCGACGCTCCGCATACAGTTTAGAACCAGAGGGCGCGCGAAGGGACGGACAAGATAAACCTGGAACGCAGGAGGGAGACTCATGGGGTTCGGCATATTGGCGAAACATTATGACCGGTAAATATCACGAAGCAATCCGGTGAACCCCCTGTATCGCCTTACGCTGGCAGCACCGTCCACCTTAGGTACTATGCCTGATTGGAGGACGCAGATTCATGTCTTAGAATCCGCTCCGACCTCAGGAGCGTTGCGAACTCATGGCCCCCGTCCGTCCTTTTGCCCGCACCGCACAAATTGATAGTGTTAGCCTTTGTGACAGGATCCAACTTATTAGCCGTAGCGGCACCACGCGTCTGGCCTACAGCGAAGAAGATGTTCGCGCCCGTGCTGTCGTGATGGAAATAATGCGAAATGTTGGGCTGAACGTGTCCATTGATGCCGCAGGAAACATCGTGGGTCGGCGCGCCGGACGAGAGAAACGGCCGCCTCTGGCCTTCGGATCTCACGTGGATACGGTTCGCAACGGCGGACTTTATGACGGGATTCTGGGTGTCATGGCTGCCGTTGAATGTGTGGCAACCCTAGAAAAGATTTGTTATACAACTGCTCATCCGATTGAGCTGATTGTTTTTGCGAACGAGGAGGGGCAGCGGTTTGGAGCGCTGTGCGGCAGCCGTGCGCTGGTGGGTTCTCTGAAAGCGGACGAACTGGCGCGGGTCGATGAAAACGGGCGAACGCTGGCGGATGCGATTCGTGACATCGGTGGAGATGCCGCACAATTGTCCGGCGCCGTGCGCCGCAGCGGAGACCTTGCCGCGTTCGTGGAGCTTCACATCGAACAAGGCGGGACGCTCGAGAAGGCTGAAGTGCCAATTGGAATTGTGGAGGGGATTTCCGGTATCAGCTATACCGACGTGCGCGTGACCGGCGCCGCCAACCACTCCGGCACGACCTCGATGGAGCTTCGAAAAGATGCTCTGGTTGCTGCTGCGGAGTTGGTGCTGTGTGTTCAAACAGCTGCGCTGGAAAAGAGATGCCATGTGGCGACGGTGGGCCAATTGGTGGTCAGCCCGAATGCGACTAACATCGTTCCCGGAGAGGTGGGTTTCACCATCGAAATTCGAGACCTTGACCGGGAGAAGATCCTGGCCAGTGCCAAACAAATTCGCGAGTGTGGAGAGCAGATTGCCTTCCGGTCGAGTGTCGAGATCGAGTTTTCAGATCGTACACTGATTGAGTCTGTGCCCTGTTCGCCGGTGGTGCGGGATGCAATCATCCGCTCTTGCACCGACCTGGGCCTCAAGTTCCAGACATTGCCCAGTGGCGCTGGCCACGATGCTCAGATGATGGCGCAGCTGGGGCCGACCGGTATGATTTTCGTTCCCAGCGTTGGTGGCATTAGTCATTCGCCACGCGAATTTACGACTTCTGAAGACTGCGCACGAGGGACGCAAGTCTTGCTGGAAACCATTCTGCGCCTCGACGACACATTGTCGAATCCCGCGGAGTCGCAATGATTCTCATCGGCGTCGACGTGGGAGGAACTTTCACAGACATCATCCTGGCGGATACGGAGAAGCGCAAGCTTGCGATTCACAAGCTGCCATCTACGGCGCCTGATCCTTCCGAAGGCGTGCTAGCGGGGATACTCAGTCTGTGTTCTCGCGAAGGCATCCTGCCGCAGCACGTGGATTATCTTTTTCATGGAACGACCGTCGCTACCAATGCCATGCTCGAGCATAAAGGCGCTCGCACCGGCATGATTACGACTGAGGGATATCGCGACATCATTCATATTGGGCGGCACCAGAGACCGCAGAATTACTCGATCATGCAAGACATTCCGTGGCAGACGCAACCTCTGGTGCACCGACGCCATCGTGTGACAGTGCGGGAGCGATTAATCCCACCTCATGGTGGGATACTGGTGCCATTGGACGAATCGGAGGCACGGGATCGCATTCGCAAGCTCAAGGCGGATGGCGTGGAAGCGATCGCCGTCTGCTTCCTCTTTTCTTACCTGAACGCCGAACATGAAAAGCGGGTTTGCGAGATAGCCAGGGAAGAATTTCCAGGAGCGTTCATTACCGGCTCGGCGGAGGTCTCGCCGCAGTTTCGCGAATTCGAGCGCTTCACCACTGCCTGCATGAATGCATTCCTTGGACCCAAGGTGAAGCAATTTGTTTTGGGACTAAGTAAGAGGCTTGAGGGGGCCGGGTTGAAGGGCGACGTTCACATTATGACTTCAAATGGGGGCGTCGCCACGGCTCGCACGATCGCGAAAAAACCCGTGTACTCGCTTTTGTCAGGATTGGCAGGCGGTGTCTTGGGTGGAGAGTGGGTGGGCCGTCGCACGAAAAGGGTAAACCTGATCACCTTCGATGTCGGCGGCACGAGCGCTGATATCGGCATTGTGACTGCGCACGGAATCACCGAAGCATCGGCGCGCGATACAAAAATTGCCGGCTTTCCAGTGATGGTGCCAATGATCGATGTTCACACCATCGGGGCCGGTGGCGGCAGCGTCGCCTATGTGGATGCGGGCGGCGCCTTCCGGGTCGGGCCGCGGAGTGCGGGGTCGGTTCCGGGACCGGCCTGCTACGGCAAGGGCGGAGAAGAGCCCACAGTTACGGATGCGAATGTGGTTTTGGGGCGTCTTGATCCGGATCATTTTCTGGGTGGCGAAATGCCGATCTATCCTCAGAAGGCAGCGGAGGCGGTTGCCGGATTGGCAAAGCGACTGGGTTTGAATGCTTACGAAACCGCGGAGGGAATCTGCACCATTCTCGCCAGCAATATGGCAAATGCGATTCGGTCGCGCACGGTGCAGAAAGGGCACGATCCCCGGCAATTCAGCTTGATTGCATTTGGCGGAGCGGGCCCGATGACCGCCATCGATGTGGCGCATCATTTGAGAATTCCGGAAGTAATCGTGCCGGTTTATCCCGGCATTACGTCAGCGTTTGGGCTGCTGACAACCGACCTGAAGTATGAGCAAGTGAAGACCGAGTTGCTGATCTCAACCGACAAGCCTGCTGCAAAGTTAAATAAAGACATGAAGGAACTGGAGCAGGCAGCCCGCGAGCAGTTAATAAAGGATGGCCTGCCAGAGACGCGCATCCGGTTTTCGCGCAGCCTGGATCTGAGATATGTGGGACAGGGCTACGAACTGCGCATCCCGATTCCCGACGGTAGCTTCAATGACGAGAGTTGCCAGCGGGTGTGGACTGAGTTCCACGAACGCCATCGCACGGAATACGACCACTGTTTCCCAAAAAACCCGATCGAGGTCGTGAGCCTGCGGATTACGGGGCTGGGATTGATGCCACGTCTCCCGGAAAAGTTTGAGCAAACAGCCGCGACGAAACTGGAAGACGCCTGGTTGAAAAAGGGCCAGACGCACTTTCGGGTCAACGGAACTCTACAGAAATTGCAGACAGAGTTCTTTGACCGCACGCGAATTCCTGCGGGAGCGACGATTTCAGGCCCGGCGGTATTGTTTCAAAAAGACTCCACTACGGTCCTGCCGCCGATGTGGAACGCGCGTGCGGATGAATCTGGAAACCTGGTGATTTCGAGAAGCTCGTGAGCGGCAGATGCAGCGGGAGGAATTAGTGAGCGAAATAACTAGATGAGGACAACGAACGATCCACTCAGCAGGACTCCGGGCAAGATTGATGCAATTACGGCACAAGTCATTTGGGGTGCGCTGGAAAATGTTGCGATCGAGATGGGGCACAAGCTTACGCGTATGTCCTACTCCAGCATCATCCGCGAGTCAGAGGATTTCGGAGCCGCGCTGCTTGATCCCGATTGTGATCAACTGTGCGAATCGGTGTTCAGCACGCCGTTACAACTGGGGCCAATTCCGGGTTATGTGCGCGGCATCAAGCGTGTTTTTGAGGAACGAGGCGAGGAATTTCGTCCCGGTGACGTGATCATGCACAATTCGCCCTACTACGGTGCGTCGCATGGTCCTGATATTGCTTTCTGTGTGCCTGTGTTCGATGGCAGTCAGCTTATCGGGTTTTCGGTCACCACGGCCCATCATCTTGATATCGGTGCGCTGGTCCCGGGGAGTTGCGGTATTGTGGACGCCGTCGACGCCTACGCCGAAGGTCTGCAATTCAAAGCCATCAAGGTGTACGACAGGGGCATGAAAAACGATCAAATGTGGCTGCTGATTGCCGACAATATCCGGGCCTCGGAAATGGTGATCGGCGACATGGAAGCGCAGATTTCCGCGTCGCGCACCGGCGCAGAGCGCTATCTCGAACTGGTTCGAGATTACGGGCTGGATAACGTTCTGGCGGCCAGCCAATACTTGATGGACTATTCGGAAACGATGTTACGGCGGGAGATTGAGCGGCTTCCAGATGGCACTTATGAGGCCGAGGGATTCGTTGACGGATTTGAGAACGATCCAGACCCGGCCAAACGCGATCTCAAGATTGCTGTGAGCGTGAAGGTGGTAGGCAGCGATATTCATGTCGACTTCACGGGGTCGTCGCCACAGATTTCCGACCGGCCAGTGAACATGCCATTCGAGGGGACGGTAGCGATCGCAGTGTATCTCGTGCTCCGTTCCATTCTGCTGGATACTGAGACGCATGAATACATTCCTCAGAACTCTGGCTTGACCAAGCCGATTCACATCCACGCTCCGGTGGGCTCGATCTGCAACCCGACGTTTCCCGCGCCAACGATAGCGCGATTCTGTCCTGGGAACATTGTTGCCAGCACACTCATGCATGCATTAGCGAAAGCCGCGCCGCGGCAGGTCAGTGCCGGGGTCGGTAACCTCAAAGTCGTCGCATACTCCGGTCTGGCGCAAGGGAACTACTGGGTCTACATGGACATCACTGAAGGCTCGTACGGCGGAAGATTCGGCAAGGATGGGCTGGATTGCGTCGACACTCTTTATGCCAATACCCGCAACAATCCTATCGAGGACATCGAGTCGCACTATCCCCTGCGCGTGCAACGATACGAGATCCGCGAGGACGGGGGTGGGGCCGGCACCTGGCGCGGGGGCGCGGGATCGATCCGCGAAGTCATGTTTCTCTCGCCGGGTCACGCATCGGTCGAAGGCGACGGTCAGCGGCACGCTCCGTGGGGGCTGTTTGGAGGCACGCAGGGAAGTTGTGGAGACCTGGTCCTCAATCCGCATTCGAATCTTCGAAAATTGCCCGCGATGATAAGCAATCTCAGCTTGCATGCGGGTGACACGCTGAGGACGGTCAGTCCCTGCGGCGGCGGCTATGGCGATCCGTTGATGCGGGATCCCGTCGCGGTGCTGAATGATGTGCTTGACGGTTTTGTATCAAGTGAAAAGGCATTGAGGGATTACAAAGTCGTAATCACGGACAGAATCACGATCGACCAGAAAGCAACCAAAGAGTTACGCGGGCGTGGCTGATGAAACTTGAGGCAATACTCACAGGTGTGCTTCTGTCGGGGATGTGTGTCGCCCAGACCCCAAATATTCTTCAGGTGTTTGACGCTGTGCTGGCCACGCATCATATTGCGGAAGTGGCGATTGCGCCGGACGGCCAACGTGTCGTATGGATCGAAAAGACGGTCAAGAGTGACAATGACTACGCTCATACCGTTTACGTTGAGGACTTGAATGCAAAGACACCGCCAGAATTGATCGGTCCGGGTGATCCGCGCGCAGAATTTGGCACGTCGTCGGTCACATGGTCACCCGACAGCACAGAATTCGCGTACATAGTGGAGGTTGAACCGGGAGGGCAGAGCGATCTAAGAATCGCCATGGCAGATGGCAGCAAGTCGCGATCACTGGCCGTCCTCAAGGGAGGTGCCATCAGCCCGCGCTGGTCGCCCGACGGACGAGATATCGCTGTGTTGTATTCGGAGGCTGCTCCAGTGGTTAACGAGGCTGCCCGCGTGGTGTCAGTCGGAAAAGACTATCAGCAGCAGCGGTTGGTTCTGGTCGATGCGAAGTCGGGCAGTATTCGTGCACTCAGTCCTGCTGATCTATTCATCTACGAGTACGACTGGTCGCCGGACAACCGACAGATCGCTATCACCGCCTCGCCTTGTTGCACCGAGGCCAAGGGGCAAGGCGGAGACAACTGGTGGACGGCTGAACTGTATCGGCTGAACGTCGAGTCCGGGAGTGTCACCTCGATTTTTAGACCGAAGCTGCAAGTTGCCGCGCCCAAGTGGTCGCCCGATGGCGGCAAGATCGCTTTTATCGGCGGACTGATGAGCGACTTCATTGCACCGGGTGGCGATCTTTTTCTGATACCAGCCGGTGGAGGAGAACCTCAGAATGTCACCCCCGGGCTCAAGGCCTCGGTCACGGGCCTTGCCTGGACCGGCAACGAAGAGATCCTGACGACGCAGATTGTTGATGGCGAAGCTGGCATCGTGCGGGTGCATATCAACAGCGGAAAGAGCGAGTCCCTTTGGCGAAGTGCCGAGGGGCCTTTTAACGGCGGCCTCGTATTCGGAATGTCTCTCGCCAAGGATGGACGGACTACGGCGGCCGTTCGCCAGTCGTTTGACCATGCTCCGGAGGTCTGGGCGGGCCCGGTGGGGCAGTGGCGTCAGATTTCTGTGCTAAATAAGGATAGGAAGTCTCCGCTGGGAAAGGTGGAGTCCGTTCACTGGACCAGTGACGGCATGCGGGTTCAGGGATGGCTGGTGTACCCAACCAATTATTCGCCGGACAAGAGATATCCTATGGTGGTTTCAGTTCACGGGGGACCGGCCGCTGCGGCTTTGTCGCATTGGCCTGCGGCATTCGACAATGTGGGAATTCTTTCCAGCTTCGGTTATTTCGTTCTGTATCCGAATCCTCGCGGTAGTTTTGGGTCGGGAGAGTCATTCACGCAAGGCAACGTGAAGAACCTGGGATACGGGGATCTTCGAGATATTGAGGCCGGAGTGAAAGAGGTGATCGGCACTTTTCCCGTCGATCCGCAGCGGGTGGGCATCACGGGCTGGAGCTACGGAGGGTTCATGGCCATGTGGGCCATTACCCAGACTGACATGTTCCGCGCTTCGGTGGCTGGGCCAGGAGTCTCGGATTGGGAGAGCTACTACGGCCAGACGGATGTTGAGAAATGGGTAATTCCGTACATGGGGGCTTCCGCGTACGAAGATCCTGCGATCTACGCGAAAAGCTCTCCGGTGCGGTTCGTCAAGAATGTCCACGCTGCAACGCTTTTCTACGTAGGCAATCAGGATTCAATCTGTCCCGCCCCGCAGAGCTTCCAGCTTTGGCGTGCGTTCAAACATCACGGCGTCAAAACTGACTTGCTTTACTACGCGAACGAAGGGCACGGAATTACCCAGCCCGCGGATCAGCGTGACGTGATCAAGCGAACTGCGCAATGGTTCGACGAGCATCTCAAGGAGATGTACTCGGGAGGTAGAGACAAGTAAGGCCCCAAAAAAGCGACGATCTTTTCGATTGTGACCTCGGACCGATCATAGCGCTGCTTGAACCTTGAGTGGAAGCATAGTGCACCCGACATTTGAGAACGTTGGTGGACTTTTCGA
>Ga0070712_100001418_pt1 | contig 14581 bp, 16 predicted proteins | sample LARL81metaG_FD_71396 | JGI IMG/M metagenome (GOLD analysis project Ga0070712, IMG submission 71396) | Corn, switchgrass and miscanthus rhizosphere microbial communities from Kellogg Biological Station, Michigan, USA - LAR L8-1 metaG | ecosystem: Host-associated > Plants > Roots > Rhizosphere ...
CCTGCTTAATTCATGACGTCTGAGATTTGCTCGCGGAATTGAGATCAGGTGATCAAGTCGGCGGTGAGGTGAAGCGGATAGGACGGGAAAAGTGGATCGGGGATCAGGGATGAGGTGGGATGGGATGGAGGGGTAGATTGGGGACAAGGCTCCGCAACACAGTCAGTGAAAAGTTTGGGTTGGGAGTCGGTGTACGGGGATCAAGCGCTGTTCACAGCGAGAACTACATCGCGGAATAAGTTCTGGAAAGGCCAGCCGCTGGCGAGGTGAAAGCGAATGCAACGGGCAGTAGGACGCACCCGAGCGCCGATTTTGAAAAGCTTGGCGCGCAAGGTTTCGATCTGGGCCGACCGCCAAGGTAAGGGCAACTGGAAGCGGAAGAAGTTCACCAGGTTATAAGCGGCAGCGTGCAAGAACAGGCGGAAGGCGTTGGCCAGAAAACGGTGGCAGCTCAAGCGGTCGGCGCGAAACCCGTTTTTAAATTCTTCGATGCGATTTTCACACTCGCCGCGATCGTTGTAGAAAGCGAAGACTTCAGAGGCAGGCCCGTGGCAGTTGGTGATGAGGAAACGCAAGTTGGTTCCCGTGACCGTGTGCTCGGCCTTGTAGCAGATACGACGCTGGCGCGGCCAACTGCGGGCGCGATGGCGGAAGCTGGAAAAGCTCTTCTGGGGTAATTGGGTGCGGCGATAGCGGCGCTGCAACTGTTTCTGCCGCGGTTCGGCGCGTTGTTTAAAGACGCAGTTGGCGGGAATGCCGAGAGCATACTCGATGTCGAAGAACTCGCAGAACTGATAGAGCAAAGGCAAAGCAAAACCGGCATCGCCACGCAGCTTGATTTTTACCCCGGGAAAGGCAGATTGCAGACAGGGCACTAAGCGCACCAGCATGGGCACGATACGGGCATGACTGGAAGCCGTTCCCGGGCGCAGTCGAGCCGCCAGCAAGCATCCGGTGTGCCGCTCGAAGATCAGCATGGGGTGATACATGTGCTGGCCATAAGCCCCGTTGAAGAAGCTGAGTTGTTGCTGGCCATGAGTAGGATCGTCGGTGGAGTCAATGTCGAGCAGAATCTCGCCACGCTGGCGGACTTGGTCGCCACAGATACGGATGAACTGCTGGCAAAGCCGATCGCTGGTGTGCACCAGATCGCGAGCCGAAGGCGAGTTTTCCCAACGACTGAGCGTGGGTTGGGAACCGAGCACGTCGCCTAACTTGTGATCAGCAACGATCTGGAACGTCGGATCATGGCGCAAACGATCGGCGTCGTTGGCGTCTTCATATCCGGCCACGATCTGGTAGATGCGTTGCCGTAACAAGGCCAGCGAGTCATGGCGCAGGCGGTCGTTCTGTCGCGCCTCGCTAAGGTCAGCCGCCCACTCGCGAGTCAGATCATGACGCTGATCGAAAGCTCGCAACGGCAGCAGACCTGCGTCGCTGCTAATCTGGCCACCGGAAAAATCGGCGCGGATGGGTTGATGACGGTGGAAGGAGAAGTTCAGTTGTGATAAAACACTTTGTATCAAGTGATGGATGCTCCGAAAGGGAATATTGGGTCTGCAAACCCAGTGTTCATCTTCCTTTTAGAGCATCCTTTCTTTTTTGCCTAGTGATTTCGTGAATTATTCAGGCTAGAGTCGTGCCGCACAACTGCTCCACTTTCGGTTACTCCGAGGTGTACTCCATCCATCCAGATCCAGTCCAAACGATTGTGCGTCCGGTACCGTCCTGGATCGCAATGATCGGCTCATCATCGTCGCACTGAACGAAGCGGTAGTCATCGGGCAATCCAAGCCGCTGACGCAATTCTTGCTGACGATAGTACTCAAATAGCCCATAGCTATGTGTATTCAGCTTCACCCAGTCCAAAGCCTGCGAAGTCGAATCAGCCTGATCGTCGTGTTTGCAAGACGGAAATGCGACCAATTCTTTGTAATACTCCAATAGCCAATCAGCATCGGTCGGAAGATAGACGAGCCCGTTTTCGATAGTGCTTGTAACCGAATGCATTCGCATAATTTTGTCCATCGTGGGCTCGTAACGAGTCACACCATAAGCGCCTTCGCGGATGAGTTCTTGAATAAGTTGCGTACCGGAGGCCTTATCCTCTATCAAAATGTTCCTTGGTTGAAAACGTGCCGACTGTTCCCGAATGGCTCGTTTCAAGTCGGGATATTCCAAGCGTTTGCGAAGCACGTGCAAGAGATAGAGCCTCTTGTTCTTTCGGCCCCAAGTTGTGCAAACACTAAAGTCGCTCAGCTCCGTGCTTTTGTTAGCCGTATCCCAACTTTGGAGAATCATGTCAAACTTGGCCGGCTGATCGCCAGGGTCGTAGCCATTAAACCATTCCCACTTAACCATGCCGCCACCCAGTGGTGCGGGCGCCTGCTGATATTGACCCGCGAAGTTGTATTCGCCCAGAGTTCGTTTCAAATGCTCCAGAACAGGCAACGGCTCTCGCTCCGGATGTAGTGGTTCACCGGCCTTCCGCCGCGCCACCCAGGTGCGATTCGGTGAGCGAATGATGTGTGTTTCGCCCTCTTCAGCGATGGCGGGAAGTCGTACGAGATCCCAATCCTCTTGTTCCAGGACGTGGCCAACCAGATCATCCTCATGCAGACGCTGCATAATAATGATGATGACTCCCTTTCGCTTGTCATTCATCCGGCTATAGAGCGTGTGGTCATACCACTCGTTCACCGCTTTGCGTTGGGTTTCAGACAATGCCTCATCAGGCTTCAAAGGGTCATCGATGATGATGAAATCTGCTCCCCGGCCGGTCAGCACACCTCCCACGGAGGTGGCGAACCGGAAGCCATTTTGGGTCGTCAGGAACTCCTGCACAGCTTGTTTATGAGGCGCGAGGCGGGTCGAAAACAAGCCGCGATACCACTCGCTGCTCATGACGGTACGACAGTCCAGGGAGTGCTTGTTAGCGAGATCCTGCCCGTAGCTGGCACAGATGACTTGGGCACTGGGATTGTGGCCAAGAACAAAGGCAGGGAAGGCCACCGCCGCGGCGTGCGATTTCAGCGAGCGGGGCGGTATGTTGATGATGAGCCGAGTGATTTCTCCGCGCCGGCAAGCTTCCAGTTTCGACGCGATCAACTCGTTGTGCCAATTATGCAGAAATGGGCTGCGCGGATTCAGTTCGCGGAAAGCTCGATGCATAAACGTATATTGGTCGTTACGTGCAAAGATCTGAAATTCAGCTGCGCTCAGAGTCGCCATTGATTCCCCCCTGTAACTCAGGTTTTTCTTGTCCTTGTTCTTCTTCCTTCGGATTCAGGAAGCGTTTCAGGATGCCGTCCATGACCTCCTGATCAAGATCAGAAATAACTGGCTCTTGTGCCCCCTGCATATTCTGTTTGGCTTCGGCGTCTTGGGCTAAAACGACCAACTGAGCGAGCGCGCGTAGGTCGCCGGAGGCAGCCTTGTTGACGAGTTGCTTCAGTGCAGCTTCAAGCTTCGTTACGGTCTTCCGCTGGCCGTGTTCATTGATCACCACTCTTTCGCGAAGAGTCTTGGTGAACACGGTCGCAACATTCAGGCTGCCCTTCGGCCTCCCTTTAGGATTGCCAGAGACTCCCTTCTTGAAGCGAGTCGTCTTAGGCGGATTCCGGTAGCCCACCGACTCTGCAACCTTGCTATCATCGCCCGTGTTCACTGGCGGCCTCCTGTTCGATTTCGTTGAAAGTGCGCCCAGAGCGTGCGTGCGTAGCAAACATGCCGGTAAATTTCTGCCATCGACGGATCACAGTATCGACATAGCGGGGATCCAGTTCGATGCCGCGGCAGACACGCCCAGTTCGCTCCGCCGCAATCACTGTCGTCCCGCTTCCTAGGAATGGATCGAGCACGATGTCGCGCCGAACAGAACAATCCATGATGGCGTCGGCAACTAACGCGACAGGCTTGACCGTTGGATGAAGTTCGAGCAGGTTGCCTTCTTCGGTAGACCGCGAAAACGAATTGACCCCTGGGTAGTTCCAAACGTTGGTGCGGTACCGGCCGAACTGGCCAAGTTGCACATTGTTGCGATGACTTTCCTTGCCGCTTTTGAATACGAATATGAGTTCGTGTTGACTCCGGTAAAGGGAACCCATGCCGCCGTTGTCCTTCACCCAAACGCAAACGTTCTTCAACTCCGAATAGACCTGCTTTCCTGCTGCGAGTAGCTCCGGCATGTGTCGCCAGTCCATGAATGCATAATGCAGTGAACCATCGACGCTGTGGGACGCGCAGCGTTGCATGAATTGGGCTAGGAAGTCGGTGAATTCAGCGTCAGTCATTTCTCCGGAGGCCATTTTGAAATCCTCGTGGCGGATGGTTCCAAGTCCCGTGGCATGCCCATCAATCTTGACGTTGAACGGCGGGTCCGTGAAAACCATGGCTGCGCGACGGGATTCCATCAGCGCGGAGTAGCTGTCGGAATTGAGGGAGTTTCCGCAGTAGATCCGGTGGGGGCCTGCAAGCCAGAGATCGCCCGCGCACGTCACTCCAATCGGTTTGCTTTCAGGCAAGTCATCTGCAGGATCCGATTTTGCCTGAACCTCAGGAGATCCCCCCTCGATCAAAACATCAATCTCACCTACCTCGAAGCCTGTGGCCTCGAGATCGAAATCCAGATCCACCTCGAAGAGGCCCCTCAACTGTTCAGCTAGTAACTTTTCGTCCCAGGAAGCTTGCTCGGCCAGCCGATTGTCAGCAATCATGAATGCTCGACGCTGCGATTCCGATAGGTGATGGATGCTGATCGTAGGGACTTCCCGGAACCCTAGACGTTTGGCGGCCTCGATCCGACCATGGCCAGCGAGAACACGCCGGGCCCCGTCAATCATGACGGGCCAGAGGAACCCGAAACTCTTGATACTCTTCGCAAGCTGACTAAGCTGCCGATCGCTGTGTACCCGTGGATTCCTGGCATCGAGCTCTAAATCCGCGATGGAAACTCGAACAATTGTGGTGGGCAGGCTTGGATCGTTGGTGCCAGCGTGCTGGCCGCCTTGAATTGTTTGCAGTGGGCTTTTCGATTTGTTTGTCACAAGACGATTTTGTGACAAACAAACGAAATAGTCATTTACAGAATGGGTCCAAATAATTATTTACGCAGAAACCCTAGACGGACCAGCCGCGTGCGTTGCGGCAAACGCGCTATTGGTCAGGGCCGCTGTCGCCAGGCTTCTCGGCTGCGTTTGCCCGCGGGTAGATTGGATGTAGCTGTACCGAGGCGGTGTACAAGATTTTGGCTTTCCGTCCGTTCGGTAGCGCGACGCTGTTGTGTCCTGGGTCTGGCCTGGTGACGACAAGGCACATCGGTCTTCGTTTGGATCGCCACTCAGCCACGATTCGCTTGACTTCTGTCTCCGAGATCGGCATCGCGGGCGCAGTATCTTGAATATACTTCACCCCCTCGCTGATCGCTACGCTATGCTTCTCGCCCGCTTCCCTAGCGCGACTGTAGGCGTAGACGACTAGGGTCGCTCTCTCTAACATCCACATGGGTTTCTGCCCGTTCTTCTTGGGTCTTCCCGGTGTCTTCATAGTTCCTCCGAAAAATTGATTCCTTTTTGAGCGAAAGTGAGCATTTGAAATCTCCGGCAGCTAGATTGTCAGGGGGTAGTGGAAGTATGCACCAAATGTTCGCGGCCGTTTAACACAGAAGTGCAAGTGAGAAACCGCCCAGTCATTGACGCAAAAAGCACGGCACTCGGCCGCAGAATTGACTTGATTATTACGGGCAAGGAAGCGGCAATGTTGCTGAGTCTATAGGAGGTATTATGCCGGACCCGATTGCCCAGCGTCTCACCACATTGCCAAATCTCAGCAAAACTGCGCTCCGCGAACTTTGGCAGCAGCTCTTGAATGCGCCTCCACCTCCCCAACTGCGCAGACATCAAATGACCCCAATTCTTGCTTATCGGCTGCAGGAGCAAATTTTTGGATCACTGACTACAGCAAGTCGTGGCCGTCTCCGGCAGTTGGCACGAGCGTTCGAGGCCAACTCGAGCGGATCGATCTCGGCTATCCCGACTCTCAAGCCAGGAACGCGCCTCGTCCGCCAGTGGCGCGACCAAGTTCACCTCGTAAATGTCGAAACCAGTGGGTATGAGTATCAGGGTGCCCGCTATCAAAGTCTCTCCGAGATCGCACACTTGATCACCGGCACCCGCTGGTCCGGCCCTCTTTTCTTCGGAATCAAGAGTGAACAAAGCAGGTGTAAATCCAAGGAGGCCCGATGAATACTGACTCCAAACCCGTCCTGCGCTGCGCGATCTACACGCGAAAGTCCTCGGAAGAGGGCCTCGAACAGTCCTTCAACTCGCTCGATGCACAGCGAGAAGCCGGCGAAGCCTTCATCCTCAGCCAGCGGCAAGAAGGCTGGCGGATGCTGCCCGCCCGCTACGATGACGGTGGATACTCCGGTGGAACCATGGAGCGACCGGCATTGCAGCGTCTGCTGGAGGACATCCAGGCCAACAAGGTCAACGTCATCGTCGTATATAAGGTAGATCGTCTCACCCGCAGCCTGGCGGATTTTGCGAAGATTGTTGAGGCGCTTGAGGCCCGAGGAGTGTCGTTCGTCTCCGTAACCCAGCAGTTCAACACCACCACCTCGATGGGTAGGCTCACCCTCAACATTCTCCTCTCGTTCGCACAGTTCGAAAGAGAAGTCACGGGAGAACGGATTCGGGACAAAATTGCTGCCTCGAAGAAGAAAGGAATGTGGATGGGTGGTCCAGTGCCGCTCGGATACGACCTCGAAGCACGCAAGCTGATTCCGCATCCCACCGAAGCCGCGCTCGTCCGCAATAGTTTTGCTCTCTACCTCAAGCTCGGTTGTGTGCTGAAGCTGATGGCTCATCTCAATCGCGAGAATGTGAAGACGAAGACCTGGGTGACTAAGACGGGTACTCGGCTTGGAGGTGCCGCCTTTGCCCGTGGCCACATCTATTACCTTTTGCGCAATCGTCTCTACATCGGTGAAATCCGCCACCGTGACCGGTGGCACCCCGGAGAGCACCCCGGCATCGTGCCGCGAGAGCTGTGGGACAAGGTCCAAGCCCAGCTAAACGGCAATCTTCGAGCCCACCGTAACCGTGCTAGAAACCACTCCTCGAGTCTTCTGACGGGTCTGATCGAAGATGCGGAAGGAAATCGCTTCACCCCTTCTTTTACGATCAAGCGTGGCAGACGATATCGTTATTACGTTTCACAGCATGCAATTGAGGACTCAGCGGGCGAATGCAAGGGGCCGACTCGTCTACCGGCGCATGAGGTCGAAACCCGAGTCACTGAACGACTTCAGGGATTCCTAAAATCTGATGGCGAGATATTCGATGGACTGAGCGTCACCGGCGACAGCCCTGCAATGCTAAAGCCGCTGGTAGTGGCTGCCAAGAGACTGGCCGCAAGGTTGCCGTCGCTTTCCTCAGATGACCTTCGAGACCTACTCGCTTCCTTCTTGCAGAGCATCGTCATCCAGGACAACAACATTCAGGTCATGATCAGGAGAAGTGACCTGCGTCAACTGCTGGAGCACGGCGACCACCTCATTGCCGCCAATCTCATGCCCCGACGAAAGCCAATTAGGCCAGCCGAGCTCATTTGCCTAACCATCGAAGCGAAACGGAAGCGGTACGGTGGGGAAGTTCACCTCGTGGTTGCCCCCAACTCGAGCGTCCCGATCCGACATCCCAGGCCTGCATTGATAAAGGCCGTTGCGCGCGGGCGCGCCTGGTATGAAAAGGTTCTTGAGGGGAAAGTCGTCAACATCAAATCGCTGGCCCGCGAGACTGGGCACACGCCGCACTATGTCAGAAACGTCTTTGCCTGCGCGTTCCTTGCGCCGGATATTGTCGAGGCAATTTTGGAAGGACGTCAACCTCTTACTCTAAAGTTCGAGAGTCTGTACAAGCACATCCCGCTGAGCTGGGCCGAACAGCGTCAGCAGTTTGGTTTTCCGCAAAATCCGTCGTCCAGGAAAATCCCTACTTGCAATAGATCGTGATCAGGCAATTTAATTCCCTGATCCGTCCCTGATAATCCCCTGTTACGATTTGAACTAAATGGGCTAATTTCCCGAGCAAGATGTGTAGCTTAGAGAGAGAAGCGTGCATTTTCGACGGCAGGAATTCACAAATTCCCTGTATTTTTCCCTGTTAGCAGGGAATTCAGCCAGAGAAGGGTTAGCGCGAGACTGCGCGCTCCGCCACACAGTCTGGGTTGCAGAGAAGTTCGGCCGCATTCCTCTGAAAATCGCAAGAAATCGTCGCATTTCGGGCGATTCTTGTTCTCAATATGGACTGGAGAAAGCGCCCCGCTGAAAATTGTAGGCAAGGTTTGCGGCCTTTTTCTCTGAATGGCACACACGCAGTCGGGTTTCACGGCCGCCATCGGGCGATTGCAATGCGACCCGAAACCGAGGATTATGATTTTCTTCCACTGTTGGCCCCGCGCGGTTAGCACCAAAGTTTTCGGCGAGACTTCGGAAGAACGTTACCTTCTGCCGGTAGCAACGAGGGGGCGATCAGTGCTGGTAGCTTCTCTGGCCCCATCAGGAATACGATTTGCCGATAGCCTGAGGGACAGTCGTGTTTCTTCGCCATATAATCTTGCGGCGGAGAGGCTGAAACTTGATCGCAACCATAAGTCCGCGCTCACGGAGTCCTGAGCTTCGATAAGTCTTAATGGGCATGCACTTCCGGCGAGAAGCTGAACTGGAAGGACACGGCTAAGTTGGATTGATGGTTCGCAGCCAACAGGGGAATCATCCAACGTTCGTATTGTATTCTGCCAGAAAAGCCAAAGCCCGCTCGAGTGAAGAAATCCGCGTTGACCGTGACGTCATTCTGGGTTCCGCCTTGGAGAAGAAATTGCCGGTCCACTTTCCGATGGCGAAGTTCCAGTCCGATCTTGTTTTTCGCCGAGAGCCAGTAGTTGGTCAGTACGGATTCACCTTGTGCAGCTCGCCCTATCCAGGATCCGATTGTCCTACCATTGTTCGTGTATCCATCGACGTATTGAATGTTCCAGTAGAAATAGCCACCCGGCTCCACGTCGTAGTTCACCGCGCTAGGTTTCCAGTTTTGCTTATAAATCCTCGACGTTGTCTTGCACTCGATTTCGTCAGCCACCTTTCGGAGTGCGGGTGATCCGATAAGGCGTTCGAACAGATGTGGAAACTGGCCTGTTGCCGATAGTAGGCCACAAACCTGAAAGCGTGTCGTTGCTTGTCAAACTCGATATCCAGAAACTCCCAAAACGGAATTAATTGCTCGATGTCCACTTTCTCTTGAAGCGCACCCTCCAAGGACCGCATGTAACTCAACAAAAATGTCCTTTTCAGGGCTAGTGAAAGAATGGGATCAAACCACAACCTGAACGCTGGGCTCTTCCGGCCATGAGGTGCCGTCGTGACCCACGCACTGTACTGTATTCCTTTGTAGAAGACGATGGCATTTGACCGTGGGTCCTTCTTGCTGGTCACAGCTCCATATATTTCCGGAAGGCTCCACATCCGGCAAGCCCAATCGGGGACCGTTGTCCCATTATGCTGAACAGAGACTTATCCACCTTCTTGCGCCAGATTGCGAATTCGACATTTGATCGTTCCAGCTTCATGTGTTCATTACACTATCGAACTGAGATGTCCGTCGTTCACAAGGGGAAACTCGCCATTGCAAGTTGCGCATGTGTTACACGTTCAGTCAGCCCTTAAATCCACGTTTATCTTTGACTATTTCGAACTTCGTAAAACCCGCGCGCGCTTTGAGCAGTGTAAAGGATTTGGCCCGCAGATCAATCACCTGATCTATGTCGGCAGGTGAAAGGGTACATCGTGCTCCCACGATAACCCTCACGAGCTTCAGCATTTCACTAAAGTCGCGCATAGTAGATTCCATTTTCCTTCTCGTTCAAAGCCGCCCAAACGCGAATTTCTTGCTCGTATGCCCAATTGTTAAATTTGGTGAACAGGACTACCTCGGCATCGTTGAGACAGGGATTAGATGGAAAGGGCAGGCGTCTCGGGATGTAGTTGACCCTCTTTCCCATGTCGTCAGGAATCTCAAAGCCAAGACAAATTCCTCGACGCTTGTCGCTATAGGGCGCCCAGATTACGGGGTCTCGCCAATCAGCGCTGAAGCAGAGAATGCCCCGCCGCGTGGCCAATTCATTGCGAGTTGCGCGCATGGCATTGCGATAGCTGCGATTTGAAAGATCGTAGGGCAATAGTTCAAACGGGTCGTTCAGATCGGGAAGAGTGGATATTTTCAATCGTCTTTCACGTAGAGTCTTGAGTCCGAAGTGTTCGTCTAGAAATTTGTAAACACGCATGACTGGCAATAAGCGATTGTCTTTCGTATATCCAAGCGACTCGCAGCAAGTCTAGTCTTGAAGGGTTTTGGGTCCTCGGACCCATTCTAGACACCGGCGCAGCGTCGTTTCGCTTCGATTTAGCCGACTTTCAATACCGTGCTACAGATTACCAACAGACCATTGGATTTATCCGATCCTGACGAATCCCACATCCCGAATTTAAGGCGTGACCGGGAAGGCCGCGTCAATACAATCTTGATCAGGCCCCAAATCGACGATCCATGAACAACTCGTAAAGCGCGCGATCAGGGCTTCGGTATTCAACCGGGTCTGTCCCCGACATCATCGCGAATCCAAAACTAGAAACAGCAACCGCAGTTGAGGCCTAGCCCTGCTCCATTCGTAACGCAAAATCGCGCCATGTTCTCCGGAACGCCGAGCCCGCCCGCTTGTTCCGATAGGGTTTCCAAAAAATCGAACCTCGCCCGATCTCAACGGTACCGATCTCTTCATCGTCCTCGACTATCCGATAGGAGAACCAGTTACCCGTGTTCTTAGGCAGGTACATACCGGTCTTTTTACTCCCGAGCAATAGCTCAACCTCATATTTTGGTTCGGTGCTCTTCTTCATCCCAGCTCTCCATTCGTCACCAATTTCGGGACATCGCAACAATGCTCGCCGATTCTCGGGCCAACCGCCAAATAAAAATGGGCATGCTGGTCTGCGATTAGACTTCGGATCGGCCATGATTCCCGCACTACTCGATCTGGTCACGTTTGGCAATGTTATGGCGGCCGCACAGAATCTGAATGTTCTTCGGGTCTTTCGACGATCCGCCCTTCGAGTATGGAATGATGTGATCGAAATGAAGGCTGGAGTTTGCCGCGCACTTTATGCAGCAGCCCTTATCACGCTTCCAGACCTCTAACTTGACCCAACTCGGTATGAATCGATCATCATCTTTTTCAATGCGACTCATTGCCGCTGGGTGATCGACGTCCAAATCGGCAACCTCCAGCTTGAACTTAAAAACTTTACGGTTGCCCGAGAGTTCACTCCAGCTGTCCACTAATTTAAATAAACCGTTGTAGACCCAGATTCCCGGTCGAATCTTCTCGTAGACCCGGACTAACTCCGGCGCTTCACCCTGTCCATGTTTCCGGGCAGCTTCTGCAAATAGACCGTTTTGGGTGAGAGAACCATTTGGGTTGCGATCCGGCTGATCTACTTGCTTTGGTAGCGGACCATTCAAAGTCCTGCCAAGGTCATGGCCCTCGCAGATCAACACCCTGCCGTCTTCTTCCACACGATCTTCATACGGAGCACCGAGGCGAAGGCTCATCAGAATAACGCTACATCCATCTCGCAAGCGGAAGTTCATCCCACGCTGCAGATTTACTCCAATCGCGGAGCACATCTCCATGTATGAAATGACGTCGCCGGCCTTGTGTGGCTCGTTAACCATCAAACTGATTTCCGATGACCGCCTTCACCCCCCGAGGAAAGTCTTGAAGGGTTTGGGTCCTTGGACCCATTCTAAACACCGGAGCAGCATCGTTACGCTTCGATTTAGCGGGGTTTAAGGACTGTCGTAGGGAATCCCAACGGTCGAGATTAGTCCCATACGGGGTGTTACCTACCCGATCCAACCGCATCGCCCCAATTTCTGTCTGGTCATCTTTGAGGGATCACGAAAATAATTTCTTTCGAAAAAGACCCCAGACTTGAGCTGCGAAACATGTATCCGACTCGAACATTTCTCCCCGGCGTTCGGTTCTGCAATTCGGCCTCAAGCTCCGCCGGTCCTTCCACCGCTTTACCGTCAACCGTTTTAATAATGTCACCCATGTGTAGTCCCGCGTGATCCGCCGCGCTCCCGGCGGTGATTTCTGAAATCTTTGCACCAGCGCCGTTTGTGGTCTCGGTCTTGATCCCGAGCCTCTCACAGTTTGACTCCCAGCTCTCTTTAGTCGGTAACTGTGTTGAGCTTGGCTTTCCCTCCGCATCGCCCGCTTTCGAGTAGCTTGGTGCGACTAGTGCGGTGGACTCGATCTTCGCGTGTTCCGTGGTTGCCGTGGGAACTGTCGCCGTAGGTGCCGCCGCGCTTACCAGCACTGTCGTTCGAACCGGTTCAGTCGTCCGTGGCGAAGTAGCCGGCGCTGGGACCTGTCCGGCAGGCATAGCTTCCAACTCCGCCATAAGTCTCGCTGCACCTGTGGAAGTTTTCACTTTTCGTTCCCATGGCTTGTATCCGCTCTTACTAATTCTCACCGTGTGTTCACCGCCGGCAAGTCCAAACGATGACGGTGTGTTCCCAACAAAACTGCCATCAACCTCAATGTCGGCATTTACCGGTGTGGATGAAATGTCGAGAGTGGCAGTGGACGCGGATGTAGCAACCGAACCCGCCGCGCCTGCAGACTGAGGTGAAGGTGTATTGCCTCCGAACTTAGATACGTCCACAGGAAAATTACCGTTGACGTACGCTGTGATCTCAGTTCCCTTAGGAATCGAGATGTCCTTGCCGTGCATAAAAAGAAACAGCGGCGCTGCTGGAAAAAATACGATGGCTGTGCCCACTATTGCGCCAGTCATCGCTCCGGTGTGTCCACCTCCCTTTACTTCCTTCACAGCTCTCAAGGCCACTTTTTCACCATCGACCAGACGAACGGAGTCAATGTTCATATCCAGTTTGCCGCCCCGGGCCATCCGCCTTTTCGATTGTGCTTCGGTGACCGTTGCCCATGCCGTTCCTCCCTTGGGAATCATGAGCAAGCTACCGAGTCTTACTTCCTCTAAAACCTCAAAATCTACCGTCTCGCCAACATGCGCGTCGGCTGAAGAAACCGTACGGGCAATCCTGAGCTTTACCGGAGTCCCATCCTCCAGCAAAGTCCCGCTCAACGATGACGTTGGTTGATTGAGTTGTCGAACTTGCGAAAACCCTGCCGTTGCAAGCACGAATATAGTCAGGACGACGAAAGAACTTTTCATAACCCTCCCTGAAACTGAGTATCGATTGCGCAGAGGACCATCGCGCGGGGAAGGAATTAGGTCTTGCCTGATTGGCGACGGACGGACGCGAAAGAGACGGTGTGGAGCTTAGTTGTCAGCGGTACTAAAAGCAATCAAATTCTGATCTGCCCGAGAAATCGACTTTTAGACGAATTACAGGTCCCCAACCCACACCTACAACCCGGCGCAGCATCGTTACGCTTCGATTTAGCCGGCTTTAGGACCGTTGTAGGGTCACCCACAATCATTTTCATTCCCTTCGATTTTAACGAATCCTTCTACATCCCGAAGTTGGTGCCCGCCGATTCTCCGGCTGGCCCGACCGGGTACATCCGCCAAGAGTCTTAGATCACTTTAAAAAGGTTTGCAATAACTCCATTGTCAAACCATGCAGTGCCGCCTTCCCGTACCTCGCCTGCTTTTAGTGGACGCAACGCCAAGTAGAGGGGAAGGGTAATTGGTCCGAAGAATAACGTTCCTAGAGTCCACCAAGCCGCAGAGAAAGTCATCTTTCTGCTCAGGCCATCGAACAGAACCCACAACGCAAAAGCACCATACAACAAGAAATACGCCATAAATGCTCCTTGTTCTATCATGCGGAAACAAACTAGCGACCGTGATGCAAACAAACGATGATCAACATCACTTTGTTATCGGGCGCGCAGGGGACCATCGAGAGGAGGGAGATACGATCTGGCCTAAGTTAACGATGGAGAGATGCGAAAAAGACACTCTAACCCTAGTCCTCCATGTGGCCGAAAACAATAAGATTCGGTTCAGGAACGATCTTCCAAGAGGGGTTTTGGGTCCTCGAACCCATTCTAAACACCGGCGCAGTGTCGTTTCGCGTCGATTTAGCGGGTTTTCAGGACAATTATAGGGGTTATATCACTGATCCCCGGCCCTTCATCTCGACCGACAGGATAGCGAGAGGTCCAAATTTCCAATTGAGCCACAACTAATCGGCACCGTTACGGAGATGTATGCACCTTATTATGTTATGATTTCGCTGCCTTCCCCGTTTGGCGCCTAGCCGAGAGCCAGAAAGCTCTTAGTTAAGTTCCCGCGGTTCTGTGGCGTCTCAGCGAGGTGAAGGATGTGTTCAAAGTTGCAGCGATCTTCCCGCGCTTTCGGACTTTACAGCTCAATCTTCCTATTCGCCCTGGTTTCCTGTTTCGCCCAAGTCCGTAATGAGAACGATCCTCGTGTCGACCCTTCTGGACGCACCCCACCAGCGGCGCTTAC
>Ga0070712_100001421_pt1 | contig 14575 bp, 14 predicted proteins | sample LARL81metaG_FD_71396 | JGI IMG/M metagenome (GOLD analysis project Ga0070712, IMG submission 71396) | Corn, switchgrass and miscanthus rhizosphere microbial communities from Kellogg Biological Station, Michigan, USA - LAR L8-1 metaG | ecosystem: Host-associated > Plants > Roots > Rhizosphere ...
GACTATCCAGGTGATCAAGCCGTTCATCTTGCAGCACGATCCGCTGACCCGGAAGGTGCGGGATCCGGTGAACGTGAACAACGAGATCGAAGAGATACTGCCGTCGCGGAAGCAATATTTCGATGTCGGTATCTACGAGGTCGAGGACCACGTCGCCACTCACTGGTATGTGGTGCCGCACCTGAAGGGCTACGTAGCGCCGCCGGTGATCGGGATGCCGGAATTCCAGCTGGCACGGCAGGCGGCGGAGAAGCTCAAAGCCGAGCAGGCGGCGGTGGATCCCACCTCACCGTCGCAGCCGATGCCGGCTGATGCCGTGGCACCGCGTATGGCGGGGCTGCCGCCGGGCGTGGAGCGGGCGGAGCCGATCGCGTGAGCGACGTCGTCGTCACACCTGTGCCGGGCCCGGTGCCGCTCGACACTTCTGGCGCGCCGGTGATCCCGACCAGCACCATCAGCGACCCACCGACGTTCCGGCTGCACTTTCCGGAGTTCGGGGACGACACGGTCTATCCGGATCCGCAGATCCAGTTTGGCCTGGACATCTCCACGGTGTGCCTGAGCCCGTATCGCTGGGGCTCGCTGCTGCAGGCGGGCGTCGAGCTGATGACGGCGCATCAGCTGGCGCTGTCACAGCGCGCCCTGCAGAGCGGTGCGGCGGGCGGCACGCCCGGTGCGGCGGGTGGTCTGGTGACCAGCAAGAGCGTCTCCAAGGTGTCGGTGGGCTACGACGTCAGCAGCACCGCGATGGAGGGCGCCGGGCCGTGGAATTACACGACCTACGGTCAGCGGTTCTACTGGCTGATGCGCATGGTCGGCATCGGCGGCTACGAGGTGCTGAGCGACTGGGCCAGCGTCAACCTCTCAGGGGTCGCGTTGGGCTGGGCAACCGGCGTGATGTATCGCTGGGGCTCCTACTGAGCCCATGATGGACGGCGCCAACTTCCCGCCCCCGAAGGACGACGAAGCGCAGCCGCGGGCGGGGGCGCGCTGGGAGACCGTGCAGCACCTCTACACCGTGAACGCCGGCAGCGCGCCGCCGGCCAACACGCTGCTAATTGGCGAGCTCGGCCTGGAGCTGGCGGACCCGGTCAAGATCTGGGCTGGCGTGCCGACCAGCATGGACGCTACGGGCCGCAAGCTGCTCTACGACAGCAGCAAGGGCGCCGGGGCGGCATTCCCCGAGGCGCCGCTCGACGGGCTGGTCTACGGCCGCCAGGGCAGCACTGCGTCGTGGCTGGGGGTATTGCCCCTGACCGGCGGCACGCTCTCCGGACCGCTGACCATCCAGAGCACGAGCGACGCTACACTCTATGTCCATGCGACCGGACCAAGCTGGCCCGCCGTCAAATGGAACACTGATCTGGCGGGCACCGCTGCGGGCTACTTTGAATCGCAACGCTACGGCAAATCGCGCTGGTCGGTGGAGTTCGGCGGCACCGAGCGAGAGACTGGCTTTGACGCCGGCACCAACTTTCTGATCAACCGATTTGACGACAACGGCAACGTGAAGTTTCCCACCCCGTTCGCCATCACGCGCGCGACCGGTTATGTGCATTTCGGCTCGCTGGTGTTTCTCGCCACCGATCCCAATACCGACCTGGAAGCGGCGACCAAACACTACGTGGATCTGATCAACCCGGCAGGCCATTATCTGCCGCTTAGCGGCGGCACGTTAAACCCCGGCCCGCTCAACATCGAAAACCTGATCGACAACCCGCGGCTGAACCTCACCGGGCTGTCTGGCATCGGCTCCTACTGGCCGATCATCACGCTGAACGTGCAGGCGACCACCGGCTCCGTCGGTATCATCCAGAGCCAGCGCAACGGCGCGCGGCGCTGGGCGATCACCCTGGGCGATGGGTTCACGCCGGAAGTGCTCGGCTCCAGCGCCGGCACCGATCTGATAGTTTCGCGTTACGACGATTTCGGCGGGCTGCTCGGCAACGTGCTGACCATCGCGCGCGGCAGCGGCAACACGTTCATCAATGCCGCGCTGACCATCGCGGGCACGGTGATCCTACAAGCCGGTGATCCGACCACCGACCAGGGGGCCGCCACCAAGCACTACGTTGATATCAAAGCGGGGGGCTATCTGCCGCTCACCGGTGGCCGGCTCAGCGGCGGGCTGAGTTTTGGAACAGCCACTGTCGCCGCAAATGCTCCGACCGATATGTCGCGGCACATCGCGTTGTTTGATGGGTGGGGCGGCTTCAGCATTACCCCAGGCCATCTGAACATCGTGGCCGGTGGTCAGTTGGCACTGAACTTCGACGGCCCGTCGATCTTCGTGGCGCCGAACACCGGCCTCTATGTGAACCGCGATCCCTCCACCGACATGGAGGTGGTCAATCTTCGCTACCTGAACGCCAACACGGTCAACATCGCTGGCGGCGATCTGCGCTGGGTCAACGTGACCGGCGACACGATGACCGGCAACCTGACCGTCTCGACGCCGAGCGGCGCCACGGTGGCTGTGAACGCCGCGATGGGCACTTCGCCGGGCTACGCGCTGCTGTCAGGCGGCAAGAACCGGTGGCTGATCGCGATCGATCCCAATCAGGAGAACGGCACCGGCTTCGGCAGCAACCTCGCATTTTACAGCTACCACGACGACGGCAGCTTCAGCGGCACACCGCTATGGATCGATCGCCAGGATGGCTACCTCTGGGTGCAGAACACCATCTCGGTCGGCCGCGATCCGGTCACCAGCATGGAGGTGGTTACTTTAGAATACGCGCGTGCCCACTACGCGCCGATCACAGGCGGCGGTTATCTCCCGCTGACCGCTGGCATAAACTATCCGCTGACCGATGCGCTCTACATTGACTCAACCACGACTGGCCTCAGTGGTTCGATCCACCTAAAAACACCGGGCTGGCCTGCTGTCGTGTGGAACACCACGACGAACATCACCAACGGCGACCCGGGCAACTCTGCGGCGGGTTATTTCGCTTCGCAGCGGCAGGGCCTGACCCGCTGGTCGGTGGAGTTCGGCGGCACCGAGCAGGAAACCGGCGGCAATCAGGGCACCAACTTCCTGATCAACCGGTTCGCCGACAACGGCGGCGTTCTCTATCCCAGTCCGTTCGCCATCAATCGTCAGCTTGGCACGGTGACGGTCGCCACGACGTTGATGCTCGCTGGGCCACCGACCACCCCCAACCAAGCCGCCACGATGGGCTACGTGGACAGCAAGGCGGGCAACTACCTGCCACTCGGCGGCGGCATCATGCAGGGCGGCATCTCGTGGGCTGATGTGTATGGCCAAAGCCCGAGCGATGCCACGCATCATCTGATCCTGCACAGCGGTTTCGGCATCGGGGTTACCGCCAACCGGCTGAACTACATTGCCGACATCAACAGCGAACATTCATTCATCGCTGGCTCTGAGGTCGCGTGGTTCAACACCTACGGTCTGGGCATGGCGGCTGGCACCGATATCTATCTCGCGCGCGATCCCACATCAGCCTTACAGGCGACCACCAAGCGCTACGCCGATCTGATGCTGCCGCTGGCCGGTGGTGTGATGACCGGCGGCATTCGGTTTAACGATAACAATTACCTCGGCGTTGCCGGGCGACCAGACCTTCATAACCATATCACACTGTTCAGCGGCTACGGCTTCTCGATCACCTCTGGCTCGCTGAACATCGTGACCGGCGTGCAGATTTGGTTCAGCAGTAGCGCGAGCGGCCTCGACTTCGCCTACATGGATGACTACGGCCTGCACATGGTGGGCGCGCGGACCGTCAACCTCGGGCGCGACCCAACCGACAAGCTGGACGCGGTCACCAAGCAATACGTCGATAGTAACGTCGGCAACTACCTGCCGATCGGTGGCGGCATCATGCGGGGCGATCTGAAGATCGCAAATGCCGTCAATTTCCAGATGCTGGACACCAGCGGCACCGCCGGGTTCCGTCAGATCATCGGCGGCGACAATCATCTGGTGACGCTGGGCACCGCCGCAAACGGCGCGGAGCGGGTGCTGTGGGCCGTCTGGATGCGGAACGATACCGGAGCACTCCAGTATTACGCCGATCTTCAGATGGTGGTGGGCGCGCATCTTTACCTCGACCACGACCCGACGACCAACAACGAGGCGGCGACCAAGCACTACGTCGACGGCATCATCGGTGCCTCGGGCGGGCCGTTTCTGCCGATCGCTGCGGGCGTGGGCCATGCGCTGACCGGTGAGCTATATCTGCCGCATGTCACGCCGACGGTAGACGAAATGGCGACGCCGAAATTCTACGTCGATTTGGCAGATCAGAACCTGCAAGCCCAGATTTCGGCAGTGGTATCTGGCAACCTCGTGTTCTACGGCCAGTTGGATGTCGCGACCGATGTGGTGCATTACAAATATACTATAAACATTCCCGACAGCCCCATGCCGCCGCCGACCTCTGTCCCAAAAGGCGGCTATATAATCGTGACGACGGGAGGGATACCGCCGACCGGCACGAACATTCCGCCACTGCCTCCTGGCACTCCGCAGTATGTGCGCGGCGATTGGTTCATTAGCGACGGCGAGATATGGATTTTCCTGCCGACTGGTCTTGTCTATTTCACGGCGGATGCCGTGACGATGAACCCGCCGCTCCAAGGCCAGACCGACGTTCAGGCCATGCTGACGTGGCTCAATACGAACAAGCTGAACCTCGCTGGCGGCACTATGCAGGGCAGCCTGTATCTGGCCAACGAGCCGACCACCAGCACCCAAGCTACGACGAAGAACTACGTCGACACCAAGTTTGGTTCCGGCGTCACCTCATTCAACAATCGCACGGGCGGTGTGTCGCTGTTCTCGACCGATGTTTCGGCCGTGTTCGGGCTGTTGACGACCGGCGGGGCGATGGTTGGCGATCTGCAAGTGGTGGCAGTTCCCGCGACCAGCCTGTCCGCCGTGCCGCGCAGCTACGTGGATACGGTCAACAACAGGTTTGCAAACTACCTGCCGCTCGCTGGCGGCCACATGATGGGCGGCATCAGCTTCGATAACGCATCGGCCAGCGGCAGCAGCACCACCGACACCTCGAAATACTTGACGTTCTGGACCCCTGGGCTTGGCATCGGGGTCAGCGCCACGCGGCTGAACTACAACGTCGACAGCAACAGCAGTCACTACTTCATCGCGGCTGGCATCGATCAGCTTTGGGTCAACGTCAACGGCATCGGCACGCGCGGCCCGATCTTTCTCGGGCATGATCCGCCAACGACGGGCACCGAGGCAGCGACCAAGAACTACGTCGACGGCCGCACGCCGATCGCGGTCGATGCGCCGAACGACACATGGTGGTATGGCCGCCACGCCGCAGCGTGGGCGCCCGTGCCGGGCCTTCAGTATATAGCGGCTGGCGCCTACGACCTGAACACGGTCGGTCCTGGGTCATACATCGGCTTACTCAACATCACCAACCAAACCAACGCGCCGAACTGGCCGACCGACCTGTGGGCGCAAACAGCGCTCGTGCTGCATGGTTACAACTCCAACTACGGCTGGCAAAACCAGATATTGATGGGGCCTGCCCAAAACACTGGCGACGCGGCGATCTGGTATCGCAACCAGAGCGGCGGACAATGGTCACCGTGGTGGCGGATCATGACCGCCGCTGGCGGCACGTTCGCGGGCAATGTGACATTCCACGCGTCAGCGACATTTGATCCGCAAACGCCCGGCGTAGTGCCGCTTTACATTTATGGCAATCAGCCGAACGTCGCAACCGGATGGGGCGGTGGCCTGGGGTTCAATTACTCGGCCGGTGGCGCCGAGATCGATTTCTTTAATTTCTACGGCATTAGCTCGCGTAGTTTCAGTTGGTTCCAAGTCACCGGCACCAATACCGCAACGCAACTCATGTGGCTGTCGCCGAACGGTGATCTCTCGGTCACGGGCGCGGTGTATCTACTGAAAGGCGATCCCTCCACATCGACACAGGCGGCCAACAAGAACTACGTCGACGGCGTCATCACCCGCGCGGGCGGACCGTTCCTGCCGCTCGTGGGTGGCGCTCTCAGCGGCAGTCTGTCGATTGTAATGGGTGATCCACATTTTATTCTCGATGGTGGCAACCAGCAATTTAGATATTTGCAATCGAACACGAACGGTGTTCCACGCTGGCAAATACATCTCGCTAATCCAGATAATGAGGCCGGTAATAATTTAGGCAGCAACTTCGTCATCCGTCGGTTTGGTGATGGCAATGGCGTTTTTCTGGGTGACCCGCTTACTATCAATCGACAGACCGGCGATGCCACGTTCCAAGGCACTATCTTCGTTGGCACCGACCCAACGCAGAACTTGGCGGTTGCCACCAAGCAATACGTCGATGCGGTCCGCACGGCGCTCGGTGGATATCTGCCGCTCAGCGGGGGCACGCTCTCAGGACTGCTGACGGCGCAGAACGGCATCGCCGTGACCGGCGGCCCGTTCACCGTTGGCTGGTCTGGTGCGGGTGGCGCTGGGATGGTGCTGCAAGCCGCACCCGGCGCCTACAGGGCGCTGATCTGGGAGACAGGCGGGCTTCAACTATGGAACATTGGCAATTCCAGCGGAGAGCCGCGCGACGGTTCTAACACTGGCGGCGATCTGGCGTTCTATCGCTTCGATGACGCGGGAAATTTCCTCGGCGCGCCACTGATGCTCATGCGTTCCTCGGGCGCGGTGATGCTGGATCGCGATCCAAGTTCTAATTTGCAGGCCGCGACCAAACAATACGTCGATACCAAAACGGCTGGCAATTACCTGCCACTCACAGGCGGCGTTTTAAGTGGCAGGCTGGACATCTCCTACACAGCCAGCACGACATCGTGCCAACTGTTCCTCGGCCCCGCCAACTTCAGTGGCAATGCGCTGGAAGGCAAGCTACGGTTTGGCGGCACCTTCGGCGTCGGTGTTGGTGATACCGGCGTGCGCCTCACATCATCGATCCGCTCGGGCTTCCGCTCCAACGCCTGGGGTTATGAATACCTCGACGTGTGGATCAACAACGGCGTGCCGAACGATGGCGGTTCCGATATCAATCAGGTGATGGTCGCCAGCTTCAATCGCTTCGGCATCACCATGCCAGCCAGCATGGCCATCACGCTGTCGGCTGATCCTACGGCGAACCTACAGGCCGCCACCAAGCAATACGCGGACGGCATCATCCTGCGGAACGGCGGCCCGTGGTTGCCAATCGCAGGCGGCGAGATCACCGGCAATCTTCAGGTTGACGGGGTATTCACGATCGCCGCCAACGCGTCGACCATCAGTGGAATGCAAGGCTGGGGTGGGATCGTAGGCAACCTGACCCAAGGTCAGGGCGAGATGGACTTCGTCGCGCTTTACACCGGCTATGGCGGCTTCAGTTGGTGGCAAGCGCAGCCCGGTTACGTGAAGGTGCAAATCGCGCAGCTTCAACCAAACGGCACGTTTGCGACTTGGGGCTTAGGACACATCTATAACGGTGTGCCGCACGGCGGCAGCGCCATTGGCTTTTCATGGTATGGCGGCTGGCTGAACGCCTACGTCGATGGCAGTCTCATCGGCTTCCTGATGACTTCCGACACGGCGAACTCGCTCTACCTCGCGCTGTCCGGCGGCACGCTCACTGGGCGGCTTACCATCAACACCTACACGCCATCCTGGGGCGCATTTAATTTTGGCCAGCAGTTTGTCATCACGGGCGTGCAGAACAACGGCATGGGTATTGCCGACAGCTCTGGCGGCAATTGGTTCGGTATCCACAATTCCAGCGGCACGCTTCAATTTAACAAAATGCCAGCGCTGACCGACAGCACGACAGCGCCCAATCTGATAATGTCCTTGGCGGCGGCTGGCGTCACGGTGCCAGGGCTGCTGACCGTTAATAGCACCATCACCTCCGCTGCATGTGTGATCGGGCACGGCGACTACACGTCCAGCGCGCTGTCGGCAGCATCGGGCAGTGGCAATGGCTGGCTGAACATTATCCCTAATGTAGCTGGTGGCGCTTACAGTGTGCTGAACCAAGCTGGCGACGTGAGTATGCTGTTTAGTAATGGCACGCCGGATACCGGTGCGCTGGTGATCGGGCCATGGGCTAACTCAGCATCTGGTATTCGTATGACCGTAGGGACGATAGCTCTCTACGGTGCGGTTTCGTTCGCTGGACAAGCGACGTTCTCCGGAGTGAACCCGCAGATCAACATCGATGGCCCGAACGGCACGTGGCGCACGCTGCAATTCTACACGGCCGGGACGGTCCGCTGGAACATCCAGGCAAGCGCTGACGCGGAACCCGGTGGCGGCGCTAATTCCGGCAGCGCCCTCCGTATTACCCGATTCAGCGATGCAGGCGCGGTGCTGGACGCACCGCTCACAATCGACCGTGCAACCGGGTTGATAAACTTCACTCTGGTCGGCCCGCTGCATCTCGGCAATCGCATCGCGCCCAATAACAACGGCTGGGACACCTCAAACCACATCACGCTGTGGGATGGCGGCTACGGTTTCTCGATTACTGGCGGCACGCTGAACGTCGTCTCTGGGCAAACGATCAATTTCTGGTCCGGTCAGTCGTTGTTGGGGTCTTGGTATATCGGTAGCCTTCAGCTAGTCACCGGCAGCACCGTGCTGCTCGGCCGTGACCCGACTGCGGCGATGGAAGCTGTCACCCTGCAATACTTCAACGCCCACGGCGCGCCGTCTGGGAACTACCTGCCGATCGACGGCAGCGTTGCCATGACACCCGGCAATCTCAGGCTGAATGCGGGTGCAACGCCACCGACCGCGCGCACCATCACCGGGCAGACCGCTGGGGTTGATGAGTGGTGCATCTTCCTGGGCGGCATGAACCACGCGCCGTTCGCCATCACCAAATACATCGGCGTCGCGTCTTATCAGCCTGGGATTTCGATCGACTGGACGACGCTGAATGTCACTCTGCTTGGCAATTTGACTGTTAACAAAACCCAGGGGACCATCTCGGTCAACGACCCGGGCGGCGCTTATGCGCAGTTGGGCGCTTATCCCGGCGGCGGCACGTTGTCGGTGTATGGCAGCAACTCACAAATCACTCTGGCCAATGCAGGCAGTGGCCACATCAACTCTATCGTCGGTTATAGCGGCACGACGTATCAGCGCTGGTCGATCGCAATGGGCAACGCAACGCCCGAAAGCGGCAGCAATCTCGGGTCCGATTTCAGCATAGCGCGGTTCAGCGATACCGGGGTTCAGCTTGGCACGCCGTTCGCCATCTCACGCCAGACCGGCAACATCGCCATCGCGCAAACCTTGTTCGTCAACAACGGCCGAGTTGTAAGCTGGGGCACCGGCAACGTCGCGCACGCTATGTGGAACACCACTGCCGCTTTAGGCTCGGCCATGTGGCTCGGGAATGACGGTGTCCTGTGGTTCGGCATAGCGGACTCAACCGGCACACCGACCGGTGGACAGGTGTCGATCGATCGTAGCAACAACCTTACAGCCAACGGACTGTATGGCAGCTATGTTCAGTCCTACGGCTCGATTATGTGCAATTCCGGCACGTTCTACGTTGCAGCTAATACGAATTACTATCTGAGCCGTGGCACCAACGGCACTTGGAGCTTCGTCGAAAACAACGTTACCAACTTCACGATTGATGGCAGCGGCAACGCAGCTTCAAAGGGCGATCTCCAGGCATATGCAAACCTGCGATGCGCGGGCGCTGGTGTCTATTATACCAACATCGGCGTCAACGGCTTCAACTTCCGCTGGAATGGCACCAATATCCTTGGGCGCGTCGATAACGCGGTCGAGTTTCAGCTTAGCAACCAATCCGATGAACGCCGCAAGACCGACATCGCGCCATCCACGTTTGACTGCCTCGCCGCCGTGCTGGCCTCGCCGCTGTTCCAGTTCCGCTGGAAGGATGCCACTGAACCGGCGCAGATGTTCACCGCTGCGCCAAAGGCAGACGCGCCGCTGATCCCGATCGGCTTCGTGGCACAGCGCCAGCATGCGGTCTTTCCGGAGAGCGTGTTTGTCGGCGGCGAAATAAACGAAAGCGCGGAAGGTGCCACCAGCGTCTGGTCGATGGATCACAACACGATCTGCGCCGCACTCTGTGGCGCCGTGCAGCAACTGGTGGCGATGAACGAAGCACTCGCCGCACGCGTGGCAACCCTGGAAGCAAGGACACTGCACTGATGAGCGATATGGGGAATCCACCACCGGCACCGAATGCCAATCCGGACTGTCCCAATCAACCGGACTATTCGCAGTGCCGGGTCAGCCGATCGGCCTCGGTGCAGGAACCGATCATTGTCTGGGAACCGATCTACGATGGCACCGGCATGATGACCAACAGCGACCCCAACACGCACGTTTCGACCTACACCTGCTCGGTGTGCACGCAGAGCTGGGAAATCGCCCAGGTCGCCGGTCAACAGCAGCAATTCAGGAAGCTATGAGCGGCGTTGCCGCGCTGCGCAATCCGGAGTGCCCTTATAACCCGGCACTGTGCCGTATCACGCGCGTGGTGGCGCCCGTGGAGCCGGCGCTGGAGTGGATCATCATCTACGACGGCAACGGCAACGCCACCAACGAGGATCCCAACACCTACGTCGCCACCTCGGCCTGCACCACGTGCAAGCAGAGCTGGGAAGTGCAATGGATCGGCAGCCAACCACCGAGCTACACGAAGCTGTAGCCGATGGCTGAGCCCAACATCCGCAAGACGATCGACAAAACGGCGGAGCTGCTCAGGCGGGTTGCTGAGCTCACCGGCAACGACGTGCTGGTTGGCGTGCCGGCGGATAAGACCGGCCGCAAGCAAGGTCCGGTGAACAACGCCACACTGGCGTATATACACGAATTTGGCTCACCGGCGCGAAACATCCCGGCAAGGCCGTTCCTGTATCCCGGCATCCGCAAGGCGAAGCCGGAGATCGTCGCGACCATGAAGCAGGGCGCGATCGACGTGCTGCATGGTAAGGCGGCGATGTCTGTGCTCAGCCGCGTCGGTATGCTGGCGCGCAACAGCGTGGTGCGTGAGATCACCGACCCGGCGCCGCCGTTCGTGCCCTTGAAGCCAGCGACCATCCGCGCGCGACTGCGGCGCACCGCGGCCGGGCGGCGGAAGCTGAAGCAGATCAAGGCGCGCGGCCAGACGCTGACTGGTTGGGCGCAGGCGATCGATCCAGGCACCGGCAGCGCCAACATCCACCCGCTGATCGACACAGGTCAGCTCCGCGCGAGTCTCACGTATGTCGTTAGAAAGATCCGCTGATGGCGAACATCTCAGTCGTCGAGCTGCTGAGCGATCCGGACTTCGTCGATCCGTGCACCGTGCTGCGCAACGTTGAGACGGTTGGATCCGACGGCATCGTCAGCTACACCACCCAGACGATTCCGATCTTTGCGTCGATCCAGGCGATAGGCGGTGATGATCTGATGGTGACGCCGGATCTGGCGCGCACCGGCGGCAGCTACGAAGTGATCACCACATTCCCGCTGGCCACCGCGACCGACACAACTAAGGCTGATACAGTGCTGTGGCGCGGGATCGAATTCGTGGTTACCAGCGTCAGTAATTTCCTCAACTTCAACGACCAGTATGAAGGTGTGATGGAAGTCAAAACGATTTCACCACCAGCGGGGGCCCCATGAGCGATGATCATCCACTGCATGTTTCCGGTGCGGCGCACTCCGTCGAGGCGGTCAGCTTGGAGGAGCAGATGGCCTGGGCTGATGCGCACCGCGACGGCAGGCCTGTCGTCCGGAGCGATGCGATCGCCACGCTGCACCAACAGTGCACGGAGGTTATCGCAGCCTCCAACCTGAACCACCATCACCGCATGATGGCAGCCGCCAAGCTGGAAGAGCTGTTCTTCTGGATCCGCGCCGGCATGCAACGTGAAGGGCAAACCTGATGGTCGAGCCGATCATCCAGTTCTTTGCCTTCAGCCATTTGCCGCTCGATCTGCAGACGGTCAGCCGGCCGTTCTGCGATCTGGCGATCAGCGTCGTCGACACGCTGCCGCGCAACCCCGAGCGCACGGTGGCGCTGCGCAAGTTGCTCGAGGCGAAGGATGCCGCGGTGCGCGCCAAGCTGTATCTGGACGTGTCGCCATAAGCCTGACAGCCAAGAGCCCGGCAGGGTGAGGCTGAACGGTGGCACTGCGTCTGGTTCTGACGAACACCCGGCGCAGGCGACCACCTAGTGACCACACTGGACGACTGGCGCCGCGTTTTGAACGGAGGACAGATCATGTCCCCTCTGATGCTCATCCTGATCGTGCTGGTGGTCCTGCTGCTGTTCGGCGGCGGGTATGGCTACCGCAGCGGCTGGCACACCGGCCCCTACTACGGGCCCGGCATCGGCATCGTCGGCATCATCATCGTGGTGCTGCTGATCCTGCTGCTGATGGGGCGAATTTAATGAGCGATTCCGAAGAGCGCGTGCGCCACCGGGCCTACGAGCTGTGGGAGGAGGCCGGGCGCCCCGCCGGCCGGGCGGAGGAGTTTTGGCAGCAGGCGCGCGCTGAGCTCGCGGCGGCGGACGCTGCAATGTCGGATCCGGCAAGGTCGGATCCGGCGCCGTGAGCGGCAACACCTCGGCGACCGGCGGCTACGTCAACGACATCCCGCCGCCGCCGGCCACCGGCGAGGAGATCACCGCGGCGCTGCAGACCATGATCGCGACGCTTGGGGGCCTGCCCGGCAATCTGGTGCGACCCCGCTGGCAGCCGATGCCGCCCACACAGCCCCCTGCGGAGGTCACCTGGGCCTCTGTGGGCATTACCAGGACCGAGGCGGACGATTACCCCTTCCTGCTGCACGACGGCGCCACGCAGCTTGTGGGGGCCGCGGGGCCGGGGGTGGATCGGATGCAGCGGCATAGCACCATCACGGTGATCGCCACCTTCTACGGGCCGCAGGCGGAGATGGTCGCCGGGGCGTGGCGCGACGCACTCTACATCCAGCAAAACTGGGAACCGCTGTTTGCGCTCGGGCTGAAGTTCCGGGACATCCAGGATCTCGCCCGGGTGCCCGAGCTGATCAACCAGCAATGGGTCGACCGGTTCGACGTGCAGCTCGGCCTGCGTCGCCAGATCGATCGCGTCTATCCGATCCTGAACCTGGACGGCGCCGATGCGGTGTTGCGGCGCGCCGCCCCGGACGGCACCACCGACGTGACGGCTGTGAGCGTGCGCGAGGATACGGAGGTGCGACCATGAAAAGGCGCGTTGCGCTGACCCAGATCGGCGACGCCACGATCTCGACAGTGTTGCTGGCGTATCACGAGCCGCCCGAGTGGGAAACCATGGTCTTCGGTGGGCGATTCAACCGCGCCGCGGAGCGCTACGATTCCCGGGACGCCGCCGAGTATGGGCACAACGCCTGGGTGGGTAGGATCACGCGCACCCGGCTGCCTGTGCAGCGCGCGCCATGACGCCCGGCAAGCTGGCGCTGAGCCTGTATCGCGGCGACAGCTACCGGTGGTCGTTCCTGCTGTGGACCGATGCTGCGAAAACCATCCCGGCCGATCTGACCGGGGTGATCGCCAAGGCTGAGATCCGCGATAAGCCGGGCGGCAATATGATCGTGCCGACGGTGTGCGCCGTGGTGCTGCCCAATACCATCACCATGGTGCTGGACGCGCTCGACAGCCAGCTGCTGCCGCCGGCCGGGGTGTGGGATCTGCAACTGACCTACCCGACCGGCGAGGTGGCGACGGTGCTGGCGGGGGCGGTGACGACGACAGCGGATGTGACCGACAGCGCGACCAGCCGGATGCTGCGCAGCGTCGCATGAGCGACACCATCATCGTGGATGTGGTCGCGGTCGAGGCGAATGCGCTGACCGTTGACGTGGTGACGCCCGCGCCCGTCGCGCTGGTGGTCGATGTGATCGCGCCCGCGCCGGCCGTTGTGGTGGTCGAGGTGGGGGCCTGGGGCAGCGTGCCGGTGGGCTACCCGCAGCTGCCCGTGGAGCTCCAGCAGCTACCGGTGACCTTCCCGTTCGGCGGCAAGCCGATCGCAGGCACGGTGGTCAATGTGCCGCTGGGGTTCTCGCTGATCGTGCCACCCGGCCTCGTCGGCACCGTCAGCTATGCGGCCGTGGCGCCGACAGCCGACGCGGTGTTCATGCTCAACCGGCTCGACGCCAGCGGCGCGCTCACCAACCTGGGCAGCATCGTGCTGACTGCATCCGGCGACGACATTCTGGTCGGCAACGGCGGCACGCTGGCGGTGGGCGAAGTGTTGCAGCTTGCCACGCCCGCGACGCAGGACCCGACGCTGTCGGATGTCGGCATCACTGTGATCACTGAAAGGGTGCAATGAAATGGCATTCCAATACGGCGCGACGCTGCGCAACAATCAGGTCAGTCAGATTCAAACATCGGTCGGCACCTCGGGCACCTTGCTGATCTTTTCCGGGGCCGAGCCTGCCAACTGCGGCGCTGCCGATCCAACCGGGCTGTTGTGCACCATCACCCTGCCGGCGGCGTTCCTGACTAGCACAGGCGGCGTCACCACGCTGGCGGGCACCTGGAGCGCATCGGCCTCGGCGACCGGCACAGCGGCCAGCTTCCGGATCAAAGACGGCTCGGCGGTGTGTCAC